>Ga0114934_10002095_pt1 | contig 12862 bp, 10 predicted proteins | sample 4SBtaG_2_FD_99695 | JGI IMG/M metagenome (GOLD analysis project Ga0114934, IMG submission 99695) | Deep subsurface microbial communities from Kolumbo volcano to uncover new lineages of life (NeLLi) - 4SBTROV10_white metaG | ecosystem: Environmental > Aquatic > Marine > Volcanic ... | reverse complement strand
GCCCCATGCTAAATCAACATGGTTTCCAATTTTTAAATTTTTTGGGAACCCAATTTTTATCCCCGGATAAAATGTTACCCATTTCCCGATTTTTGCACCCATAGATATCAAAAAGTATTTTTTAATAAAATTAAATGGTACTTTATGACGAGGCAACAAAAAAACTATATCTGATATCAATTCAAATGTAGAAATAATAAAATCTCTAGCTAATGCTTTTAGTGTCATTGTATATTTGCTCTAAAAATGCTATTTCCTGTTTTGTTTTTTCAATAATGCTGGGATAGTATTTCAATTGCGAAAGACCTTCCTCAATTAATCTGTTTTTTAACTTTAATTTGCTTTGAAGATTGTGTATTGATTCAGCAATATTTTCAGGTGATTCTCTATTTATATAAAAAGCAGCATTTTTACATATTCCTCTGGCCCATTTTTCATCGCTTACTACAAGTGGTTTTTTAAAATGCCATGCTTCGATAATGTTATTACTAAAACTTTCCAGTTTACTCATTAAAAGTACAACGTCAATTTGAGCATATAAACTTTTTAATTGTTGTTTTTTTACCGGGCCAATAATGGATATCATTTCTTTAACATTGAACTTTTTTGTCAGTTGCGAAAATTCCTGTTGTATTTTTGAATTATCATTTGGTGCTGTTATAATAAATTGAAAAGCATGATTGTATTTTTTTAAATTGTATGCAATTTCAGGGACTTTTAGAATGTTTTTATTCAATTGCCAACCGCAAAGCATTAAAAGTTTTGTTGTATTCTTTTTAAGTTCTGGTAAAACTAATTTCTCTTGTTCAAAATCTGGATTGAATGATGGAGGAATGAATGTTGTTCTACTTTTCGGTATATGGTATAATAAATGACATCGTTCTTCCATTGTTTTGTTTTCAAAAATTAATGCTGAAGCTTTTTTTATTCCATATATGCGATATTTATCAACCATTTTTCGAATGAAAACATTTAAAAGACCTCCTTGCCAAAACTTTATTTCCGGAAAAAAAACATTTGAAACAGCAACACCACAAACCTGGGGAATTTTGCCCCTGAACAAACCATAGCCAAAATAGGTATAGATAATATCAATTTTACGATTTTTAAAAATTGAAGGATATTTAAAATATTCCTGATAAATACGTTTTAATATAGATGGGCTTGTAGTTAAAATATTTTGTTGTTTTCTCTTTTTTACAAATTGATGTATCTCAGAATCTTTCACCACCAAAAAGAAGTATTGGTTATGGTTATTATTAATCTCAAACAAACCGTGTAGAAAGTTTAAAGCTACATTTTGGCCACCTCCTTTTTTTTGTGATGCGAAATTTATTAATATATTCATCTTGTTAAAAAAACATTTGTTGATTATCAGCAATCCTATTTAATGAAGATTTTAACTGGCTTACAAATTTCGACTTTTCAAATTGGTATTTAATGAGATTGTGAGCATTATTTTCGATTGTTTTAATTCTTTCTTCTGAGAAGTCATTCCATACCAAATTCATTAAATAAACAAAATCATTTTTATTTTTGGCTATCATGCAATTCGTTCCTGAAATACATCCTTTAATACCGTTAAATGCCGCTTTGTCACCAAGGACAATTGTCTTGCAAGCCATAGCTTCCACTGTTTTGTTAATTAAACCATAGCCCTTATAAACGGGACTTATAACCATTACCCTAGATTGGTAGAAAAGTGTAACATCCTCAATATAAGGCTCCGCTACAAAATTACTTTTACAACATGGAAATATTTTAGAAATTTGACGAACAAATTTTATACTATTTTTACCTAAAAAATATATTTTACAATCATTATTATTCTTCAAAAAGGGAATAAGTATGTGTTTTGAAAACCAAAAAGCTAATTTTAAATATGTACCTTCGAAACTTGCACACCAACCTATACCTGACTTTTTCTCAGATTTGTAATTATGAGAAATCATATTGGGAATGTTAGAAACAACAATTCCTTTCTTTGAAAAAAACAATCTGTTGAAAACTTGTTTATCCTTTTCTGTTTGCAAAAGAATCAGCCTAGACTTTGATTCTATTTTTTTTTCAATAAAATAGTAATAAGGTATTTTTAGTAAACTTTTAATATCCAAGTTTCTAAATTTAATGCCCAGAGTAAAATTACGCCATAAAACATAAGTATAGCAGTCACTTAATTGAGAGACATGAATTAGATTTTTAATTTTTAGTTCAATTATCTTTTTGGATGTCAATAATGGTCCGGAAATAATAAGATTATAAGGCTTAAAATCAAATTCATTTAAATTAGTTCTTGTTATTATTGATGGTTCTTCGGAATTATAGCAACAAATAATGTTTTGATCAGAAATAATAAGAACCGTTATCCTATCATAAACAGTTGTCAACAGTTTATACAATGAATTCAAGGCTGCTGTAACCCCATCAACAACCTTTAATGGTGATTTGGGACAAACAAGTAATATTTTTATTGGCATAATAATTATCAATAAATAGAAGGAAAAGTTAGGATTCTTTCAATAAACGGTATTTCTTTCTGAACAGTCCGGCAACTTTTTCAACACCAAAAATTACTGAAAAATTTATTACTATTTCAGAAATAAAAGAATCAAGTAAGCCATTTGTAAAAAGCCCATAAAACGAAATTAAAAATAGAATTAGAAAATAAATAAATTTATAACTTTTCATATCCGATTTTAATAATCTACTGTACAGTTTTTTCATCAATATACCAAAGAAAAGAATAAAAAGGAGAGCTCCTAAAAATTTAAAATAAAAATAACTTACCCCAAATAGTGACCACTCCACTCCATGAATTCTGTTTCTGGGAAAATGATTATAAATAACAGGATATCCATTTCCAAGTTTCAACAACTCTTCAGATTTTCCTATGGTTAAACTATTATATGTAGATTTAATAATGTTTGATAGCGGAATTTCCTGAGTAGCATTTGGAAGAGGTTCGGAACAGATTACAATTAATTGATCAAACCTTCCGTATCTGCTGGATGGCCATTGTATTAAAAATAGGGCATCCTGAAAATCAGGTGCAAAATTTAAATCATTAATACTACCAATTATTTGGTTTGACGAAATATTATAAGATCTTATAGCTGTAGAAACAGGGACTATTACAAAAAGGGTCAATATTAAAAGGGTAATAAACAAGGCTAACTTCTTTTTTTTTATAATGAAATCACCATGTTTCAATATCGCTACTATTAATAAGCAGGTTAATAGTGCTACTATACCACCACGACTACCTTGTATAATTGTCATAAAAATAAACAATACACTAAAAACAATAAGAATGCTTCTTTTGGTTTTTGAAAGATTAGCACGACTTACATAAGAATAATAAACAATAAATATTATGCATATAGTTTCGCTAAATATCTTAGAAAGCCATGCAAAACCAGATGCCTTAACACCTGCAACACCTACTGAGAATGTAAAAGTTAAATAAATACCCAGTAAAATACTAAATAAGATATAAAAACTCCACACATTGAAATCCATTAATACCAAATCAACTTTTTTGTTTTTTATTTTAACTGAATGATTTTGATTTTTATCATTGTGTTTATCAATACTAAGCGCAAGCACTATCGTTGATGAAATTAAAAATGCAAGTGCATAATTAACATCTTGGATATTTGGAGGGTGGTATTTAAAATTAACAAGATGCTGATAATCCTCAAAATACAAAAGAAATATTATTTGTTGAAGAAAGGTTAGTATGCTTGCAGTTAATAATATAAAATTTAATCCATTATTCGTTTTAATCGCCCTTGAATTAATTTTTAACAATAGAAGAATATAACTAAAAATCAGAAGATAACTAATGTGATTTACCGGGAATCGAACCGACACAATACCTATCCATGGTATGCTAACCAAAAGCATACTTATATAAAGAGCTGAACGAATAACACTTGAAAAACGCACTAATAATTAATTTTTATGATTTTTTGTTTATAAACCAGGTTCCATAAAGAATAAAATAATATAGTAACACAAAAGGGAATTGCATAGATACTATTAATTTCAGAAATTATTGTTAATAATGTCAGACTTGATATAACTAATCCCAAATAGGTAAAGTGTTGAATACTAATACTAGATTTTGCAACAATTATGATATAACTTATAATATTAATTACCAGAAGGCTCATTGAAATACCTATAAGCTCAAAATTAGCACCAATTATAAATAACACATTTGAAGTCACAAATAATAAAGCAAAATACTTTAAGACACTACTAATTTTATTTTGCCCATACAGCACATTGAATTGTATTAATGATGCATTTATGAACACAATGCCCAATAACTGAATTTTGATTGGAATAGCAGCGGATACGTACTGAGGTAAAAAAAAATGTAATAGTGGATCTAAAAGAACAATAGATAAAGAGATTATGATTAATGACAAAAGAAGCACTATTTTTTGTAGTTTTTTTAAGTTTTCAATAAATTGACTTGAAGGAACCGAAGAATTTGCAAATATTTTAGGGCTATACGAATTGATTATTGATTCGCAAAACATTTGAATCATCGAAATTATTGGATATGAAATTGAAAAAATCCCCAGTACTTCTATTCCTAAGTATTTTTCAATGTAAAATCGATCAAGAAATCTGATAGACTGAATAATAAATCCATAAATAGTAATAGATGTCCCAGTTTTAATAATTATTTTTAAAGTTTGAGTGTTAAATTGAATATTCGCTTGGTATTTTTTTTTTAAAAAAATTCGCGTAATAAAAAAAAAATTAATCAAAGATGCTATTATCAATGCTATATAATAGCCTGTTTCTTTAAAAACATATGCACAGAATAAAGTAAAACCAGCAATAAGTGCACCCCCAAATAGTTTAACAATTGCAATTTCCTTAAACACCATTGAGGCCGTTAACACCCATTTTTTATAATTAGCTATTTGATTAAAAATATTAGCTACGCCCAGTGTAATAAAAGCATATTTTAGATAAATATTCTGTGAAATAACTGCCGAAATTATAAAACAAATGAATTGAATACCGAGTAAAACCAATAAAACAGTTAATGATGTTGAAACATGATTTTTTAAATTATCAAATTGATTTTTCGAATTTAAAATGGCTACTTCCCGCATAGATACATTTGGGAATATGCCAATTACCTGATTAAATATACTAAGAATACCCTTAACGTATGAAATGCCCCCGAAAACTGCAGGTGGTAAAAAAATACGAATCAAGAAACTAACTATAAAAGAAAATACTAATGTACCATAATTTGTAAAAGTCAAATAAATTGCATTTAATATAACTTTGCTTTTAGCAACATTTGAGTTCATAATAATTCTATATTATTTTTTACCTTTGAGAATTATTTGTTTTTTTTACTTACGCTGTAAGCAACCCATACTAGCCTCATAATTATTTGAAAATTATCTTTAACTTGTTTTGTTTCTATGTACGTGATAAATAAATCATATACTTTATGTTTTATTTGAGCTGGTAATATTTCAATTATAAATACAATTTCTTCTTTCAACTTACTGGCTAATGCCCAAAATGAATAATTATTAACATGAAGAAAATATGGGTTTTCTGCTACATATGTGAGTTTTTCTTTTATCGTTTCTGTTTTTTTAGTCTTTGTTAATTGATAAACTTCATTTTTCCCAAAAATAATTCTAGACAAACCCCATTTTTTATTATAATAATGAGAAAATATTTTAATGTCTCTAAAAGGGAAAGTCATAGTAAGATTTAACTTTTTTGCATATAAAAAAGGGGTCTGTACATTACCTCCTGCCATATGTGAATTTAATTTTAAAAGGTAATTAACATTATGTAATTGCATATTGTTATCCTTATTTTTGTTAACTGATTGTAAAATAGGATTAAGGTAATGCTTTAAGAGATATTCTTCAAAATTCTTCTCATATTTGCCATCTAACTTTAAAATACTATCTTTTTCTTGAAAAGGCATATACCCTTCATATTTTAAATATCCAAGTTGATATTCTTTTGCTGAATGGATAATTCTAGATGGAATTGAGCCTTTTAATATCTTTTTAATGTTACTTTTTTTATGACTAAGGTTTAAAAGAAATGAATGTATTAAACTGGGCTTCCTTTTTGAGAGCTTAGTTAAATAATATTTTGAATAAAAATAACGTTTAACCAATATTAAAATAGTTCCTGGATGATTTTTATTAAATCTACTTGTTAATCCCAGTTGTAATATTGTATCAGCATTCTCACCATTTATCAAGCAAACATTTGAGCCGTAAATGCTTTTGACTTCTTCCAAAAAGAAAAAATAAGGCAATGCACCTTCTGGAGCATTTAAAGGATCACATTCAATAGCTTTAGTAATTTCAGATATATTTTCTGGAAAGCGAAATTTCAAACTTCTAATGGGTATATTAAATCGCTCGGCCAATTTTTTTGCCCTTATTGAATCAAAATAAGATTCACTATCTATATTTTGGGGCCAAAAACCATTTACAGCCTCAACGTCTTTTAGCTTTAAATCCGCAACTAACTTTAATAATAACTTTGAATCTGCCCCCCCCGATAAAAGTAACACTATTTTTTTTTGTTCTTTGCTAAGTAGCGAAAGACCATCTTTAAGATTTTGAAATAACACTTTTTTAGAGTTTCTAATTATAGGATATGTATCTAACAAATTATAACACTGTTCCTGAAAAATCCTTTTATGTTTAAGTCTTAATATATTTCCTACAGGTATTGATTTAATGTTTTTAAAGTAGGTGAATCCGCTAAAATTATAACCCCAATTCAAGAAATATAAAAGATTATATAATTCTAATTTCGGTTTAACATTTATTAGAAATATGGAGTTAGTAATAGTTAACAAATCATCATTTTCATAAGTAAATACTTTAAATGTTCCAAAATAGTCAGAAAAACATACATTAAAAATATTATTAACTATTACACACCCAAAAAAACTACCTTTTAGGTGAAATAAAAAAATTTCAAACTCTCTATTTTCTATAAAATGCCTTACTTCATTTTCATTTAGATTACTTATTACCCCCCAATAAATAAAAGTACAAGACGCGCTGATTATTACCATGTTTGGCTCAACGCCATTAAGCTTATACTCTCCAGTCTTTTTCTCTATTTGAATTAAAAAATTATGCATCTTTTTTTAATTGTTTAATTTGCTCTATAAAGCCTTTCTTAAGAATCTTTATATTCTCATTATTCTTCCAATTTCTTGTCATGCCATGTAAAGCCCCTTTTGAGGAAGTCCTATATATGGCGTATAGTGTTTGTAGCTTATTTTCATAAGAAAATCTATTATTTATTTCTGAGGACAAACATGTATTTATCTTTTCGCTTAATTCAAATAAGTTAGTACATTGCAGAATACCAGATATTTGGGAGGTAAAAAAATTAGAAAACATAATCGCTGGAATATCATTCATATTTGCCTCTAATGCAGGTGTACCCGAGATAGTAAAAACAATTTTTGCTTTTTTTATAATGTCAAAAGAGCGAATTTCATTTGTTATTAGTTTTACATTAGGTAATCTGCTGATTGCCCTATATTCTTTAATATCTCTCAGGCCAACCATGCCGACATGTTCTTTAACATATAAAACATAATTTAATGGAAGTCTTTCGGAAATTTTTGTTATTAGATATATTTGATCCCTATAAGGACCTCCTAAGGTGTCAACAGTATATTCTGGAGTGTGATGTAAAAAATATACAAAATAATTTTTAGATAAATCAGGGGGGGCGATTAGAAATTTAAACACAATTTTTCTATAAATTTGCCTCAATCTCCTTGCCAAAATTCCAAATAAAAACATTTCTCTTTTTAAACTAGAAAAAGGTAATCCTTTATTTTTACCATTATTTAATAATTGTAACTTCCAGTATTGAATGTTTCTCTTGACTGCTCCTCGCTTGAGTTTTTTAATAATAGTTTCATCAGCATCCCATCCTTTTTCTCTGCCTATTTTGGTATATGAAGGCTCAATACCTTTTTGATGTTGTAAAATAATTTCTTCAAGTTGATATCTTACTTTTCGAGGAATTTCTTTAGTTATTTCAAGGTTTCTTAAAAATGGTTTCCATTTTAAGTGAAAAGAACTGTCCACAAAAAAACGATCTTTGAAAAAAGGGGTTCCCATATACATAAAGTATTGAATGCCGTTTATTTTTAAAATTTTCCTCGCTAAACGATAACTTGCATAATTTACTTCTCCAACGGCAAAAGCAATATCAAACTCATTTAATATTTCATTTACTTTTTGGTGTACAGATAATAAATAACTTAATATCCAATCCATAGAAAACCTAGTATTAAGTTTTCTATCAATCAAGATATCTTCATAAATAGACCCTTTACCAAATTCAATATCTATTTTGTTCATTAATTTTACAATCTCATCTCGCTTATTTTCAGAAATTTTAATTTTTTCATTGGACAGAGAAATGTCAACTACTTTATGAAACCCTAATTTTTCAGCTTTTTGATATTCCTCATAGCCGTGCACCATCACAATTGATTTATATCCAAAATACTGACAAGCCTTTTCTGCAAAAATAGAATCAAGAGTTAATAATTCAGAATGACTTAAAAATAAGATGTGTTTATTTTTCATTAGTCAAATTTATCGCGTTCTCAATTTCTTCAAAAAATATTCCAAAATACAACAAATCAACTTCTTTATTATTAATAATTTCTTGTCTATATCGTCTTCCTTCCTCATGCATACCTGCCTTCATAGCAATATTAACCATACCACGATTAACTTCTAAGGTGCCAGCAGTGATTTTCCGAATTTTCTTTTCTTTAAATAGAAACTTCAATACTCCATTCCATGCTTCTAGTCCATATCCCTGACCCCACTTTTTTCGATCTCCAATTATTATCCCAACATCAGCAGTATTATTTATTTTATCTATATATGCATTTAAGTTACCGATATGGTTATCGTCAATTAATGTTTCAACAGCCCAAAAATAATTTTGACTCCCTTGAAAATTTTGCCAATATTTTTTACATGATTCTAAAGTGTGAAAAAAATGTCGCTGACTACTGTATTTCACAACTTCTGGATCATTTAACCAATTAACATATGTTTGAGTAAGGTGCTTTTCTTGAAAAAGTGTTATTCTTAATCGCTTTGTAATAATTTCATTCATCTGTTTACATTTTTAAATATTTGATATTTAGTTTTTTACAATTTATATTTAACATGATGTTTTAAATGTAGTACATTGAACCTTTATAAGCATGCGCGTGTGTGTCTAAAAAAATCATCATGGACGTTTCATTTTTCCAAAATTAGATTTATAAAGGCTTATTCTTATTCTGATGCGCTACGTAAAAAGGAACTAGCCTTTATAATTCAAGAAATTTATATATAGTGTCAACAAGTACGTCTTTTAAAGTAATTTTAGGTGTATTGTCAATTGATATCTTAAAAGAAATTAACGGGTCAATTTTTTCATTAATTTGAGTCCGCAATAATTTTTTATTCATCAATATTGCTTCAATAACCATATTCGAAAACATGCCTAAAACATAATCGCTGTAATAATTAATTGTGAGTGGATTGCACTTTGGAAGGATATGTATTTTTAAATTTTGTGGAATAATTGAATCTGTTATGAATTTAAACTTATCAACTTCATCCCTAGGATGAAGTTTTAGAACTAACTGATATTTTTGATAATCTATTTTATTTTCAAGTTTTTTAAGACCTTGCAAAATGTCTCTCAATATTGTGTATTCGTCAAATCCTAAAACACAATTCCCATTTTCATCTGACTGAAACGATCTTTTAATATCGTCTGAGATAAATAGAATTGTTTTTTTTGTTGGATTTAATTTATATTTTGCAAAAAAATTATATTTTGCTATTTTCGGTTTAAATCGTTTAACTTTTTCATAGTAAGGGTTTCCTGAAATAATAATTAAGTCTTCTGGAATACCTGCTTTAATGGCTTCTTTTTTGGCAACATCATTAATAACCCAGATTTCATCAGTAAAAACTGTTTCTCCTTTGAAAGAAAATCTTTCATAATAAGATGTCCAATGATCAATAAAAGCTATCGTTTTTAGGTTATTATTCTTAGCCAATTTACGCCACTGATGCTCAAAATCGTTCATAGAAGTCGCCGAAAAAATATAGTCCGGTTTAAAATCATCAATTATTCTTTTGGCCTTTCCCTCGTTAAACTCAATTCGCTTTACAATATTTTCATAACTTTTAGAAAAAATACCTACCGAATTTGTAAAAATTAAAAAATCCTTTCCATGCTGTTTACCTTTTGCAAGAAAATTATCAATCAACGCTAAAACAGAATTAGCCCCGGCCGGATCAGAAAAAACAAAAATTCCTTTTCCTTTTAAATTATAATTCATCTTGGCGTGCTATGATTTCATCCATGTATTTATCCACCTTAAAAAAAGCTTCAATAACTTGGTCTAAATCTGATTTTGACATTGAAGGCCTCATAAATTCGTGAGTTATTAACTCATGGTAATGCATTTTTTCCACTACAGGACATATACCTTTAGCATAATTCAAATTATTAGGGTTGTAGTTATAAAGGTTAAATGCCTTTTTCTGATAAATGGGTTGTAAATACAATGGTTTTACATATCCCCCTGCAATAAGAGGGTCTTTTTCTCGCATTACCGAGCTTGGAATTTCTGCCGAAATAGCTTTTAAATATTTATCCCTATGAAGTCCTTGGTTTTTATCGGCAAAATATCGAATTGGTTGTTGGTAATAATTATGTTTCACATATGTAGGTGGTATACACACATCAAAATATGGAATTGATTGAAGATTTGAACTAAGATATTCTGCATTTTTAATCCTTTGCTCAACTAAAACATCTAGCTTCTTAAGTTGTTCAATGCCAATAGCAGATTCAATCTCTGTCATTCTAAAATTAAAACCAAAAATATTATCAATTTCGTCAACTCCTTTGGCCTCCACAACCGTTTCTCCATGATTTCGTATGAGCTGGCATCTTTCTGCTAATCGATTATCATTTGTTGTAATAATACCTCCCTCACCAGTATGTATATGCTTGTGATAATTTAAGCTAAATATTCCTAGATGCCCGATAGATCCTAAATGCCTTCCTTTATACATTCCGCTCGGTGCCTGAGCAACATCTTCCACAACATACAGCCCTTTTCTGTTAGCAATCTCCATAATTTCATCCATCTGGGCTGAGTGTCCAAAAATATGAACCACTAAAATCGCTTTTGTACGTTCAGTGATTCTTTTTTCAATGCTTTTTGGAGAAATGCAAAAGTTGGTTTCGTCTATATCCACAAATACAGGCACTCCGCCCCAAAAGATCGGGGCAATAGCCGATGCTGACATTGAAAAAGGTGAAACTATTACCTCATCACCAGGTTTTATACCAATTGCACCCATTGCAGTGATTAAACCACTGGTATTCGAGTTAACGCTTATCGAATGCTTTACACCTACTTTTTCTGACCATAATTTTTCATGTTCCTGAACTTTTGGCCCCCCAAAAAAGTCAGGATGCCATGACCCCAAATATTTACTTAGCACACCTGACTTAAGAACTTCGTCAACCGCCTTACGTTCTTCTACCCCAATTGTATTATAGGGATCAAACAGTTTAGTTCTAACTGCTTTACCTCCAAAGATTGCTAATTTACTCATTTGCTAATTTTTTAACGCTATCAATCAACTGAAATATCTCAAACTCATGTTTCAGAGTTGAGTCATTCTCAGTTCTACATTCAATAATATCTTTAACCTTTGTACAGGTATAATACCCATAGTAATTTATGTTTGTATCAATTATTTCTTTTGAAGTCATGTTTTTATATCTTGGAAAAACAGGGTCTGACTCTACCTTGTAATACTCAACTTTTCCTCCGAAGTCGTATATTCTAAAACGAGCCTCTTCAAGCAAGAAATCCATTTCAATTAAACTAAAAGACTTCTCATTAGATGCTTGAAAAATTACCGGAGCTTTTTTCCCATTGAACAAATAATCAATTTTGAACCCGAGACTTTTATCGCCTTCTATATAATCATCTACCTCGCTTAATAATATTGGATTATCTAAATCAAAGCTTCCATCTAAACTAAAATTAATAAAGTCTATTATATGTGAACCATTGTTACGTAAGCCCTTTGAATATATAACATGCACACCGAGCAGATTACCAAACTCATTCTTATTAATTCTGTCTCTCAGTCTTCTGAAAAAAGGTAAACTTTTTCGAAAATAATTAATATAGCATTTCTCATTGATATCACTATACTCGGCAAATGACATTGAAGAATTCCAAAATGGTTTTTCAATTAGAAATAATCTGATTTTATCAATTTCTTTTAGCTTGTTAAAGATTTGCCTATTCACTTCCGGCATTGAAGCTAAAACTACAACATCAGTAACCTCAATAATATCATCGATTCTTTTTAAGAAGTTTACTGAGCCATTATACTTTTTCTTAGCTAATTCAAGTTTTTTTTTATCAGGCTCAATTAAATTCCTAATTTCAAAATTAGGATGATGGTAAAATGATTTAGTGTGAGATAGGAAAACGTTATCATCGGAATTGTCATAATCATACATCATCCCAATATTACCAAGCCCAATTATTGTAACCGTATATTTATTCATTGCTTGGATTTTTGGCAACTATTTGAAATGGGGCATCACTTACTCTGGCATCTTTATTTAAATTTAGTAATTCTAAGTTCGTTTTTAAGAAATTAATTACATCGATAGCGCTAAAAGAAAGTTTATACTTTTTATATAATTCTTCCACAATCTTTTTTATCAGTAAATAATCACCTTTATCATCGAG
>Ga0114934_10002094_pt1 | contig 12869 bp, 11 predicted proteins | sample 4SBtaG_2_FD_99695 | JGI IMG/M metagenome (GOLD analysis project Ga0114934, IMG submission 99695) | Deep subsurface microbial communities from Kolumbo volcano to uncover new lineages of life (NeLLi) - 4SBTROV10_white metaG | ecosystem: Environmental > Aquatic > Marine > Volcanic ... | reverse complement strand
TTGTATCTTGTATTTTGTATAAATTAACTTAACTTCGTCATTGCGAGCGAAGCGAAGCAATCTCTCCTCGATAATTTTATCAGAGATTGCTTCGTCGTTCACTTCATTCACTCCTCGCAATGACAAGAAGTTTAAATGCGATTATAAAATTAAAAAATAGTAATAAAAAACTATGAACAATCCTTACCAAAATGCTCTTACTCAATTAAAGAAAGTAGGAGAAGTTCTTAACTTAGACGAGAAAGTTGTCTCTCAGTTAGGTCAGATTAACCATTTTCACAGAGGAGAATTAGAAGTGAAGATGGATGATGGAACTACTAAGAAATTTACTGCTTTTCGTTCCCAGCATAATGATGCTCGTGGTCCCTATAAGGGAGGTATTCGCTTTCATCCCAATGTTTCTGAAGAAGAAGTGAAAGCTCTCTCGATGTGGATGACTTGGAAATGTGCTACCGTAGGTATTCCTTATGGAGGAGCTAAAGGAGGGGTAATAGTAAACCCAAAGGAATTAAGTCAGGGAGAATTAGAAAGACTTTCTCGGGCTTATGCTGATTTCGTGACGCCTTTTATAGGAATCTGGAAAGATATTCCCGCTCCCGATGTTCATACTAATCCCCAAATTATGGCTTGGATGCTTGATGAATACGAAAAAAATATTGGTTTTCATCAGCCAGGTACTTTTACCGGTAAGCCAATAGAGATAGGTGGTTCTCAAGGGAGAACTCAGGCGACTGGCTTAGGAGGTGTTTATGTTCTAGAAAATTTTCTCCATTATCTTCAAGAGAAAAATCAGGAATGGGCAAAGAAGGATAAAAAGGATATTACTATCGCTATTCAGGGTTTTGGTAATGTAGGGTATTATTTTGCTCAAGAAGCTCACAAGAGAGGATATAAGATTGTAGCTTTATCAGATAGTAAGGGAGCTATCTTTACGGAGGAAGAAGGTTTTGATCCTGAGGAAGTAAGAAAGCATAAGGAGGAGACTGGTTCAGTTAAAAATTTTGCCGGAGCCAAAAATATTTCTAATGAAGAACTTTTAGAATTGCCTGTTGATATTCTTGTTCCTGCAGCTTTAGAAAGTGTTATTACTAAAGATAACGCGGAAAAAGTCCAAGCGAGAATGATTATTGAAATGGCTAACGGACCGGTAACTCCGGAAGCTGATGCTATTTTAACAGAGAAAGGAATTTATTCTATTCCTGATATCCTTTCTAATGCTGGGGGAGTAACCGTGTCCTATTTTGAATGGGCTCAGGATATCCAAGGATATTATTGGGAAGAGAAAGAAGTGGAAGAAAGATTAAAGAAAATAATGGCAAGAGCGTCGCAATTAGTATGGGAGAATTTTAATTCTCTTCAAGAAAATGACGAAGGAGCTAATTTGCGGTTAGCTGCTTATTCTTTGGCTGTACGGCGAGTGGTTCAGGTGATGACTTTACGGGGAAAAATTTAGTGAAATATATTCTTCAAGTTAAAAACTTAACGGTAGAAGTAGATAAGAAAGTCATTGTTAATGACCTAAGTTTTAATATTCGTTCCGGGGAGATCGTGGCATTTTTAGGTCCCAATGCTAGCGGCAAAAGCACTCTGGCCGCGGCTATTATGGGACTTTCTAATTATAAGATTAAAAAAGGAAAAATTTTATTTAAAGGAAGGGATATTACTCATCTTTCTTCTACCAAAAGAGCAAAATTAGGGATAACCCTTGCTTTTCAAAGTCCGCCACCTATTAAAGGAGTTAATTTGGAAACATTATTAAAGAATATTAGTTTAAAAAAGAAGGAAGAAAAACTACCAGCAAAATGGGAGAGCCGTATTTTAAAGAGAGAGTTAAATGTCGGTCTCTCCGGAGGGGAAAAGAAAATTTCGGAAATGATGCAATTAGCGAGATTGAATCCCCAACTGATGATTTTAGATGAGATTGATTCTGGTTTAGATATTCAGAAGTTGAAAGAATTAACTGCTTTTATCAGACATACTTTTCTAACTAAGAAAATTTCATTATTAATAATTACTCACCGGGGAGATATTCTTCGCTATTTACCTCCTCAGAGAGTGTTAGTAACCCTCAAAGGAAAAATTATCTGTCGTTCTTCTGCTTGGAAAAAAGTTTGGCAAACAATCAAAAAATATGGCTACGAAAAATGTAAAAAATTCTCGTTTTCTTTATCTTAACCATAAGATAGAGGAAATTTATTCTCAGCAGGGGACGATTATTCTTCCTTCTCCAAAGGCATGGAGAAAATATAAATGGACCCATCGTTATTTTAAGACCGTACCTAAGGAAGGTTATTTTATTTGGGTTAAAAAGCAAACATCCTTACCTTTACTAACTTGTGTTACTATTTCTCTTTCTCATATTCAGCAGCGGCTTAATAATTTATTAGTCGTGGAGAAAGGAATTACTGCCCGGGCAGAAGTAATATGCCAAGCATTGACGAATTTGCTCCAGGCTCGTCATATAGCCCAGGGGAAGATAGTGCTTAAAAAAGATGCCCAATTAATTTATCATCATTTCCATCAGTGGGGATATCATGATTATGTTCAGCCAGATTATGAATATTATTTAGGAGAGAATGCTCATTTAGATTATTTATACAAAGTAGAAAACCCTCCTCAGGATTTACAGTTCAAAACTATAATTCATAGTGGGAAGAATTCTCGGGCAGACTTGAGGATTATTGCTAAAGCTAATCATTCTCATATTAAGATTCACGATGAGGTAATTTTGGAAGGCAAACAATCCTCAGGCATTGTTCGTTTACGTTTAGTGGCAGAGGAGAAATCAAAAATAGAAGCCTATAGTCAGATTGCGGTTAAGAAGAAAGCTGCTGGAGCAAAAGGGCATTTGGATTGCCAGGGTATTATTGTTGATAAAGACAGTTCTATTCGATTAATTCCTGAACTCCGCAACGAAAATAAAAAAGCTCTCATTACTCATGAAGCTTCTATTGGCAGAATAGAAGGAGATGAGTTAGAATATCTAATGAGTAGGGGACTAAGCCAGAAAAAAGCTATTGATTTAATCGTGAAAGGATTCCTCAAATAGACTGTATCTTGTATCTCGTATCTTGAATTTATACTAAATACTAAATACAAAGTTACTATGCTTGATCCTAATTGTATTTTTTGCAAAATTATAAAAGGAGAAATTCCTGCCAAGAAATATTATGAAGACGATGGTTTCCTGGCTATTTATGATATTCATCCGATAAGCAAAGGGCATATCGTGCTTTTTTCTAAAAATCATTATTCTAATACTAAAGATATGCCCCAGGAAGAGTGGGAGAGAATGACTGTCTTGGCTCGTAATTTAGCAGAAAAAGAAATGAAAGAATTAAAAGCCGATGGTTATAATATCTTAGTTAATCAAGGTGAAGCAGCCCAGTCGGAGATAGCCCATCGCCCTCACATTCATATTATTCCTCGCCGTTTTAATGATGGTTTAAAGATAGATCCTCGGTAGAGGGCCTGTTAAACCTTTGCTCTTTCTACATACTTACCGGAATCTGTATTTACAACGATTATTTCTCCTTCTTTAATAAATATCGGAACATCTACTTTTAGTCCTGTTTCTAAAATTGCAGTTTTAGTAGCAGCGGTAGCAGTATTCCCCTTAATAGCTGGAGGGGCTTCTTTTATTTTAAGGGCTACTTTCTTAGGAATTACGATTCCCGTTGGTTTATCCTCTAAAAATATAATTTTGACTTTACTTTTTTCCTTGAGAAATGGTATTTGCTCGCTAACTTGATCTAAAGGAAAGCTAATTCTTTCTCCATCTTCTTCTGACTGAAAAACACTATTATGACGATCGGAATAGAGGTAAAGAGCATTTTTATAATCTACATCCAATTCTTCAAATTTATCCCCGGAGCGGAAGGTTTTTTCTAATACTTTACCTGTTTGAAAATTTTTTAATTTGGTTCTCATTACCGCTCCTCCTTTCCCCGGTTTGTAGAATTGAAATTCTAAAATTTGCCAGGGTTGTCCTTCAACTTTAATAACCATTCCTTTTTCAAATTCAGATGTAGAAACCATAATTTATTTTATTTATTTATTGATTTAATTCATATCTAATGTTATACTATTCCTCGATGAATATTTCGTCAAGTGTTCTCATCTTGTGTTTTAAAGAATTAATTCTAGCTGCTCTTTTGGGAGCTTTTATTGGTTTGGAAAGAGAATGGGCCCAAAAAGAAGCCGGGTTGAGAACTTTTACTCTTATTAGTTTGGGTTCTACTCTCTTTATGATTCTCGCTCGCCTTTCTTATTCTTCTATGATTGGCACTTCCAGTTTAGATCCCTCCCGAACTTTAGGTCAGATTATTGTCGGCATTGGTTTCTTAGGAGCAGGAACGATTATTTTTCAACGTCGCGAAGGAAGAGTGAAAGGGTTAACAACTGCGGCAATGATGTGGGTAACAGCTGCTATTGGAGCGGCAGTAGGATTACAATTATACTGGATTGCTATCTTTACTACTTTTCTTATTGTTATTCTCAGTTTTTCTATTATTCCTTTTGAACACCATTTGGAAAAGAAAATTGAAAAAATTAAAGAAGGGAAAAAAGAGAAATAATTATTGCCCCTATAGCTCAACTTGGCAGAGCAGTGGCCTTTTAAGCCATTGATCCGCGTTCAAATCGCGGTGGGGGCACTATATTACAACTATATATAAAAAATAAATACGCCTATAGCAAAGCTATTAGCGTATTAGGGAGTAAGCAAAACTTTAATTTTTGTCTCCATCCCGTTAGAAATTTCGTATGAAAACACCTCGCCGATGAGTAAATCAGTCCCAATAAAAAGGATAGCATTAGTATCCTCGAAACGTATATTTATAATCGGGTTAATTTTAGTTTGGATTTTTTCCGGCTGGCCAGTTGTTTGGCAAAGTCCGCGAATTCCGCCGGAGGCTCAAGAAGTAAAAGCAAAAGTTAAACCGTTGAAAATTGGTCACAAAATTATTAAATTTATTTATACTGATGATAATGCAAATGAAAATTTAATTATCAAGACCAATAAAGCAACATACATCGGCTTAGCTAAGGCCAATGTTTATTTTAGTGTAACTAATATTGGGGATAAGACTGAATTGGTTAATCTCCAGGCTTATTTTCCAGAAAATAAGGGGAATGTAAAAAAAATTGAAAGATGGCAAGAAAATGTTCCTTATGAAGTAGATGTACCTGATTATGGCCAGAAGAGTTATTTTTGCGAAGAGGGATGGGAGAAAGTAATTGAAGCTAGCCAAGAATCGGATTTTCAAGCAGTTTATTTATGCCAAAGCAGTCAAAAAAGACAAAGTTGCGACAAACTAAGTGAAGACGAAAAAACCTGCTACTTAAACTCTGTTCCGATTGGCTCTCATAAAGAAACAAGATACAAAAATGACTGGCAAGAGATGAATTTATTAAATAGTTCTTTGTCAATAAAGCAAAGCTTTCTTGAAAAATTATTCGGAAAAGGCGCGAGAAAAAAACTGATTCCGAGTAATTTCCGAGTTAAGAAAAGTACGAAAGGAGGATACTTAATTAAACCGGGTCAAACTCAGTATTTTAAAATGGAAATGCAATTCTCGCCTCAATCGTCCGGAGAATTTTACATTGAAGCCATCGGCGATAAAAAGGGATACGGCTTGTTAGATCCTTGGTGGAATTCGAGCTGGAATTACCGCAAACCAATTACTATTAACAATACGGGCAATTCCAACACCTTAACTAATTATCAGGTTTTAGTTAACATTGATAACACTAATACCAATTTTTGGAACAATGTGAAATCTGACGGTGGCGATGTTCGCTTCACTAATAATGCTGACCCTCAGGAGGAATTGAATTATTATATGCAAAAGTGGGATTATTCCGGGCAATCAGCTAAATTCTGGGTTGAAGTGGATTCAATTGCCTCGTCCAGCAATACCACTATTTATATGTACTACGGCAATGCTTCAGCTAGTACCACTTCTAGCGGCACTAACACTTTTGTCTTTTTTGACGATTTTGAAGATGGTAACATTAACGGTTGGAACACTTATTCTTCGGGGCAGGTTCAAATATATAATGGCGGAGCCGACGGTTCAAGCTATTCTATCTTAAAAACTTCAAATAATGATCCCAATGGTGGCTATGCAACTTTTTCTCCAGCTCTTTCTGAATACGAACTTATCTGGTGGGGCAACAGAATTAATAACAATGGTGGAAGCCAAAACCGCTGGGGAGTAGAAGATTCAAACTATAACGGTTACGGTCCCCAACTGACAAAACCTAGTGGTACGGGTAATATGAACATTGAAACTCGGTCTTCGGGATCCGGGGGTAACGGTGATGTGGCTTCTGCAACAGGAGTAAGTAAAAGCGCTAATACTTGGTATGAACACAAGTTTAGAAGATATGGAAACGGTAATTTTGTTTTTGAGTTATACGATAGTTCTGGTAATTTGATGCAATCTGTTTCCGGAACCGATACAACCTATACCGGTCCTTTTGATCGAATTCTAATTCATGGCGGCTACGAGTTTCTTTCCGATGAATTTCGTTTAAGAAAATATTCTAATCCTGATCCCAGTACTTCAGTTGGCAGTGAAGAAACAATAAATGAACCAATTACAAACCAGCTTCATTTTAGATGGAGGGACGACTCTACTGATTTGAATACCAGCGGTGGCTGGCTAGCAGTGGAAGATTCAAACAGCATCAGCGATATTGCTAAAAATAATACTTACAGAATAAGGATCGAAGTAGCTAATGAGGGTTCACAAGCAGAATCAGCGGCTAGAACTTATGAACTTCAATGGGGAGAAAAAACCGGAAGTTCTTGCGCTGATATTTCTACTTGGACCGGTGTTGCTGATGCTTCAGACGAATTTGATATGGTAAATACTACCAATATTGATCCTGACGGAGAATCTACTTCGCAATCACTTTTAGTCAACAGCGAAGATTATACTTATACTTCTGGTGAAGGCCGGGATATTGCCGATACTACAGGTTTAATTGGACCCTTGTCAGGCAAATATTATACCGAATTAGAATACAGCTTCAAGGCGACAGACGATGCGGTTACTGGCGCTACTTATTGTTTTCGTTTGTATGATGCTACTGCCGGTTCCGTTTTGGATGAATATGCGGTTTATCCGGAAGTTACAATTAGTTCTGTGACAACAAATCTTCCTATCGGTGAATATGGCACCGTCACTCTTAGTGGTAATGCTACAACAACTGTAAATCTTAGTCATAGTTATACAGACCTAGTTGTTGTTGCTTCTCCCCGATATGCTCCCACAGCAGATGTCCAAAGAGCACCAAGAATAACAGCTAAAACCTCAAATAGTTTTGATATTAAAGTTGACAATTATGATGGCAATTTAACTGGCACTACTACGGTGGATTGGATTGCTATGGAAGCTGGTTCTTATACTATTCCTGATGGCGGTACCGGAACTAAAGTGATTGCCGGGACGAAGAATGTTTCTACTGTTTTTTGTAATGGTACTTGGGGGCAAACAGAAGTTGTTAATTTTTCACCAAGTTTTGATTCAGATCCTGCTATTTTGCATACTGTAGCCTCAAACAATGATGCTTCCTGGACAGTTAGTTATGTTAATGATGGTACAAGTAATCGAGATCCAGAGCCTACTGCTTCTCAAATGGGATTGGCTTTAAATAGAAGTTTTGCCTCTTGCACTCACGGAGCTGAAGATATTGATTACATTGCTTTTGATACCGGGCATGGAACAAACAATAGTGTTGATTTTGACGCAGTGATTGGAGATAACACGGTGAGCTGTTGTAACACGACTGGCTATGCGACAAATTTCAGCAGCAGTTTCAGTACTGCGCCAGAAGTTTATCTTATTGCCCAAATGGGCGAAGATGGTGGAAATGGGGGTTATGCGGTAACCTATACTGGCACTGCGGTAAGCGCCACCACTCACTATGGTTCTATTGACGAAGATGGCCCTTCTGCTGACCGCACTCATACTGATGAAAATGTGGCAGTAATTGCTTTTGATGCTAGTTCTGGAACAATTATCGGTAATAAAATATCCCTAGATCAGACAACTTATCGTTTTTACGACAACGCAGATAGCGTACAGCCAACGACTGCCAAAGCGGCGGAAAATACGGCAATTACTGGCGTGGCAGACACCGATATTTTAAGAATTCGTATGGCTGTTCAAGTAGGTCTGAATGATTTACTCGTTAGCACGCAGGCATTTAAGCTTCAATACGGCCAAGGTTCTGATTGTTCAGCAATTAGCACTTGGACTGATGTTGATTCTGCCGGTGGCACGGGCATCTGGCGAGGTTATGATAATGCTACGCCAGCTGACGGCGCTTCAATCACTTCTTCTCTGCTCAATTCCCAAAGCAATGCTTTGGAATCTTATGAAGAGCAGAATAATTCTGTTAATAATCCATCCGCTATTTCTGAAGGTAGCCGCGGCGAATGGGACTGGGTGGTGCAAAACAACGGCGCCCCGGCTTCAACCGATTACTGCTTCCGAATGGTAACTTCCGATGGCTCAGTGATTCAATACACCCATTATCCGAAATTGACTACCGCAGGAGGTACAGTTGTGTCGGTTTCAGTGAGCGACGGCAAGGTTGCTTACGGAATTATTCCTGCAGATACCAGTAAAAGTACTTGTACTTCGGAATTAAATGATGCGCAAACGGTTACCAATGATGGTAATGTGACTGAAAACTTTAATATCCGAGGTCAAAATTCTGCTAACTGGACATTAGCAAGTTCAGCGGGAAATGACCAATATGTGCATGAGTTTCTGAACGGCAGCTGCTCCACTTTTTCCGGCGGTACTGCTTTGACGAATTCTGATCAATCTCTAGCTACAGGAATTTCACAAAATAACAGTATTACTTTAAATCTTCAGATTCATACTCCTACTTTCTCCTCGGTTTATACTCAGCAATCAGTAGACGTGATAATTACAGCCGTACAGCAGTAAGGGAAGATATTTTGACTAAGATTGTTAAAGTACGATATAATATGAAACATAAACAGTTGAGATATTGATAAGATTTTAAGTTGATGCTACAATGATACTATATTAAAATGGTCGATTTCCGATAGTAGAACGAACTTACTATCGGAAAAAATAAAAATTAAAAATATAAATTAAGAATTAAAAAATAATTATGCAAAAAATAACTCCAAAGAAATTTATTACTCTCATTGCTGTTTTGGGACTGGGAGGAATGATAATTGCTTATGCCGTGGCTTTTGCCGCTGATACAGCCACAGTTACGGCTACAGTTACTATGCAGAAAATCTCTCTTTCCGTAAGCGATGGTACGGTTGATTATGGGATACTTCCTGCAGATACTACCGAAAGCACCTGCAGCAGCGAACTTGGTGATGCACAGACGGTTACTAGTGATGGTAATGTAGCTGAGGATTTCAATATCAAGGGTCAAAATTCTGCTAATTGGACACTGGCAAGTACAGCGGGAACTGATCAATATGTGCATAGCTTTGCTACTTCTACCTGCAGTACCTGGCCTGGAGGCACTGCTCTAAGTACTTCCTACGCGACACTGGCAACTAACGTGGCGCCCAATGCAACAACAACTCTTAATTTACAAATCCATACCCCAACTTCTTCGAGTGTTTATACTCAGCAAAATGTTGATGTAATGCTTGAAGCTGTTGCTCACTAAAAAGTATTACTAAGAGGTTTTACACTGTACCAGGTGTTTTACCTCTAAGTTTTATTATGACTAATATTAAACCTGCGATAAAATTTTTAGTTCTTTTCGCGTTAGTTTTAATTTTACCAGTGGCTGTGTTTGCCAGAATTGGAGTTGGAGTTGGCGCCGGGAAAATTCATGTAAAGGAGCAGCTTAGAGCGGGCGGGATTTACGATTTACCAGCAGTTCCAGTTATTAATACTGGCGACGAGCCAGCAGATTATCAGTTTTCGGTTCAATACCATCAAAATCAGGAAACCAATCCTAAAATGGGATTGAGGCCAGTAAAAGAATGGTTTCATTTTAGTCCTAACTCCTTTCATTTAGAACCGGGCAAGATTCAGTATGTTAAAGTTACTCTAACCCTCCCTCCAAGAATAAAGCCAGGAGTTTACTTTGCTTATTTAGAAGCACGTCCGGTAAAGAAAGCAACTACGGGTGGAGAAACTTCAATTGGCGTTGCTGCTGCTACTCAGCTTTGGTTTACAGTAGCTCCAGCTAATTTTTTCCAGGGAATCTACTACCGATTTATTAGTTTCTATGCCCATTATCATCCTTGGGATACTATAATTTTGGCAATAATTTTTGCCTTGCTTATTCTTCGTTTTGTTGGCAAGCGATTTAAAATCCAAATTGCCAAAAAGTAATTCCGAATAGACAAAACTAAGGGTGAGGTGAAATGAGTAATTTAGGTAAAAAAAAACTTTCCGAATAATTTTAGTAAGCACGCTCCTTCTGGTAAGCTTGTTTTTTGTTTTTCCCTATCGTCTTTTTGCTGCCTCTAATGCTCAGGTAGAGGCGACGGTTAAAATATCTGTTTGCGGGAATAATGTTAAAGAATCAGGGGAGCAATGCGATGGTGACGATTTAGGAGGACAATATTGTCAGAGCCTCGGTTATACCGGTGGCTCTTTAAGTTGTAATCCTGATTGTACTTTTGATATATCAAATTGCACTTACTGCAACGATGGTATTTGTAACGGGAATGAAACTTGTTCAAATTGTCCTGCTGACTGTGGCCAGTGTTCTTCAGGCGGCGGAGGCGGAGGAGGAGGGGGCTCTGTTCCTCCCGTTACTTCTGTTGCTAGTGTTGTTTTTTCTGGTCGGGCATATCCCAAAAGTACAGTAACTCTTTTAAAGGATGCCCAAGTTGCTGCAACAACTATTGCTGATTCCGATGCTAAATTTAAAATAAACTTAACTGGTCTTTCGGGTGGCAATTATATTTTTAGTATTTACTCCGAAGATAATAAAGGCATTCGCTCATCACTTTTAACATTTCCTATAAGCGTTACTTCGGGAGCGACTACCAATGTCAGCAGTATTTTTATCGCCCCGACCATTGATGTAGATAAAAGCGAAGTTAGGCGCGGAGATAATGTTGCTATTTTTGGACAAAGTGTACCGAATAGCAAAGTTACTATTGAAGTAGATTCGGATAAGCCAATATTTAGCCAAACTAACTCCGATAACAACGGAGTATATTTATATAATCTTGATACTTCTCCTCTGACAATGGAAAAGCATTATACTAAATCAAAAGCAGCCAAAAATGGAGAAATTAGTTCTTTTAGTAAAGCAGTTGGATTTTTAGTAGGAACAAGAAATATTTCCAAAAGCGCAAAATCAAAATGTGGAAGAGCGGATTTAAACTGCGATGGCCAGGTAAATCTTATAGATTTTTCTATTGCTGGTTATTGGTATAGAAGGCCAATTAGTAAAGAGTTTGCGGCAATAGAAAGTGAACGACTCAACGGTGACGGCGAGATTAATTTAGTGGATTTTAGTATTATGGCTTATTATTGGACCGGGTAGTAGAAATTGGACTGGTTCCGCCTTCGGCGGAACAAATGCGAAGCAAGTCCAATTTTCACTACTCGGTGGACCGGGTAGTAGAAGTTCAACTGGGTGCCTCTGGCACCATATTACCCGAAGGCAGGTTGAACTTTCACTACTCGGTGGACTGGAGTAATATAAAAGATATGTTTCATTATATTTATGTATTACAGAGCTTGAAGAATGGCAGTTTGTATATCGGTTATACAAACTATTTGAGGAGAAGATTAAAACAACACAATAGCGGGGCCGTCTCGTACACTAAAAAATATATGCCGTGGAAACTTATTCACTATGAAGCGTATCGCAACGAAAAAGATGCTAAGCGTAGGGAAAAATATCTTAAAACAAGTCAAGGCAGTCGTTTATTAAAACGCATGCTGAAAGAATATTTTTATAAGTTGACTAGTAAAAATTTGATTTATGCCAAAATTTAAAAAAATTAAAAACCACTTTGCGGCCTTGCTGCTAGTTTTTGCGGTATTTTTTATAGCTATACCTGTATTTGCAGTTGAAGTTAATGTTAATCTAAAACAACAGGATATTGGTGTTGGTAAGCAATTTGAAACAAGATTTTTACTCAATACAGGAAACGACAATATTAATGCTATTGCGGGAACAATTATTTTTCCTCGGAAGTTGGTTGAGTTGAAAGAGATAAAAGATGGTAATTCTATTATTAATTTGTGGGTGGAAAAACCCAAAGTTGTTTCGGGGAATGAGATTCATTTTTCGGGAATTACTCCCGGAGGATACACAGGAAAGAGTGGATTACTTCTTACGCTCATTTTTCAGGCGCGGCAAGAAGGCAGTGGCCTCATTGAACTCCATAATCTAACCGCTTTGCGAAACGACGGCAAGGGCACTAAAGTAAATATAAATGTTTCTAACTTGCAATTTACTATTTCCGGCCTGCCGGCGGTTTCTCAGCCGCCAGTATCAAATAGGGATACTGAACCACCGGAATTATTTAAACCAGTGATAGCGAGAAACCCGATAATGTTTGGGGGAAAATACTTTTTAGTATTCGCTACTCAAGATAAGGATTCGGGCATCGATCATTATGAGATATGTGAAAGCAAAAAAGAATGCGTAGTTGCCGGGATCCCCTTGCTTTGTAAAAGCAAAAAGGAGTGTGCAGTTGCTGAAAGTCCCTATCTTTTAAGAAATCAAAAATTGGATGAAGAAATTATCGTAAAAGCGGTAGACAAAAGCGGCAATGAGAGAATTGTAACTTTGCCAGCTAAAAATCCAATCGTTTGGTATAAAAATTATGGTATTTGGAGTATAATAATATTAGTAATAGTGGTTGCTTATCTTAT
>Ga0114934_10002092_pt1 | contig 12876 bp, 9 predicted proteins | sample 4SBtaG_2_FD_99695 | JGI IMG/M metagenome (GOLD analysis project Ga0114934, IMG submission 99695) | Deep subsurface microbial communities from Kolumbo volcano to uncover new lineages of life (NeLLi) - 4SBTROV10_white metaG | ecosystem: Environmental > Aquatic > Marine > Volcanic ... | reverse complement strand
TCTTAGAATCTCCATCAACAATATTTTTCAAAAATGAGAAAAATTAGCATAATATTATTCCTATTTCTTATAATAGATTTTTCTTTTGGACAAAATATTGAAATAAATAATTACTCTTTTGAAGAAGGTCTATCTCAATCAACAGTCAATTGTATTTTTCAAGCATCAAATGGGATTATATGGATTGGCACCAGCGACGGACTAAATGCATTTGACGGTTATGATTTTATAGTATTTAGACATATAATAGGCGAAAATAGTATTTCAGACAATAACATTAATGACATAACAGAAGATAATAATGGAAATTTAATAATTGCAACAAACAAAGGATTAGATTTTTGGAACAAAAAAAACGGTAAATTTCAACAATTATTAGACAAAAAACAGGATAATAATATAGTGCAAGTTAAGAACAAAAACGGAATATTATGGGCACTTTCAAACAAATATCTTTTCAAAATAAATAAAAAAGACATCTCTTCATTCAAAATTCCGATTGACAGTTCATCTTCTATTGTATCGAACAACTCAATAGAATACAAGTATAATCTTTTTTTTGACGAAAATAATAATATCTGGATAGGAACATCACAAGGAATATTTATTTTTTATCCAAAATCAAAACAATTTTTCCATATAAAAGTTAACGCAGACAATAATTTAACAAATAATATTATTACATACCTGAGTGAGGTTGATAATAAAATTTGGATAGGAACAGCAAAAGGTATAAACATCTTCGACAACCAAACAAACACAATTACCAATATCTTCTACAATAATCAAAACGAATTCGGTGAAAACAACTTTATAAAATGTTTCTATATTGCCAAAAACTTCAATCTTGTTGGCACACTTAACGGCTTAAAAACAATTAAAAATAAAGTTATTTCTGATTTGGAATATCCCCAAATAAGACTTCCTAAGCAACAAATAAACTGTATAATAAAAGACAAAAACAACAATTACTGGATTGGAACATTGCGTCACGGTCTTTATAAGATTAGTTTCAGAATAAAATCTTTTGACACATTAAAAGAAATCAACAACAACCTTTTATCAACAACATATGCGATAGCAAAAGACAAAAACAATAAAATCTGGATTGGAGGAGATAATTTAATTGTCTTAGAAAATGATAAGATAATTCATAAACATTATAAGAGTATACCCAAAGACGAAAAATTTAAAATATACTCATTTCTTGCCGACGATAACATTATGTGGATAGGTACTAAACAAGGCATCTTCATTAGTAGTATTCAAAACATTACTCCACTTACATTCAAAGAACATTTTGGTTACAGCAATGAAATACTTGACAAAAGCCTAATTAACACAATTTTCAAAGACAAAAAATCTTGTTATTGGATAGGCACAAATAAAAATGGATTATTCGAAATCAATAAAAACATAATTACACAATATAAAAAAGAAAAAGACAAAAAACTTACCTCAAACTCTATTACAGCCATAAAGCAATTAAACGATTCTATACTAATACTTGGAACAAAAAATGGAATAAACCTTTTTAATACACAAACAAAAAAAGTAAGCAAATTTTATAATAAAACTAACGGACTAAATACAGATTACATCACAGACGTAAATATTGAATCAGACTCAATAATATGGTTAACATCATCAAATGGATTATTCAAACTAAATATTCTAAATAACCATTCAGATTGCTTTTCATCAGCAAATATAGGATTCTTAAATGATTTCTTTTATAGAATTGAAAACTTAGACAAAGAAAATATTCTAATATCCAGTAATTACGGAATAGTAAAATTCAACAAAAAAAATCATTTGTTTTATAATTTTGGAAAGAAAGATGGATTACCATTTTATGAATTCAACACAGGAGCATCATTAGCAGATAAAGACTATATTTATTTTGGTGGAATAAAAGGCATAACAAGGATAAAAAAACGACAAAAAACAAAATCAAATTTTCCTATAAATGTTTTAATCACAAGAGTAATTGTTACTACCAAAGATGGAATTAATAAGACAATTTATTTTCCTGATTCAGATTCTGTTTATCATTTTCACAGCAGTGATATTATACAAATTTTTTATACCATAACAGATTATATATACCCAAAGGAAAATCAATACAAATTCAAAATAGAAAATCTGAACAACTCATATTCAAAAGCTACAAAAAATAATTTTATATTCATAACAGGAATATCATCAGGAGAATATACTCTTTCAATAAAAGAACAAAATTGTTTTAAACAATATACAAATCAACCTGCAATTTTGAAATTTAAAATTTCGCCTAACTTTTGGCAAACTAAATTTATTAAATTTCTTATTACTTTTATAATCATTATTATCATATCTTTAGTTTTCTCTTTATTTTATATAAAAGAAAAAAAGAAAAACAAAGCGTTAAAAAAAGAGAATAAAAAGTTTGAAAAAATCAATCAACAAAATAAAATACTTGAAGAAAGGGCCAACAATTTAAAAGACAGCTTGAACTATGCCAGCAAAATAATAGATGCAATGCTCCCAGCAGTAAATAGACTTAAAGAAGCAGACCCTCAAAGTTTTATTTTTTTCAAACCCAAAGACATTGTCAGTGGTGATTTTTATTGGTTTGTAGAAAGAAATAATCACTATTATGTAGCAGCTGTCGACTGTACAGGTCACGGAATCCCAGGGGCATTTATGTCAATAATAGGTATGAATTTGCTAGAAAGGTTTGTAAACGATGGTATCACAGACCCATCTGTTATTTTAAACCTAATGAATAAACACGTAATTCTCACTTTGAAAAAAAATCTAGACTCAAAACACTTGAAAGATGGTATGGACATGTCACTATGTATTATTGATAAACAACATAAAATTCTTAAATTTTCAGGCGCTTATAATCCCGCATATATTATCAGAAACAAAAATATTATTCAATTAAAAGGAGACAGAAAAACCGTAGGAACAGTAATCGATTTTACATCATTTAGTTCATTAAACATTAAAATTCAACGAGAAGATTACATATTCCTATTCACAGATGGATATACCGACCAATTTGGAGGTCCTGAACACAAAAAATTTAAATTCAAAAGATTTAGAGAATTGCTATTAACAATAAACACTTTTGACGCAAACAAAAAAGTAGAAATATTACAGGAAACATTAGACAATTGGAAAGATGGAAATGAACAAGTAGATGATATTTTAATTATTGGATTTAAGCCATATTCAATTTTAGAACTTTTCTAACATTATTCAAATTTTCGCATATTTTGCAAATTTTTTAAAAACTAATACTTTTGAAGTCAAATTTTCGAATTATTAAAATGAAAGAATACAAAAGATTTTTAGTAACAGCAGCACTTCCATATGCAAATGGACCTGTACATATAGGGCATTTAGCAGGTGTATATATTCCAGCAGATATATACGTGAGATATCTAAGACAAAAAAAACAAGATGTAAAATTTATCTGTGGTTCGGACGAACACGGAGTTCCGATTACTCTGAAAGCAAAAAAAGAGAATAAAAATCCTCAAGAAATTGTTGATTTTTACCATCAACTAATAAAAGATTCATTTGAAAAATTTGGAATTTCATTCGACATCTATTCTCGAACTTCAAGCAAAACTCATTACGAAACAGCAAGCGAATTTTTTAAAACATTATACGATAAAAATGAATTTATCGAAATAGAAAGCGAACAACTTTACGATGAAAAAGCCAAGCAATTTCTTGCCGACAGATATGTTACTGGAACTTGCCCTCATTGCGGTAACGAAAGAGCCTATGGAGACCAATGTGAAAAATGTGGTACATCCCTTAATGCAACAGAATTGATAAATCCTATTTCTGTTATTTCAGGCACCAAACCTGTATTGAAAAAAACAAAACACTGGTATATTCAATTAGATAAATACAGCGAATTTATACAAAATTGGATAATTAAAGGACACAAAGACGATTGGAGAAACAACGTTATTCAGCAAGTTAAATCATGGCTAGATATGGGACTTAGGCCAAGAGCAGTAACAAGAGATTTGGACTGGGGAGTACCTGTTCCGCTTGAAGAAGCAAAAGGAAAAGTTCTTTATGTTTGGTTTGATGCACCAATAGGATATATTTCAGCAACAAAAGAACTAACAAATGAATGGGAAAAATATTGGAAAGACCAAGACACAAAACTTGTCCATTTCATTGGAAAAGATAATATCGTATTTCATACCATTATTTTCCCAATAATGTTAAAAGCTGAAGGCTCTTATATTTTACCTCAAAATGTTCCAGCAAATTCATTTTTAAATCTCGAAAATGACAAAATATCAACATCAAGAAACTGGGCAGTTTGGTTACACGAGTATCTAAACGAATTTGAAAACAAACAAGACGTCCTTAGATACGTACTTACAGTAAATGCTCCAGAAGCCAAAGACAATAATTTTACTTGGAAAGACTTCCAAAACAGAAATAATAAAGAACTTGTTGGAGACCTTGGTAACTTCATCAACAGAGTATTTGTACTTACTCACAAATATTACAAAGGCATTGTTCCAGAAACAACCGATTTAGAAACTGATGATGAAAATACCCTCAAACAAATCTACGAGATAAAAGAAAAAGTTTCTAATTCTATTGAAAACTACAAATTTCGAGAAGCGCTTTATTTTGCAATGGATGCGGCAAGACTTGGCAATAAATATCTAGCAAAAAAAGAACCTTGGAAATTAGCAAAAACAAATCCAGACAAAGTAAAAACAATAATCAATGTTTGCATACAAATTACAGCAAACATAAGTATAATGATGGAGCCATTTTTACCATTTACTGCTCAAAAAATCAGAAAAATGCTCAATTATAATGGAAGTATTGATTGGGATTTAATTGGCACAAAAGATTTGATAAAAGCAGGAAACAAAATAAATAAAGCAGAACTACTTTTTGAACAAATTTCCGATGAACAAATTCAATATCAAATAGATAAACTTTTGAATACAAAAGAAAACAACAAAAAAGAAACAAATGTAAAACCATTCAAAGAAGAAATTACTTTCGAATATTTTAGCAAACTGGATATAAGAATAGGGACAATAAAAGAAGCCCAAAAAGTACCCAAAACAAAAAAATTATTAAAAGTACTCTTGGATGATGGAATAACTGAAAGAACAATTGTGGCAGGAATAGCTGAAAATTATTCTCCAGAAAAAATAGTAGGGAAAAAAGTTATTTTTTTGGCAAACTTGCAACCGAGAAAATTAAAAGGAATAATGTCAGAAGGAATGTTGTTAATGGCAGAAAATAATGAAGGAAACTTATCATTTATTGTTCCCGAAAAAGATTTTGAAAACGGAAGTAATATTCAATAGTTTACAAAAACATTTAGAAAATGAGCAAAAAATATTTTAAAGACAAAGTAATGATTGTCACTGGTGCTTCCAGTGGAATAGGAAAAGCAATAGCTATAGAAGCAGCCAAAGAAGGTGCAAATGTTGTTATCGCAGCAAGAAATGAAGAAAAACTCAAAGCTGTTGAAGAAGTATTAAAAGGTTTTGGAGTAAAAGCATTAGCAATAAAAACAGACGTTTCCAAAAGAGAAGATGCAAAAAATTTAATTGACAAGACAATAGAAACATTTGGAAAAATAGACATACTAGTTAATAATGCAGGTGTTTCTATGAGAGCTTTATTCAACGAAATAGAATTAGATGTATTTGAAAAAATAATGAACATAAATTTTATGGGAACAGTAAATTGTACTAGATATGCAATAAATCATATTTTAAAGCAAAAAGGAAGTATAGTAGGAATTTCCTCAATATCAGGACTTACTCCCCTACCAGCTCGAACAGCTTATGCTTCATCAAAATATGCAATGTTTGGTTTTCTAACAACATTAAGATTAGAAAATATAAAAAAAGGTCTGCACGTTTTAATCGCACATCCAGGTTTTACAGAATCCAACATCCGAAAAAATGCTCTTTTGGCTGATGGTAGCCTTCAAGGAAAAACACCTAGAAAAGAAGAAAAAATGATGACTGCTGAAGAAGTAGCAAAAAGAATTTTGAAAGGAATAAGAAAAAAGAGAAAAGTAATGATCATGACAACTGTTGGTATTGCTTCCGTTATTTTAAATAAATTTTTTCCAAATTTCACACACAAACAGCTTTACAAGGGGATTGCAAAAGAACCAGATTCTCCTCTAATTCCTTGGAAAGAAAAAGTATGAAAAACATAAGCAATAAAAATATTGTTATAACAGGAGCATCAAGCGGAATTGGAAGAGCAATAGCTATCGAATATTCAAAATTTCACAATAACATTATTATTGCTTCAAGAAACTTACAAAATCTTGAACAAGTATCAAAAATATGTAAAAACAACGGAAGTAACTGTTCATATATAGAACTTGATCTAAATAAACAAGAAAGCATCAATAAAGCTGTAAATTTTATCAAAAACAAATTTGAAAAAATAGATATTCTCATAAACAATGCAGGAATAAGCCAGAGATCATTGGTTACAAATACAGATATTGATGTTATTCGTAAAATTATGGAGATTAACTATTTCGGAACTGTTATTTTTACAAAAAAAATTTTGAACCTTCTTTTAAAAAACGAAAAAAGTCAAATCGGAGTTATTTCAAGTATTAGCGGACTGTTTGGATTCCCACTTCGCTCTGTATATGCATCCTCAAAATTTGCATTGCACGGATTTTTTGAATCTCTTTATCTAGAAAACTTCAAAAACGGCTTGAATGTAACAATGATTGCTCCGGGAAGAGTAAAAACTAATGTTTCGGAAAATGCTCTTTTGGGTGACGGATCAAAACATGGGGTTACTGACGAAGCAATTCAAAAAGGATTAGATCCAACAAAAGCAGCAAAAAAAATTATTAAATCAATAGCAAAAAATAAAAAAGAAACTTTAATAGGAGGAAAAGAAATCTTATTAGTAAAAATAAAAAGATTTTTTCCTTCATTATTTTTCTTAATTGTAAAAAATATAAAACAACAATAAATATGTCAATTATTATTTCAGGAATACAACAAATGGGAATAGGTGTATCAGATGTCCATGAAGCATGGAAATGGTACAGACAAAATTTCGGGTTAGACGTTCCAATATTTGAAGAAGCAGCAGCAGCAAACTTAATGCTTCCCTACACAGGAGGGCAACCTCAAAAAAGACATGCAATACTTGCAATGAACCTGCAAGGTGGTGGAGGATTCGAGATTTGGGAATACAAAAGCAAAGTACCTCAACCACCAAAATTTGACGTTAAATTAGGTGATCTTGGTATTTTCATTACTAAAATAAAAATGCCAAAAGCAGCAACAACATTTGAATTTTTTAAAAACAAAAATGCCAATTTACAATCCGAAATAGTAAAAGATCCAGAAGGAAAAGAACATTTCTATCTAAAAGACCCCTTCAACAATATTTTTGAATTAGTCGAATTTAATGACTGGTATAAATTCAAAAATAAACCAACTGGAAGCGTTGGCGGAGCTGTTATTGGTGCTATTGATATCGAAAAATCAATAAAATTCTACTCTGAAATTCTTGGTTACGACATAGTTGTTTATGACAAAGAAGGAGTATTTGAAGATTTTAAGAATCTTCCTGGTGGTGACGAAAAATACAGAAGAGTTTTGCTAAGACACAGTAAACCTCGCAAAGGTCATTTTAGTAATGTATTTGCATCTAGTGAAATAGAACTTGTTAAAGCAATAGACAGAGAACCTCAAAATATCTACAAAGACAGATTCTGGGGCGAATTGGGCTTCATCCACTTATGTTACGATATAACTGGAATGAAAGAAATGAAAGAAAAATGTACTAAACTTGGTTATCCTTTCACTGTAGACAGTGCAAACTCTTTTGATATGGGAGAAGCTGCAGGTCACTTTTCATACATAGAAGATCCTAATGGAACTTTAATAGAATTTGTCGAAACACACAAAATACCAATTTTAAAAAAAATTGGCTGGTATTTGAATCTTCAAAAAAGAAATCCTGAAAAACCTCTACCCAGATTTATTACCAACGCTTTAGGACTTATGAGAGTTAAAGATTAAATAGTATTAATTTGTTTTTAAACTTATTTATATAATTTTGTCAGTCAAAAATATTTATCATGAAAACAAGACACTTTTTATCAATAATCTTAGCACTATTGTTTAGTTTAAACATATCCAGCTGTGCTCAAAATACAGAAACAAATAATAAAATGGAAACAAAAGTTCTTATAAAAACTACAATGGGAGATATTACTGTAAGACTATATGATACAACAGAATATCACAAAAATAATTTTATTAAACTCGTTAATGAACATTACTACGATGGATTATTATTCCACAGAGTAATCAATCAGTTTATGATTCAAGGAGGTGATCCCGACTCAAAAAATGCAAAAGCAAATGCTGCTTTAGGTAGCGGAGGACCCGGTTACACTTTACCTGCCGAACTTTTGCCAAAATATTTCCACAAAAGAGGTGCTTTAGCTGCCGCAAGAACTGGCGACCAAATGAATCCAACAAGAAGATCTTCAGGTTCTCAATTCTTCATTGTTACAGGAAGAGTTTATAGTGATGCTGAATTAGACCAAATTGAACAAAAAATGCAAACAAAATTCACAAAAGAACAAAGAAAAGCATACACAACAATTGGAGGAACTCCATTTTTAGATCAACAATACACTGTTTTTGGTGAAGTTATTGACGGTATGGATGTTGTTGATAAAATTCAAAAAGTTCCTACTGGTGCTAATGACAGACCAAAAGAAGACGTCAAAATAATTTCAATGGAAATTATAAAATAATCAAATTTCTTAGCTATGATAGACAAAATAAAACAGCATTTAAACGAAGTAGAACTATTTACTACACAATCTTTAAAAGAATTAGAAGAATTCAAGAATAAATTTTTATCAAAAAAGAAAGGCATTTTAACTGAATTTTTTGCTGAATTCAAAAACATTCCAAAAGAAGAAAAAAAAGAATATGGTCAAGTATTAAATCAACTAAAAAATAAAGTTGAAGAAAAAATAAAAACTCTAAAAGAAGAAATAGAAAACAAAAGCTTTAGCGATACAAAACTTGATTTGACTTTGCCCGGACCTTATCTTACTTTGGGGAGTAAACATCCTGTAAATGTAGTTATAGAAGAAATTACACAAATCTTCGAAAAAATGGGCTACATAGCTATTCATACAAACGAAATCGAAGACGATTGGCACAATTTCTCAGCTCTTAATTTTCCACCAGAACATCCAGCAAGAGATATGCAGGATACTTTCTTCATTGAAAAAAATCCTGATGTTGTACTTCGTACACATACCTCTAATGGACAAATAAGATACATGGAAAACCACAAACCTCCTATTAAAATCGTCATTCCCGGAAGAACATTCAGAAACGAAGATATTTCAGCTCGTTCACATTTTATGTTCCATCAAATCGAAGGTTTGTATGTTGATGAAAACGTTTCTTTCGTCGATTTAAAACAGACTTTGATGCATTTTGCAAAAGAATTTTATGGAGAACATACAAAAGTTCGTTTTAGACCATCATATTTTCCTTTTACCGAACCTTCTGCAGAAATGGACGTAACTTGTTCTCTTTGTGGTGGTGAAGGATGCAAAGTATGTAAATATACAGGATGGCTCGAAGTATTAGGCTGTGGAATGGTTGACCCTAATGTTCTTACAAATGTTGGTATTGATCCAAACAAATATTCAGGATTTGCTTTTGGAATGGGAATTGAAAGAACTGCTATGCTCAGATATGGAATTAAAGATATCAGATACTTTTTTGAAAACGACCTAAGATTTTTGTCTCAGTTTAATAATATTTAAAATAACTTTTTATGCCTAAATACAATTTGATTGAAGATTTGAAATGGAGAGGACTCATTCATGATACAACTCCAAATGCAGAAGAAATATTAGACAAAGAAAATATAACAGCTTATTTAGGAATTGACCCAACAGCTGACAGTTTGCATATTGGCCATTTAGTTAGCCTTATTGTAATGAAACATCTTCAATTAGCAGGACACAGACCTATTATTGTTGTTGGTGGAGCTACAGGTATGATTGGCGATCCTTCCGGAAAAAGCGAAGAACGTAACCTACTAAATGAAGAAACTCTCAGACATAATCAGGATGCATTGAAACAACAGATTTCAAAATTTCTTGATTTTTCTAATGACAAAGCTTTGTTGTTAAACAATTATGATTGGACAAAAAATTACAAATTCCTCGATTTTATAAGAGACTTCGGAAAGCACCTAACAATAAATTATATGCTTTCTAAAGATTCCGTAAAAAGTAGAATCAACAGCAAAAACGGTATTTCTTTTACAGAATTTTCTTATCAACTCTTGCAAGGTTACGATTTTTATCACTTGTTCAAAAACAACAACTGTAAATTTCAATTTGGCGGTTCTGACCAATGGGGCAATATTACAACAGGTATCGAACTTATCAGAAGAAAACTCGGAGGTGAAGCCTATGGAGTTACTTTCCCTCTGATAACAAAATCTGACGGAAAAAAATTCGGAAAAACTGAAAAAGGTAATGTTTGGCTAGATCCAGAAAAAACAACTCCATACGAATTTTACCAATTCCTCTTAAATATTAGTGATGACGATGCTGTTAGTTTCATAAAAATTTTCTCTTTCAAATCCAAAGAAGAAATAGAACAACTTATTGCTCTTCACAACGAAGAACCACACCGCAGAACATTACAAAAAGCTCTTGCAGAAGAACTTACAACTACTGTTCACGGAAAAGAAGAATTAGAAAAAGCTATCAATGCTTCATCTATTTTATTCGGAAAAGGGACAAAAGAGCAAATTTCAAGTTTGGATGAAAAAACATTTTTACAAATTTTCAACGGTGTTCCAATTTTTGAGATAGATAAAAATATTTTAAAACAAGGAATAAACATAGTTGATCTTCTTGCAGAAAAAACGCAGATTTTTGCTTCAAAAGGAGAATGCAGACGTTTGATGAAAGATAATGGACTAAGTATCAATCAAGAAAAACAAAACAATCAGCTATATAATGTTACTGAAAATGATTTGATAAACAACAAATATATTTTGATTAAAAAAGGCAAAAAAAATTACTCACTTATAATAGCTAAATAATGAACTCAAAAGGAAATTTTGACACAATGGATATATTTGTCTATTTATGGCAAAAAAGAAAAATTATAACAATTGTAACAGTATTAGGGGCAATTATTTCGATAGTTGTCTCTTTACTTTTACCAAATTATTACAAATCACAAACTGTTATTTTTCCCACAAACTTTTTGTCAACACAAACCAACGTACTTCAGCAAAATACAAATCAGGAAATGGACCCTCTTTTGATTGGTGACGAAGATGATCTTGAAAAACTTATTCAAATTCTCAAATCAGACTATATAACCAATCAAATTGTAAAAAAATACGATCTTATTTCTCATTATGGATTATCAACTGACGATCCGCATTTGAATTTCAAGTTGCAGAAGACATACAATTCGTATATTTCATTCCGAAAAACCGAGTATCAGGCAATAGTTATAAGCGTTGTAGATATTGATCCTGAATATTCATCAAACATTGCAAATGACATTTGTTCTCTTGTCGATTCAGTAATATTCGATATGCAAAAACAAAGAGCTAAAAAAGTATATGAGGCATCTCTTAAAGCATATCAGGACGAACTTACATATTATAAAGAATTAGAAGATTCTCTAGATATATATAGAAAACTAGGAATTTACGGATATTATCAAGAAGTAGAAAGATATTCTGAAGCCTATGCAAAAGCGCACGCAAGCAATTCAATTACTCCAAATGCAGAAGAATTTTTTCAAAGAAAATTTAATTTATTTGCTAAATATGGAGCCAAAGTTAGTCTTTTAATAGAGCTAAAAAATAAAGTTTCAACTAATCTTGCTCAATTACAACTAAACGTTACTAGAAGCAAACAAAATCTTGAAAATCTTATTCCACACAAGTATATTATCACTAAGGCTTCTAAACCTGACAAAAAGGCTTATCCAAAACGTTCATTTATTGTTATATTCTCTACAATAGGTGCTTTTGTTTTTGCAATTGCTATAGTTTTATTCCTTGATTTTTATAGAGAATTTAAAACAAGAATAAAGAAATAGTGGAAATTACACAATCAAGATATAGTAACATCTATATTTTATTTTTTTCGTTACTTTTCATTCTTGCAAATGCTCTTGTAGTGTACTTTTTTGGTGCACCGTATGTAGCATTTGCATCTTTTGCTTTTCTTATTCTTGTGATAGGTATAATTGCTTATGATAAACTAATATACATAGTAGCTTTTCTGACTCCTCTGTCTCTAAACCTTAGTTATTTTATACCAAACTTACCTGTCGATTTATCTTTATTTACAGAACCATTATTATTGCTGATTTTACTTATCGTAACTCTCAAATTCGCAATAACAAGACAATTAAATCTTGATGTTCTAAAACACCCCATTTCTATAGCTATAATAATAAATCTTATATGGATAGCCATCACAACAGCAACTAGTACAATGCCTCTTGTTTCTTTCAAATTTTTATTGTCTAGATTATGGTTTGTAGTTCCAATGTTTTTTGTTGCAATATCTATTTTCAAAGATTATTCTAAAATAAAACCATTTTTATGGGCTTATGGGCTTTCTTTAGTCATTATAGTTATTTACAGTACTTACAATTTATCCCAAACATCATTTTTAGCACAAAATGCAGCACATTTCGTGGTAAAACCATTCCACAAAGACCATACAATATATGGAGCTGCTACTGCACTTTTTGCACCTGTTTTTTTGGGTTTAGTATTTAATAAAAAAAATAAACC
>Ga0114934_10002091_pt1 | contig 12878 bp, 10 predicted proteins | sample 4SBtaG_2_FD_99695 | JGI IMG/M metagenome (GOLD analysis project Ga0114934, IMG submission 99695) | Deep subsurface microbial communities from Kolumbo volcano to uncover new lineages of life (NeLLi) - 4SBTROV10_white metaG | ecosystem: Environmental > Aquatic > Marine > Volcanic ... | reverse complement strand
CTATTTCATTTAAATTACTATTTAACAGGATTTCAAGTCCATCAACTAACTCCTCAATGCTATCCGGATTGACAAGAACACCAGATTCACATTTTTTGAAAATATCCGAAACTTCCGCATCTTCAATATTTGAAAGTAAAACCGGAATACCGCATGCCCAACTTTCAAAGCACTTAACCGGGATATTTCCACCTGTATCATTTCTAATATTTTTTCGTGGAATAATGCTAATATCCGACGCAGCAACTAATTTTGCTACTTCCTCCATTGGTAAAGAAGCAATAGTATTATAAGAAATTTTACCATCAACCATTTGAATTAAATTTTCAAGATTAACCCCGGAACCAATAGAAAGGAAGTGAATATTTCTATTTATAAATCTATCACTAATTAAAAACTTGCCCAAGGTTTCAATATCATTCATTCCCTGATTGTATGAACCAAAATAGATAATTACTTTTTTATCAATTGGAATTTTATATTTATTACGAATTAAAACTTTTTCAGATTGATTAATTGGTTTAAATACTTCAGTATCGGCCCCATTATAAATAATTGATATTTTATCGGACGGAATTCCCTTATTTTCTAAATTCTGCTTGTCTCCCTCCGCTGTTACAATTACTTTTTGCGCGGTAGATAAAATAAATTTTTCAATCGCGAATAGAATTCCAACAACTGATTTATTTTTGATAATTCCCAATTCAATTCCAATATCCGGCCAAATATCCCGTATATCAAGAATAAATTTAGCACCCATAAATTTTGATAAAAGAGCGGCTGCCAAAGATGTAAAAATCGGCGGTGATGATGAAATTATAACATCAGGCTTGTAATTAGAAAACGCAGAATATACCAATGAAGAAAAAAAATATGAACAATATGAAAACAAACGTTTAAGCGGCGAGTCAATCTTTGGAATATAAATTGGGAGATAAGTAATATTGTTTTCTTTGTAAAAAAATCTTTTAACCCCCGAAAAATTTTTGCCGTTAGGATAATTTGGGACAGGATTAATAATTTTAATCTCAGCATTGAGTGATTTTAATGCTTCTGTAAAATATTTCATTCTTACAGCAGCTGCACCAACTTCGGGGAAGTAAAAATGTGAGTAGAAAAGAATCTTCTTCATATTATTTCAACAGCTCTTCAATCTTATCAATTTTTTCAAAAAACTCTGCATTACGCAATTCTTTAATCCTTTTAATATTATTGATTTGGTCAGAAGAATTTTCAATAGCCTTCAGTATATTTTTAGCTATCTGTTCTGGTTCATGATTTGTATAAACTGCTGAATTATCAAAATATTCTCTTAAAGCAAAACTATCAGTTATAACCATAGGAACTTCTACATTCAGTGCTTCATATGCTCCAGATTGCAAACAATCCTCTTCGGTGGTTAAAGCTAAAACACAATCAGAATTACCGATAAGATTATAATAATCTTCGAAGCTGATAAATCCAGTAAATTTTAAATTCTCCGGAACTTCTTCTGGGAGTGGCAGAGACTTTGGTCTTTTTCCTGTCCAGTAAATATCAAGCTCATCTTTTAATAATTTAGCCACTTCAAATATTTCTTCAAAAGGTTCATCCACAGCAAATGCGCTAATATAAACACAATATTTTTCTGATTTATTTGGATCTGTTTTAATTATATTTTCTGGAATTTTATCGGGCAGTATTAAATAATTATTATGAAGTTCATCTATATCTTTCTTCATTCCATTATTTGAAATGATTGATAGATTTACTAATGAAAATGTGAATCTTTTTATAGGCCAGAAGATTTTATTTAATACACCTTTTGCTTTGCGTCTTAATGCTTTAGTATGGCAGTCAACGATTATTACAGTTTTTCCAAATGTAAAAATTTTGTAAATGGCTACTAAATTTAATAACATAAAAGAAAGTTGTATTACCACAACTTTTGGTCGATGTTTAAACAACATCCAAATAGTCCAAAACGAACTAAGAGCGTGTCTTTGTAATGCATTTTTATTATTAAAATATTCGAGAATAGGAATATTTAATACTTTGGCTAAATTTCTTGATCTTGCAGCATAGTGCCAGGATAACCAGACAGTTTTATAAAAATTAGGCATTAAATGTTAGGCCTCTATAAACTTTATCATTATTTCATTTTGGAAAGGTAAATTTACCAAATTTATTTCAAATGTGATTCTTTTTGTTGCCACCCCTACCCCATAACTCGGATAATAAAACTGATTATCAATAATAAAATTTCCCGTACAATTTTTACTTTTCATTTCCCAGTTTTTTTCTCCTGCAGACAAAATTAATCGGTCTGCATCTTCAATTACTTTAATTTGGGGATTTAAGATAAATGTAAATAATAGTTTGTGCTCACCTTTTCCAACAACTAGGTCATTTATGATTAATTTGTTATTGTATATAATTAATGTTCGTTTATGAACAATTTTACCAATCGAATAAAAACCTTCATATTCATTTTCTAAAGATATAAATTCATCATTGTTTGAAAAATTATATTTATTGTTCTTTGGTAAATAAGCCCAACGAAAAAATCCCCATAACTTGGCTTGATCTTCGCCATCAACAGATAATGTATTGTGTAATATTGATCTCTTTAATTGCTTATCATCTTCAAGACTTGAATAGTTTTTTGTCCCTGGATCAATAAAAAGGGTTATACCCTGTGAAGAATAAATAAAACTAGAGATATCAGAATGGCCGTGCCCAGGATTTTCATAAAGCCCAATCGGACCAATATCGAAAATTAATTTTGAATTGTTGTTTTCTACAACTATATACTGATCTTTATATAATTTAATATCTTTTTTTTCTTCATCCTCTTCTTCACCAAATACTTCAATCGCAATTTTTTTTATTTGTTCAATATCTTCAAAAAGAGTTGGATTAAAAAAATTAAAACAATTATCACCCAACATAGGTAAATGACCGTCGGCAAATTGAAATTTTTCTGCAATTTTAATGGCATTCTTTATAACACCCAAAATATAATAATCAATTTCTGAGTTTTGCTTTTTTAATATCTCCAAAACATACAAACTCATTAGTGTAATCTGAATGTGATAATGATAACTTTGTTCGAAGTGAAATCCACATTTTAAAAATTCTGCTTTAATTTCATTAATAAGTTTATTCTTAATTTTAGATTTGTTTTTAATTGAAAGTTGCCAATCTGGAAAAAAATGTAGAATTAACCATAAAGCAAAATATTGCAAAAGCACATGATTTCCTGGAATATGGTGCTCAATATTATTTAAGATATGTTTTGCTTGAATGTATAACGAACTCTGGATTTTAAACCAATCATTAGCAGCAATATTTTCTTGATTTTTAGCAAGTAGTTTAAGCCAATTATAAGTTCGCATTGCTGTATTAAAACCACTCCAAGGTTCAGCTTTAATATTTGGATGATTCCTAATCCACAAATTTATGATTTCGTTTATCGAATTATCAATAAATATATTATTATTTATATCAAATAAATGAAATCGATGATAATTATTATTGATCTCAAAGTCAGAGAAATCATTCCAGGCAAATTGTAAGTTATTTGCATTCAATTTTACATCTAATAATTTTAGATAGTATTGGTGATAATAGCATTGATATTTTTGCGTATTATAAATATTAACTGGGAATTCATTTTTTAGTTTAAGTGAGGTTTTTTGATAAGAAACAATTTCTGAACTTTTTAACAATGTGTACTTGGGGATAAAAATTTTTCTATACACCTTTTTGGCAATTTTATTATAAATCGTAAAATAAAATTGCGCAGGAGTAAATCTTTTTAAGCTATCAAAAATTAAAGATAATATCATAGTTATAAATTAAAATTCATTTTTAGGATAAACACAAAGTAATTTGCCAAAGTATTTTGCTTTGATTAAATATGCTTTTTCCCTTTTTACAAGACTTAAAAACATGTATAAAAATACCCGAATTGATATTCCAATGAAATGAAGAATCAAAAATAAGAAAAAACTTATCCCTTTTAAATGCTTTTGCGAGTACTTAATCTTGCCAATAGAAACATTTTTATAATGAAACCATGATCTGAGTTCATCTTCTGTACCGCCATGATGAATAACTTTTAACTCGGGGAATAGATAGATTTTAGCACCAAGCTTATTTTTTAACCGATAGCATAAATCTGTTTCTTCAGAATAGAAGAAAAATCGTTCATCAAAACCATTACATCTTAATAGTAACTCAGTGGGAGCGATTAAAAACGCACCTTTTACAACATCAACTTCAATAGGTTCATTTATGTCAATATTTGTCAAATAATATTTATTGAAGATTTTTGAATTGGGAAATAATTTATATAGGAAAAAGTTTTCACAAAAGGTATTCCAAAGATTTGGGAATTCAACCACAGACTCTTGCTTCGATTGATCACTATTAAGTAGTTGACATCCAGCAACTGCATCTACATTTTTATTTCTAAAAGATAATTTTTTTTTGTTCATTTGTTCCACAAATTTTTAGCAAGTAATTTAAATTCTCAGCGTCTTCAACTAAATTATTATGAAAAAAGTTATCGCAATTATCGCCAATCAATGCAAATTATTTTTACTGGACGAAAATGCATCCAATAAAAAATTATTTTTTTTAATAATATCCAACGATAAAATATTTATCTGTAATATTTTTTTTAATATTTTTTCCTTCACAAGAAATAAACTTTGCTTTAGCGTCAATCTTTTAAATGAATCTATATAAAAAATAAATTTATTATCCATAATTAACTTTTTAGATTTAAACCCACTTAAAAACATATATAATTACTTCATTTATTTTTAATTCAATAACTCTTCATTCATACAGCTTCTTGCTTCGAATTTAAAATAATATTTGTAAAAGTATTTCTTTTCAAAATGAAGAATTAAAAATTAAACTTTTTAACTTAATTGTTTTAGGACATTTAAAAATTTCTCAATGAATTTTTTATCTGAATACCCTCTCATATACCAATCATACGCGTTTTTTCCAACTTCCTGTAATTTCTCACTTTTCACTTTTAACAACTTCAGAAGGATATGTTCAATTTCTAAATAAGAAGAACTACTAATGAATATAACATTTTTAAAGTTTTCTAAATTATTTATTTGTATTTCAGGTTTCGTTGTTACAACCGGCAATCCTAAACCCATTGCCGTCATAAAACTACCACGTCTTTCAGATAGACCATCACTAAACGGGAGGAATACTATGTCAATACTTTCCGATAAAGATTTGAGATCGTTTTCATTCAAATAGCCTAAATATCTAATGCTTTCGGAACTTTCAATTTTATTTAAAAGTTTTTTGCTCATGGCATCAACATTCTCGGCAACATCTCCAACAATAATTAAATCAAAATTATCTGAAATATTACTACCATTGCAAAATATACTAACTAAATTCTCTAACCCTTTCCCATATCTAATAAAACCAAAAAAGAGGATTTTTCTTTTAATATAACGATTTTGCTTTGTTTTAGAAGTAAGTTTGAAAACTTCGTCACTAAAATTTGAACCACCTGGTATAATCCTAGTTTTATTATAACCTCTATAATGTACTATTTTCTTAAAATTAACAGCATCTGATGTAACAATAAAATCACTAAATAATATCATTGGTAAAATTCTCAATCGTCCAACAACAGAATAATTTGAATATTCGTGTAAATACAAAACTACTTTCATCTTAAGAATTTTAATAAATAATGGAATTAACGTTACAAATAATTTTCTATAATAAAACGTAGTGGGATATTGAAAAATGATTACGTCAATTTTATTTTTTTTTAAAAACAATAGACTTTTAACTATTTCAACTAAATTCCAGTTATTAATTAAATTAAAAATATGTTCATTATCGGGTACTATTCTAGAAGTTAACACAAAAGAATCATTTTTTGAGAATAACCTTAATAACCTATGCAATTTAGCAACAGAATCTCCAACACCATCCTTAATAGGAGGGAATGTACTAGATATTTGACAAATTTTCATTATTTCCAATTATTTTTTTTAAAACATTCCAATGGATTTTTGAACTGAACTTTTTATTTACTAAAAACAAAATTACAGTTTTTTCAATAAGAGAAATTAACAATATTATTTTAACTAATAAACCAAATAATTTACCATTATATTTTAAAAAATACATAATTTTACTTCTGTGATAATGATATAATGAGAATTCTGAAAACTCCTTTTGTGAAGAACTTTTTTTACCAGCATGCACAATTTGGGCATCCGGGAAATAATAATTTCTCTTGCCACTTTTAATTAATCTTTTACATAAATCAATTTCTTCAGAATACATAAAAAATTTCTCATCAAAAAGTCCATTTTGTTTAATCGTATCTTGTTTAAGGACAAGGCAAGCCCCTTTTATTACATCACACTCAAAAATTTCGGTGGTTTCTTTTTTATACTTGTATGGATTAAAAAATAAGAATATATGTTCCAATAACAATGAGAGTAAAGTTGGAAATTTGTAGTAAGAAATTTGATAAGTTTTATCTTCATTTAATAATTTGGGACCAATGGCACCAATATTCTGTGAGACACTTAAAAAATCAAATAATAATTCTAAACTATCATCAATTAAAAATGAATCGGGATTAATTATCGTTATTATTTCACCATTGGATTTTGAATATAGAAAATTATTCCCCTTTGTAAAACCAAGATTTTTTTTTAGATTAAAAATTTTAATCTGATAAGAAGCTAAATAAGATAATAATTTCCATTGAGTTGTATCACAAGAGTTATCCAAAATTAAAATTTCAAAATTATACTTAGATATATGTTCTTTAATACTGTTTATAAGATTGGAAACATATTCTGCTGTAAAATAATTTACTATTAAAAATGAGACTTTCATTGCACCAATTTTTTTTTAAGAGTATCTCTAATTAATAAAATAATCTCTTTGCTGATTATAATTCCAGTGCAAAGAAAAAGGACAATATTCAAAATCAAATTTGTAGAAACGAAAAGCAATATTCCATAAAATATTAAGCTGGAAAACAATACTAAATCTTTTTTAGTGTAAGTGACTTTAAATCCTGTCTTTTTAATGCTGATATATTGAATTAGAAATGCTATACTTTCACTGAATGCTGCAATAGAAGCAATGGCTATCAACCCAAATTTTTGTATAAATAAAATCAACAGTGTTATTTTAATTATGGATGAAATAACCATTGAAGTAGTTACAATTTTTTCTTTTCCCATAGCGATTAATAAATTCCCATTCAATGAATTAATGAAATAAAACGGAATAGCAAGACTGAGAATCGAAAACATCAGAAAGCTCTCTGAATATTTATTGTATAATATTGATAAAATAGCATCCGATTTTATAAAAATAGTAATACAGATAAACAAAGCTAATAATAAGAATTGCTTATTAATCTTGGAATAAATTCCACGCAAAACAAACTTTTCTTTTGAAAATAATCTCGAAAAAAATGGCAGAAACGAAATACTCATATTTAACGGTATAAAATAAATTGACTCGATAATTTGTGTGCTTGCCCTATAGGTAGCAACAAATGAATTATCAAATTTAGCAGATAAATAAAAAATATCAAATCGATTATAAAACGCTGCAACAATGGTGAAGATCAAAAAATATTTAGCTGAATAAATAATCTTCTTAATAATAGCTTTATCAAAGAAAAACATGATATTACTTTTTCTAAAAATAATTATTAGACTAAACACCAAAGTGATACAATTTGATAATAGAAAGGCTTGTCCAAACGATTTGATATAATTAAAATAATAGGAAAAAGATATAAGTAATATGGCAATCAAAATACGTTCACTAACAATGACAAAGCTAGAGTATTTCATTTGCTCTTTCCCTTCAAAAAATTTTATGATAGAGAGTAATAATGATTGAAGAACCATTCCAAAAGCAAATAAATAACTTAACTCAATTACAGTCGAGTTGTAATTCATAAACCTGGCAAATGTAACAAATGCTAAAAATGCAACAACTCCAGTACATATTTTTAACAGGAGTGTATTCGCTAATATTTGTTTCGATGGTATATTTCTTTGAGCAATTTCTCTAACTATAACAAAACTTGAACCGAAATCTTGTAAAATATTAAATATATTACTCAACATTATCAGAATAGTCAGTTCTCCAAAACTTTCTTTATTCATTTGGCGTGTTAAAAAAACCATAATACCAAATGTTAATAATTTAGAGAATATTTTGTTACTAAAAACAAAAATATTATTCTTAACAAATAATCGTTTATCGGTCAAGTTTTTCCTTTACTTTATAATCATATGAAAATCCAAAAAGCATACCAATAAACATAGAAAATGTCCAAGTATTTAAATGCCACGTTGTAAAAGATTTAATTGAAATTAATAACAGAACGATTAAAAAAGTAAAAATTATTTTGTCACTTTCGGAAGCAAAACTTTTCTTTTTTACAATTTTTATTAGCACCTTAAAATTAGCAAACAATATCATAACAAAAGGAACAAAGCCAAGAATCCCCATCTTTGACAAAACATATAAGTAAGAATTATGAGTAAAAGTTGTGCTTTTATATCCGATACCAGGAGCTATGTAAGAATACATTAATCCAAAACCACCCCCTAAAAAAGGATGTTTAACAAACGATTCTAATGCCGTGGCCCATTCAACTAATCTTCCAAGATTAGACACATCAATTTTGGAAGCCGAAACGGATGTAATGCGGATTATAAATTCTCTAAATGGAAATATCCCCGATAAATCCATAATCCACATCATAAAAAAAATCAAAGGGAAAAAGTAGAAAACATATGACAATTTAAAACTTTTCCTATCCATAAAAGAAAGAATAATTATTAAAACAACTAAGGAAACAAAAAAGGCCAACCAGGACCCTCTAGTATAACTTAAAAAAAGTGCTGCACTCGATAATAAGATCGACGGAATAAGTAAAAGTCTTATTTTCAAAGACTTCTCAATTAAAAAATACGTAATAGACGCAATAAGTATTGTTGGATATATAATTTCTGAATATCCGGTAAGTCTAGCAAAATTAAGTAATTGTCGACTAGAAGCATCAAAAGTTTTTTTTAAGTAAAAAATTGACAAATTGATATCAATCAAGCATTTAAGAGAACCAATAATTAAAAAAATAATAAAAATTAATTTTAGTTTTTTTCCCCCTTTCATAACCCAATATGTTGGTAGAAAAAGGATGTAAGGGAAAAAGCCTCTCAAATCATGAAAAATTGCTGTAAACGAGTGTCCCATTTTCATCCCCCATAAAACAGACAACAAGGAGAATGACAAAAAAGTTAAAATCCAAACCAAAATATTATTAATGTATATTTTATATTCTCCGGAAAAAACACGAGGGAGAATAGAAATGATAAATAAGAAAAAAACAAAATCTGTCAGATACCAGTTAAAATTAAATAATCTAAATAAAATAAATTCTTCCAACAATTTTCCTTCAATCCCAACGGTTATAACTAAAATAATTACTAACCCCCAAAAAGGCTCAACAAAAAACAAAATGGATAATGCCGTCAAAAATATAATAACAGCAACATTATAATATTCTAAACCAAAAATTATTGTTAAGACTGAAATACACAGTAAAAAAAAACAAAAATATAATATATTAGTCCATTTTAGTTTATCAGTAAATGGATTAAACTTATTTTTTAAATTCATTTTTCTGTTTCTTAATATATTCTGAAAGAAAGATGAAGATAATTGAGAAAAAAGCTCCTAGAAAAATTCCTGTCAGAATTATTATCGCTCGTTTGGGTTTAACTTTATATTCTGGTAAATTTGGCTTATCTATAACAAGAAAATTAAGTGATTTATCCTCTTGTTGCATCTTTGTCTGTTCGTAAAGAGGGTATAAATATTCTAACAAAGTAGCCTGAAGTTTTACGTTTCTATAACATTTCACATATTTATTGATTAGTTCGGGAGCAAATTTATAAGATACATACAGATTGTCAGAATTATGTATTTTTATCTTTTGATTCATTTCAACTAATTTATTTTGTAAAACATCAATTTGTATTTTAATATCTTTTGCACTCGGTGCTTCTATTCCTTTAATTTTTGTAATTGTTGCTAATTTCGCTTCTAATAACAATTTTTGTGCTTCAATTTTTGTTACCACTTCTATCGTACTTATAAACTGTTCCTTCGGTAAAACAACTCCGTATTTTTCTTGAAATAATTTTAGTTTGTTCTCAGCATCTCCTAAATCTTTTAGGTTTTGTTTATATCTTTTCCCAATAGTACTTTTAGCATTATTAAGTTCAATTTGACTTAACTCCGTTAAATTTTCCCACAATAATTGAATATAATAACCTACCATTTCCATGGCAATATGAGGATTTTTATCAATCACACTTATTATCAAAGTATTAGACGTTGGATCAGCCTCAAAAGAGGAGTTATTCAATAAATCATCAATGGTCTTAAAAATGAATTCTTCATTATATTTTTGTTTAAGATGAAATTTTGAAATCATCTTCAAGAGTATTCTACGACTATTTAATAATGAAATATAATAATCTAAATCGGAATATTGTAAACCACCAATATTTAAACTTTTCCCCAATGAGGACAGTCCTTTACTTCCCAGTATTGCAGAAAATAAACTTATATTAGATTTAGATGCCGGTTTAATTGAAGCAGTAGATCTAAACCAATGTGGTAATAAAAATGCTATAAGCGTACTAATTATTGCTATACTAAAAATAGTAATCAGTAAAAATTTTTTCCATTTTAGTAATATTTGTATGTAATCAAATAATTTCAATTCATGTTTCTTTTTTTCTTCCATATATTTTCCTAATTAAACATTTTATTCTTAAAAAATTATTTTCCCTTACCTCTTAAACAACAAAACCAAAGTAGCAACTGCACCAATAACACCGGCAAAGCGCGCCGTTCTCGTTAAATAGTAATTAATCATTCTCTGTTTATTTTTGGGTATCCAAATTAAATTTCCGGTTTCTATCTTGTATAATTTTGTGTCAATCACATTTACCCAAGCAATGAGTTTACTTCTCTATTATTTCCCAATAACCACCTAACTTGGGACCTACCCTTTTAATAACTTTCATTTTTCTAAACTTACTAATATAATTTTCTATAGTTCTAGTACTTTTATTTAATTCTTCAGCAACTTCTCTAGCTGTTATGCTAGGATTATCACTAACTAGTTGTAATGTTCGTAGCTCATCCGGTGAAAAATCGTTCCGAAACTCCTTCCGAATCGTTCCGAAATTCTTTCCGAATCGTTCCGAAACTCTTAAGGTGTTTTTTAATTTCCAATAGCCTGTTTTATCCGAGCCAATTCTTTTTAATTTCTCATCACTTTTAAGCTTTAAAATGCTCATTTCAATGGCTCTTGTCGTTTTCCCTAGTTTTCGAGCAAGTTCAAAAATAGTAATTCTCTTGTCAGCAAAAATAGCTTCAAGTATTTTCTCCGAAGTTTTCTCCGAAGTTTTCAGGGTAGTTTCCTGCGAATTTACATCTTTAATTATACCAAAATTACTATTACCAGATTTCTTTTCAAAAACTATTGTTAAACCTGGTCCCATTTTTCTAAAATACGGTTCCGGTAACCCAGCATTTATGCAATAATCAATAGTATTTCTTATGCCTCTTCCCCAAATTTCAATATATCCTGCCCTAAAAAATATCTTTGCTAAATCAGGGTTTGCCGGTTCAGAAGTATGTTTTTCAGTTAAAGTCTCAACAGTCCAATTATCGGGCAATTCTCCATTATTATAAATCATCATCCAATCTTTGTAAACACTTATTTGTACCGGATTAGAACTTGAATAATCCTTATGAACTAATGCGTTTAATAAAGCTTCTCGAAGTGCTTCTTCGGGATAATCATAGGTTTCGGTACGAGTAAGACCTTCATATGCAATATTTGCTCTCATATATTTTGTTGTTAGCAAATCCATTGTTTTTTCAACTTGCTCAAACAAACTTCCATGAACCTCATCTTGATAAAGCAAATCGGAATGCGTTCTAAAAAATCCGATTTTAACATAAGCTCCGGTAATTAGTTGTTCGGGATTTTTCCCAAAAGCTATTATTGCTGCACGTTTTAACTCTGTATTGTTTGTTAAACCCAATAATTTAATTAAATTTTCATCAGATTCGTTTATATCTTCCGAAGGAACTCGTTTGCTTTTTGATGCTTTTTTACGGAATGAATTAATAGCCCCTTTTGATAAATCTTCCATTGTAAAACCATCAGCAGATATCGAATCCCATCTTCTACCAATTTTTTTCAATAACAATTTTTCAAGAGAATTGCCTTTTAATTCTTGTATTGTACTACCACTTCGTACATAAAAACGACCTTGATACGAAATTGGATTTGAATAAGGCTCAATCTTAATTTCAATATAAAATTTGTCATTATCCGAAAGAAGATTTACTTCAACTTGAATTCCTAAAATATCTTTGATTTTATTTGGAATATCTTTTAATAACTTTGTATGATTTTTAATTCCTAAGATATTTCCCGTATCATCAACACCAATATAAAGATTACCACCTTTTGAATTTGCAAAACCACAAATCCACTTCAGGTACTCATCCTTCCAAACACTCTTGTATTCTATATTTTGGTTTTCTTTATTCATTATTGCTTAAAATACTTTATTCAAATTAGTAAAATTTCCTACCTTTTAAATAATAAAACCAAAGTAGCTACGGCACCAACTACACCAGCTATCTGTGCAGTTTTTGTCAAGTAATAACTGAAATTTTTCTGAATATCTTTTGGTATCCAAATATAATCACCGGGTTCAATAGTATAATCATCTGTACCGGAAACATTAATCCATGCACGG
>Ga0114934_10002088_pt1 | contig 12902 bp, 23 predicted proteins | sample 4SBtaG_2_FD_99695 | JGI IMG/M metagenome (GOLD analysis project Ga0114934, IMG submission 99695) | Deep subsurface microbial communities from Kolumbo volcano to uncover new lineages of life (NeLLi) - 4SBTROV10_white metaG | ecosystem: Environmental > Aquatic > Marine > Volcanic ... | reverse complement strand
TTAAGAAAGTTGAAAAAACTTATTTTTATTTTCCATATGCGTAAGTTATTGATAGTCAACGACTTACGCGGCCGGCGGGGCCCCTCCGAGGCTGTAAGTCCTTGATAGTCAACGACTTACAACGTAAGACTTCAACTTTTTGGGGATGCTACCATAATCAGTGTGGGTAAGTCAAGTATTTCTTCAAAAAACTTATTTTTATTTTTTTTCATTTTAGGGTTGCCATGTTTAGCGGATCATGCGACACTATTTCTGTTATGAGAAACTTCTTAATTGAATATAGGCCAGCCGTTCATGAGGGACGGGAAAACCTCCAAGGAATGGTGTTCAACTACTCGGTCGAAGTCGAGGAACAGTTCATCAATCGGCATGACCCATCCTGCAAAGCTGATAGCGTTTCCGCTGGAATCACTGCCCGATGTATCGAAACCGGAGAGTGGAAACGATTTCGTTGGGATCGTATACTGAGCATGGTGGCCAACTAGGCCACCTTTTTTTTCACTTTTTACTTGCAAAGATTTAAGATTTAAGCTAACCTTTTCTCAGTTATGAAAACCACTACAAGACAGGAACTATGTGACGAGATCGCCCACCTTGCCAGTGTGCGAGGAAACCTCAAGTCTCTGGGTGCTGTTACTTGGCAAGATACGGATTACTTTAGAGACAGGATTAAGGAAGTTCAAGAAAAATTGTTGAAAATCCAGAACAAACTGCACAAAGCAACATGGAGTGAGAGAACCCATTGAAACCAAGGGCCCCACTTCTACCACCCCCCTTTTCTAAAAAGAATTCTTACTCTCAGACGCAGGGGGAAGGGGGGGTGATAAATTTCATTCTACCCCAGCCTTTTTATCTATCTTTTTCAAAAATACGCGAAACACTTCAAATAAATAATTTTCAAAAATACTTAGATAAAGTATCTTCGGCCGCTATAATTATCAACATGAAAGTATGTACAAAATGCAAAGAAGCTTTTCCCTCGTCGGAGTTTAGGAAGCAGAGTAGTACCAAGGATGGATTAAAATATTATTGCAAAAAATGCGATAATGAACTTGCGAAGAGTTACTACAAAAAAAACAAGAACAAAATCGTTGATAAGGTAAAAGAATGGCAAAAAGATAATCCAGAGAAGGTAAAAGGCTACAAAAAATCATATTATGGCAAAAATAGAACAGCGCGAGCAGATTAATTGATAATTTAATAAAAAAAATTTTTAAATATTTACAAAGCCGCAAAAGCTTGGTTAGCGAAATTAAATTTAAATGTTTTTCCAGATGTGTAACTCTATTGTCATTTTATTTATAAGATTTTAAAAAAATGGATTTTTAAGTTTTTTTTGTGTAATATTCTTTAACATGGGACTTAATTTAAATTATACCAAGGACGACGGTCAAGAGGCTTTCTATTGGAAAGTTAGCCGAGTTGAGAATTGGTTCCAAGGTACTAATGGTCCGGGTTACGCTTCCAATATCAATACCTTGGGATTCACAAATGAAACTTATCGTAATCAAGGAGCCCCTTCAGTAGATAACAATATGTACAATTGCCCATATTCTGGCGCAAAAGATTATTATGATTACGCAAACCTTACTGGAGTATCTGGCGAAGTAACTGGGACCAAACGTTTAGGGCCTCCTCTTCCCGCTGATTGGGATTGGGCTGAAAATGGAGTATCTGGTTGGATGCAACGAAGTGACGATATTAGGAGCGGAGCGTATGTTTGGTTAAAGAACTGTGTACCTTTCTTCTCAGGGGCAATAAATGCATTAACAGAAGGAGAATAATACAATGGGACTTTATAAATCAATTACAACAGACGCTGGCTCAACACTTAATTACTGGGATTTTGGTATCGTTGAGGTTAATACCGCCGCATCAAAAAAAGAAGATCAAAACGCCGTTGTTAACATTTGGGGTTATCATGACGTAGATTATTATAACGCCGGCAAGCCGCCTATTGAAAGATGGAACCAATATGCTTGTAATATGGTTAGCGGCACCGATCATTATCGTTACATGAATTTAACTGGCGTTAGTGGAGAAGTAACAGGTAAAGAAAGACTTGGTCCAGATCTTCCATCTGATTGGAGCTGGACAGCTAATAGCGTTTCTGGTTGGATGGCGAATAGCTCTGATATTCGTAACGGAGCTCAAACATGGGCTTTGGCATGTGTTCCCGCTTTTTCCGGCGCTGTCGTAACTGGTCAGGTATATCCAGATTAACCCATAGAAAGAAAGATAAATTATTATGAGTAGAGATGCAAATTATTGGAGGCGCCGCATGGGTCTCCCAGAAGAAGGAAATGTAGGTGCAGGCAGTACGGCCACTGCCCAAGAACCAGCTCCTAAAGCCGCCGGAGGCGGCAACGTAGGGGCTACTTCGGGAAACTCGGGTACTTCAGGAAACTCGAACACTTCAGGAAACTCGAACACTTCGGGAAACTCGAACACTTCGGGAAACTCGGGTACTTCGGGAAACTCGGGTACTTCGGGAAACTAGGGTAGTACTTCTTAATGTATTAAATAAATAGTTCCTCAGTCGCAGCCTCTAGCGGGGCTGCGATTTTTTTTAGGTATCGATATGAATGAGGTACTGAGAAGTTATTGATTTTTATTATGTTTGGCTAAGCTAATTTCTATTTCTCTGACTCTATTATTTAGACTGCTTATAGATGAGGCATTATTTGAAGTGTCTTTTTGCAGAATAGTAATTTCCGTTATTTTTTTATCCATTTGAATTAAATGGTCTTCTAATTTTTCGAATTCTATCTTACTTGGAAATAAAGTCTGAAGATATGCCAATATCCCAATCCCTATGATAGGAGCAAATTTAAGAAACCCATCTAAATCCCCAAAAGTTATTTTTTTGTTTTCGTTCGGCATATATGATAATATTACACAGAAATTTATATTTTTCTAACGGTAATATATAATATGGCACAATTAAATGCAAACACCCCTTATATACAATGCTTCATTCGTAACACATATATATTTGACCCGAAAGACGACAAATTAACAGAAGGCTATATATTCGGTGTAAAATCTATGATAAATCGTCCTATGCACTTTCATTTTCAATCGTGATCAAAGTATGTTTATAATGAAAATATGCCCGAATATCCGTCAGCTTAGTATTTGTAGAATTGTTTCGTAATCGTAACTATTACGCGGTAATTTATAGCGTAATAAATAGCAGCAATGATAGATTATTTTCATTTCTGCTTCGGTTGGTGGGCTAAAGGAGGTTTAGTCAATTTTATTATATTAGGAAGCTCTTTTTTTGTAGGGTTTTTCTATTTGAGTAAAAAGTATAGCAAAGGCTTTGTTAATATCATGATTGGGGTTGTTCCCCTGTTAGGTCTTTTAGGTACTGTTGTGGGAATGATACAAACCTTCAATGCTCTTCAAAATACTGGCACGGATGTACAATCATTAGCAGGAGGAATATCTAAAGCTATGATAACGACTTCCTCGGGACTTTGCGTAACTATCTTCGGGACCATGTTTCTTCCGCTTAAAAAAGATGAAAAGTTGGAAGAGAGCTATGATCTTGAAGGTCTAAGTATAAAAGAGTTAGAAAAGATAACTTTTAGAGACGATAGCAATTTGATTGATAAAATCAAAGCTATTAAATTTAAACTACCTAAGATAAAAATCCCTTATAAATGGAAGAAACGGGAACCTGCGCCTGTTCCTGTAGATGCTTCTGTGTAATATCCTTTTATGGGGGAGTTACTGAAATTGTTAATGGACATTATAAACTTGGGTATGGCAAGAAGACTACCCTAAACATAGAACAATGTCACTTAAATGCCCGCAGTGGAATTATAACGAAGCTTACGATGAATTGCACCATATTTATACAACAAGGCAACATGAGCCAATTAAGACTGATTAATAAAATTAAAAAATAGTGTAATAGTAATTTATATGGAGGCAAAAATAGATGATCAAGCTAGTTTAGGTATTAACTTAAAATGGTTAATTCAAATTATCATAGTATCGGCCTTAGCGGTATGGGGGTATTTTGGCCTTACCTCCCAAATTTCTCAACTTCAAATAGATGTTATGAGAATGAAAGACGCGGTAGAAATGAATTCTGATTTTCGAGTGAAATGGCCGTTGGGACAATTGGGAGCATTACCAGATGACGCAGAGCAAAATATGAGATTACGCTACTTAGAAAAAGATATAGAAGTTATAGAGGCTCATGTTGACAAACTAAGGGTTAGATCCATAAAACAAGAAGAACTTCATAACCCTCCGCATCCGTTTGTGCCTGTCTTAAAATCAGATACTCACTTAGAGTGACGGCTTTATGGGAGCAACTTGTCAAGAACTTCTTCTTTTAGCTTTTTTTTGGCTTTATTAGCGGCATCATCTACGATCTTCTCCGCAATAGCCTTTTTCCCCGCCTCCTTTGCGTTCTCAGTGGCTTTTTCTTTAATTTCATCTCCTTGACGCATCCACATAATAAAAACTACCAGAGCGACTCCTAGGGCGGCTATTAAGACATTTTTCTTTTTCATAAAAGAAATTACACACTCCATGTTAACTTTACCTAAACGTAATTTTTCCAAGGTCAACACTAGCGAACTGAGGCGAAAATAATGACATTTTATATTTCCCTCCAAATAAACATTTATTGAAGTTTAAATCTATTTGGCCCCATCCAAGAGGACAGGGATTGTGCCCATTAAGATCTGATTTTTCTAAACCCTGAGTTTTAGGGTTATAATTATCCACCAAAATTAGATTTGTTAAGCGTTGAGCAGCATTAAATAGATCGACAATCTTTTTTGTTTTGTCTTTATCTAAAACAATAATATCGAATTGGAAAAGGTCTGATTCGAACGAATTAATAAAATCTAAACTATCCTGAAACGTAACCTCGTGATATAAAGGATGGTTAAAATTTTGAGAAAATGATTTAACAAATTTTTCGGTATTGGTGACATCATCTTCACTCCCTGCATTGACATATAACTTCCCTGAACAGCCGTGGATTGAACAGAGGAGTTGCCTCGTTGTTAGATGACCCCAAAAACGCAACTTGTCTCTTGAGGTTTTCCTTACCTCCATAACCCTCGGGGTGAAACTAGAGTTCACCCTCATAAAATTATCTAACACAAAATCAATCGCCGTAGACTTTGCTTTTGCTTGTGATGTTGTAACCCAATGTAAATTCAAGATCGAAAGACTAGTGCTTAGGCTCATATATTTTTGCATTATGACTTTTTTGTGAATGTAACCAAGTTTTTACTCTTTGTCAATAGCCTTTAACCATAAAAATTAACACCTTAAAAAAAAACCCCACGTTACGTGGGGCTTTTATTTTTTTATTTTTTTATTGGGTCAATAGAATTCTGAATAATCAAGGGAACCAGATGTTTCGCTAACTTTAACTCCGAATTTTTTAGCTGCTGCTTTAATTTTTTTTAGGGCCGATTTCTTAGCTTCTTCACTAATTTTGGTTTGGTTTAACCTAGCTAATGCATTACGCACATGAGCAGCATCATTAATTGGAAGGTGACGCAATGAACGGGGTACGGTTTTCCCCTCAGAGTCTTTTTCTCCTCCGGGTTCAATATAAGCAAAATCTGAATCGGGTAGATCGTTTTTATTTTTAGTAGAAAGGACCGCGCTCTTCATCTGTTTGAGATTTTTCTTATCCTCTTTCTCGTCCTTCTCTATATCATGAATTTCTACGCTTTTCCTCTCTGAAGGTTTACCTTTTTTGAGTTTTTTAATTTTGCTGTCGTCATCTTTAAGAGCATCTTTTTCGTGCTCCTTCTTCTCTTTTTTATCGTCACGTTTTAGCTCTTTCGTGTCGATTTTTTCATATTGTTTTTTAGTTATGGCAGCTTCTTGTTCTTTGCGCCATTTAACAATTTGTTCAGTTAAATCTATTTCTTTCATTTTTTCTATTTTCTTTTACACTTATTTTTCAGTAATTTCTATTAATTTTCCAGTATATAATCTGTCGTAAGCTACGCCGTTAATTTCATAAACGTGTTCTGCTGGTTCCCATAGTTTTTCCAGAGTATTAGTTTTGACAGATAAATTTTGTGGTTTTAATAAAATTGCTCCGGGAGAATTAGTTTTAATGATTGGTCTTCCCATATTATCTTTGTTTTTATAATAGTCCAGCTCGACTTGAAAAAAAGCGGGAACAGAGAATCTGATTTTTTCCAACCTACCTCTTTTATCAACTGACATGCATCCTTTCCCGCTGAAAATTATACATAAACACAGGAATAATATTTTTTTCATTTTTTACCCCTCGTCCTTCTGGTAGGTTTCTCTACCACTTCTACCTGCATAGGGGCAGGATCTATAGAAACTTCTTCCCATCCTACAAAACCGGGATCGTTAGCTTTTGGCAGATAAGGTTCTCCGCCATTTTTAGGTAAAGCTTTTTCAATTATAAGCTGTTTTAGTTGTTCGTTAGGTACCAACATTTTAGTTTTACGATCCGTCATATAAAAAACCGTATTACGAATTCCAACGCGAACTATGCGCGCCTGACGCCCAGAAATATATATGATGTCATCGTTATTAAAATTATTGCCCATAAAGACAAGAATTCCTTGAGCAAAATTTATTATCATATCTTTTGCCATTATAGTGATGACAGCTATTAGCAATAGCCATCCATACTCCCCAATGAGGTTTTCTAAAAAACCTTCCACATTTTTTTCATCTATTTTCCCTTGAGATAAATCTGCCAAATTAGTAGCTACATTCATTACCTCTGGTACTATTTGAGAAATCTCACTCATAAGTTTCTTTGTTTATTACACTTTTTTCCGTGTAAAATGATTGTGATGCCAAAAGTAAAAAGTGCGGGAGATTTCGACTCTCTCGATATTACAGACGGACGAATTAAAATCCATCAAAGGGATCCAATAAAACCTAGGGATAATTTTTATATAGATGAATTACCTTGGACAGAAAAACAAAAACGTTTTATAGACATTTCTTTAAATAAATCCACAAGGCTAATATTGTGTAAAGGTCCGGCGGGAAGTTCAAAAACTTTAACTGCAGTTTATTCGGCGCTTCAATTATTAAATAATTCAAAAGTATCTGACGTAATATATATGCGCTCAGCAGTGGAAAGTTCTGATTCTCGTCTAGGTTTTCTGCCCGGAGACGCAGACGAAAAACTTCATTACTATAATTTGCCTTTTATGGATAAATTAGATGAGCTGCTCAGTGAAGAGACTGTAAGAAAACTCCAAAAAGAAAAAAGAGTTTCTATACACCCTGTTAATTTTGCGAGGGGAATGAGTTGGAATGGAAAAGCTATTCTTTTGGACGAAGCTCAAAACAGCTCTTTCAGGGAAATAGTGACCGTTTTAACTAGAATTGGCAAATATTCTCGAGCTTTTATTATGGCTGATCCAATGCAGACCGATTTGAAAAATGGAAACAGGGGAGGCTTTCTTAAATTATTTGATATATTTAACGATGAAGAAAGTAAAAAAATGGGAATTCACACTTTTGAATTTAATGAAGAAGACATAGTAAGATCGGAACTTACTAAATTTATAGTTACAAAAATTAACAAGGATGAGACTTATTGAGATTTTTTTGAATTAATTTAGATAAAGTAGAGGAAAATTTTCTTACTTCTCTCTCGCTTTTTTCCCAAAAGAAGGCGTGAGTTACTTCTTCTATTAAAACGCTCATTTTGCGTCGATCTTTTAAGTTGGGATCTATCAGTATTTGGGGGTTTTCTGCTTGTGGAGAGCCGCAAAGCCCTTCTGCGTTGTAGGTATAATGCGGCTTTTTCCATAATAATTCGTATTCTACGCCATCTGCATTAGTGAATTTGCAATCATGCATACCTGTTATATAATACACTTTTTTTGAAAAACCTTTATTTTTAAATAATATATTTTGTGTAATCAAATTTATGAAAATGTATTGTCCGTCTTGCGGCTCTGGCACCCAGTACTCTTTGAATAAACCAAAGTTTTGTGCTAGCTGCGGCAGTTCATTTACTTCAGCGGCTGGTGCAACTCCAGCTAAAAAAGTATTTAAACCTGTATCTAGTGTAGCAAGAGTAGAAATTGAGGAAGAAGAGGAGGAGTGTTTTTCTACGAATATGAGTAAATTAGATTTCGAAATACAAGGAGGAGGAAGTGTTCGGCCAAATAGACTGGAAGATATTGCGGGGTCAAATCCAAATAGCATAGACGACGGCTACCAGAGGGAGGTAGACTCAAGCTATTCAAAAGAAACTATTGTGCAAGACTTTCTAAGAGACGCTGGGTCCTCCCGTTTTAACGATGCCCAAACGTAAACCTCAGTTTGAAGACTTTATAGAACAGATAGACGTTGAAATAAAAAAAAGAAAATCTAAGTGGAACTTAACTGCTCTTGCTTGGATGGATTTCGACGATGTCTCGCAGATTCTAAGAATTCATATTTTTAGGAAGTGGCATCTTTATGATCCTAAAAAACCTCTCAATCCTTGGATAAATAGGATTATATCTAATCAAATAAAAAATTTAATCCGTAACAATTATGGAAACTATTGTCGTCCGTGTTTAAAATGCGCGGCTGCTGAATCCGGAGACTTATGTTATATTTACGGTAAGCAGTCAGAAGCTTGCCCGTTGTTTGCAAATTGGGTTAGAACTAGAAAACAAGCTTATGATGCGAAATTACCAGTATCTATAAATGATCATGAGTATGAAATAAATTCAACAGAATATAGTGATATAGACATTGTATCACTCATGAATAAATTGAATACAAAAATGAAAGAAATTTTAAAACCAGCAGAATGGAAAATATATAAAGCTTTATACATAGATAATCTTTCAGAGGAAAAAGCAGCTACTTTAATGGGTTATAAGACTAATGAGAAAAATAGAGTCCCCGGATATAAACAAATTAAAAATGTTAAAAAAGCGATAATAGAAAAAGTAAAAAAAATAATACACAATGGAGAGATTGAAATAATATGAAATCTAAGAACATCGAACTTAACAAAGATCAGCAGTTGGCAATTTTACATGAGTGGGACAAAAGGGCCGACGATCCGCCTTACATCAAAGAGTTAATAAAACTTGTATTTCCTGATATTTCAGAGGAAATGGCAGACGGAAGATCAAAATATGGAAGGGTAGTGAAAAAATTTTTAGCTGAAAAGAGTTTAAATGCGAAAGTTTCCCACAAGTATTATCCAAAAGAAAAAATTGAACTAACAGAAGATCAGAAAGAATTTATAAATAATAATTGTAGCGCCATGAAGCCCATGGATATGTCTAGATTAATTTTCGAAGATAATAAGATATCTGCTTTAGATTTAAGGTATAAAGTAGTTGCGGAATATATTAATGAGTTACCTAACCAAATTAAGTACTCAGATACTAACGACGAAGTTCATGTAGAGGGAGGGTACGCTCCCCCTAAGTCAGAATCTAGAGCGATAGTAAGGGTTAATAAATACGTCCATAATGGTATAAACAAAGATAAGATAAGTCCAAAAATTAAAAAAAATATGAGCACACTGATCGCTTATATGCATACGTTTAGGTTCTTGCATCAGATTAGTACTTATGGAATAGAGACAGACCGCGAGCTATTCGAAAGTAGCTTTGTAAGGTACACGTGGGATAAGTCTGATCTTTCCCAAGAGGAAGTCGATCAGTACATAGTGCTTTCTGCGGAAGTAGTTATAGCTTCAAATATACAACGTAGAGTCGAACGGCTTCAAACCTTATTAGATCAAAATGCTGAAGACACAGAGGGCCGCAGGATGGCTATGAGTTTGGTTGAAGCGATAAATACAGCACAAACAGAATACAATCAATGTGTCAATAGACAAACTAAACTTCTTAACGAATTAAAAGAAAAAAGAAGCCAAAGACTTAGTAAGGTTTTGCAAGAATCTGCTTCTATACTAAACCTTGTAGAACTTTGGAAAGATGAGGAATCTAGGAATAAAATGATAAAGATCGCCGAGATACGAAAGAAAAATGTATCTGCAGAAATTGAAAGACTAAGCTCCATGGAAGATATAAAATCGCGTATCATGGGCATCAGCGAAGAAGAAGTTTTAAATGGTTAAGTGTCAAGAATGTGGGAAAGAATTTGAAAAGGACAAAGGTCTTCATCTTCATATGAAGGCTCATAAACTGTCTATTGCTGATTATTATCATAAGCATTATCCAAGAAAAGATTTACACACAGAACATTTAATAAAGTTTAAAAGTAAAGACCAATACTTTTCTTCTGATTTTAATAGTAAGACAAATTTAAAAAGTTGGTTAAAAAAAATCCCTATAGAACAAGCTCAGGAATACTGTAGGAATATTCTTGAAAAAAGAAAGACCGAAAAAAAATTAAAATATACTCCTACCCAAGTTGAACTTAGAACTCTTCTTATACCTCCCATATCTTACTATGAGGTTATTTTTAATAGCTATTATAAGCTTTGTGAAGAAATAGGTTACAAAAATAAATTTAAAAATATCCCTATCGAGAAAGAATACGAAGAAACTTTTTCAAATGAACATTTAATTTATATAGACTCTCGAGAACAGAACCCATTAAAAATAAATGATTTTCCAACTGAAGTGAAAGGGTTGAAGTTTGGCGATTACTGTCTAAACGACAAAGAAAAAACTAACAACACATATATTGAGAGAAAATCTGTTCCTGATTTAATAGGGACTTTAAGTTCCGGTTTAGAAAGATTTAAAAACGAAATAAATAAAGCCGCAGAAGAAAATGCTTACATGGTCGTATTAGTAGAGAGAAAACTTGATGAATGTTTAGCTTTCAATAGGCTCCCTTACGTCTATAAAAAAAATACTAGAGTTACTCCGGATTTTATTTTCCACAAAGTGAGAGATTTGATTCAAGAGTTTCCTCACATACAGTTTCTTTTTGTTAACGGAAGAAAAGAATGTGTGAGAATTGTAAAAAAACTTTTATTGTCAGATGTTTTAAAGGAAAAACATGATCTTCAATTAGCTTATGATTTAAAATTATTATAATGTGGTACTGTCCAAAAAAATATTCGAAACCTATCCTTGACTTAAATCAAGAGCTACTTGATGTGAAAGGAGAATTGCCAGATAGACAAGCTAAAATTACTTTAGCTAAATTTATGCGTGCTAACCTTGGGTTCACCACAGAACTTCTTTCTGGAATCAAACTAGCCCTATATCAAGAAATAACATTAAAAGCTTTCTTTAATCGTAACTTTAGTATGTGCGTGTGGGGACGTGGATGTGGGAAGAGTTTCATTGCTGCTGTATATTGTTTTTTACAATGTATTTTTGAACCTAGAACTAAGATACTAATTGCTGGGCCTACTTTTCGTACCGCTAGATTTATATTCAACAACTTGGAAAAAATAGTTGAATCGAAAGAAGCGCAAATGTTAGCTCACGCTTTCGGCGCTAAATCTAAACGAAACGACCAATTCGAGTGGAAAATAAATGAAGGCACAATAACAGCTATTCCTTTAAGTGGAGAAAAGATTCGCGGCTTTCGCGCTAATGTTCTAGTGCTTGACGAGTTTTTGCTTCTACCAGAAGAAACTATCAAAACAGTGCTTATGCCTTTTCTGGTTGCCCCTCAAGACATGGCTGAACGTATAAAGATACGAGAGATAGAAGATGAGCTAATCAAAAAAGGTGATATGAAGGAGGAGGATAGGATTCAATTTGAAAATAGCTCTAAAATGATAGCTTTATCTTCTGCGAGTTTTAGTTTTGAAAATTTATATAAAACATACAAGGAATGGATGAATAATATCTACTCTGAAGATATTCATCAATCTAATTATTTTATATCGCAACTGTCGTTTGACTCAATCCCTAGTGATATGATTGATAGCACAGTTATTGAAGAAGCTAAATCTGGCGGCTCTTCAAACTCTTCATTTCAAAGAGAATATTGCGCTCAATTTACCGATGGTAGCGATAGTTATTTTAGTGCGAAAAAAATGCACAATTGTACTATACCGGATGGAGAAAAACAGCACACTTTAATTAAAGGAGACTCTGGAAAAAAATATATTTTAGCAATTGACCCGAGTTTTAGCAATAGCCCGAGTTCGGATTACTTTGCTATGTCTGTTTTGGAGCTGGATGAAGAAAAAGGTAATGAGTCTACATTAGTTCATGCTTATGCTGTAGCGGGCGGGGACTTAAAAGACCATATAAAATATCTTTTCTATTTAATGACAAGCTTTAAGATAGAGCTTCTAATTATAGATAATGCTGGATATCAATTTATAGATAGCGCCAATGAGTCAGAACTTTTTAGAGATGCTAGAATAAATTTAAAGTTTTTTGATTTCAATAGCGATAAAACTGGCAACGATTACCAGCAAATGCTTATGAAAGCAAAAAGCCAGTATAATATAAAAGAAAATGTCATATGTTTTAAACAATTGTTCTCAAGCATTTTTCTTCGCGAAGCTAATGAATACCTTCAAGCCTCTATTGACCATAAAAGAATTTGGTTCGCTTCACGCACTGCCGCTTGCGGCAGTTTCTTTGATAAAGCTTCAGCTCAGGCTGTCCCTATTAAACTGATGCCTTACGAAAATAAAGGGGACTTAATTGAGTTCCAAGATGATATAGTTTATCAAACTAAAAAGCAATGCGCTTTAGTAGAAGTCAAAACTACAGCTAAAGGAGTTCAGACTTTTGATCTTCCTCAACACTTAAAAAGAAGCACGTCAGCTAATCGTGCCAGAAAAGACAATTACACTACTTTAATGTTAGGGAACTGGGGGGTTAAGGCTTATAATGACCTTAAAAATACTGAAGTTGAACAAATTAATCACACTTTTACTCCCAGAATGCTAGGTTAAGTGTAAATTTAAAGTAAATTATGGCTGTAAGGAAGAAAACGGAACAAGG
>Ga0114934_10002087_pt1 | contig 12906 bp, 14 predicted proteins | sample 4SBtaG_2_FD_99695 | JGI IMG/M metagenome (GOLD analysis project Ga0114934, IMG submission 99695) | Deep subsurface microbial communities from Kolumbo volcano to uncover new lineages of life (NeLLi) - 4SBTROV10_white metaG | ecosystem: Environmental > Aquatic > Marine > Volcanic ... | reverse complement strand
TAAACTTTACATCTTCATTATAATTTTCTACCATTTTTATCACTATATAATGGTATATAATAATCATTTATAAATTTTTGTATAGTAACCAAAAGAATTAAAAACTGTCCTTAAATTATCCCTTTTTTGATTTTTTCTTCCAATTTCAGCTCTGCCTTTAATCTGCCGAGCTCTTCGTCAGTCATGTTGCAAACCATGTATTTTGTCAAAAGGGGAAATTTTTCTCTCAAAATTATAAACATTTGCCTTGCGATATTTCTATATGATTCATGTGCCTGAGGCGTTGTCCTGAGTTTTATAAGGTGATACATTTCCCTCAAATTTGCAGTCATAAGATATCTTTTCTTAAAGGCAAGTGGCACAATGTATTGGGCTTCATAAGGATATTTTTCATAAATTTTTCTAAACAACCTGTCTGCCTTTTGCATTATTTCGTCAAATTCTTCCTTAAATCCGGCATTAATTATATCCTTCGGGATTGAATAGCCGTGGAAGGTTGTCGTCATTTGAGGAGTTTGAGTGCAAATCCTATGCCTCTGTAAATCCCTAAAGGCACCAAAGTCCATAAGGATGTCCCACGTGAAATAGACATGTTCCAATTCCCTCATCGGCCAGTCGTGGAGGCCCATCTTTTCTAGATATTTGTCAAATAATTTTCCCTTTTCTTCCTTTGGCATCTTCTTAACTTTCTCAAGTATTTTATCCATTGGGGAGTTAGAATATTTATAAATTATAGCGGCTACAACCAAATTGTCAATGTCGGGAGAATGAGTAATTAGCTCAACTGGAGTCTTTTCCTCTTTGTCAAATTTGTATCGCCTAACAAACTCTCGCATTTCTTTATTTGTTTCAGATATGTACTCATTTTTGTCAGCATATTTCAGCAAAGAGGGTAAAACTTTTTTTCCTTCATCCTTAAGCATTTGTCCAATTTTTTGCATTTCATTTATTGGATGCGAAAGCAGTTTTTTTATGCCATGCGCCAATTCACGTGCATTAACAGTCCATCCTAAACTTGTCATTGTGCAAGCAGGCAAAACATATCTAACCGCATCAAATCTTCTTGCGGCACAAGCCTTTTCCCATGCTTTCTTCGATTGCCCTTCTTTTATCGGTGCAACTTTTTTTACATACTCTAATACTGGCTCCTGAAGTTTTTCATAAAAGTCAAAAAGCTCATTGATCAACTTTTGAACTTCCTCACCAAATTCAGAATTTTCCAATTTCTCATCTATATAAAACGATTTCCTATCAAAATGAACATAGCGGGTTGACTTTTCTATGAAGGAAGAAAGACGATTGTCTTCAATCACCTTCGTAGCCAAAATACTAACTCCTTCCAAACCTATTCCAACAACTGCACCTTCTGCAACGGAAGCATGCCCAAAACCAAGAACCCACTTGTCCATAAATTTAATTGCCTTGTTTATGGCGTTATCCATCTTTAGTTGAGATTCTTTATTTTTTAAAATTTCAACAAGCTGTCTAAAATTTTCTTCGTCTTGCTTTAACAATTCCAAAAAATTCTGCCTCAACCCTTTTTTAGAACGGGAATACATTGCCTGCATAAGAGCCCACACTTCAGGGTGCATATTCCTCACAAAGAAAACGGACTTGTCAAGATTAGTGAAAAAATGATTTAAAACAATTTTTTCATCTTTTGTATACTCCAAAAATATCACCCCAAAATTTAAAATAGACAACTTAAATAAAAATTTATGGGTGACTGGTTTGAAAAACTTTCTAAGAATTTTGATATGAAATACCTAATTGCAATTCCGTTAGTTACAATCCCAACTTTTCTGTTTACAAAACTAATGAGTATTTTACTTCTATTTGCAGCTACTTTTGCAGTTAGTTATTTTGGACAAAGAACAAAGCTAAAAAAATTTGGTTTGGAATTGGCAACATTCACAACCATAATAACTGGTGTCTCCTTTGGGGCAATACCTGGAATTATAGCTGGTATTTCAACAATTTTGTTTCACGACTTGCTTACCGGCAGAATTAGTTTATATCTAATTGTGGTAGTTCCAACTTTTGGATTAATTGGCGCAATCGCGGGTGCATACTCACATGCAGATATCTTGCTTTTAGGATTGGGGCTGACAATATTTTCTCATTTAGTGTTCATTGTATTTCAGACAATTATCCATAAATTTCCCGCAAGATACCTACCATACTTTTTTTTAAATATTGTTTTTAATGTTCTGTTGTTTTACAACTTTGCCCCTTTTGTCTTAAAAAGCCTCATATAACTTAAAAGACTTATAAAAAGCAATTTCTACACACTAGGCAAATCAACAGTCTCTAAAGCATTAACAATAATTTTATAATACTATCATTTCTTTGAAATTTTATGACAAAAAGATGGACTGCTTATAAGATGAATGTCGCTGACATTGTAAATGGAAATTTTACTGAAGACGGGTTTGTGCAATTTGGAAATCTTCAAGTAAACAGAGTTAGAATTATGGGCACTGTTGTCTCTAAATTTGTTGCTGACACTAGAAAATATGGTTTCTTCATAATTGATGATGGCACAGAAACCATGAGGGTGCGAAGCTTTGAAGACAATCTAAAACTAATTGAAAAAGTAAAAGTAGGCGACATAGTCGATGTAATTGGAAGAATTAGAAAATATGAAGACGAAATTTACATAATACCTGAAAGCGTCCAGATAATTGATGATCCAAACTGGGTCATTTTAAGAAAGTTTGAACTTATGAAGCAAAAAAAGGAAATGCCGGAAGAAAAACAATCGAGCGATGAAATCACTTCAACGAATTCAAGACCTGAATCTGTTGTATCAGAAGTTGTCGAAGAAGAAGTAATAGAAGAAAAACTTCCAGAAGGGCAGACAACCCTTTTTGAAAGCCCCCGTCAAAAAGTAATTAAACTCATTAAAGAGTTTGATAAGGGAGAAGGAGCAGAAGTTTCAAAGTTAGTTGAAAAAATTGGGGATGAAAAAGTTGTCGAAAATGTGCTAACAGATTTAATGAACGAAGGTGAACTCTTTGAACCCCGCCCAGGTAAAGTTAAACTTTTGGAGTGATAATTATGAATTATAAAGAACTGCTAAAAAAAGCATATGAAAAAATACCAAAACATTCGGAAAAGCACGAGAGATTCCAGCCACCAACTGTTGAATCTTTCATAGAAGGAAATAGAACTATTGTTAAAAACTTAAACACACTTGCAAATTATCTTAATAGAGACATTCACCATATAATAAAATTTTTATCAAGAGAACTCGCATCGCCAGGAACAATTGACAAAAACAGAATAATCTTTGCGGGTAAATTCAAAAACAGATTAATAAACGAAAAGATGCAGCAGTATATTAAAGCATATGTTCTCTGCAAGGAATGTGGAAGCCCAGATACTAAATTTGAAAAAGAAGATAGAGTTCTAATGCTGCACTGCATGGCATGCCAAGCAAGATATCCAGTTCCAAAGGTGAGGTAATTGTGGCAAAGGAGTATTGAAGGTAATATTAAAAAATTTTTTGCATTTAGAATCCTTTCAAGTTTCTGGCTTACCATCGCTATATGGATCCTATTCATAAGGGCTTTTAACATATCTTACACGCAAATCGGAATTCTCGAAGCGGTATCTTTAATTGTAATCTTGCTATTAGAAATCCCGTCTGGTATATTCTCAGACTTATTCGGACACAAAACAACAGTATTCATAGCCATGATTTTATGGGGTATTGGCAATTTTGTCATTGGACTAGGTAATGGTTTTTATGCATTTTTAGTTGGATATTCCATACTTGGAATAACTTATGCATTCCGTTCCGGAGCGGAATCTGCACTACTTTATGAAACATTAAGAAAACTGAAGAAGCAAAAACATTACCTAAAAATACGAAGTAAATTGAGAAAACTAACAACAATCACAGTGGTTACTGGGGCGTTGGTTGGTCCAATTCTATTCAATGTAAACATTAGATTACCGTTTATTACTAATGCCTTGCTAATTTTAGCTTCATCAGTGGTTGTACTAACAATGATTGAACCGTATATCAAAAAGAAGATAACTTCCATTGAGAAGCATGTTGATCATTTCAAAGAAGCTCTAAAATTTTCTGTGATTAACAAACATATAAGATGGTTTATAATATTTGGTGTAATTCTTGCTATTCCAATGGGTATATTTGTCAACTTACTTAGCCAACCTTATTTGATAAAAATTGGATTTGATGTCTTAGGAATTGGATGGATATTTGCATTAATCCATGGAATCTCTGGAGCCATTGCATCTTTTGCATATAAGATAGAAGAGAAATTAAGGGAAAAAGTTTCCATGATTAGTATTATTCTAATACAAAGCATTTCTTTTATTATAATGTCAATAATTAATGCACCTTTCGCAGCAATAGCAGTGGTGATGCTTTATGTGGGCAGAGACTACAAAGAAATGATTTTAGATTCTTATATGAATCATCATATAAACTCAAAAAACAGGGCAACCGTTTTGTCAATAAGTCAATTCACTATAGATGTGTTCGCAGCAATTTTCGTAATACTAGGGGGGTATATTACTGATACTTTTGGTATGGACATGACTATTCTTCTGCTTGGAGTAGCCACGTTTGCACTTGGAATACCGCATTTTTTAAAAAGATACACCAACTTAAAGAGAAAATGAAAGTCTGGATGAAAACCCAAAAAGTGACCCAAGATAGTAGGGAAGAAGTAATTGTAGCAATATGCGATGAAAATTTACTCGGTAAAGAATTTAGCTTCTTCAAAATTTCCGAACATTTTTTCAAAGGCAAACTTGTGGATATTGAAACTGCAATAAAAGAATTGGAAAAAGCAACAATTGCAAATCTTGTTGGAAAAAACATTATAAATAAAGCCATTGAAAAAGGAAAGATAAACAAAGATAGCGTCAAAGAAATACAAGGTGTATTACATGCACAAATTTTTCTGATGAGCTAAATTCAGATATAAACAATAATCGAAGAATGTGAGCCAATAATATAATTTTTCAAATGAATATCTTTATAAAAAGAACATCTATTTCTTAACCTATGCATTACAAACAAAACAATCGAAATACAACAACGAGATTGAGATTGCCAAAGAACGGCGAAATGATAGGTATTATAGAACAACTTCTTGGGTATGCAAAGATGAAGGTTAAAGGAATAGATGGCAAAATAAGAGTCTGCCGCGTGCCTGGAAGATTAATGAGGCACCTTTGGCTTAGAGAAAGAGATATAATTATATTCAAACCTTGGGAATACCAACCGGATACAAAGGGGGATGTTCTTTACAAATACAGAAAAAACCAGGTAGAAATATTAAAAAAGAAAGGGCTTCTGAAAGGATTAGAAGAAGAATTATAATAAGGAGGTGGCATGAATGCTATTTTGGATATTTATTATACTTGCAGCAACTGCATTTGTGGTTTATTACTTCAATAAAATTATTGTTTTAGAGAATAGAATAAACAATGCATGGGCACAAATAGATGTGCAACTAAAGAAAAGAGCAGATTTGGTACCAAATCTTGTCGAAACTGTAAAGGGATATGCAAAACATGAAAAAAGTGTGTTTGAAAATGTGACAAAGGCAAGGGCAACAATGTTAAGTGCAAAAACCATAAATCAAAAAGTAAAGGCTGGAAATCAACTTGCAGATGCGCTAAAAACAATTTTTGCAGTCGCAGAAAATTACCCAAAGCTTAGGGCAAGCGAAAATTTCCTTCAGCTTCAAGAAGAGTTAAGTGGTATTGAAGACAAAATTGCTTATGCAAGGCAGTTCTACAACGATTCAATTTTAGCATTTAACAACACTGTTAAAACAATTCCAGGCGTTTGGTTTGCAAATTTGATGGGTAAAAAAGAAAAACCAATGCTAAAAATAAAGGAAGTAGAAAGGAAGCCAGTTAAAGTGAAATTCTAAAATGACAAGCTTTTTCGACGAGATACGAAAAAACAAAATTAAATCAATGCTTTTAATTTTTTTAGTCATACCCATGTTTATTTTACTTGCTTATGCAATCGCAGAAGTTTACAATCCAGAGATGTCATTTTTATTTATAACAATCGCATCAATAATTGCAATAACGCAAATTTTCATAAGCTACTATAAAGGAGACAAGATAATTCTTAAAATAACCGGTGCCAAGCCAGCCACAAAACCAAAATATACAAGATTAATAAACATTGTAGAAGGATTAAGCATAGCTGCAGGAATTCCTTCACCGAAAGTATATGTTATCGAAAATCCTGATATAAATGCATTTGCAACAGGAAGGGACCCAAAACATGCTTCAATTGCAGTTACTACAGGCGCAATTGAAAAATTAAATAAGGAAGAACTTGAAGGAGTCGTTGGACACGAAATATCACACATAAAAAATTTTGATATAAAATTTATGACACTTGTATCTGTATTAATAGGGCTTGTTGTCATAGTCAGCAACATATTTCTTCGCTCACTTTGGTTTAGAGGAAGCGACAGACGCAACAAAAACGGAATTTTACTTTTGATTGGCTTAGCGCTTGCAATCCTTGCACCAATAGCAGTTAAATTAATTCAACTGGCAATTTCAAGAAAGAGAGAATTCTTAGCAGATGCTTCAAGTGCCCAGCTCACAAGATATCCAAATGGATTGGCAAGCGCCCTTGAAAAAATAAAAATGCATAATGAAGGAAAACTGCAAGTAAGCGATGCTGTTGCACCTTTATTTATAGCGGAACCAAAAAAGAAGAGGCTTGCAAACTTGTTCTCGACCCATCCACCAATTGAAGAGAGAATAAAAAGGCTAAGAGAGATGTAACTTTATAAACAAAATTCAATTCCTAAGGAGCATTAATAATTTTCCTCAAAAACCTGCTTCTGAGTCTCGTAAAAAACGCCAATTGGTATTTTTTCTTTCCATTCATTTGCTTTTTTCATTGCTAATTCAAAGCTCGAAGTGTCGTGTCCCTCCGCGTTTAAATCATAAACTTTTCTATTATATTCTTGATAAGTATTGTTAAATGTAACACACGGCTGTAGCACTTCAACAAAAGAAAATCCTTTATGCCTAACTGCTTTTTTAATCAATTCCTTTAAATGATCTGGCTTTCCTGCATAGCCACGTGCAACAAAAGTAGCTCCAGCAGCTAGCATTAGTTTAATTGGATTAATTGGGTTCTCAATGCTACCTTTAGGGGTCGATTTGCCTTTAAACCCCTTTGGAGATGTTGCTGTAAATTGCCCTGTTGTTAATGCAAAAACCCTGTTGTCATGGATTATCATAGTAATGTCCGTGTTTCTTTTTGCCGCATGAATCAAATGGGAAATCCCCTCGTCATACATGTCTCCGTCTCCGGCAAATCCAATTGCAACTAACTTTTTATTTGCAAGCTTCATGCCAGTTAAAGTTGGTGGAACCCTCCCATGAATTGAATAGAAAGAATTGACATTAACATAATCTACAATCTTAGCATGACATCCAATTCCGCTTGCAATGACCATATTTTCTTTTTTAATCCCCTCACCAATTAATTCATTAATTGCATTTTTAATGGCTATAAGAATCCCAAAGTTACCACATCCAGGACACCATGTTATTTCAGCATTAGTGTTTAAATTCATTTCAACCACCTTTTAAATTTCCTAAACAAGTCTGTTGGATCAAATTCTCGAGAATCATATTTCAAAATTTTGTTCTTAATTTCAATGCCAATGTGCAGTTTAACTAAGTTAGCAAGTTGCCCTGTCGCATTTGCTTCCACACAAACAATTTTCTTTGCTCCCTTTAAATGTTTGAGCACTTTTTTCTTTGGAAATGGCATAAAATAAATAATCTGAACAATTTTGACATTCTTCAAATTCTTTGCAGCTTCAAGAACTGCACCAATTGAAGAACCCCATGTTACAATAATATTTTCGCCTTTTCCATAAATTTTCACAGCTTCAAGTTTTTCAACTTCTTTTTCAATAAATTTGATCTTCCTAAGGCGCTTGTCCTGCATTTTCTTTATAACTTCGGGCTCTTCTGTTGTTATTCCAAATTCATCATGTTCATAACTTGAAGACTTAACAATTGTATTCCTCCTTCCAGGAAATGCAATTGGAGAAATTCCATCTTTTGTTATTGAATACCTCTTATAATTTTTTCCTCCTTTTGACAATTTTGCCATTGCTTTTTTGGCTTTTTTCTCATTAATCTTAATTGTCCTCAAGCTTTCACCAAGGTGCTTGTCTCCAAGAATTACAACAGGCGTTTGGTATTTCCAAGCAAGATATAATGCCTCTGCAGATTTGTAAAATGCCTGTTCATTCGTGCCTGGAGCAACAACTATTTTTGGAAATTCCCCGTGTCCTGCATTCAATACAAAATTTAGATCTGCCTGAGATGTATACGTTGGAACACCAGTACTTGGGCCTGGGCGTTGAATTTCAGCAATAACAATCGGTGTTTCAGACATTCCAGCCAAGCTCAACGCTTCATTCATTAAAGCAAATCCGCCACCAGATGTTCCAATCATTGTTTTTGCACCAGCATAAGCGCTTCCCAAGGCCATATTAATTACACTAATCTCATTTTCGGGCTGAACTACTTTAATCTTAAATTTATCTGAATTCTTTGCAAGATAATGTAAAATAGACGTGGCAGGAGTCATGGGATATGCAATATAATTATTTAACCCTGATTTAACCGCCCCATAGGCAATAGCAGTATTACCACTCATTAACTCTCTTGGCTTTCCAACTTTTTTTAAGCTCATAACTTGTTTAGTATTTTCTTTTGCAAAAGTATATCCTAATTTGGCAATTGCCACATTCTTTTGAGCAGCAGTGGGATATGTTCTTTCTAAAACTTTTTTTACGACCTTAAAATCAATCCCAAGAACAAAAGAAATGGCGCCAAGAAGTGCGACATTTCTCATAATTCTTACTCCGCCAACTTTCTTAACAAAATCAAGTGCAGGAATTCCTAACCCTTTAGAATATTTTATTGAATTAGAGTCAAATACAATAAAACCCTCTTTCTTTAGTTCTTTTGAATGTTTTTTAATTGTCTTATCATCCAGTGCGACTAAAACATCTGTTTCGACATAATGGCTAAAGATTTCTTTTTTGTCAAAAGAAATCCTGTTAAAGTTGTGTCCCCCTGTTATAAGAGAAGGGTAATCATCAAGTAAAAATATGTAGTATCCCAACTCGTTAAGAATTCTTGCAAATAGTTTGCCTGCTGCCTTTATTCCGTCGCCTGCTTTCCCCCCAATTGTGACTGTATTCATTCACCTCACCAAAGAAATCAAGAAATTGCTTATTTAATTATTTTTGCCCAAAAGTATATAAACATAAATAAAGTTATGTACTTACTAGTGATATCAAGTTACAATTCTTTAGGAGTAATCACATTCTATTATCCGTATCTGGGGAGATGAGGTAACTCTTTCAGAAAGATTACTAATCCCAAATTTTAAAGATTATCAACTTGACTTAGACTCCGCTCTATCAAAAAGAAAAAGAAATTTAGGGTTTAGTGAAGGGAAAAGAGAAACTTTCATAAGCGAAGTTGGAATAGAAAAAGTGCCTAATGTAATTGCATTTCCAAGAGCTTGGAAATCTGTTTATAACTCCTTAAATGAAATAAGAAAAACATTTATAACAGATGACAATGAATTTGGAAAACATCAATTTGACGAAATTATTCATAAATTAAATGGAATTCCACTAATATTAGATATGTTCTTAGATGCTGTAGAAGAAAAGAAAAAAGAAATAACAGAAGAAGAAAAACAAAAACTTAAACAATACAGAGAAAATTATGAAAAAATATATGCTAGGGGAAAACATTATCCTTTTTTTCTCCTGAAAGCGAACTTGAACAACCATACAAGGAAATAGCCATTTATCTCTTTGGTAAGGGATTTAGATTAGGTCATCTTATCATAAATGGCTACAATTATTACCCGCCAGAAGGCCAATAAACAATTATTATAAACTTCATTTTGCTCTTTCTATATATGCGAAAATATAAAGAAAGATTTAAAATTTTCAAAGATGTTTTTAGCGAATCAACTATGAGAACAATTTACAAACTTTCCAGCGACGGCTATATTGATTATATAATCGGGCCTATCTCAACCGGAAAAGAAGCAAATGTCTTTCTTGGAAAAAATTTTGATGGAGAACCAATAGCAATTAAAATATACAGAATTGAAACAAGCAATTTTAACAACATGTGGAAATATATTTACAATGACCCTAGATTTGAAAAAGTCAAAAAAAGAAAAAGAGACATTGTATTCGCGTGGGCTAAAAAAGAATTAAAAAATTTGACAATTGCATTCGACGCTGGTGTTAATGTTCCTGAACCCATGGCTCTAAGAAACAATGTTTTAATCATGGGATTTATAGGAAATGATGACATTCCAGCACCAGTTGCAAAGGACCGCCCTCCAAAAAATCCAAATAGGTGGTTAAAAGAAATTTTGAATTCTATTAAGAGAATGTACGATGTAAATTTAATTCATGGGGATATCAGTGAATATAATATTTTAAATTTTAAAGACGTTCCATATATAATTGATTTTGGACAAGGTATTGTTAAAGAATCCCCTCTTGCAGAAGAACTGTTAAGAAAGGACATTAATAATATATTAAAATGGATGAAAAAACTTGGGGTAAAAACGCCTAATTTCGAAAAGATTTATAAAGAAATAACAAAAGGTAATATTAAGAATGGATAATTTTGAACAAATTTTAAAGATACCACAAGAGAGAATTGCTGTCTTAATTGGAACTAAGGGAGAATCCAAAAAGAGTATAGAAGAAAAGACAAATACACAATTAACTATCTCAAAAGAAGGAGAGGTAAGGATTAAGGGGGGTTCCTTTGAGACGTGGATAACAAAACAAATAATAAAAGCGATAGGGAGGGGTTTTTCTCCAAAAAAAGCACTTTTATTATTAAATAATGATTATCAGTTTGTGTTAATCGAACTGAAAGATTGGGCAAAAACAGAAAATTCAATGAAGCGATTAAAGGGTAGGGTCATTGGAGAAAAAGGAAAATCAAAAGAAATTATTGAAAGATTAACAGAAAGTTATATATCCGTCTATGGAAAAACAATTTGTATAATTGGTGAATCAAAAAGAGTTATGATAGCAAAAAAAGCAATTGAAATGTTGCTATCTGGAAGCAAACATTCAACTGTTTTTTCCATGATTGAAAACAAAAGGAAAAAATGGAAAAAAGAAGAATTAGTAGGTTGGTGAAAAATTGACTGCAAAAGAGTATAAGGATATTGCTGAAGAACTTGGAAGCCAAATGAAAGCTGTTTCTGTAGCTGAGTTTTTCAAGAAAAATAAACATCTTTTAGGATTTGACAGCCCAATTAAAGCAATGTTGATGGTCGTTAAAGAAGCAGTTGATAATTCTCTTGATGCTACAGAGGAGTATGGACATAGTTATTACAAGCAGCATAAAAAATGGTACTTCCCTGAAGTATATGTGGATATCAAAAAAGAAGAATATGGGCTCGTTATAATTCCAAAAGGAACAGACAGGCCTATTGCAGACATTGTAAAAACAGGGAAAAAATGGAATTTGATGTATTTCGGTAAAAAATTACGTGCCTTAAAAGTTGAAGGAAACAAAAAAATATACAATGTTGATAATACAAAAATTGAAGTGGTTGAAGAAGGACTTAAAAAACCAAAAATTTACGTTGAAGGAGAAAAAGCAGATATTAAAGAAAGAACATTAAAGTATAAAGTAACCATTAGGGATAATGGGCCAGGTATAATTGAAAAAAATATACCGAATGTATTTGGTAAACTTCTTTATGGTTCCAAGTTTCATAGATTGAGACAATCACGAGGACAGCAAGGTATAGGTATTTCATCTGTAGTATTGTATGCCCAACAAACAACAGGAATTCCTGCAGAAATAATTTCAAAAACAGAAAAAAGTAAAGCGGTAAAGATGGGGATAACAATTGCAGACAATAACGAACCAATAATTCATAATAAGGAATATATCGATTTTTCAATGGAGCATGGAACAGAAATTTCAGTAACAATTGAAGCAGAATACATAGCCAGTGGCGAAAAATCAGTTTATGAATTTTTAAGAAGAACAGCAATCGTAAATCCTCATGCTACAATAATATTCTCAGATCCAAACAAAAAGAAATTTGTATTTAAAAGAACTGCAAATTCTCTTCCACCAGAACCAAAAGAAATAAAACCTCATCCTTATGGGCTAGAATTTGGAAAATTAAAAGACATATTGCTATCAACAAAATCAAAAAATATTCGCTCATTTTTGATTAACAACTTAAGCAGGGTAAGTGCTCCAATTGCGGATTCAATACTAAAAAAACTTGAGATTGATCCAAATACAAAACCAAACGAACTAAAGAGATTAGAAATAGAAAAACTTCTAAGAGCCCTTCAAAAAGCTCCCCTTAAAAGACCACCCACTGATTGTTTAAGTCCTATCGGGAGGGATTCACTAAAAGAAAGTATACTAACAGACACAAACGCAGAATTCGTGGCCGTATCTTCAAGAAAACCATCTGTTTACAAGGGAATTCCTTTTCTTGTTGAAGCGGCAATCGCGTATGGTGGCGGAATTAAGAATACTGGAACTGCTCAAAGACTGAGATATGCAAATAAAATTCCCCTATCGTACGATGCAGGTGGTTGTGCGATTACAAAAGCAATACAACAAATATCTTGGAAGCAATACAGAGTTGAAAATGTAGCTTCAAATGGCATACCTATGGGACCTTATATAATCCTCGTTCACATAGCAAGTGTATGGGTTCCGTACACCTCCGAAGGTAAATCTGCAATTGCAAGTTACCCGGATATAATAAAGGAGATGAAACGCGCGCTACAGGAATGTGGAAGAAAACTAAAAAATTATTTAAGT
>Ga0114934_10002086_pt1 | contig 12909 bp, 10 predicted proteins | sample 4SBtaG_2_FD_99695 | JGI IMG/M metagenome (GOLD analysis project Ga0114934, IMG submission 99695) | Deep subsurface microbial communities from Kolumbo volcano to uncover new lineages of life (NeLLi) - 4SBTROV10_white metaG | ecosystem: Environmental > Aquatic > Marine > Volcanic ... | reverse complement strand
TATGGTTACCGTATTGAGGAGGCCATTAAAAAGCTGCAGAAGAGTATCAATCAACCGGGTAACGAACCTCTTACCAATCGGGTTTCTCCCCGGTACTTGTCGCTTAAGCTGCTTGAGCGCGATCAGAAGGAGGTTGAAAGGGTTAAAAAATATTGCGTAAATGCTGATGAAATTCTAAACCTTTCCGATTCACTTGCCGCACAAATTGAGCAGGATCGCAACGAAACCATGGAAACCATCATTACCGATGCAAAATATGGATTTGTAGAAGGCGCTTTACGCGAAACGTTGAAACCTGCACAGAAAAAAAGTAAAATTACCCGCAGTCGCATTATCGACAGTGTAGTAACCGGCAAGGTGCTGAGTTACCCTATTTTTCTTTTTGCCATGTGGCTCACTTTTCAAACTACCTTTGTGGTGGGAAATTATCCCATGGAATGGATTAATGAATTCATTGCCTGGATTAGTAAACTGCTGATTGAATGGCTACCGGCAGGGGCTTTCCGTGATTTGCTGGTGGATGGTATTATCGGTGGTGTGGGTGGTGTGATTGTGTTTTTGCCAAACATCTTAATCCTCTTCTTTTTTATCACCCTCATGGAAGCTTCGGGTTATATGGCACGTGTGGCTTTTATTGTAGACAAGCTCATGCATAAAATTGGATTACATGGCAAATCGTTTATTCCCATGCTCATGGGTTTTGGCTGCAATGTGCCGGCCATCATGGCTACGCGCACCATCGAGAATAAAAACGATCGGCTGGTGACCATGCTGATTATTCCTTTCATGTCGTGTAGTGCCCGGTATCCTGTTTATGTGTTGATTATCAGCGCATTCTTTCCGTATTATCAGGGGACCATCTTGTTTGGAATTTATCTTTTTGGAATTTTTCTGGCCGGCGTAATTGCCTGGATTTTTAAGAAAACCATCTTTAAAGTTAATAGCCTTCCCTTTGTGATGGAGTTGCCGCCTTATCGAATGCCTCGTCCCAGGGCGGTACTTAAACAAACCTGGTTTAAAGGTGAAATGTATTTGAAAAAAATGGGAACGGTGATTTTGATGGCTTCCATCTTGATTTGGGTACTGGGATATTTCCCCATGGGCAAAAAATATGAACGGGCTTATAAAAAGCAGGTTAAAAAAGTAGAAGCTGATTTCGCTCACCGGTTGGCCGCTAATTCGTTGTCGTACAACGAGGTTAAGCGATTGCAAGCGGAAAAAGATGCCACTTTAAAGAGACTCAGTGATGCATTGGCTGCCAAAAAGCAGGAGAACTCATTTATTGGACGCATTGGTCACTTTATCGAACCTGTGATTGCTCCTTTGGGATTCGATTGGAAAATGGGTGTAAGTCTCGTAGCCGGCGGGGCTGCCAAAGAGGTGGTGGTTTCGACCATGGGTGTTTTGTATCCGCCTTCCAGTGGAAATGCCGAAAGCCAGTCGCTTGCCCAGCGCTTGCGTCAACAGGTTTATACTTCGGGAAAACATAAGGGACAGAAAGTGTATACCCCATTGGTGGCTGCCGCTTTTTTACTTTTTATTTTGATTTACTTCCCTTGTGTTGCCGTTATCGCCGCCATTAAAAATGAAACAGGGCAATGGAAATGGTCCCTTTTCCTCGCGGTCTACACTACGGCGCTCGCCTGGATCATCGCCTTTTTGTTGTATCAGGGGGGAAGCCTGCTGGGATTTTAGCGCATAAAATGAATTTCTTTTCCTGATAGGGAAATAATACCGTGATGGGAAGATATTTTTTTTACATTTGAAAACTTATTTTTTAACCATCGAATTTTAAAAAATCAAAGATGTCTGTAATCGATCAAGAATTATTCAAACAAAATTTTCAATATTTTGATAAAGAAATTGTACTGGATATCATTAATATTTTTATTGAAGAGTATGCCAGCAGGATGGAAACCTTGAAGAAAAATATCGATGAAGAGGATTTTGATCAACTTAAGTTTAACGCCCATAGCCTTAAAGGGGTGATTGCTAATTTTGTTGCTCCTGAACCCCAGGAGCTGGCGCGTGCACTGGAGATGAAAGGAGCCAATAAAGAAAAGGATGGAGTTGATGCGCTATTTGCCACTTTAAAGGAAAAAGCCGATGCACTGGTAGAAGAACTTAAAGTATTGCGGGAAGCCTATCAGTAGGTAAAATAGTTATCAAAAAAAAAGCCATCCCGCAAGATGGCTTTTTTTTGGTTTTACCGGATTAATTCTCTTCATCAATACCTTCATGGTCATCCAGGTCAGCAGGGGTAAGGCTGGCACGTACTTTTTGTTCCAATTCGTCCATGAGGTCGGGATTGTCCGAAAGAATCCTTTTGACGGCATCACGGCCTTGTCCCAATTTTGTTTCTCCATAGCTAAACCAGGAGCCGCTTTTTTTAATGATGTTGTTTTCAACACCCAAATCAATAATCTCTCCAACTTTTGAGATTCCTTCACCATACATGATGTCGAATTCGGTTTTGCGGAATGGAGGAGCTACCTTGTTTTTGACTACTTTTACCCTGACCCGGTTGCCTCTTACTTCTTCGGTATCTTTTATTTGGCTGATGCGTCGGATGTCGAGTCGTACCGAAGAATAAAATTTAAGTGCATTTCCACCGGTGGTAGTTTCCGGATTGCCAAACATGACGCCAATTTTTTCACGCAACTGATTGATGAAAATACAAATGGTGTTGGTTTTGCTAATGTTGGCAGTAAGTTTACGAAGGGCTTGCGACATCAACCGAGCCTGGAGTCCCATTTTTGAATCTCCCATTTCTCCTTCAATTTCACTTTTTGGAGTAAGGGCAGCTACCGAGTCAATCACCACCACATCGATGGCCCCCGACCGGATAAGATTGTCTGTAATTTCAAGGGCTTGCTCGCCATTATCAGGTTGAGAAATCAAAAGGTTTTCAATGTCAACACCCAATTTGGCAGCATAAAAGCGGTCGAAGGCATGCTCGGCATCGATAAAAGCAGCGATGCCACCCTCTTTTTGCGCTTCTGCAATGACATGTAAAGCCAGGGTGGTCTTTCCCGATGATTCGGGTCCGTAAATTTCCACAACCCTTCCTTTGGGAAGGCCGCCTACTCCCAAGGCTACATCAAGTCCGATTGACCCCGTCGAAATCGAAGGGAGTTTTTCTATTTCGGTGGTACCCAATTTCATGATCACCCCTTTGCCATACGATTTCTCCAGCTTGCCCAAGGTGGCTTCAAGGGCTTTTAATTTATTTTGCCTCTCCTTGTCAAGGGCTTTGTCGGCATTTTCTTTTGTCATTTTATTCAAGATTTAATTTTTTTATTATTTGCTCGGTATGGGTCTTGGTTTTTACCTTTTTGAAAATCTCCAGAATCTTTCCCTCTTCATCAATGATAAAAGTGGAACGAATCAGCCCCTCGTATTCGCGGCCATATAATTTTTTAGGACCCCAGGCTCCATAGGCTTTTATGATTTCTTTGTCCGGATCGGATAAAAGAGGAAAAGGAAGCTGATATTTTTCAATAAATTTCCGGTGTGATTCCTGACTGTCGGGACTCACCCCCACCACCTGGTAGCCTTTGTCCAGCCAAAATTGATAATGGTTTCGAAAATCACAGGCCTCATTGGTACATCCGGGAGTGTTGTCTTTCGGATAGAAATACAAAATGAGTTTCCTGCCTTTAAAATCATTCAGCGAAACCATTTCTCCGTCTTGATTAATAGCTTTAAAATCAGGGGCTTTATCGCCAATGTTAAGTTTTGTCATAGTGGATAATTTAACTACAAAAATAGGAAATATTTCGGATAAAATGGTGGCTTTTGCCCAGGGTTTTGTGCTGCCGGCCTATTTTTTATCTGCCTTTCCCGCTTTTCCCGATTGGTAAGTTTTACACCAGGCCTGCAGTCCGCAAATTTCACATTTGGGTTTTCGGGCCAAACAAACGTAACGACCATGCAAAATTAACCAATGATGGGCCAGGGGTATCAAGTCGTCAGGAATGTATTTGACAAGTTGTTTTTCGGTTTCCAGAGGCGTTTTGGCGCGGTAGGTAAGGCCCAAACGTGCCGCCACCCGAAAGACGTGTGTATCAACGGCCATGGCCGGTTTGTTAAAGACTACCGAGGCAATCACATTGGCCGTTTTTCGCCCGACTCCGGGCAATTTCTGCAGTTCATCAATGTCGGATGGAACCTTCCCTTGGAAATCGTTGAGCAGCTTTTTCGCCATTCCCGATAGGTGTTTGGCTTTGTTGTTGGGATAGGAACAACTTCTAATCAACTCAAAGATATCGGGAATTTCTGCTCTTGAAAGTGATTCTACATCAGGATATTGGCGAAAGAATTCTTCCGTAATCACATTCACCCTTTTATCGGTACATTGTGCCGATAAAATAACCGCAACCAGCAGCTCATAGGGGTTGCGATAAACCAGTTCGGTCTCTGCAAAGGGTTGATGTTCCTTAAAATAGGAAAGAATCGATTCGAAGCGTTCTTTTTTTGTCATGGCCTCATCTTTTTTTGCAAAGATGTGGAATTCTTACAAACACCGAATCAAAAAGGTCGATTCTTATCCATTCGTTTTATCGGGATGCATTAGTTCACCAGTAAATACAGTTTCCCCATCAACCGGGTATCGATTACCTGCAGGGCCATGGCATAAGCCATTAAGTTGTGGGTTACCTGGCCGGATGGTGTGCAGGATTTCCGGGTTGCAGGAGGCGCCAATGAAGTTTTTTGAACGTTGTGTGGGTGGTCTTTGGGGGTATAAAATTTTTGCATAAGCGTAATCATTTGATTTTAAACAATCTTAATCTTATCACAAATGATAACGCAAACTTTTTAAAAATATTATTCCAAATAAAAAAACCAAAATTCGTTTTGGTTTTTTTATTTGGAAATAGGATCCGTTAAGGCGTTAAAATAATATTTTTTTCTTTTACCATTTTCCGAAGATTTATAAGTGCGTACCTCATGCGTCCCAACGCAGTGTTGATACTTACATCGGTGTGTTCCGCAATCTCTTTAAAACTCAGGTTTGCATAACATCTCAGGTGCAGTACCTCCTTTTGTTCGGGAGGAAGAAATTCTAAGAGAGCTTTTACATCTTGGTGAATTTGGTTTCTGACCATTTCATCTTCAATGCTTAAATCAGTCATGCGCAGATTATCCATCAAATCAAAACGGTCATACTTGGTTTCGGCAAGATTTAATTTTTTTATTTTTCTGAAATGATCAATCACCAGGTTGTGGGCAATCCGCATGGCCCACTGGATAAACTTTCCTTCATCTTTGTAACTACCCGCTTTAAGGGTGTTGATTATTTTAACGAAAGTATCCTGAAAAAGGTCATCGGCCAGCTGTTTGTCTTTGACCATGACATAGATGTATGTGAATATCCTGCTTTGATGGCGTTCAATTAGAGTTTGAAGTCCGGCAGGGTCACCATTCAGAAAGTCTCTGATGAGTTGTCGCTCACTGCTAATTTCCATATTCATATGGTATCAGTTTTAAAATAAAAATAGTAAGCGTTTACTCGATAATGACCTCCTTTGTTTTTTGTAAATACCAGATTTAATAGTGCAAATATAAGTTTTAAACCAAAAAAAGCAAATAAATTTATAATTTTGCCACTCATTTTTTTTCATGATGACAGATCCGTATCGGGCCAACCCGAAAAATAATATAGTGGTGCTTGGGGCAAAAGTGAATAACCTGAAGAACCTGAGTGTGGCCATTCCCCGTAAAAAATTGGTGGTGATTACCGGTCTTTCCGGGTCGGGAAAGTCCTCTCTGGCTTTTGATACCCTTTATGCTGATGGCCAACGCCGGTATGTGGAAAGCCTAAGCTCGTATGCCAGGCAGTTTCTGGGGCGAATGGATAAGCCGGAGGTAGATGCCATTTTAGGAATTTCGCCGGCCATTGCCATTGAGCAAAAAGTAAAAACGCGCAATCCGCGCTCTACCGTAGGAACTTCCACCGAGGTGTATGAATATCTTAAACTTCTCTTTGCCAGGATAGGTAAAACCTATTCGCCGGTTTCGGGAGGGCTGGTCAAGCGACACACCGTGACGGATGTGGCCGACCATATCCTAGGCTTGCCCAATCAAACCGATGTCTTGCTTTACACTCCCTTGTTGACCAATGGCAGCAGAACTCTGAAACAACAGCTGCAAATACTCCTTCAGCAGGGATTTAGCCGGGTGATTTCGGAAAATTCCATTCGTCGTATTGAAGATGTGGTGAGCCAAATTACAGAGAACACAAAAGCATCCGGTTGTTTTTTAGTGATTGATCGTATTCGGGTGGACAGGCAGGATAACGAACTGTTTACCCGAATTGCCGACTCGGTACAAACCGCCTTTTATGAAGGAAAGGGAAGTATGATGTTGTCGTACGAAATAGATGGCGAAAAAAAAGAAGTTTCTTTTTCCAATAAGTTTGAGCTGGATGGAATTCAGTTTGAAGAGCCCAGCGTAAACCTTTTTACCTTCAATAATCCATATGGCGCATGTAAAAGGTGTGAAGGATTTGGCAGTATTATCGGTATTGATGAAAATTTGGTGGTTCCCAATCCTCGATTATCGGTTTATGAAGGAGCGATTGCCTGTTGGAAGGGTGAGAAAATGGGAGAATGGAAAGAGCAGTTGGTGCGGAATGCCTACCTGTTTGATTTTCCGATTCATAAGCCCTATTTTGAATTAACTCCTGAACAGAAAGAGTTGTTATGGACAGGCAATGAGTATTTTGGAGGGTTAAATGCCTTTTTTGAATCGCTCGAAGAGCAATCCTATAAGATTCAATACCGGGTGATGCTTTCGCGATATCGTGGAAAAACCGTTTGCCCTGAATGCAAAGGAACCCGGTTGCGTAAAGATGCCAATTATGTGAAGGTGGCCGGAAAAACGCTTTCGGAACTGGTGGAGATGCAGCTGGATAAATTGCTTGCCTTTTTTAAGCAAATTGAATTAACTGAACACGAACAGCAGGTTTCCAAACGTTTATTGGTAGAAATTGTGACCCGTTTACAGTTTTTGAATGATGTGGGCCTGGGCTATCTTACCTTAAACAGGGGGTCCGCTACTTTGTCCGGCGGCGAGTCGCAGCGCATTAATCTCGCTACTTCGTTAGGAAGTTCGCTGGTGGGTTCGATGTACATTTTGGATGAACCCAGCATTGGTTTGCATCCCCGCGATACAAGCCGCCTCATTAAAGTGTTGAAGAGGTTACGCGACATTGGAAATACGGTGATTGTGGTCGAACACGAAGAGGATATTATCCGTGAAGCCGATCAAATTATTGATATCGGCCCCGATTCGGGCGAGCATGGTGGTGAACTGATTTTTCAGGGAACTTACAATGAACTGGTCAACAACGACGTGAGCTATACCGCGTTGTATCTTACCGGACGAAAGAAAATCCCGTTGCCTGAAAGAAGAAGACACTGGACCAATTTTATCGAAATAAAAGGCGCTTTTTTTCACAACCTTGAAAATGTGGATGTCAAATTTCCATTGAATGTATTAACTCTGGTTACCGGTGTCAGTGGTTCGGGAAAGTCAACTTTGGTGAAAGATATTTTGTATGCCGCGCTAAAAAGACAATTGAACGGAGAAGTGGTTCTTGAAAGTAAAATTGCCGGCATCTCGGGCGAGTTTCGCCGGGTGAAAGCCGTGGAGTATGTCGACCAAAATCCCATCGGGCGTTCTTCACGTTCTAATCCGGCAACCTATCTTAAGGCTTACAACGATATCCGTCAGCTTTTTGCCAATCAGTCGCTTGCAAAATTACGCCGCTATAAACCCGGAACCTTTTCTTTTAATATTCCGGGAGGACGTTGCGAACAGTGCGAAGGTGAGGGTGTAGTGAAAGTAGAAATGCAGTTTATGGCTGACATTTACCTGAAATGTGACGCCTGCCATGGGAAACGGTTTAAGGATGAAGTGTTGGAGGTGAAGTACAGGGAGAAAACCATCTCCGATATTCTGGATTTGACGGTTGATGAAGCCATCGGTTTTTTTGGAGCAGTCGAAAAAAAGAACTCCCTTGAGTCGAAGATTGTTGAAAAATTAATGCCCCTCAGGGAAACGGGTTTGGGATATCTGCGCTTGGGGCAGTCGTCGAATACCTTAAGTGGGGGTGAGGCCCAGCGGATTAAATTGGCTTATTTTTTATCAAAAGGTGCCGCTTCAAATCCAACCCTGTTTATTTTTGATGAACCTACCACCGGTTTGCATATCCATGATATCAGCAAGTTATTACATGCCTTTCATGCACTGATTGAAAATGGCCACAGCATCATCGTGATTGAACACAATGGCGAAATCATTAAATCGGCCGATTGGGTCATCGATATGGGGCCTGAAGGCGGCAATCAGGGAGGTAAGATTGTTTTTGCGGGAACTCCCGAAGATTTGGTGTCCTGCGAAAATTCGTATACCGGAAAATACCTCAGGGATAAACTTAAAGGGTGAGGTAAGCCGGTAAGCAGACTGCCCGGATTGCTTTGACGGATTTTGATTACTTTTGCTGGCTGAAAAAAAATTATATGGACAATTTGAAAAAAATTACCCTGTTGTTTTTGGTTTTGGGGCTGGTCTCCTGTCAGAACAATCATAAAAAATCAGACAAATCATCTGCCGGCCGTAATCATGTTATCGCAGATACAACCCTGCATTATCCACAGGAAAAACATCTTGCCAATGTCAAACAACTGACTTTTGGCGGAGATAATGCGGAAGCCTATTTTAGCTTTGATAATCAGCGTATTGTTTTCCAGGCAAGGAATCCCGCATGGGGCTCCCATTGCGATCAGATTTATCTTTTTTCGTTTAAAGACGGAGATATGAAAAAGCAAATGCCCAAATTGATCAGTGAAGGCCTGGGGCGTACGACCTGTTCTTATTTTCTTCCCGGTGATACCACCATTTTATATGCTTCTACCCGCGGTGCCGGCGATGCATGCCCTCCTGAGCCTCAAAAACGTGCCGATGGAAAATATGTATGGCCGATTTATTCCAGCTTTGATATCTATGTGGCTAATTTGAAAGGGCAAATCGTGGATACCCTGATTAAGCATCCCGGATATGATGCTGAAGCTACCGTTTCACCGAAAGGCGATAAAATAGTTTTTACCTCTGATCGTTCCGGCGATTTGGAGCTTTATACCTGCAATATTGATGGCTCCCGGGTGAAACAAATTACCCATCAACTGGGATACGACGGCGGAGCCTTTTTTTCTCCGGATGGAAAAAAACTGGTGTTCCGCTCTTCACGTCCTAAAACCCCGGAAGCCATTAAAGAGTACAAAGATTTGTTGAAACAGGGATTGGTAGCTCCCACCGAAATGGAAATCTACACCTGCAATGCCGATGGCAGCGATTTAAAACAAATTACCCATCTCGGAAAAGCCAATTGGGCTCCCTTCTATACGCCGGATGGGAAAAGTATAATCTTTAGCTCAAATCATGCAGGTCATCGGGGTTTCGAATTTAACCTTTATAAAATTGATACCGACGGTACCCACCTGGAAAGAATTACCTACGACCATGTTTTTGATGCTTTTCCCATGTTTTCGTACGATGGAAAAAAATTAATTTTCTCATCCAATAGAAATAATGGGGGAACACATAATACCAATTTGTTTATCGCCGATTGGGTAGATTAATTGTAAATTAAAAGTTTAGAAAAGGTGACTATGGATAGGGCTGCAAACAGAAGACGGGTTTTTGAAACCTTGAATGCTTTACATATTTCGTATGATGTTTACGAACATCCACCGCTCGATACGATTGATATTGCGTTGGAATATTGGAAAGATATTGATGCCACTCATTGTAAAAACCTGTTTTTTCGCAACCATAAAGGCAACAAACATTTTTTGGTGATTATCAAGGACACAACACCCTTTGATATTCATAGTCTTGAAAAGCGCCTCCGGCAGGGAAAGCTCAGTTTTGCCTCCGAAAAACGTTTGATGAAATACCTGGGCGTTAAGCCCGGATCCGTTTCGGCGTTTGGTCTTATAAATGATGTTGAGCACCATGTGCATGTTTTTATGGATAAGCAACTGCAGCAAGCCGACAAAATCAGCTTTCATCCCAATGACAATACCGCCAGTGTCGTAATCGATTTTCAAGATCTGATCCGGTTTTTTCAGCATTTGGGAAACACCTATGAATTTATCGACCCCACACCCGAAAAAAATTAAAAAATAAAAATAAATGGAACCAATTTCTGTTCAGGTTAATTCCGAAATCGGCAAGTTAAAAGCCGTTATTGTTCATTCACCCGGTGCAGAGGTGGAAAACATGACCCCCGAAAATGCAAAACGGGCCCTTTACAGTGATATTTTAAACCTGAGTATTGCTTTACCCGAATACCGTGATTTTCTGGGCGTTTTGAAAAAACAAACCCATGTTTTTGAAGTGAAAGATTTGCTGGAAACACTGGTTGAAAAGGAAGATGCCCGCGATCGACTCATCAGTAAAATCTGCCGGCACGAAACACATCGTCACGATAGGGGACAGCTTTGTCGCGAAATCGAAAAGTTGCCTCCGGCCGAGTTGGCGCGCCAATTAATTGAAGGGGTTGAAATGAAAAAAGACAACCTTACGCGATTTTTGGATAACGAACGTTTTTGCCTGTCACCCTTGCCTAACTTCTTTTTTACACGCGATGCCAGTTTTAGTATGGGCAACCAGGTGATGATTAGTAAAATGGCCAATGCGGTTCGCGATCGTGAAGCCTTGATTATGGAATCCATTTTCGAAGACCATCCTTTGTTTAAAGGGGGTACGGCCAATCCTGTTTTGCAGTTTGACCAAACAGGACGTGCAACCATCGAAGGTGGAGATGTGTTGATTGCCCGCGATGATGTGGTTATTATTGGTCAGGGTGACCGGACTTCCACCCAGGGCATCGACAGCATGATTGAATTCATGAAAACCAAAGAAGGGGTCAAACATATTTTGGTTCAGGAATTACCCTTTAAGCCCGAATCGTTTATCCATTTGGATATGACTTTTACCTTTCTGGATAAAGACCAGTGTATGATTTTTGAACCGCTGATATTAAGTTCTACCAAACATTTGACCATTCATATCACCATCGACGGGAATAAAGTGTCGCGTATTCAGGAAGAAAATAATTTATTGGATTCGTTGAAAAAGCTGGGAATTGATTTGGATCCTGTTTTTTGTGGAGGTGAAGATGATTTGTTTGTGATGGAACGCGAGCAGTGGCAAAGCGGTGCCAATTTCTTTGCGCTCGAACCCGGCAAGGTGATGGGTTACGAAAGAAACACACACACCATCGAAGCTTTAAACCGTCATGGGTTTGAAATTGTCAATGCCAAAGATGTGGTGAGCGGTAAGGTACGTCTTGAAGATTACAAAAAAGTGGTTGTAACCATCGAAGGAAACGAGCTTTCCAGAGGTGGTGGAGGTGCCCGCTGTATGACCATGCCGGTGGCACGCGAAAAGGTGAATTGGTAAAAAGATTTTTCTTATTCAGTGTGGGAATGCCTGACTGTGAATAAAATCCATTAGGCAGGATTGGCCCTTATGTTGGTTATATGCGATAAGAGCAATCAAAAGGGGCTAATCGAGCGGTCTTTTTAGATGGTGGGATGCCTATGCCGGTTGGTGTTGCGGCCGAAGCAGGTCGTTCACTGTTTTTACAGGATTAAATGTAATCAGCGGTGCTTCAACAAAAATTGTAATCCAATCGGCCATGGCCCCATTCCATAACCCGGGAAGTTCCTGGGCTTTCAAATCGCGCCCGTCTTTTGATTTTTGGGAGATAAAACCTGTTTTGGGATCAACAAATTCACGCAAGTCAAAATTCTCGCCTTTGAAATTCCGTACCCCACAAACCAAATCAACCGGATTGAAATGGGTGGCCTGAGCAACAATCTCTTTTTGAGTGGGATTGTCAAAATTAATTTGTGACGATTCTACAATTTGTAAAGACAACTCGTCATCTTCGTTTATGACCCAAAACGGCCCGCCTCCCGGTTCACCTTCGTTTTTTACCATGCCTGCAACCCGCATTGGCCGGTTGAGTTTGTTGAAAAGCCAATCGATGCGCTCCATCTTTTCGTACCCTTCATAGGCATCGGGAATAAAGATATTCAAATCGTTTTTTGCAAAATTCTTAATGGTTTCAAGATGCTCATCGTCCAGATTTCCATCTTCCAGCTGGTCGAGATAGTCAAACGTTTTTTCCTGTAATTGAAAGAGCAACCCGCCAATGGCTTTTTTGTAAAGATAGGTAGGTTCGCGGAGCCGGTCTGGAACAATGTTGTCAATATTTTTCACAAAAATGATTTCGCCTTGTAAATCGTTTAAATTCTCAATCAAAGCGCCATGACCTCCGGGTCGGAACAGGATACTTCCATCTTCTTCTCTAAAGGGCTCATTGTTCATGTCTACGGCAATGGTATCGGTCGAGGGTTTTTGCTGTGAGAAGCTGATAATAAACCGGACACCAAATTTCTTTTCATATTTTTCTTGTACGCCAGATACCGCCTTCTCAAAGTCGGCCTGGTGCTCGGGCGAAACTGTAAAATGCACCCGGGCCATGTTGTTTTCATCCTTTGCATAATGAGCAGCTTCTACCAAATGCTCTTCAAAAGCGCGCCTCGGGCCGTCGGTATAATCGTGGAAATAGAGCAGGGCTTTAGGTTTTTGGGCGTAATTCAATCCCTTTTCCGTCAGGAAATAATCAAGAATCAGGGGGTAATTTTTCTCCTTAAGCAGCGTATTCAAATCAAGTTGATCACGTTTTAAAACCGCTTGTAGTGATGGGTAGAAAGCAAATTGATGAAGGTGTTTAAAAAAATACCCCACTGAATTAAAATCGGTTTCATTTTCAACACGTTCGATTGCCGATGGACTTCCGTCGAAACTTTTACGAAATGCCAGTAAATG
>Ga0114934_10002083_pt1 | contig 12926 bp, 10 predicted proteins | sample 4SBtaG_2_FD_99695 | JGI IMG/M metagenome (GOLD analysis project Ga0114934, IMG submission 99695) | Deep subsurface microbial communities from Kolumbo volcano to uncover new lineages of life (NeLLi) - 4SBTROV10_white metaG | ecosystem: Environmental > Aquatic > Marine > Volcanic ... | reverse complement strand
TTGAGTTCCGATAAAACTCAAAAAGATATTTTCATAACCAACCCAATCACAACCATCGGGCTTGTCCAACAAACGGTTCAGATTGTGGTTCGCTCCGCTCACACAATCTAACCTTAGTCGTTATGCCGATTCTTGTACCAGCCATTACCGAATTCTTGCCATGCTGTAGACATCTTGGTATTCGCCATTTGTGAATGCATATTTCGTAAGCACCCCTTCTCGAACAAAACCAAACTTTTCATATAATCCAACTGCACGCTGATTATTCACGAATACAGTTAACTCTAAGCGCGATAAATTTAGCCAATTATCCGATAAATCGAGAGCTGCCTCTAGCATTGCTTTACCTAAGCCCTTGCCATGCCATTCGTCATGGACAGCCATACCAATATAGGCTGAGTGTTGCCTTCTTGGAGAATTGGTTGATACAAACAAGCCAAGGTTACCCAAAACTCTTCCTTCCACTTCCGAGACTAATACGTATGAATTTTTTGGAGTTTCTGCTAGACGATTCTTCCAAAGATCTTCTGGCGGTAATGGAATTTGTAGTGTACCAGCGACGACTTCTGGCTGAGAATACACTTCACAAAGATCTCGATAATCTGCTGGCTTTGCGTGCCTAATTTTCACTTCCATATTTTCCATCTCTAGGATGATTTAGCATAACATTGAGTCGGCTGCAACTTGCGATAGTCAATCAACGCAAATTGCGGTATATGAAATTTTATTCCTTTTTTCATAAGCTGGCCAATTAATCAAAAAGTACTTAATATCAAAAACCTAGGTCCGTTCGCGTGCAATGCTTTTCAGTTCTTGCATTGTAATATACACGCCTAGGATCAGATTCAGGCTTGACAAGTTCAAAAATCTTAAATACTGTATTAATATACACATAATTAATAGATCGTTTGTGACCGATAAAAAATACAAATCACCGTTGCTAGAAAAAGTCCGTGGCGCTATCCGGGTTAAGCACTATAGTATTCGTACAGAATATACCTATATTTCATGGATTAAGCGATTTATTCATTTCCATCAACTTCGTCATCCGATGGATATGGGGGAAGCTGAAGTGATTGAGTTCTTGACTTACCTTGCAGTTTCCAAAAACGTTGCGGCGAGCACTCAAAATCAAGCGTTAAACGCATTGGTATTTTTATATAAGATCGTCTTAGAACGGCCTTTAGGAGAACTTAACGGTGTGGTCCGGTCAAAAAAACCACAGCGCTTACCGGTTGTACTTTCGACCAACGAAGTAAGAGAAATACTTAAGCATTTGGAAGGGCAATACTGGCTCATCGGATGCTTATTGTACGGTTCGGGTCTTCGTTTGATGGAAGCAATTCGCTTACGGATCAAGGACGTTGAATTTGATCGGCTTGCGGTTATTGTCCGGGACGGAAAAGGAAGAAAAGATCGCGTGGTAACGTTGGCAGACGAGCTGATGGTCCCGCTTCAGCGACATCTTGAGGGTGTAAGAAATTTTCACGAGAAAGATCTAGCAGATGGCTATGGTGAAGTTTACCTGCCGCATGCACTGGCTCGAAAATACCCGAATGCACCAAAAGAATGGGGGTGGCAATATGTATTTCCGGCATCAAGAAGAAGTACAGATCCGCGCTCTGGTGTGACACGCCGACACCATACCGATGAAACGGCTTTTCAAAAAGCAATTAAGAATTCAGTACGAAAAGCCGGTATTCTCCGACCTGCGAGTGCGCATACCCTACGCCATTCCTTCGCCACCCACCTGCTGGAACGTGGCATGGATATCCGTACGGTGCAGGAGCAGCTTGGCCACAAAGATGTACGTACTACGCAGATTTATACGCATGTATTGAATCGTGGTGGCAACGCTGTGGTTAGCCCGCTTGGCGGGGTTATTGGCGCGGGCTAGTGAATAGACTGGCGGTTGCCGGTGAATAAATATCTGCCGTTTAATGTGGTTGTGGCCAATTCTTCCCAACCAAAAAAAGCGGGCTTTACACCCGCTTGGAGTCTCGCCGGTTAATCCCAGCTTAGCGCGCCGCCGGTTTGGTATTCCGTTACACGGGTTTCGAAGAAGTTCTTTTCTTTTTTCAGGTCTAGGACTTTGCTCATCCAGGGGAACGGGTTGTTTGCGCCAGGATATTGTTCGGGTAGGCCGATTTGAGAGCAGCTCCGGTTGGCTATGAAGTGCAGGTATTCTTCGAACATCGCGGCGTTTATGCCGAGTACGCCACGTCGCATGGTGTCGTGCGCGTATTGGGTTTCGATAGCCCCGGCTTCGCGGATCATCTGTGCCATTTCGTCTTTGAAAGCTCGCTTCCACAAAATTAAGACAATTAAGTTGATTAGTTAAGGAGTCGCGTCTTTACATATATATAAAATTACAGGTCTATCGTTAAATATACATACCTTGATAATCTAACCGATCAAATAACTCAAATATTATTATTTGTCTCCGCCAACCGATTCAATTACATCACAAAAACTATCCTTAACCATATTCACAGGAGTCGTCAGGCCACCGGAAATCGAAAATGTTACAGAAACCTTCACACCGCTATCTTTAGAGTCGATACTTATATTCAACGGCGCGGTTTTTCCCTTTCCATAAGACACCGTCTGCTCGGCAGTGATGATTCCTAGCTCTTTATCGATGTTGGTAATCGCCCAGCCTTGCACCGCAAGATCTTTCGCCGCGCGTTCGACCGCAACAATCTTTGTAACGCCCGGTACGAAATCGTGTGTTTTGAAGGTACGGCCTGACCAAAAGCTACCGTCATAGCTAAAATTTTGCGCGCATGCTCGTTTGTCGTCCGATTGGAGTTTTTGCGGGGGACCAGAGGCACAAGCTGAAAGAATTGACAGAATTAATAGCAGTGAGTAGGTTCTTATTTTCATTTTTTATTCCCCCAAGCACGAAACCGATACTTTTCAGCACGGCTCTTAAGATAGGTTTATTTAGCGGCCTTGCTTTTTCAGCAAATTAATTATTTTTAATGTACTGAATCCGTCCCCTCCGTGTAGCACAATTCAACCACAAAGATGCACAGAAAAAACGGTAATATTACCGTTTTGCAAAAAATAGGTACAACCTGATTCAGGTCGAAACCGGAATCATATTAGCCGGTAGAATCTTCGACAGGGGAATTTCGGGGGAATCTAATTTTTTTAAGAGCCGGCCTGAAACGCACCAATTTAAAGTCCATCACGCATGATATGATTGAATCTGGACTGGGTATTCGAGAATCTCACAACACATCTTGGCCAAGAGCAGACATCACCCGGAATTGAATCCCGGAGCCTTTAAAATTCGCTTTAAATTTATCCAAAAATTGTCGGTAACGATCTTTCTCTAAATACAGCTCAAAGCGAACTTGCTTTTGTCGTCCGGTGACTTGTTCCTTCAAAGAAAATTTTGTGTGGTCACCATTGTGGTCGTTGACTGTATAGCTTGAAAAACGCTGGTTGGGGTCAAATTCCATCAGCCAATCGGCCAATATTTCTTCCAATGCAGGAGGTGCGTCTAAGCTGATGTATAAGAGATCTGAATTCATACTGGTTTTTCCGTAGATTCCGAAAATATCGGATAGAGTATGGGAAGTACGATCAAAGTCAGCAATGTAGACGTGACCAGTCCGCCAATCACGACGATCGCCAGAGGGCGCTGGATTTCCGATCCGGGGCCGGTCGCGATCAATAGGGGCGCTAAACCGAATGCCGCGATACTTGCAGTCATCAGCACCGGACGTAATCGCCTTAGCGCGCCGTCTACAATTACTTGGCTCATGGCCATGCCGGTCGCTCTCAGTTGGTTGAAGTAGCTAACCATGACCACACCATTCAGTACGGCAATACCCAAAAGTGCGATAAAACCGACGGAAGCCGGAACGGACAGGTATTCGCCCGATAACCACAATGCGAAAACGCCACCGATCAACGCGAGTGGGATATTGGTCAATACAAGGACTGCCTGACGAATCGAACCGAATGTCGAGAATAACAACAAAAAGATCAAGCCTAGGGATAGAGGTATCACAATGCCCAGACGTGCCGCAGCACGTTGTTGGTTTTCGAATTGACCGCCCCATTCGATTGTGTATCCCGGTGAAAGTTGAATCTTATTAGCGACCTGCTTTATTGCTTCGTCGACAAAGCCGACCAAATCCCGGTCTTCGACATTGCATCGCACCACCACGAACCGTTGTCCGCGCTCTCTGGCAACTGAAACAACACCTTCCTCCCGCGTCAATCGGACGACGGAAGAAAGTGCGATCCGCCTGCCGTCGGCCAACGTAATCTGCAAATGGGCAAAATCCGGCGCCTGAATGTTGCCGCGCATAATCAATGGAGTACGTTGTATACCTTCTTGAACAATCCCAACCGGCACACCTTCCACCTGGGTGCGGAGTATGCGTTCAAGTTGGTCGCCGTCCAGACCCATCAGGCCGGCCGCGCGATGGTCGATTTTGATCTGTAAATATTGAACACCCTCGTTTTGACTGGTAAAAACATCCGTCGCGCCTGGAATGTCCGATAAAACTTCAACCAGATTCTGGGCTGTTTGGTTTAATACCGAGAGATCCGGGCCGAAAATCTTTACCGCAACGTCTCCTCTGACACCGGTTAACATCTCCGAAACCCGCATCTGTATCGGCTGGGTGAATCCGTAGTCGATTCCTGGAAATTGATCCAATACCTTGCGAATTCTTTCTATCAATTTATCCTTGTTTTCTGCGCTCCATTCTTCTCTTGGTTTTAAAACCAAAAACGCATCGGTTTCGTTCAGACTCATCGGGTCCAAGCCGATTTCATCCGAGCCGACCCGCGAGATGATACTGCGAACATCGGGCACTTGAGCCAATACCGCCCGCTGAACCAAGGTATCAAGATTTACCGACTCCGCCAGTGAAATGGACGGCAATTTTTCCAGCTGTACAACGATATCACCCTCGTCCATCGTGGGTATAAAGGCCCGGCCGATTTGCGTATAAACAATGACCGTCAATATCAAACTGGCAGCCGTCACCGACAAAATTAATTTCTTACGGTCCAGGCACCAAATCAATATTGGCGGATAAATTGCGTGTAGCTTTCGTGGAAGCCAGGGTTCCCGCTCTGATATGTGGGTCATCAAAAATGACGCCAGAACCGGTATTACCGTAAGTGACAATAGCAATGATCCGCTCAATGCGAAGACGATGGTCAGCGCAACAGGCGTGAACAATTTCCCCTCCAGACCCTGCAACGTTAATAGTGGGGAAAACACGATAATAATAATCAATATGCCCGATGTGACTGGGACCGACACCTCGCTGACAGCTCGGTAAATAACGTGCATGCGGGGCAAATTACGTGTTGTATTTATATCACCAATGCGGCTGGCCACATTCTCTACCACAACCACAGCCGCGTCGACCAACAAACCAATCGCAATCGCTAATCCGCCCAAGCTCATCAGGTTCGCACTCAACCCCAGCCAACGCATCAGAATAAACGTAAACAGCGCGGAAAGCGGCAAGATTAGCGCAACGGTGACGGCCGCGCGTAGGTTTCCCAAAAACAGGCCTAACAGAATCAACACCAGCACAACCGCCTCACCCAATGCTTTAAGAACCGTGCCGGTCGCCCGATTGACCAGATGCCCTCTATCATAAAAAACATTGACCTCTACTCCGGGTGGTAACGACGGCCTAAGTTGCTCAAGCTTGGTACGAACACCGGCGACAGTTTTCCTCGCATTAGCGCCGCGCAAGCTCAGAACCAATCCCTCTACAACCTCTCCATTACCATCCCGCGACACAGCGCCATAACGGGTCAATGCTCCGATGCGAACAGTTGCGATATCTCCAATCGTTACCGGGATGCCGGAAACAGCGGTCACAACAATCTCGGAAACATCGTTCAAAGTTTTGATTCGTCCCTCAACACGAACTAACAGTGCCTCCTCGCCTTCGGCCAATCGACCCGCGCCATCATTTCTATTGTTATGCTGTAAGGCGCGCTCAAGATCTTCCAAACTGATACCCCGAGCGGTCAGTAATGCATTATCCGGCACAATCTCGAAACTACGCACCAATCCACCCAACGCATTGACATCTGCGACCCCGTGAACGGTTCGAATTGCCGGGCGGATGACCCAATCCAATAAATTGCGCCGCTGCATTAAGCTTAGATCACCGCCTTCAATGGTAAACATGAACATTTCGCCGAGCGGGGTCGTCATTGGCGCGATACCGCCAGACACGCCGCCAGGCAGAACCTCCCAAATACCGCTCAAACGTTCCGCGACCTGCTGCCTGGCCCAGTAGATATCTGTTCCTTCTTCGAAATCAAGGGTAATGTCGGTGAGCGAGTATTTTGCAATTGATCGCAGCATAGTTAGCTTTGGGATGCCAAGCAACTCGACTTCTACCGGTGCGGTGATGCGGTTTTCAATCTCTTCCGGCGTCATACCCGGCATCTTGATAATTACTTTAACCTGGGTTGGGGAAACATCGGGAAACGCGTCGATTGGAATATTCTTTAGCGCGACCGTACCCGCACCGACTAGCAACAGGACTAACAACATCACCAACATGCGGTGCGATAGCGCGAATGCAATCAAACTTCGCACTATTCGCCGCCCAAACCCATAAAAGCTGCTTTGAGCGCGGCAACGCCTTTCACAACGACTTGATCTCGCAGCTCAATTCCGTTCTCAATGCTAAGATATTTGCCGGCGCTACCGACGGTTTTGATTTCGCGAAGCTCAAAACCATCTTTAGTCGATACAAATACATAACGCTTGTTGTCCATCCGGGTCATCGCAGCAACCGGCACACGCAATAACGAAGACTGGTCTGTACGCTGGATGCGGACACTCACCTTTTGCCCAGGCCGCAAGTATTTAGCGTCCGCATCGAAAGCCGCGCGGACCATCACGGTCTGGTCGCTCGGATTGACATGGCTTCCAATCAATATAACCCGCGCGCTGACGTCACTGTCGTTGACCAGTAATTTATCGCCGATTTGAATCCGAGTCGCCAGCTGCTGTGGCACGGTAGCTTCCAACCATAATAGATCCAGGTTTGCTATCCGGAACATCGGTGCAAGTTTTTCCACCCTTTGCCCGATCGCGACTTCCCGCCCTAAAATCACACCGTCCACGGGTGCCTTCAATTCTAGACTTTTAAACAGCTTGCCGGAACGCTGCAACTGGCGAAGTTCGGGTTCGCGCAGTCCCGAAATTTCCAGCATTTGACGGGCTTCGTTGACCGCCCGGAATCTTTTATCGTATTGATTCTTGCTGACCAGCCATTTGCGCTTGGATATCACGCCTTCGCTGAGCAAATTTTTCTCCCGCCGCAGAGTAGCCTGGGCTAGATTTAATTCCCCAAGATCGTTTAAATAATCTTTTTGTAATCCTACAAAATCCGAACTGTCAATTACCGCGATAGCCGCTCCTTTTGAAACCCGTTCACCAACAGCGCGATTAATGCGGGCAACGCGTCCCGACAATGGTGCGCTGACCAGATACTCGTTTGCCGGCGGTACAACGATCGAACCGGGAGCGCTGGCTAAAAGTACCGAATCGACCACGGTCGGTTGAAGCGTCTTAATGCCTAAGTTTTGGATTTGTTCGGCAGAGAAATTTAGGATTTTATCCGCCCGGGCATTGGCCAACCACAAAATATTGAGTGCAATAATGATCAATACCTTTAGCATCTTCATGGCAAAACCCCGACCGATTGATTGTAAAAAGCGATGTCACGTTGCAATGTCACCGACCTTTGCTTGGCATTCGATACCGCGTGCTCGGTTCGCGACTGGATTTTTAGATAATCGATCAAATCAATTTCTCCTGCGGACAAGCTCAATTCGGTCATTTTCATATGGCGTTCCGCCAATTGCTTAATCTCTTCGGCAGTGGCTAATTCGACTCGATTAACCTGTAAGCTATGCTCTGCCTCGTGGTGGGCTTGTTCCAGTTCCCTGCGGAGCAACTCGCGCCTGGCGATCAACTTATTCAATTGCACATGGGCCTTGGCTATTTTCGGCGCCAAATGTGCGCTACCACCAAACGGAATGTCGATCGCAACGACAACGCTTTCGGTATCATTACTGCGAAAATCGCCACGATCACTATTTACGCCCAGGGTCAACTGAGTTTGTCCCGAACCGGTTTGGCGTATCGCTTCAATCTCGGCCTGTTTGCGGGCAACCAGGCCGTTTATCGCCAGCAACGCAGGATGACTTTGCTCGATTTCTGTCAGCGGTGCGAGCTGTTCAGTAAATTTACCGGGTATCTTGGTTGATTGTGTGATGCTTTGGTAACGCCTTCGGGCGTGCATCACTTCGGCTTCTGCCTGCGTCAACTTGGAGCGTTTACTCAATGACTCACTTTTCACTAGTAACAGATCAGCTCTAGGCAATTCTCCCAATTCAAACAACTTCTTAATCTTTTGCACCAATCGCTCGGATATTTGGTATTCCGACAACGCTTGGTCGTATCGAATATTCGACAGTGCCATATCCCACAGCGCATCACGCACCAACCCGGCTATTCGAAGTTGAATCAAGTCTTTTTGCAATCCAGCGCTTTTCCGCGATTGCTGGGCAAGAACCTGCTCGGCATCACGCTGCCCAAAATTCCATATCGGCGCCTGTAGAACCGCATCGGCATAATGTAATGTTCCACTGGACGCACCTTGATAGGCCAGCCCCAGTTTCGGCGGCCCGGCCAACCAGCTTTCGCTGCGCTGCTTGATTGCGCCGGCCTCTTCTTCAAGCGCATTCAACCAATAAGTATCTGGATATTTCTCCAATGTCATCTGGATCAACGCCGCCAGGCTGAGATTAGCGTCAACCTCAATAGGATCCTTATGCGCAACAATCGGGGCCAAATCGCACCAAACCAGCGAAGGCATCAATAGAATCGCCGACAAAAAGGCATGGATGGGTCTACCGACCCACATTCTCAATTTCAATGAAATTCTCCATCGCTAAAAACCACGGTATTAGTTCCAGTCCAATACTGCTTGGATTTTTGATTCAAGGTCGCGCTTTGATAAATTGCGCAAAACTTCGGGATTACCCCAGTTGCTTAAAGGAAAAGATTAATCCAACAAAATTATTGGATTGCACTAAACCAACGCCCAGGGAGATGAAACGTAGGCTAGCGTTCAGACTGGAGGTGAACGCGGAGATGATGAGCTATAAAAATTCTGCGGTTGATGAACAATGACATCGTTCAAAAATTTTATCGGCGTTAACAATCGTCCATGATTAGCTGGCCCAAAGTTCGGTTCTAGAATAAAAATATCGACGTTCGTAGGTTCACGCTGGTCATTTTGCAGCGCAGATCCAACGCTGACGATCAATCCACCTATAGAAACCTTAGATTCCAGAGCGCGAATATCATGGCCTTGTTTATCACCACTGAAAACCTTAAACCCGTGAATATGAAATCCATCCGGAGAAAGATCATGCCCTGAATGTGCATGCAGAAACGGTATTGCAAATTGCAACAATACCAGTGAAACAGCAATGTATTTCTTAGCGCCCAATATCAGCATCGTTTTATACTAATGTCATCATCGCGAATCAGCAAGCTACTTAATTCAAATATTTGAAAATTGGTTAGTTTTGTTGGTTAACCATCCATTACCCTATTCAGCTCTAGACACCCGGTGGATCGTTACAAAACCCCGGCACGAGGTGCATAGTAAATTCATTTAACGGCTATGGACATATGGCAAATCGCATAACTGATAGATGTTTTATTTTCGGATTTTAAAGACTGTCGCCAAGGCTAAATGGATTATCTATACCGTGTCTTGATGATCAGATAGGAAACAACTTGTGGTTTGTATAGAGTCATTTTTCGTTAAAACCCCGAATAGTTTGCGTTAAGAATGGGTCAAGATACAATGCGGTTTGTAAATATTTGTGTACGATACCTAGATAATATGTGTGGAATACCTATGAAAAAAAAAACGATCAACGGCTTTTTGGCCATTATGGCAATGTTTGTATTTTTTGCGAGTATGGAGGATGCGCAAGCCAGACGCTTCGGAGGAGGAAAATCCTTTGGCGGTAAATCTTCTTACGGCAGTCCGTTTCGACGCTCCACGACGCGTAGCGCAAAAACTCCCAGCCAGCGGCAGGCCGCTGCGCATAATCAATCTGCCAGAACTGCAATGTCGCGGCGTGGAGGATTGATGGGCATGCTTGGAGGCTTGGCTCTGGGCGGACTTTTGGGTTCGTTATTATTCGGCGGTGCGTTCGAAAATTTCAACATGTTTGACATGCTAACGTTTGGTCTGATCGCCTTTGTGCTTTACAAAATATTTGCATCAAGGCGGCCTCGACCCGCATATCAAAATGGCGCTACGGGCGGCTATCATGAAGATGTCCAGGATAGGCAGCCCGGCTTTGGTTATGAGCGAACTGACAGGCCTGATCAGAACCGGGGATTTGAAACCGATTTGATGTTCGATAAAAACAAACAAGCATCAACACGTTCAAACGAGCTCGACGACGATGCGGATTTTTCGGAAACGTCGATACCCGACGGATTCGATACAGCGAATTTTTTAAACGGCGCGAAAGCTGCGTACAAGCAATTGCAAAAGGCGTGGGACAGCAATGAACTTGCGGAAATTAGAGGATTGACGACAGATAAAGTATTCGCCGAAATTCAAGATCAATTGCGTGAACAAGGTGGGACGAACCGCACAGAAATTTTGAAACTGGACGCAGAATTATTGGACGTTCGGGAAATAGGAACTGAAATGGAAGCCACCGTAATGTTCGATGCAATTATGCGCGAAGAAGAGCTGGAACGACCCGAGCAGGTCCGGGAAATTTGGCATTTTATAAAACCGATAAACAGCAGAACACCTAAATGGTTATTGGATGGTATCCAGCAACTATCAGAGTAGGCGGGCCAACCCGCCTCAAACATCCTAAAGTAAGAAGATGGATTGACCAGCACTTGATACTTGATTTGGAACGCACTTCCTGAGCCGCAATTACTGCGGTGGTTTGAGGGTTTTATGAATTTTTTCGACCAAGCTTTCCACACCTTTTATGGTTAGTTTCTTCTGCGGCCCTTTAACTTCAACGACATAATCACCGACCAGTTGTTTGCTTTTTACATCGACCAAATGGACGAGAAAATAAACAAATAAATGGCTCGCCTTATGAACGCGGCCCAAGACGACAAATTCCGCTCCAAACTGTTGTCCTAGCGAGGCTACAAGATCATGGTGGTCAAACAGATAACCAGTTGCCTGATTAGCATCTTGCTGGGAGTCAGAATCGATACTGATTAATTCGTACCCGCCTTTGGCCCGCAGAACTTTTTCAAGCATGGGCTTTATCGATGCTGCACGTTCCCTTTCTTCTTGAACACGCGGGGATAATGTCAAATCTTTTAGCTCGAATTCTAGAACCGCAACAGCCGTGTCTGCATAGGCCGGAATCACTAGCCCGATAGATAAACAGACGACTATATAAAACCGACTTAGCATATCAAAATTCATGGTTGAATAAATCGAGAATACTTTGATTGAACATGGTACGACGAAACAAATCTTGATAGGCACTATCATCCTAAATGACAAAAGAGACGTCAACCGACGTTATTTTCAAAAGACTTTTAACCCGAGTCGCACGAAGCCTTTCGACACCGTCGCAACTATAGTCCGAGAACCGACGGTCTTAAATCTCCAATTCGAAAACGGGCGGGTAGGTTCCAATCAACTGGAACCAGGCTTGGCCCCTTAGGCCCTTGATCTATCTTTGGAAAACGAAGAGAAGATGGGGGTTATTCCGACAAATCATCCTGCTGTATACGATCGTCACCAAATACTTGATGTACCAGACTAAGATTCACCGTTACCGCATATCCAGTCGATACGGGCAACTATCAGTGTCGGTACCGTAAGTGAGAAAACTTCCAGAAGGGGTGAAGACGGGGGTCAGATGGAAGCCGGTCTGGTCAGCTTCATTGCGCTAGCCGGCGACCCGGCGACAAGACCATTGCAGAAAAACAGGTTAGGAAGTAGCGCTGTGATTTATTACTAAGATTCAACATCCTAGGGGTTCCTCGGTGTGGCAATCAAAAATCGATCGACCCACCGAGACTACAGAACCCCTTAGATACTGAATTACTCTAACCCGATTATACGTCTGGGCAGACGTCTTTTCCCATAATGCCGCTCAGGTCATCAAAAATCTGTAAGAACAGACCCAGAATACCCAGTGCGAACCAACCGAAGAACACAAATCCATAGTGTAGAGGAGCTACGAAAAGCTCTTCCATCCACCAGAATGTGTGACCCCATTCGTTAAGACCAACGTTCGGGAAAATCATGAATGGGCCTACAACAACCAACAAGTAAGGCAGAGAAACAGCCTTAGCAAAGTATGGGAGTCTTGTGTAAGCGTACATGAAGCAGCCGATGCCGGTAACGATGTAGATCGGGTATGTCATGTAGAACTCGATGATGTGACTTGGTGTGAAGTCAGTATCGCGAACGATTGTCTGATGCCAAGTACCATCCTGCTCGGTGTAGTAGCTCGCACCCCAGTAAACCGCATTCGCGTAGGCAACCAACCATACAAAATGGTGGAAGTGACGACGCAGAAGTTCACGGTTGCTTACCGCAGAATAATCACGTGTACGAGTTTTCCAAAGGTATGCAGCAATCCAGCTAGCGCTGATGAACTCTAATGGGATTTCAATTTTTAAAATTGCCATCCAATATTTTTCAAACTCAGGCGCGAAAGCGTCGAGTCCAGCTGACCAACCGTATACACCTTCGTACCAACGAACAATAATGTAGTACAGGCAATACATACCGATAGCAAATACCCAAAGATTCCGTTTATCAAGCAACGGAGCTTCAGCACTTGCAGATGTTACATTTGCAGATGTTGCAGCCATATTAATA
>Ga0114934_10002082_pt1 | contig 12930 bp, 10 predicted proteins | sample 4SBtaG_2_FD_99695 | JGI IMG/M metagenome (GOLD analysis project Ga0114934, IMG submission 99695) | Deep subsurface microbial communities from Kolumbo volcano to uncover new lineages of life (NeLLi) - 4SBTROV10_white metaG | ecosystem: Environmental > Aquatic > Marine > Volcanic ... | reverse complement strand
TGTATTTGAAGTTGTGTTATATGAGAAATAAGATGTTTTCATTTTTTAAAATTTTAACAAAAAAAACCGCAGAAAAATCTGCGGTTAAATATATTTGATGCAAATATAATTGCTGCTGAATTTTCTTTTAAGTTAATCGAAATATTAGCCACCACCAATTTATATTTGCTCCGATTCTCATTTTTACTTTTTTTGCAATTTTATGCAAAAAAAAATAAAAAACAAATTTTTTTTTATTTTTGCTTGTAAAAAATAAATATGAAAATAAAAACAGTTCTTCAAAAGTTTATAATTAAGGCTTTTAAACAATTCATGTTTCCAATGATTTTTTTGCTTTTATTTTCCGCATTGGCAATTTGGATGATAATAGTCGAAAATAATGATGAGAATCTTTTATGGATATTAAATAATCTTGGATTAGCAATTGTTTATTCAGTATTTATAACTGTTTTGGCAGATATAAAACAAAATAAACTAATACTTTACATTGGTAACATTATTTTAATAATCGCTTTAGTTGTTTTTTATTTTCTTGTACCTAAAGAGCCTCCATTATCAATTATATACAGAAATGTAGTTGTTTATATCGTAGGAATATTAGGCATTTTGTCATTACCACAAATAGCTAAACAAGACCAAAATACTTTTTGGAATTACAATTATGAAATTTTTCTGCAAGGAATAATAACGTATGTATTTGCTGTTGTTTTGTTTGTTGGGCTTTCTATAGCATTGGGACTGTTGAATTTATTGTTTGATATGGATGTTTCAACGGCATTTATTATTGTTTTTCTAATTAGTATGTTAACATTTGCAGGGACATTGTTTTTTTCTTTATTCCCTAAATATGATATACAAATTGATGAAAAGTATCCTAAATTGTTGAGAATACTTGTGTTTTATCTGTTGATTCCTTTGACAATAATCTATTTGTTGATACTTTATGTTTATATGGTAAAAGTGCTTGTAACGTGGCATATTCCAACCGGAGAAGTTTCATATATGGTGCTTAGTTTTTCAGGATTAGGATTATTGTCATTAATGGCTATTTTCCCAATTTTAAAAGACGAGAAATATAAGTTTATTCAAAAATTTTCAAAATTCTTTTATCCAGCTTTATTTCCTTTGATTGTTCTGCTTTTTGTTTCAATAATTAAGAGAATAGGGCAGTATGGGATTACAGAAAACAGGTTTTATCTTTTAATCTTTGCTTTATGGATGATTTTTATTTCTATTTATATGATGATTACAAAGATGAAAAGCATCTCAATTGTTCATAATTCACTCATAGTGTTATTGTTGGTTTCTAGTTTTGGTCCTTGGAGTGCATTCAATATTTCGAAAAACAATCAGCTGAAACGTATGGTAAATATTATTGATAAATACAATGTGAATGAAAATGCTCTAACTATTGATATTCCGCGTGACGATTATTATGAATTGCGAGACATTACTAATTATTTGATACAAAATCACGGACTTAAAATTGTTGAAGACCAATATAATATTGACTTAGACGATAGTATGGATGTTTATTATCTTGTTGATGATTTCATAAGAAAAATGAATATAAAAATTGTAGATTCATCTAATACATATGAGGAAGAACAATACTTTGGGATATACTCGGAAGATAAGGGCAAAGTTATAAATATAAGCGGTTATAATTTTTTGATTTCAAATATAAATTTGTTGTCAAATACAGAAAATGATTCTATTACAGTTTTTTTCAATAAAGAATCTTTTAACCTTGAAATGACAATTGGTAATAAATTACGTTTTTTTAATATTGAGAAGGATATAAAAAAGATTATCAAAGAAAATATTAATAATAATACGATGGATAAAATTTTTATTATTAGTACTTTATCAGACGACAGTTTGATTAAGTGTAAAATTGTTATCAATTCATTAACAGGATATTGGGGCGATACTTTGAAAATTGATAAATTAAACGTTGATTTGCTAATAAAAGAAAAATGATGAAGAGTATGAATATGTTTTCAAGGAGTGAATTTGAGAAAAGAACAGTATATAAAATGATTAGAATGTACTGTAAAGATAATCATAATACGAAAAAAGGACTTTGTGATGATTGCAAAATTCTGTATGAATATGCTGCAAAAAAATATGATAAATGTCCATTTGGAAATAAAAAGCCTGTGTGTTCAAAATGTCAGATTCATTGTTATAAAAAGGAAAAGAGAGAAGAAATACGTTTAGTTATGAGATATGCAGGACCAAGAATGATTTTCCGTCATCCGATTTATGCGATAGTATATTTGTTCAATAAACTGACAAGAAAAGCACCAAAATCAATAGCAAAAAACAAGCTTAATAATCAAATTAAAGAAATTTCAATTTAATATTTTGAATGATTTTTTAATTTACTCTAAAAACTGCATCTTTGCAAAAAATATAGACATTTGAATTTTTCATTTTTCATAGCAAAAAGATATTTAGTATCCAAAAAATCTACCAATGTTATCAATATAATTTCAATAATCTCAATTATTGGAGTAAGTTTTGGCACAATGGCTTTTATTTTAGTGCTGTCAGTTTTCAACGGATTAGAAGATTTGGTTAGCTCAATGTTCAATTCTTTTGACCCTGACTTGCGTATTGAAAGTGCTGAAGGCGGAAGTTTTAATGTTGATAGCAATTTAATAGTCTCTGTAAGAGAGATGCCTGAAATTGCATATTCAAGTGAGATAATAGAAAAAAATGTATTGCTCGAATACGACAAAAAGCAAGTAATAGCAACAATGAAAGCTGTCGATGAAAATTTTGTAAATGTTTCAGGGCTTGACACAATGATTTATGAAGGGCATTATTTATTGCACGATAATTCAATAGATTATGCAGTAGCAGGTTATGGAATTGCTGCAAGGCTTGGAATAAGTTCAGATGTTATGTATGCTGTAAGAGTTTGGGCACCGCTTCAGACTAAAGGTTATACAATGAATATTCAGAATGCTTTTAATTCAAGAGCAATTACTGTTGCAGGAATATTTTCTATTCAACAAGAGTTAGATGACAAATATTTTATTGTGCCTATTGAATTTGCAAGAGATTTGATGAATTACGAAGGTAAGGCAACAGCTCTAGAAATAAAACTAGTATCTGGGGTAAATCCTAAAAAAGTTCAAAAAAAAATAAGTCAAACTCTTGGCAATGGATTTGAAGTAAAAAATAGATTTGAACAAAAGCCACTTGTTTACAAAATTTTAAAGACAGAAAGACTTGCAATTATAGCTATTTTGTCTTTTATTTTACTTGTTTCTTCTTTTAATATAATTGGTTCAATGATTATGATGATTCTTGAAAAAAGAAAAGATATTGGAAACATAAATGCAATAGGTGCAAATGTGGATAAACTCCGTCGAATTTTCTTTTATCAGGGTTGGATGATTTCTATAATCGGAGATATAATTGGAATTATAATTGGACTTGCACTTGCACTTGGACAGCAATATTATGGTTGGTTGAAATTTTCATCATCCGGAGCTTTTTTAACAAATGCTTATCCTGTAAAGGTTGTATTTACAGATGTTATGCTTGTTTTTTCTGTTGTAATTGTTATAGGGTTTATTATAGCAAAATATCCGGTTCGATTTATCACTAAAAAGTTTATTGATCAAAATCGAATTTAATTTATTTAAGACGACTATTGAAACAAATCTAATATCAAATTCGTTTTTAATATAAATTATGTAATCTATGAAAAAAGTAATTTTCATTTTAATACTGTTTACTAGTTTGTTGATAAAAGCACAGGTACGAAATGAAATTCAAATACCAACTTATACTAATGTTATAAAATCTGATAGTGGTTTTTTTTCGGAGCAAATAATTGTTGATGGTGATACTAGTCCCTATATAAAACTCTATAAAGTAGTAATTTATCCTGAAAGAAAATTTAAAAATCCTAGAGAAAGAAGACGTTATTATAGATTGGAACGAAATGTTAAGGCTGTATATCCTTATGCTGTTTTGATTGGTAATTATTATGCCCAAATAGAAAGTGACTTACAACATATTCCTAGAGAAAAAGATAGAAAAAAATATATTAGAATTAAAGAAAAAAAATTGAAAAAGCAATATTACGATGCTTTGTACAATCTGACCTTTACTCAGGGTAGGATACTACTAAAATTGGTAGATAGACAAACAGATCATACAACTTTTGAAGTTGTTAGGGAGCTTAAAGGTGATATGAGTGCTTATTTCTGGCAATCATTAGCAGTTCTTTTTGGTGATAATCTAAAGAGCGAATATGACCCAGTTGAAGAGGACAAACTTATTGAAGAAATTATTGCCAAAATTGAAAATGGACAACTGTAAATAAATTTAAGTCTAAAAAACATAAACAACTGGATTTATGGGTGTTTGTGTAATTTAATTATGGGGCAAAAAAGATTTGGTGCATTCTTTTTTTGTCAATCGTGTATTTTTTGAACCGAGTTTTTGCAATTGATTGATAATTATAATGTTATCTAAATTAGGGGAGAATAATTTTCAACGAGTTGTCAAGATTTAGATAAATCCAGAAAGTCATACTTAGTGAGGCATTCCTTTTTGTAACTTATTTTAAAATAATTAAGCAGAAATATCTTTTTTTTTAGTTGAAAGAAATCTATTATAATTGTAGTAAATTAAAATATAGAGTTATGGGAATGACAATAGTTGAAAAAATATTAGCCAAACACTCAAAATACAATAGCGTAAAACCCGGTCAAATAATCGACGTTATGATTGATGCAAGGGTAGCACGTGATTTTGGTGGACCTAATGTTGTGAAACATTTTGAAAAAAACGGACTCACTATAGATGATGTATCAAAAACATTTTTTACATTCGATACAAACCCGACAGGTTCGGATTTGAAATATGCTGCTAATCAGCAGATTTGCCGAAAATTTGCACGTAAGCATAATGTCAAAATTTTTGACATTAACAATGGTATCGGTACACACACTTTGATAGAACTTGGACTTGCATATCCCGGCTCTACAGCTGTTTCAACTGATTCTCACGCAAATATTCTCGGTGCTGTTTGTGCTTTTGGTCAAGGAATGGGCGATCAGGACATTGCCGTTGTATGGTCAAAAGGAAGTGTTTGGTTCAAAGTACCACCTTCAGTGAAAATAAATATTACTGGAAAACGTCCTGATAATGTATCAGCAAAAGATATTGTTCTTAACCTTCTTCATAGATTCGGAGCCAATAGTCTATTAGGTTATTCTGTTGAATTATACGGTGATAGTGTAGATAAACTGACACTTGACGAAAGAATAACCATTGCCTCAATGGCAACAGAAATGGGAGCAATTATTATTATGATTCCTCCTTCAGAAGCGGTTTATAATTACTTTGAAAAAATAATGGATAAACCTGTAGAAAAAATTTTTGCTGATGAAGATGCAAAATATGAAAAAACATTTGAAATAAATATCGAAGAATTTGTGCCAATGGTTTCTCTTCCAGGCAAGCCTCATGCTGCTGTAAATATTGTAGAAGCAAAACAAAGAAAAATAGATTCTGCATTTGTTGGCAGCTGTACTAATGGTAGAATTGAGGATTTACGTATTGTTGCTAAAATTCTGAAAGGAAAACATATTGCTCCGGGAGTTGTATTTAAAATTGTTCCATCAACTGATAGAGTTTGGAAACAGGCTTTAGACGAAGGATTGATTGGCATATATAAAGAGGCAGGAGCTTTGGTTTCAAATGCCGGATGTGCCGGATGTGCCGCTGGGCAGGTTGGTATGAACGGTCCCGGAGAAGTGACAATTAGTACAGGTAACAGAAATTTTCCAGGCAAACAAGGCAAAGGCGAGGTTTATCTAGCTTCTCCTGCTGTTGTTGCAGCCTCTGCTCTTTCAGGTTATATTACAACAACAGATGCTATTCCTGAAACACCTGTTGTTTTTGAGCTTACAGAAGAAGATAAAAAAGAGCTTTCTGAAAAACACGAAAAAATCAACAAAGAAAATGAAAAGCCAACATTTGCACAGGGTAGAGTATGGAGAATAGAAAGAGACAATGTTGATACTGACATGATTTTTCATAATAAATATCTTGCAATCACTGACATTAATGAGATGGGGCAGTATGCTTTTGATAATCTTCAGGGATACGAAAATTTTGCTAAAAAAGCAAAACCTACTGATATTATTGTAATGGGTAAAAATTTTGGTAGTGGAAGTTCACGCCAGCAAGCTGTTGACTGTTTCAAAAATCTTGGAATCGGAGTTATTCTTGCACAGTCATTCGGAGCAATATACGAAAGAAACGCCATAAATGCAGCAATGCCAATTATGACTTATCCTGAGGAAATGCTTGATGTAATTGACTTAAAAGACGGTGACAAGATATTTGTAGATTTCAAAACTGGAGAGGTAGTAAATAAATCAAACGGTAAGAAATTCACCATCGAACCATTTTCCGAAGTTCAGATGGATATCTATATGAATGGCGGAGTTTTTTAGTAATTTAGAATTAAAAATTGAGAATTTCGCGATGCGGCTTTTAGTAATTTAGAATTAAAAATTTCGCGATGCGTTTTTTAATTTTTGTCAGTTTGAATGTAATGAGCAATTTATAGTAAGCGGAGCAAAAAAAAAGAGTCTGAAAACAAATTTCTGACTCTTTTTTTTGTAATGAAACTTTTAATCAATATATTCAAAACCAGTATAAGGAACCAGAACTTCTGGTATTTTTATACCTTTTTCGGTTTGATTATTTTCCAGCAAAGCTGCTACAATTCTTGGTAAAGCCAGTGCGCTACCATTCAGAGTATGCAACAATTCGGTCTTTTTCTGACCTTTTGCTTTGTATCTTAATTTTAGACGATTACTTTGGAATGTTTCAAAGTTAGAAACAGAGCTTACTTCCAACCATTTTTCTTGGGCAGCTGAATAAACTTCAAAGTCATAAGTCAATGCAGATGTAAAACTCAAATCACCGCCACATAATCTGACGATTCTGTATTGTAAACCGAGAGATTGAACAAGATGCTCAACATGTGCAACCATTGTGTCAAGCCAATCATACGATTTTTCTTTTTGGATAATAGCAACAAACTCTACTTTGTCGAATTGGTGAACTCTGTTCAACCCTCTAACGTCTTTTCCATAAGAACCTGCTTCACGACGGAAACAAGGAGTGTAACCTGTCAATTTTATCGGCAATTCTTCTTCACTAAGAATTACATCACGGTAAATATTTGTCAACGGCACTTCTGCTGTTGGGATTAAATAGAAATTGTCTTTTTCTGTATAATACATCTGTCCTTCTTTGTCAGGGAGCTGACCAGTAGCATAAGCAGTATCTTCGTTTACCATAAGAGGCATCCAGTGTTCTTTGTAACCAGCTTTTTTTGCTTCGTCAAGGAAATACCAAATCAAAGCACGTTGCAATCTTGCACCTTTGTCTTTGTAAACAGGAAAACCAGCACCTGTGATTTTATTTCCGAGTTCAAAATCTATAATATCATATTTTGCTGCTAAATCCCAGTGGGGAAGAACTTCACCTGTTAATGTTGGAGTAGAACCACCTTCTTTTATTATTTCATTGTCCTTTTCCGAATTTCCCTTTGGCACGCTCTGATGTGGTAAGTTTGGAAGTTTAACTATTAGTTCATTTATTTCTTTGTCAATAGGAGTAAATTTTTCTTCAAGAATTTTTATCTGTTCTTTTATTTCTGTTGACCTCTCTTTTAGTTTGTTTGCATCTTCAACTTTTCCTTCTTTGAAAAGATTTCCGATTTGTTTTGCACTCTGATTCTGTTCTGCTTTTAGGTTTTCTATTTGCACCTGCAAAGCTCTTTTTTTCTTGTCTAGTTCAATTATTTGAGAGACCATTTCTTCTGCGTTCACGTTTTTAACTTTAAGTCTTTCAATTACATGAGCCGGGTTTGAGATAATGGTTTTTAGTTCTAACATAATATGTTTTTTAGAGCACAAAGATAAATATTTTTAAGAATATTTGATAGTGAATTATTAGATATACAAATTTGTGATTATTGATAGAAATGTTTGTTCTTTGTGAAAATTAGATTCTTGGTATAAATTGTAAAAAAAAAGATTGAAAGAGTTTTATTAATCTTTCAATCTACATTGTGGAGCTGCGGGGAGTCGAACCCCGGTCCAAACAAGCGACCATTAGGTACTCTACATGCTTAGTTTGTTATTTGTTTCTCGGTAAAAACACGGGAACAAACACCCTTGATTTTTACCCAGTCTCTAGGTTCTCACAGCTATTTCGAGACAAATAACTGCCAGACTATAATTACCAGCATTCTATTATCAAAAGGGAATAGTCACAACCTTTTGAAAGAATGTCTCGCTCCGGCATTTCGCCAGATTAAGCATTAATCTACTATACTTCGATTAAGCAGCAAGAGCGTAAGTGTTTTCTTCGCCAATTATATGTTTTGTAATTGATTTTTACGGGTCTATTACATAACCCCGACATGCGTATCTAACAACCTACTCGCTGTCGATACCAGTTCAGCCCCTTTTTTCAAAAGGCTTTTGCATTGCAAATATACGTATTTTTTTTTATTTTGTTTCGAGAAATAAGAAATTTTAATAATTAATAAGGGTTGTTAGACATTTTTTATAAAAAAGCTTTTTTATAAATTTGCAAAAAAAAATGGCTAAATTCAAAATAGGAGTATTACACGAGACTAAAGTGCCCAAGGACAGAAGAGCAGCATTGACACCAAATACTGCAAAAAAATTTGTTGATAAATTTGACAATGTTGAAGTTGTTGTGCAAACAAGCGACCTTAGAGCTTTCAAAAATGATGAATATACAAAAAATAATATACCTATTGTTGAAGATGTATCCGATTGCGATTTGCTGATGGGGGTTAAAGAAGTAAATATTGAAAAACTTATTCCAAACAAAACATATATGTTCTTTGCTCATATAGCAAAAATGCAGGAACACAACAAGCCACTCATCAAAGCTTTGATTGATAAAAAAATAACAATAATTGACTACGAATATCTTACAGATGAGTTCGAGAGAAGGATTGTCGCTTTTGGTTTTTGGGCAGGAATTGTTGGTGCATACAATGGAATTAGAGCTTGGGCAAAAAGAACAGGAGAATATGAACTAAAACCCGCTCACGAATATCACGACAAAAGAGAAATGTTCGACACAATAAGTAAAATAAGATTTAAAAAACCTTTTAGAATTGTAATTACAGGTGGTGGACGTGTAGCAAGTGGAGCAGAAGAAACTTTAGAGGCTTTTGGCATTAAACAAGTTATACCTGAAGAATATTTAACAGAACAATATGATTATCCAGTATTTACAAGATTAGATCCGTGTCATTACGTAAGGCATAAAAATGGTTTTGAATTTGATTTACACCATTTTTTTAAGCATCCAGAAGAATATGTTTCTACTTTTAAAGTATATACAAAAATGACAGATATGTATATTGCTGCACACTTCTGGAATCCTAAATCTCCAAGATTTTTTACAGCAGAAGATACAAAAAGAGAAGATTTTACAATAAAAGTTGTTTCTGACATCAGTTGTGATGTTGATAACGGACCTGTAGGTAGCACCATAAGAGCTACAACCATAGATGAGCCTTTCTATGATTTTAATCCCATCAGTGGCAAAGAAGAAAAAGCATTTTCAAGTGAAAATAATATTACAGTTATGTCTGTTGATAATCTTCCGGGCGAACTTCCACGTGATGCATCTGAAGATTTTTCTTCTATTTTGATTGAAAAAGTTTTACCAAATTTTTTTAATGATGACAAAAAAGGTATAATAGAGCGTGCAACTATTCTTAAAGAAGGTAATCTTACAGAAAGATTTGCATATCTAAAAGATTGGATAAAAAGTTAAATAATAAAAATAAAACAATATGAAACGTATATTCTTAGTTATTTTAGTTGCTCTTTGGTCAACAAGTTTATTTGGACAATTACAAATACAAACAACAGATTCAGTATTATTGAATAATGACGATACCCTAGAAATTGTTCCAGAAGTGACAACATATTTTAATGTTTATAATGCTGCAGATACAGCAATAAATTATATCTGTTTGGCAACGGAAGTTGTTTTGCCTGCTGATGCAATTAGTTACAATATTTGCACAAACGGTGTCTGTTCAGATGTTACTTCTCCAGGGCAGCTTGGTAATGAAACTGTTTTGGATTCTAAATCCTATGCTTCTCCTCAACCAGATATAGTTTATTTAAACAATGGCTCTCAAGGAGAAGGATTTGTTAGACTAAAATATCAAAACAGAAACAACCCTGATGATACAGCAAGTATATGTTTCTCTGTAAACTTACTTACTGCTCTTGCTAATGTAAATGGCAATGATAAACTTGAAATATATCCAAATCCAGCAAATGAAAATGTTCATATCAGTTACAATGTAGAACAAAAAAGCAGTTTGGTTATTTTTGATAACACAGGAAGAAAAGTTCAAACAATTGAATTGAACAATAAGAAAGATGAATTTTATTTGAATACAGCAGATTTACAAGAAGGAATATATTACATTAAAATAGGCGATGTAGCAAACAAGATGTTGATTGTACATTAATTTAATTTTTTTTTTATTTTTGCAATGAAAAAAAACACTATGGACGAGAATATTGAATTATATCTAGATGATGCTAAAGATAGAATGGAAAAAGCTTTAGCTTATTTGGAAGAAAGCTTAACAAAGATTAGAGCAGGAAAAGCTTCTCCTACAATGTTAAAAGACGTTAAAGTTGAATACTATGGAACATTGACACCACTAACACAAATGGCAAATGTAGGAACAGCAGATGCAAGAACAATTGTGATTCAGCCTTGGGATAAAAGCACTATTTCTGATGTTGAAAAAGCAATTATGAAGGCAAATTTAGGATTTAATCCAACAAATAACGGAGAAATAATAAGAATTCAGGTGCCTGAACTTACAGAAGAACGCAGACAGCAATTATCTAAAAATGTAAAGTCAGAAGGAGAAAATGCAAAAATTGCTATCAGAAATGTTAGAAGAGACATTGTAACAGAAATCAAAAAACTTGAAAAAGAAGGAGTTTCTGAAGATACTGTCAAAGAAGGACAAGATTTAATACAAAAATTAACCGATGATTTTGTTGCAAAAATTGATAAGATAATTGAGGCTAAACAAAAAGATATACTCTCAGTATAATAAATAGAAAGCAGCATTTAAAGCTGCTTTTTTTATTCAAATTGTGGTCTATAAAATTATTCTTACAAATTCAAGTATTTTGATTTAATAAATTACTTGCAATATCATAAATCCACTAATCTTAAATTTATATTTAAACAGACTAGAGAGTATTCCAAAATTTAGCAAAAATTTATATTATATGATGGAGACGAGGGGAATCGAACCCCTGACCTTTTGACTGCCAGTCAAACACTCTAGCCATCTGAGCTACGCCCCCAAAGATTTATAATGTTTTTTTAATCATCGTTCAAACCACTCTGAACAAGTCTGATACCAATTGTTCCTTTTTCAACATTTGGATCAAGAGAAAATCTTTTTGTTACTCTTAATTGGTCAATAGAGCTGTTGAAGCATCCTCCTCTATAAACTCTTGTTTGTCCAGCACTTGGTCCTCTTGGATCTTGTTTTGGTGAATTTTTGTAATATGAAGCATCATAGTAATCAAAACACCATTCCCATGCATTTCCTAGTATATCAAATATACCTAATTCATTAGCATTAAGAGTACCTACTTGATGAGGTTTGTTGCCAGAATTTGCAGCATACCAGGCAACTTCTTCAGCATTATTACTACCTGGATATAAAAATCCTTGAGAATCATTTCCTCCTTTTGCAACGTATTCCCATTCGGCTTCTGTTGGAAGTCTATATCCGTTAGCGTCCCAATGTATGTTAGTAATAACTGTTCCAGTACTATCTATTTGTAATTCATATACTTTTGTAAGGTGGAATCTTGCACTAAGCCAATTGCAATATTTTACTGCACCAATCCAACTAACATTAATTACAGGATTTTTTTCTCTGCCAAATCCTCCATCATCTGGGAATGGGTAACCTGTAGCTCGGCAAAAATTATCGAACATTTCAAATGTTACTTCATATTTACTCATTCTGAAGTCGCTTATTGTCACTTCATGTTCAGGAGTTTCGTCTAGAGCTCCTGAATAATCATTTCCCAGATAAAAAGTTCCTCCTTCTACTGGTACCATTTCGGGTTTCTGTGAGTATCCTGTCACGAATAGCAGTGCTAATGCTAGTAAAAATAGAATTTGTTTCATAATTTGTGTTTTTATATAAAATCAATTTTTTTTAAAAGTTTGTTATTTATTTACAAAATATGTTAATTTGTTTTTATAAAAGTAACGTTTTTTTTTTAAATAAAGTATTTTTTTTCTTTAAAATGTTAGTTTGTGTTTTTATAATTTGATTTTCCAAAATTATAATATTGATTTATGAAATACAAAAAAATTTTATTAAAATTAAGTGGAGAGGCTTTGGCTGGTAATCTTTCAAGTGGATATGAATCAGAATCTATAGTCGAATATTGTCAGCAAATTATTGATATTGCTAATAAAGGAGTGCAAGTTGGAATTGTTGTCGGTGGAGGAAATATTTTTAGAGGTCTCAAAGGAATTGACAAAGGAGTTGATAGAATTAACGGTGATTATATGGGTATGTTGGCAACGGTTATGAATGGAATTTCTTTAGTTGCTTTTTTCAATTCTTTAGGGCAAAAAGCTAAGGTGTTGACTTCAACATTTATGGAGCCTTATGCAGAAAGATATACAAAAGCTCGTGCTGTTGAATATATGAATAATGGCTATATTGTTATTTTTTCAGGTGGCACAGGAAATCCTTTCTTTACTACTGATAGTGCGGCTTCTCTTCGTGCTGTTGAAATAAATGCAGATATTCTT
>Ga0114934_10002081_pt1 | contig 12949 bp, 9 predicted proteins | sample 4SBtaG_2_FD_99695 | JGI IMG/M metagenome (GOLD analysis project Ga0114934, IMG submission 99695) | Deep subsurface microbial communities from Kolumbo volcano to uncover new lineages of life (NeLLi) - 4SBTROV10_white metaG | ecosystem: Environmental > Aquatic > Marine > Volcanic ... | reverse complement strand
TTGCCCATAGACAGGGCAAAAATGTCACCGCCGGTGGAAAATGAACCCGCCAAAAGAACCAGACGAACCGACTCTTGCAGCGATATGAAATACCTTGAAACTTCGCTGTGGGTCAGGGTAATGGGGCCGCCGTTTGCAATTTGCTGCTGAAACAGCGGGATCACGGAACCGGACGACCCAAGCACATTACCAAACCGAACGATTGAAAATTTTGTAAACGGGCTGCGGGTCTGCAAATCCTGCACCACCATCTCTGACAGCCGCTTCGTTGCGCCCATAATATTTGTCGGCCGCACGGCCTTGTCGGTTGAAATCAGAATAAACCGCTCGATTTTGCCTTCCAGTGCAGCGTCAGCCAAAACTTTGGTGCCAATCACATTGTTGCGCAAACCTTCAAGTTTGTTGTCCTCAACAAGCGGTACGTGTTTGTAAGCCGCCGCGTGCAATACAATTTCGATTTCCTGTTTGGCGAACAGATCGTCAACCAGTCGACGATCACAAACAGACCCCAAAACCGTGACAATTTCCAGATTGTCGGGCCTGGCCAAACTTCTGATTTCGCGGTCAATATTGTAAAGTGCCAGTTCGCTGCGCTCCAGCAGCACCAACCGGTGCGGGTTGGTCTTTATGATCTGGCGACACAGTTCAGAGCCGATGGACCCGCCTGCTCCGCTGATCAAAACCGATCGTCCGGCGTAGGTTTTGGCGATGCCCGGGATTTCCAGGTCAACGCTGGCACGTCCCAGCAGATCGTTCAGCGCAATCGGTTTCAGGCTTTCAAGAATGCCGCTGCTGCTGACCAGTTCCGTCACCGCTGGCAACATTTTTATTTCGCAATTCAGATGTCTCAGATTTGCAACGATTTTGCGCATCCGGTCGCGGGGGACCGACGGCATCGCCAAAAGCACACCCTCAATCTTGCCGGACTCCACCATTTGGGCCAAATCACTTGGATTGCGAACAGCCAACCCCGAAATCACAACCCCGTGCATGGAAGAATTGTCGTCCACAATTGCCACGGGATTAATGTCTTCGGATTGGCGCAGTGCCGCAATCAGTTGCAGCCCGGCAGCCCCGCCGCCGTACACAGCAACCGGTCGGGCGTTGTGGATTTGGTTTCTGTACAAATCCAGAACCATATTCACCGACAGCCGGGCCAACGACGACAACAGAAAAAATACAAATCCAAAAATAACCGGTACCGTCGAGGGCACGTTGACTTTGGTGGTCAAATTAACCGTAACGCTGACAATGGTCAGCGCGCTTGCAAAGGTCGCAAGTTTCAATACACCCTGATTGTCAAAAGTTGAAAGTTTGATGTTGCCAACGGACATTGCGCTGGCGACAAACGGCGCCAGAACCACCAGCATCAGCAGGAACGGCCAGGACTCAACCATCGATATCAGGGTGAAATCTTTACCGGCGCGCAGTGACAAAGCCAAAAACAAGGCGACCACAATCAGCGCCGTGTCTGCCAAAGCCACAATAACTTTTTTCCAGCGACGTGGCAGGTTTACCAGATATTCAAACAAATTTGTCCCCAAATTCAATTAACGCACTGTTACCACGGGAATGGCAAAATAGACAGCAGGCCGACTAAAAAGTGTTATAATTCGAGTAAGTACCCTGTGCCAGTGAGATGCAACAGCCATAATCATGGCATCGGCGCTGGTCCGCGCATTCGTTGCCCGTGCACAACATATTTGGAGCTTAACGGGTGATGGCGCGCCTTTATGCCGGCCACATGATCGTCTGCCCGCGCAGGCAGGCGCGCATAATTGATGATTCTATTTTAAGTATAATATTGCTGGAGCCGGATCTCATTTGGCGGATTCAGCGGAGCGACTTTATCCTTCAAATCCTGCGCGCAATTTATTCCAAAAACCGGTGCCCAGTTTTCAGTTTGCGCTTTAATTGTCGTAATAGCCCTGAACCTCGTACCCGTCGCCGTAGCCATAGCTGCGGAATTTGACCTGATTTATTTGCCCCAGCACCAATCCTTTGGGCCGCAAACCCACAGCGTCCAACGCTCTTAACCCTCGGTCAACAAACAGTTTGGATGTTTTGTCCCACCGAACAGAATAAATTATGGCGTCAACCGACTGGCCGATCAGCCGGGCATCCGGCACGGCAAGAACCGGCGGTGTGTCAATGACGATAACCTCGTATTGATTGCGGGCCCGACCGATAAAATCAGCGAATTCGTCGGACGCATAAACATCAGCGGCGTTTTTGTCGGACTGTTCGCCGATCAAAATGTCAAAGGCAAATGTTGGGTGATGCCAGACCACATCTTTCAGCGCCGCGCTGTCTGACAAAACACTCAGCAACCCCGGTTTTTCGCCGATCTTGAAATAGGCGCTGAACACCCGTCGGCGGATGTCGCCTTCAATCACCAGAACGGATTTGCCCATTGCCGCCATGTTCTGCGCCAATGCCAGCGAATGTGTGGTTTTACCCTCGTTTGGGACCGAGGAGGTAGACATGATAACCTGCGGCGGATTTTCGATATTGGACAATTGGATTGACGTGCGCAGATTTCGAACGGCCTCTGCCGCCGCCGATGTGGGCTTGGCCGACAGGTAGTTTAACACACCTGCTCTGCGGCCTCTGGGGATCAGGGGAATTTGACCCATAACCGTTATGCCGGTTTCGCTTTCCAGATCTTCGGCGTTCCGAAACGTATTTTGTTTGGCTTCTTTGCCCAAAACCAGCGTGGTTCCGGCCAAAAGTCCGATGGCCGCTGACATCGCAAGCACCAAAGGCAGACGCGGTGTTGCGGGCGCGTCCGGCACCACGGCGCTTGACAACACCCGGCTGTCGGCCTGTTGCACGCCCTGTTGGACCGACGTTTCCTTTAGGCGGCTGAGAAAATATTCGTATATAAGACGACTGGCCTCGGCATCACGGGTCAGTTGTTCCAGAGTGACCAGATCAGCCGATTGCGCATCTATACGCGCGTTCAGGTCGCCCTCTGATTGTTGCAGCGCAGCCAACTGGGCGTCCGTGCGGGCAAGGTCTGAAGCTATACGGCCTTTGAGGCGGCGCAACTCCGCGTCAAATCGTGATTTACCGGCATTGGAGCGCACATTTTCATAAAGTCCGCTTAGGATGCTGTCTTGTGCCGCCAGCTGTTGTTCAAACCGGGTTCTTGCGGTCGTAAGCGCCTGATATTTTTCCTTCAGATCCTGCTGGGTTGATGATTTATACTGTACCCGCTCGCGCAGGTTTTTTAATTGCCGCGACAGGGCGTCCAGCGCCTGCGCATCGACCAGATCGATTTGGGTCGCAAATTCTTTTGTCTTCGCCTCTGCCTCTTCAAGGGCCGATTTAAGCTCTGCCACCCGGCCAGTCAGCCATTTCGTTGCCTGTTCGGTTGCTGTAAATTTCGTTTCGATCTGGCCAAAAACATACAGTTCCGCCAGCGCATTAGCGATATTGGCCGATTTGAGCGGGCCCGAGGTTTGGGCTGTGATTTCAAACACCAGACTGTCCGGTATGTTCCGGATGCTGATGTGATCGGCCATCAGATCGACGGTGATATTTTCACGCGCGGAATGCGGCATCGGTATGTTCGGTATGCCTGCGGGCAGACCCAACCGGGCTGCAACTGTCAGGCGCAGACGGCCCACCGGCCCGGGCGTGCGCAGCCAGGGTGAAAATTCCGGATCGGTCGCCAGATCCAGCTTTTGCACCACCTTGGCCGTCAGGCTGCGCGACCGCAGCACTTCAACCTCTGTATTCACAACGCTGGTGTCGCTGCCAAGGCTGGGCACAACCGAACCCAGATCAACAACCGGTTCCTGTTGTGGATCAAGAACCACAACCGAGGTTGCACGAAATTGCGGGATTGCCAGTTCGGTGGCCCAATATCCGCCGATGCCAGTGGCGATCAACACCATGAATAACAGCCGCCATTTTCCCCGCCACAAGGTGGCCGCCATGCCGGTGAAGTCCAGTAAATCTCCATCAGCTAAGTCGCCCTGGGGCATCAACGGTGCGGAGATTCTGGCCCGCAATCCCGGGTTGGGTGCATTCATAAAAATCTATCCTGTATTGGCCGTATTATTTTGAGCTCGGGCACAGGTTAGCGGCGGAATGTGGAGGGATTGTTAATTCCCCTTCGCTTTAGTCCGCCAAGCCAAATCAAGTGAAACCCGTGAAGCACACAGGCAACTTTCAATCGAAAATCAGCACCAGCCAACGGTTGATTTCCGCCATGCGGTATCGACACGGTGTCAAGCGGCGGATGGATATATTGCTGACCGCAGCGTTGGCGCCGCTGCTTTTACCGGCGATTGGAATATTGTGGTTTCTGGTGCGACTGGACGGAAATCCGGGGTTTTTTGGCCATTGGCGTGTGGGGCAAAAGGGACGAAGTTTCAAATGCTGGAAACTGCGCTCTATGGTGCCGGACGCCGAGGCCAGGCTTCGCGAATTTCTGGCCACAAATCCGGCCGCCGCCCGTGAATGGTCAGCCAATTTCAAACTGGCCAACGATCCACGTGTTACGCGGCTGGGAAGGTTTTTACGCCGGACATCGCTGGATGAACTGCCGCAATTCTGGAACGTTATTCGCGGCGAGATGAGTCTGGTCGGCCCCCGGCCTGTTCCCCGCGAAGAGCTGCGGAAATATAGCGGCTCTGAGTGGGCCTATTTTGCATTTTTGCCAGGAATAACAGGGCTTTGGCAGATCAGCGGTCGTAACAGAATTTCCTATGATGACCGGGTGCGGATGGATGTGTCCTACTTGCTTAAGGCGGGGTTTTGGTTTGATCTCAACGTCCTGTTCCGCACGGTTTCTGTGGTTCTTAAAAAAACCGGGGTTTAAGAAAATTGCCACCGGCTTTTCATCGGGTCTGCGCTCTTGACTTAAAATTAAGGTTTTAAACTCACAGTAAATGTTGGGGGCGTAAAGTTGGAGGCCGGGGTGGCTTTGTTTACGCACGTAACCACATTGGTGGGTGGTCCGCTTGCCCATATGAGTGGAATTTCCGATCTCAATATATTTCAAATTGGCGGTGTAGATTATCTTTACACCGCTTCCAACGCCGACGGTGGGATGAACAGCTTTGCGCTGTCAGAGGGCGCTGCCGCTGCTTACGTCAACCAGATCGGCTATAGTATCAACCGCGGTACGCTGGGGCTTCGGGCGGTCGACACATTACAGGTTAACGGACAGGATATTTTGCTGCCTTCCGGTCGGTTTGACGATCGCACCGCGATACACAAGCTTGGCAGCGACGGCGGATTTGACGGGCTGCAGATCCTGGGCTCTTCGCCCACCGAAATCGGCGGTTTCACCCAATCCATCGGCATTCAGATTCAAGGGAAAACCTTCATGGTGGCCAGCCAGTATAACCAACCCGGTTTTCGCAGCTTTCGGTTGCGCGACGATCTGACGCTGGAGCATAAGAAACACTTTGATGACAACGCCAACGAATTTATCGGCGATGTGACATCGCTGGCCTATGCGCAGGTCGCCGGGCGCAGCTATTTCTTTGCCGCTTCCGCCACCGATGCGGGGGTCTCCAGCTACTGGATGGGCAAATGGGGCAATATCAAATACCGCGACAGTTTCGGCCCAACGGACGGGCCCGGTTTTTCCGTGCCCAACGTTCTGGAAACTGCAGTGGTTGACGGAACAATGTATCTTTTGCTGGGCGCTTTTGGCACCAGTTCCATAACCGTTTTGCGGGTCAATCAATTTGGCGGGCTGTTCGTCGAAGATCACGTGCTGGACACCACCGACACGCGGTTTCAGGGGGTGGCGGACATAGAAACATTTGTATTTGGCGGGCGCACATTTATTTTGGCCGGTGGATCGGACGACGGGTTGACGTTGTTTGAGCTGGCACCGGGGGGCAACCTCTTTGAAATCACCTCGATCGCTGATCAACTGAATACCACGCTACAAAATGTGTCTTCGATTGTAGCCACGGTGATCGGCAGCGAGATTCAGGTTTTCGTGGCTGGTGAGGCGGAACAGGGCGTCACACAGTTTACGCTGGACCTTGGAAATCTTGGCGCGACAATTTTGGGCAACGACAACGCGAACACATTAAACGGCACGGCGGCGGACGACCTGATCATGGGATTTGATCTGGCGGATCAGTTGAACGGTCTGGCAGGTGACGACCGGCTGGTTGACGGTGCCGGGGCGGACATTATGACAGGAGGCGCCGGTGCGGATGTTTTTGTGTTTGTCAGTGACGGACGGAAAGATACCGTTACCGATTTTGTTCTGGGCGAGGACCGGCTGGATCTGTCCGGATACACTTCGATTTACCACTACAGATCTTTGACCATCACTTCGCAGACCTATGGTGCAAATCTAAATTTTGGATCGGAACGTATTCGACTGGAAACCGCCGACGGCAGCTCGCTGAGCTTTGACGACTTCAGCCAGGATGATTTCATTTTTTAAGGTGCCATTCAGGTTTCTCTGAATTCAGTCCGCCGTGGTCGCCGCCAGTTTCTGACATCCAGAAAGGTTGGCAAAATATCCAGCCGCCGGTGCACCGCCGCAGCCATCAACGCGGCCTGCACCATCTGAACCCCGGCAATGGCCGCCGCCAGCGCCGCCGGGCCGTTTTGCGCAGCAAACCAGACCAGCGGCAGTGCCAGCGGCAGCAAAGCCCATATTATCTTTAACCGGGCGCGTTCCTGATTTGTCATCGACATAATCAGACCGGTTGCTCCAAAAACCGGCACGGTTGCCTGCGCCACCAGAAGCCAGAAAAAAACCCGCACGCCCACCGGTTGTTCCGTCAACAATACCCCGATAAGGACAGGCCCGACAAATACCATTGCCGCGATCAACAGGGCACCGCTTATCAAAAACACCTTGTTTGTCGCCACAGCCACCGCAAAGAACTGGTCCGTCCCTGCGGCAAAGGCGATTGACATACGCGGGGCAAGGGCCGTGCGCAGGCCGTCCATGACCAGACCAACGATTGCCGCAATGCGGGCCGCCACCAAATAGATGGCCGCATCCACGGGCGTTAACACAATCCCAATGACGATCACATCGAGATGTTGAAACACCGTCCAGCCCAAAGCGCCGGTCCACATTCGCCGGGACAGTCTGACATCACTGATAAAGCAGCGGAATTCGAACCCGTGTTGCGCATTTTGCTGTGGTCCCGGTGGCCGCAGAAAAACCAGCGCCAGCACGACCAGCACCGCCGCATAGATCAGCAATATATCCCTGGGATTTGGAAACGTCCAAAAAACCAGTATCGCCAAAACCGCCGCCGCGACGGCGACCGGCCGGAAAATGCCCAGCCCGATCAGGGGCAAAGCCAACCGACACCTGGCGCGCAACGACGCCGAGCCCAATAAAACCAGCGCGAATGCAAAAATGGCCGCAGCAATGAAATGGCCGTAGGCACCGATTGAAAACCGATTGGGAAAATGCGGCAAAACCAAAGCCCCAACGCCGACAAGCAATGCGGCGTTGATCAATGTGAATATTAACCCAACAAAGATCAAATGCCGAAACCGGGAAATTTCGCCGTTGTCCCAATACCTGGCCCCAACGCGCAGTGTTGTTTGCACCCACCCTCCGGACGCGATTCCGCCAACAAGTGCGATCAGCGAAAAGCTGTACAGCACAAGCCCAAAGTCATCGACAGGTAAAATCCGCCCCAGCATCCAGATCAAGGCCAGCCACACCAATGCTCCGGTTGCCTTCAGCGCAACCGACAGGGTCAGTGCGCGGCCCAAAGCAGCGTTTGCCTGTTTTGCAGCAGTTGGTGTTTGTGGTTGGCAAGGATGGCCGGAGCAATGGCCAGCCACATCCAGTTGGTGTAAATGCCTCGGTACCCGGTCACGAACAACGACACTAAAAAACTTCCCAGCGCCAGCGTGATCAACGCCGCCTCGCCACCGCTTAAACGGCGCAAGACTGCGGCCCGCGCCAATAATATGATCGCAAAGCATTGTTGCAGGACTGCGGGCCAGCCTTCTTCAAATATCCGTCCGACCACCAATGAGTTAATCCCGTCAGGCAATCGCCCATGCACCAGTCCCAGCGCCCGCGCCGCATTAAACGCGCGCCCGCGCACCAGTTCGTTGTTGCCAAGCCCAACCCCGAATATTTCACCCGAAGTCAGCGGCGACAGCCCACCCAGAATCGACGCCAGCCGCATGGCGGCGGATCGTTCAGCAGAGCTGGTCAAAAGCCTGTCGGCATAAAAAATGCTAAGGAAATAACTCAGAACAGCGGTTGCCAGAATGACGATAAAAACTGTGGTCAGGGCCGAATTCAGCGACAGCCTGTTGGTTCTGAAAACCACAAATCCAACCAAAAGCGGCGCGATTAACAGGAACGACGTCGAGCGGGTGAACATCAGCGACACCAAAATGAGACAGAGCAGCACCAATATAAAATGTCGGTTTGCCGCTTTGTTATGTGGTCGAAACATCAGGGAAAGCAGCACGCCCAATACGATGACCGCATGGGCGGCAAAGGTTGATACTTCTGGAAACAGCGCAAACCCGCGGCCAAAGTGCGGGGGCATTCGAAAGAATGAATTGTTGCGAAAATCAAGATTTTCCGCACCAAAAACAATTTGCGTCAGAAAAAACAAGCAGGACAGAACCCCGCCCAAAAGAAATGCGGACAAAAACCAACGTTGCGCGGCCCGCACCCGCAAAATGATATACAGCCCAAGAATAAAGGGGAGGATGAACCCCAGATAATAAAGCAGCACTGTAACTGATCCGCCAACCCAGGTGGACATTGAAAAGGCGGCAATCAGAAGCGTCACGCCGATGAATATTTCGGGCGCCAGATATTTTCGAAACACCACAATCAGGGGCAATGCCACAAGGGCAAGCAGGTCCATCGGCTGTAGTCGTACCTGCCACACCGGAACGCCCACGGCGGGCAGCCACAGGGCCAGTCCACAGGCTACCGCAAACAGGTTTAGCGCCCGGTATTCTGTGTTCAGGCGCGAGGTCATGCTGCCGCCGACGTTAAAAAACGGTTCAGGATGTTTTCCAGCTGACCGTCAAAATGGATCGCGGATTTCAGCGCGGACGTTGATTGCAGCGTCCTTTGCAACGCTGTTTGTTTCTGCAGGCTGACATCCACCAGTGCAGATATTTTATTTACCGCCGAATCCACGCAGTCAAACCGCAACCGTCGGTCCGGAACCAGTTCCACAACGCCGCCGCCATCAAAGACAAATGGCAGACACCCGGCAGTGATCATTTCCGCAACCGAAATGCCAAAATGCTCGTGTCGGTAACAATGCAGGCCATACCGGGCAGAGGCCATAGCCCGGGCAAGTTGCGGGCGCGTGGCATTTTGGGTGATCGTCACAAAACTCAGTGGGTTATATTGCGCGACAAAAGCGCGTGAATAGGGACCGGTGGCCCGCCCAACGATTTGCAGATAGGCCGGAATGCCGTTGTCACGCAGCTTGGCGATAATTTCCACGGCGTCTTCCAGCCTTTTGCCGGGGACCAGCCGCCCGACGGTAATAAAGCGCAGCGGGCTGCGGCTTATGTCTGGGCATTGCGGAACCGGCACAACTTTTGGGTATAAAACGGTTTTGGACGAAAGCTGAAAATACTTTGCAACAATGCCGCCGGTCCAGTTTGAGTTGACAACCGTTGTAACCCCTTTGCCGGGCCGCATGTCCGGTCGCGCCAGCCGACGGCAAGCCCAACTGTAAACAGAACGCAGCATCAGCTTGCCAAGCGGTCCGCCGGTCACGCCCAGGTATTTTACCAGCTCAGGCCTGCCTGAAAACAGCGCCGGCGCGTGCAGAATTCGCAACAGGGGTTTTTGGGTGCTTGGCCCCTCGCCGTAAGTGTAAATAACGTGGCTGTAACCTGCGGCGACTGCCCGAACCCGTTGGCAGACAACTGCATATTTCAACAGGTGGAACCGCAGACGCTGTAGCGATACTTGCAGCAATTTCGCCGGCAAAAGCGCCTGTTTTCTGCCGTCAGGGGGCAGGTGTCCGGTGACGTCCAGCCAGCCAACCTGATGGCCCAGCTTTGCTGCAGTGGCGGCAACTGCCAGAGCATAGGCTTCCGCCCCACCCCCGGCGCGCAAATCGCCGTGCACCAGCAAGACCCTCACGCCGCACCATTCAGGGCGGCGGCCAGCTGTTTGATTTCGTCATCCTGAAAAGGGTTCACGGAAAAGCGTTTAAAATACAACCGCTTGATTGCAGGCTTAAGACTGTTTGGCAGATGCCGACGAATTTTGGTTTTCAGGCCCGAGTGCCACAAGAAATGATTAAGCGCCGGGAAGACCGGCGCGACCGCGTGGTTTCTGGCGGTATTCGCCATGCTTATCTTTGCCGTATCCACTTGCAAAAACCGGCAAACGGACCGCAGAGTCCGGCCCGGGTTCTTAATCATCGTTTCAAAACGAATGCACATGATCTGCGGTTCCGGAAAAACCGCGCGAAACCGGGCGATGCCGATTTTATAGCAGCTTGGCCGTACCAAAAACCGCCCGGCCAACGGCGTGATCCCGGACATCTCGTCCAGCAGTTCGGCGGTCAGTGATCTGCGCGTGCGCCCGGTGCGAATGGCCAGACGATAGTGGGACAACGCCCTGGCAAGAGGATCGCGGGTTAAAATGATAATTCTGGCGTCTGGATTATAGGCATGGATATTGGCGGGCGCGTGCGCACAGGTCAGATAGGTGGTTGATGCGTCCATCCGCCATTTGCAGTCCGCCGCCGCAAACAGCGCCGCGTAATCCTCTGGACGACGAAACACTGCAAACTGTGCCGGTTTGCGCTGGTTTGAACCAACAAATTTCTCGGGTGCCACATCGTTCAAATGGGTTTTCTCAACAAAAGCCGGCGGAAATTCGTGGGCGGAGAAAAAATTAGGTTCCTTGATTGGCGAGAGAAAAATATCAGGGTGCGAATCCAGCCAGTGGGCCAGCTGGGTGGACCCGCACCGGGGTGCGGCAGCCAAAAACAGATTTGCCGTCATTTGGGCACCCGGCTGAGTGTGTTTTGATTTGCCCAAAATCCCCCGGCAGTCTTGGCCATACGCCACAGGGCACCGGTGCCAAATCCGATATGAGACACCACCGCCAGCACGGACACGCGCAGGATGCGCAGGGGCGTTTTGCGCCCGGCGGCACCGACGGCCAAACAGAAAACGCCGCCCAAATAGATTTTCAGCGGCAACGCGGCCATAATCCCGATATGCGCGGTCAGCACAGCGCATGTCACAAGGCACAGTGTTGTCAAAACCGGCAACTGCTGCCGAAATCCCAGCGCGATTTTGTGTTTTTGCGCCGACTTCACCCGAAAATATCCGTTCCGGAACATCTGTTGCCACAGCGCAGCCGGGGTTTTTCGCGGGATATAGCCAACCGGCGCACGGCTTTCCAAAAAAATCCTGCCCCCGCGCCGGCCAAGACGGTGGTCAAATTCCGCGTCCTCGTTTGCAACAAAATCGGTGTCATAGCCGCCCAGCCGCATAAAGCTTTCCAGGCGAAATCCGGCGTGATGGCCATGCGCTACCCAGCCCCGGTAATTCCGCGCCCGGTGTACAGCACCACCATTGCCAAGCCAACTGCGCTGCAAATCCGCAGCCGCCGCGCGCCAGCCTTCTTTGCCGGTGGCACAAAGGGGCACCACAACGCTGTCCGCCGCTGTCCCAAGCAGACAGTCCTCTACCGTATTAACAAAATCAGGTGCGTATTTCGCGTGCGCGTCCATTCGGATCAAAAACTGCGCTTTTTGACCCGTCGCCAATACGGCCGCGCAGTTCACCGCGTGAGCCTGGGTTTTTCCGGGGTTCCTGTGCAGACAGACGCGCGGGTCAAGCCGGGCATATCCCCGCACGATGTCGCAGGTAGCGTCACTGCTGCCGCCGTCAAACACCCAGATCGGCGGACCGTCAGTGGATACCAAAAGCGACTGTAACAGCCGACCAATATGGGCCGCCTCGTTCAACGCCGGAATAACCACTATTGTTTGTTGGACATTCAGGCACATCCCACGCTCCACAATATTACTGTTTCCAAAACAGAAACAATAAACCACCATAAGGCAGAGTGTGCCCGAGCCAATTGAACAGAACGTTAACCCGGCCGGGTCTGTGATCCTTTACTGTCAAAACAATAACTAAAATGCCGGATATCCCAGCCATAGCGCTTGGCCACCAGATTACGGGTGCGGGGTGTGTAACAGCTTTGATAATCCGCTGTCGCCCCGATGTTGGCGTGGGGCAACGTGCCAACTTTCGGAAGTTTTAATTCTTCCAGCAGACCCGGCAGATCCAAGGCCAATGTCTCCAGCGGCAAAATGTCTGTAACCAGGGCCGCGTCATTGGCATCATAGGCCCAGGACCGGATGGACCAGGTGCCAAATTTCCGCCAGCGCTGGTGACGAAATCCACCTCCGCCACGTCCGTCGGGTCGGGTCTGCGTCAACCAGCGGGAAAATGACCGACGCGGAACGCGAAGCCGCCGTAAAACCCGGCAAAGTCGGTCAACCCGGTGGATCATCTGATACAGCGAAACCAGTCTTGCATAGGGATTTCGCACGCAGGTAACGCGCCTATAGCTGTCAAAATTCCAACCCCGCCGCATAAATACGGCCTTGGCTTCCTGTGGCGACATATGCGGATAAAACGGCGTGGCGCAGGTACAGGCACGGTAAGGAACAATGGATTCCTCGTTGAATTTTTCCAGCATCAGCCGCACGGATTCCGAACCGGTTTTGGGGTTTGAAAAAAAGATAAAACGGTGCTTGTGGCTGATAATCATGCTGTCCCCGCTGTACGTGGTTGGCATAGAGAGCAAGGCTTAATATACAGTTTGCATTGGCTGATTGTGATTGCGCAAATCAACGGGAAACATAAACATGTCATTGAGGGACAAGCCGGAGGAAACGCCTGAGCGGTTGGCGTTTTACGAGAAAATAGACAAGAACGCCATGACTCCCCTGTGGGCGGT
>Ga0114934_10002080_pt1 | contig 12950 bp, 10 predicted proteins | sample 4SBtaG_2_FD_99695 | JGI IMG/M metagenome (GOLD analysis project Ga0114934, IMG submission 99695) | Deep subsurface microbial communities from Kolumbo volcano to uncover new lineages of life (NeLLi) - 4SBTROV10_white metaG | ecosystem: Environmental > Aquatic > Marine > Volcanic ... | reverse complement strand
TCCGGAACAAAATACTGTGTATTTATAAAGAAAATGGGGAGAGAACCCACCCAGGTGACTTTATAAGTCACCGGAGAAGTAAAGCCCCTGTTTGGTTGCTATAGTAACTGCTAAACCAATAGGGCTTGCAGTAATGTGTGAACGGGACCACATTTTCTATAAATATACAGTTTTTGTGTAGGACTTAAAAAACATTATCAATTTTGTTGTCAGAGTTATTCAACAACTTGTGCACTCTTTAAAGAAGTCATCTCAATACTAGATTTTTCATAATGTATCTCTATACTTAATTTTTCTGAGCTCTGAGAAGAATTATTATTTCCTTCCGAATCAAGTCTTTTTAATCTCTTGCTAAAATAATCATCCAATTTCTGTCCTATTAGGTCTCTTGTCTTCTGCTGAAGTTCTGAAATAATATCTGGTATATCTCCAAGTTCCTGTTTTGCTTCTCCAAATCCATTATCTATGGCATCAATGATCATTTTTTTAAATTTCTCAAGCTTTTCCTTATTTTCATTTCCACCGGATTCGGCAAGCATTGCCTCATATATAGCTTTTGCAAAATCTACAATTCTTCCAGAAGTTTTGTCTGAACTCCATTCACTAAGGACCTTATCAAGTTTCTCTACTTCATCAGAATATTTTTTATCGCTTTTATTACTCTTTTTATTATCATCCGTCTTGGAAGTATCATTAATTTTATAGTTGTCATTAGAATCCGAAACACTGTATTTTGCACTCCCATCTTCAGAAAAACTGATATTCAGTTTCAGATCAAAGGATTCAAATTTCTTATATACTGAATTTTCTGTTCCTTTCATCATCAGAATACTTGAAGATATTCTCTGAGCTTCAAGACTTATTTGTAGAGACGATGCACGGTTATCACCATTAGTCTTATCAATTGTTTCAGCAAGCTTTTTCATGAGTCTATCTGGGCTGTTTTCTTTGATATTTTTCGGTAAGAAAGAATTAATAAGATCCTTAGAATTAATAGAATTCATAGTTCCCTCCCATATATAATCAATCTATTACCTATCGTCATTTTAAAAAAAAATATTTAATACATAATCCAAAATCTGATATAATAAATATAATAAATTAATGGAGGTCACATGAAAAGATCATTAACTCTATTTTCGCTTATTACTTTATTTTTTTTATTTTTGGCAACAGGATGTGATAAACCAGCAAATAAGGATAAATCAGCAAAAGCACCGAAAAACAGCCAAACTGCCAAAAAAGCAACAGATTTCACTCTGCCATATCACGCGAAAGCTGGAGAATTCAAATTGTACAATGCTATAAAGGAAAAAACCGTTGTTTTGTTATTTTTCTCAACAAGTTGCCCTCATTGCCAAGAAGAGCTCGCAGAATTGAAGGATATAATTTCAAATTATAAAAATCTTAGATTTATAGCGGTTGATGGAGGGGACAGCGAAAGCAGCATCACAAGATTTTTTAAAGATATCGGCATAGATATCGAATGCATTGTCGACAATAGCGGAGAAGTCTTTAAAAGCTATAATGTCTATGGAATACCAACTACATATATCATCGGTAAAGACGGTAATATAATAGACAATTGGATAGGTAAAAAAAGTCTTGAAGAAATGAAATCAATATTCTCAAAGCTCTGAAAAAGCTTTTTTTAATCGCTCCATAGTCTTGATAGGGTCTTCAACATAAGTCCTGGTGCCGGAAATAATATCCATAAATCCGGTCTCACTTTTATATCTAGGGACTATATGAAGATGAAGATGCACTATACTTGCGCCGGAGGCAGTCCCAATATTAAAACCAATATTGAAGCCTGAAGGAGAATAAAGTCTTTCTAGAACTTCAAGAGAATCGTTTTGAAAATTTATTAATTCAGCCCATTCATCCGAATCAAGCTCTCTCACATCATTTATATGTTTTATGGGGAAAATCAATATATGCCCAGGATTATATGGATAGAGATTTGCCCCTATAATCATATATTTACCGCGTTTTATCTCCAGACGGCTTACTTTATTACTCCCCTTCGTATATTCACAGAGAATACATTCCACTTTAGGCTTTTTACCCCTAACATAATCGTATTTTTCCGGAATAATAAGGTTTTCGATTTTTCTTATCATTTATTCTTCTTCTTTTCATTATCAAGAAAACATTTATAACATTCATCGAAATTTTGACAATAAGAACAACAATGCCTTGATATGTTTCTTTCTCCTCTAAACCAGTTTATTCTACAAATTTCATAATTCTGACATCTATGACAGCAAAACCAATTCATCTTTGTAAGTCTTTTTCTCTTTATATCTTCTAAAAGAGTCGCCATAGCAACAATATTCTCAATACTATCCTTACTATCGAGGAGTTTATTGAATTGCTCTATTTCTTCCTCAGTACCATAAAGATTCACAATGAAGAGTTCTTCTAAAAATAATGGATGATATTTTCCAATTGATGCCATATTATCCCCTATTATAATTATTATAATATTCTTTTAATGCTTTTTCCAGATGCCAGTTCAAAAAAGATGAAAGAATATAGATCACTTCACCAATACGAACAGGTTCTTTTCGTTCATGTATATACTCTATAATAGCATTATTGAACTTCTTCCATAATTCTACAGATTCTCTAGAATCATTAAAAACACTCTTTTCATTTTCTTTATTTCCTTCTTTTAAGGCCTTTTTTAGCATTTTGAGCCTAATAGAAAGATTGTTTATCTCAAATACAAAATCATCCATTTTAAAATCTTTCCTCAACTATCCTGATAATAGCATTTTTTAAATAAAGATTATTCATCTTATATAAAACATTATACAAATAATCGCATATTTCCTGATTATTTTCAGAATATTTAAGTATAAAATAATAAATATTTTCATCATATATACTAATAAGATATTTTATGGTCTTCTTTTTCAATTCAATATCTTTATAACCCATAAACTTATTTTTGGCAATCTCAATTACTCTTTCTCTTCCAATTTCATGAAAGAGTTTCAAAAATTTCCATTCCAGATCTAAAGATATATTTTTTTGAAGCATGCGATCAGATATTTCAATAGTCTTATTCCTATCTAGTTTGTAAAGGATATGTAGAAACATATATTTTCTTTCATCTTCTTTTTCTTCATAAACCTTATTTATTACCCATTCGAGATATCGCTTGTCAATTGCAGAAAGAAGATATTTCAGATATTCATAAGATGTCTTATTATTAACCCTTTCAAAATCATTAATAACTTCATCTAATAAAAGTTTAGAACCGACTTTAGCAAATGCTGAGACTAATTTGACCTTGACTTTCTCATCAAAATTACTAAAATCATTTTTGAGCATTTCTGAAACTTCCTGAGAATTCATATCAAGCAAAGCATATATAGAAAGAAAAGAAAGGTTTGAAGAATCAGAAAATGCTAAAATAATAAAGTCTTTTTCAAGAGATTTTATTTTAAGTTTTCCAGCCAATTCTACAAAGTATTCAATATATTTTGAATATATATCTTTATCTATCCTTATATCTTTACATACTATAATATCTTCAAGAGATTTTAAGAATATTTCCCTTAGCTCTTGAGAATGTGACAATACAAAATGATAAAGTATATTTACTGAAGAATACTTATTTCTTTTTGCATCAAGATATGTAAGGATTTTTTGGTAGTTTTCCTCATCATTGCGGAATGTGAACATGTGCTGAAGTCCACCTAAAAAGTCATTATCATCGATTATTTGAATAGCTCTGAGTAGAATATTGACCACATTAATTCTCAGTTTTTTTTCAATAAATGATTTGAGTTCATCATTTTTTTTAGATATTCTTATCAAAGCTCCAAGTATTGTTTTGTGATAAAATACCGGCATCTTATCAAATAAAGAGAACAATTTTTCAAATATTTTTCTATTACCGATATTAATACTTCTTATAGCAGCTATTTTGACAATATCATCTTCATCAGAAAGCAATATCTCCTGAGTGTTTAAAAGAGATCTTATATGCCTAGAATCCTTAGGTTTAAAATCCGAAAGTGCACCAGTAACAAGCATTCTTATTGTTGGGTTTTTAGCTCTTGCAAATGGGAAAAGTAAAGAAATCAATCCAAATGATTTGATTGCTATTATTGCTTCTAATGATACCTTTTCATTTTTATCGCCAATTTTAGTCTGAATAAATCTTAAATATTTTTTATTTTTTGTCTTGGCAATAGCTCTTAAAACTGCTATTTTTTTATCAATATCAAAGTTTTTAAAATTTGATACTCCTATATCAATAAATTCTAAAAAGCCAATATTAGCAGCAATATTAAGAAATGTTGAAAAGTGTTTATTATCCTCATTATTTGCTATTTTTTTGAAAATATTTGTGATATATTCATTATTCTCTTGCGCATAAATCGACATTGCATATAAAATATCTATCATAAGATCTTCATCTTTAGTACTTTCAAAATGCCTTTTTAAAAATTGAAATGCTCCTTCAGGTCTTTCTTTGATTATTTCTTCAAGAATAAAATGAAATTCATCCTTTTTATCTAAAAAATCATGTTTAAAAATACATTCCCAGCATTTTTGATTAGGATTATGAAGAAGTAATTTTAGTATTTTATATAATTTCATTTTTCAAGCAGATCATCCTTAAATACTGCAAGTTTAGTTCTAAGCTTTAGTATTCCCTGTGTATGCAGCTGAGAAATCCTGCCTTCAGAAAGATTCATTATCTTGGCTATTTCCTTAAGTGTCAATTCCTTGAAATAGTAAAGGGAAATAACCAGTTTTTCTTGTGGTCTTAAAGCCTCAAGGCCTTGAAGTATCATACGTTTTACTTCCCTCTTCATGGCCTCTTCCTCTGGGCCTATACTTGTAGAATCTATTAAAAATTTCAATCTATCATTTGTAGTATGTCTTTCGGAACCATCTGATTCATATGAAAATTCTTCTAAAGAAAGTATAAGACTTTTACTTGTATCATTCAAATAAGTAAGATACTCTTTTTTAGTTATTCCCATTTCTTTGATTATTTCTTCTTCTTTAGGGGATCTTCCAAGTTTTTTTTCCAGTGCTTCTATGGTTTTCTCAAGCTGTCTTGTACGGCTTCTTACAAGGCGTGGAGCCCAATCTAATTTTCTTATAGCGTCTAGTATTGAACCTCTTATACGCTTTTTGGCATATGTCTCAAATTTAACATTATAATCCAATGAAAATTTTTCTATAGCATCTAAAAGTCCAAATATTCCATAGCTAATCAGATCATTCAATTCCACACTTGAAGGTAGTCCCATAGCCATTCTCATGGCAACAAATTTAACTAATGGCGCATATTTTTTAATAATCTTCTCTTTTGCCTTTGCATTGCCTGTCTTTTTATATGTTTCAAATAATTTTATAGGATTATCAAGTGTTTCTTTATTATTCAAGGTATGCCTCCATATCCTTATTATGTCTTTGCTGTATCTTTAGCTTTTATAAAAAAGCATGCTATAAAAATTCTATATATTAATGGATCTCTCCTATATCAGAGTGCTATTTATTCCTCTATCTATAATATTTACTGAAGAATCCGGAAAATCCTTTTTAATCTTTTTAAGAAAAACCTCTCCTTTAGTTTCATTTAAGAAAAAGACTATATTCCCATAAAAATCTGCCCAATTTTTTATAAAAGTATATTCTTTTTCCTCTAAAAATTCAGCTTTATCTATAAGAATAAACTCTCCTATGCTTAGAGCAGATCTGCTCTTTTCATTTTCTTTCAATGAAACACCCTTCTCAGGAATCATCCCTTTCATAAACTGAAAACGTTTCTCTATGTATCGGTGAAAGCTCTCAAAATCTAAACCATTATAAAAATTTACCTCTTTACTCTCAGAATTATGATCTGCATTCAATACAATTATCTCAGGAAATTTTATTAAAAATATATCCGTCAGTTCATCATATATTTTTTTAAGTTCTAAGTGCCTTTGCTCATCAGAAGAACATATAATAATCATAATACCAGCAGAATATCGATTTGTGTCAAAATATCTTTTAATGATCTTTTCTGGATTTGCCCCCATATTACTTTCTCCAGATGATAAATCTTTGATATATTTTCTCCAAACACCCCTTAAAATTACAAAAAGTTCATGCTCAATATTTAATACTTTCACTTTTCTTTCAAAATATTCAGGATGAATATATTCAATATATCTCATTATATCAGGAGACAAATATCCTTTCTTATTGTATATGCTTTCAAAAAGATGATATTTTGTAGGCACTTGAAATAACTCTATTCCATGATATTTCAAACTCGATTCATAATAGATTTCTGAAATAGAAAAATATTTTTCTATCCCTGAAAACCATGTTTCTATATTTTCGGGAATAAAAGATATATCAAATTTATTTATTTCACTCTTATCCTTTCTTGAAGAATACCAATTAGATATAGGTTCTATGGCATTTTCTTTTTCAATAAATACATTTCTAATACATGGAAGTTTTATAATTGATATATCTATCTCATTATTATCATAAATACAATCTTTTATCTCATTAAGAGAATATATATCTATTCTTCTGGAAATAAAAATCTTTTTTTCTATATTTAGTCTGAAAGGTGCTTTAAGCAAAGAAAAATAAGCAAATGAAAATGAACTTTCATAATAAAGTATGTCTTCGGTATCAGTAAAAATACAAAGTCCAAATAATATATCAGACAAAAGCTCTCTATTCTTACTTATTTCTAGAAAATCAGGTGTTACTACAGTAATATGAGCCTTTTTAAGTATTTCTCTATTAAATGATTCAATATCCTTACTAAGAATAAATACTGATAATCCATAGACATTAAGACAATTAGCTTGTCGGGAATAAAAATTTACATTATTTGTAATAATAAGTGTCCTTTCTGGAAGTATAGAAAGATCAAGAAAGGGAATGCCACCAATAAGATTAAAGCTCCTATTTAGAAGTTTTTCATAAGATTTTCTCATATTCTTATATTCTGGGAAAATGGTTTCACCAGAGATTCCTTCAAAATCTTTATAAAAAGTATTAAGTGTAGCAAGTATATTCAATCCAAAATTATCTATAATCCATAATCTCTCACCAAATGAAAGAGATTTTCTATTTTTTATAAGGGCATCAAGATCAAGGTTTATTAATGCAATATCACTATTCAAAATAAGTTTTTCAGAAAGTATTGGTTTTATAAAAGTATCAAAAATCGATATTAATATATTATCTCCTCTTTTGCTAATTCTTATAAATCGTCCCTGAAATTTTTTTAATTTTTCAATGAAAATTCCCAGAATTTCATAACATCTCTTTAAAGTATTGATATGATATATCATATCTGAAGAGATCATCATACTTAATTCTTTAAATAAATCATATAATTTCGATATGCTAGAAAAAAGTTTTGAGTATTTAAATTCATTAAAAAAAGCTGATTTTATAATGAGATTTTCTTTTTCACCCAGTAAATTTTTTAAAGTTTTGTGAAATTTAGCATATTCTTTTATGGACTTTTTAAGTATTGTTTTCTTTTCAAAGCTTTTTTCATCGGAAAGAATGTATATACTCCTTTCAATAAAAGAAATATCTAATTCAGCAATTGTATATTCTTCATCAAGTATTCGCGAAATTCCTGCTAAATAATCGGAATCAGAGATATCAGTTATTAGCGTAGTTTTTATATTTTTTCTAAAAATAGCAGAAGGAAGCAGTATATTTTTTATTTTCTCTTCACAAAAGTATGGAGCCATTCCAGTTAAAATAGCATAAAATATAGCACCATAAAATTCTCTTTCTAATTCTTTTTTATCAATACAGTATAAATAGAGAGCTTTTAATAAATCTTTATTATATGAAAATCCGGACTCTAAAATAGCATTTGGCGGGAAATTACGACTAAATTCCCTATAAAATGAAGTTGCACAATATATTGAATCATTTTCAGAAATTTCTATTGGTAAATCACTTGACACATATTTTTTCTTGAAAAAAAACTTGCCTGTATTTGTTAATTCTTCAAATAAATCATCAAATTCAGGCCAATCATCATTTTCATCAATAAATAATTCTTTAGGAACAATTTTAGAACTTTTCAGGAATTTCTTCGACTGACTTGGAATACTATATAAAAATCTCAATGCTTTTATACTAAAGGGTTCATCCTTATTAAAAGAAATATTTAAGAAAATTTTTATTCTATAATCATCTAAATGAGGAAGAAGTATTGACATTATTTTCCTCATTTCAATTGTTTTGATCTCTGAAAAGGCATTAGGTTTAAGGCCTTCCGTATCATTCATTAATATCATATCATTTTTTGAGGCCAACTCTATCATAACATCATCGGAAATATCCGATAATATATACTCTTCCAATAATAGAAAAATCTTATATCTTCTGACTATAAATTCATTTTTTTCTTTGTATATAACCAAAATATTTGGATATTTTTCAAAATTCCTTATTTTTTTTATATTCAATTCATTCCCATTTACTTTCTTTATTTCTTCAAATAATCCCAATTTAAAACAAGCAATATTATATTCATTTAAAAACTCTTTTTTACCGTATGAATCGAGAAAAAATAGAATTTTATTGTAATACTTTAAAAGACTATAAATATCCAAAAGAATTTTAACATTCTTTCTATCAGAATTTCTCTCATAATTAATCTCTGCATATTTTCTTGCATCTTCATATTTTTTACTTTTTAAAGCTAACTCTATCAATTCAGAAAGATTTTCTGAATGATATTTTTCATATAAATTAAGAAATGCCTTATAGGATTCTTCATATTTTCCCATTTTTTTAAAGCTTTCACCTATAAGTAGAATAATTTCTTTATCACTAAAAGTATTCTCTTGTGCAAGTTTTATGATATTTTCATATTCTTTATTTTCAAACAATATTTTTATTTTCAAGTTCATGATTCTTTGTTCATATTTTGATCTGTCTTTTATCTTTTCAAGTAGTTTTTCCAAGTTTTCTTTTTTACCTAATTTAAATAATATCTCTGCCTTTAGAATAAGAGCATTATCATATATTGGATTATCCTTTGTACAAAAATTAATAATAGAATCAAGTTCTTTTATAGAATCAGGAATTTGAAATAATTCCCATTTCATTCTGGCATGATTAAACTTTATAGTAATATTGTCTGGATATTTTTTTAGAAAATGTTCCATCGCGCTAAATGCCCTTCTATTATCTACCTTCATTAAAATAATAATCTTTAGTTCTTCCGCCTCTTTAGATTCTACCTTTTCAAGTACTTCAAGTGCTTTTTCAAGTTTATTCAGTTTAAAAAGAATTTTTGACAATTCAATAGCAATTTCATCCTTCTCATTAAGAAAAAAAGCCTCTTCAAGATCTATTCGAGCTGTTTTATACCATCCTTTAGCTGCAAAAAATCTGCCACGCCAATAGTAAAATTCCGCAAATTTTTGGAATTTTTTTATTCCTTTTCCCGAGAATTCAATACCTTCATCAATGCGTTTTTCTTCCCATAATAGAGAAAGAAGTATAAGGAGTATATTAGGAAATTCTATATTTTTATTAACTGCTTCTTCTAATTTCTTAATTGCTGCTCCATGATTCTTTTCTATCAGCATTAATCTACTATAAAAACAAATTACAGGTGCATAATGATTGACTTTTATGTTGATTTTCTCAATACTTTCCCTAGCTCTTGAATTAAAACCACAGAAATAATAAGCTTTTGCAAGTTTAAAAATAAGAGAATCCTCTTCTTTCTCTTCCATTGCAAGAAGATAATACTCAAGGGCTTTTTTTGCATATTCTCCCCTTTCAGCCTTTGGAAGGCACTGATCATTATTAAGAAGGCATTTTTCTTCATCTAATGAACAGTCAAAGAATCTTATTTCTGGAATAAGCCTTGTATAAAGATCTCCTAAAAGAACTAATATATCAAAATCTTTTGGATTTTCCTTTTGAAAGGGAATTAATCGATTTATAAATGTAAGTATTTCACTATTATCAGAAATATATAGCTTTAATCTTGCATTAAGAATGTGATAATCCTTATTCATAGAATCATTAATATCAACTCTTTCAATCGATTCTATTTTTGAAAATGCCATTAAAGCGTCTTTTTTCTTACCTTGAGAAAGATAGGAATATGCCTGGAGAATATATACTTCCGAAGGAATATTTTCCCATTGTTCTATTATTCTTTCACAACACCAAAGTGCCTTTTTTGAGAATTTTCTATTACTCAAATAGGTCATTACAAGATTAATCATAAAATCATGGTCTTTACTAATATAGAAAACAGCTGATTCATAACATTTCAAAGCCATAAAATCTTTTCTTTTGGAGTCAGAATATATCTTAGCAAGCATAATGGAGTTATCAATATTATCTTTATAATGTTCAAAGACCTTCTCATATATAGAAAGTGCAAATTCATCCTTTTCATCAAACTTTTGAAGGCATTCCCCTAAAGACCTTATAATCTCAGGTTTTACGTCTTTGACTGTCTCCACTATCTCTTTCAAAACCATTCTTGAATGGTCATTATATATAGAATTTTTAGAATAATATTCACCTAAAAATAATAAATACTCTTTTTTAAAAGATTTATCATAATTTTTTTTGACTGTCTGAAAGCTTTTTTCAGTAAAAATTCCTTTTTCTATGTAATATTTTGAGAGGATCTCAGAAATATCTTCATCAAGTTGTGCATCTTCTAGAAGTTCAGCCAAAACAATATACTTCCCATCAAATTCATTAGATTTAATAACCTCAGATATAAAATAAAGTTCCTCTTGAGAAAAATTATACCCTTTATCATGACAGGCTATTGCTACATATAATGAAAGTGTAGATTTATCTTTATTTGATTTTAATATTCTGAAAAGCTCGAAAATATATTTTCTGTCTTCCTTTTCTATTAATGGAAGACTTTGAGAATATATTTTTTTTGAAATATCATCATATTTTTTTAGGTGTATTAAAGAAAGTGCTGCTTCTTTCTTGCCACTAATATTATGAGCATGTTCAGGCAAAAGAAAAAAATATTTCAGGGAATTCTCATATTCATTTAATATAAAATAGATATGTGAAATGGTAGAACAAATCTTATTTCTACTATTCTCAAATTTTCCTGGAAATTTTAACAAAAACTTAAAATACCATTTTTCATCATATAGAGAAAAAGCCTTTAAATAAAGCATCAAGGCATCTTTATTTTCCCCATTAGCTATTTTTCTATCTGCTTTATTGCAGATAATTTTTATTCTATTCATTTACTTAAATTCATCTTTTCTAATAATGTAAGAATTCTAGCCCATACAAATTCACGCTTTTCAGCAATAAGAGTTTCAAAATGATTTGTTGCTTTATCTAGTTTATTCATCTTAATATATGAAAGTCCAGCATAATAATGAGCATCAGGATGTAATTTATCCTTCTTAATAGCAGAATCAAAAAAAGTAACTGCTTTTTCTGGATTATCTCTTTCAAGCTCTATTCTTCCAAGAAATATTTCAGGAATTGCATCAACTTTTAGCTCCTTAGAAGGTTTTAATAAATATTCTTCAGCTTTATCAAATTCTTTTAACTGAAAATATGCAATACCTTTAAACATAGCTATATAAGGGTCATTTTCATCTATTTTCTCTGCTTTTTCAAGTATTTCAAGGGCCTCTTCTGATTTTTTTGCCTCCAGAAGAACATGCACTTTATCTAAAAATCTATCAATTCTAAGACCATTAAACATATTTTCTCCTTATTACAAGATATTCCTTTATTCAATGCTTAACTAATATTAACAGAAACACTCTATTTCTTCCATTTTTCCAGTGATTTCCCCGTTATTCTTTCTATTTCTATTATCTCATTTATAAAATACTTATCAATAAGGTATCTTCTTGTTTCAGGAGAGATTTTTCCATTTTTTTTAGATGAAATATTTAATCTTTCTATAAAATGAATTATCTTGCTTTTTAAATATCTTGAACGAATAAAAAAACCAAGTGCTTTTCGTATACGGCTTCTACCAAAAATAAAATCTCTTACAATTTTACTTCTTATTTCCCCGGAATTATTTGAATGTGTTTCGGATATTTGTATTTTTTCAACTCCCAAAAAAGAAAAGATATCATTAGCAATCTTATTTTGATTATTAATAAAGTCTTCAAAGAAAATTATTTTAATATTTTTAAAATAACTCTCAAATTTCTTTATTTGAGAAGCATAAAAGCCAATTCTAATATAGTCTTTATAGCTTGTTTCAGCCCCTTCCTCTATTCTTTTCTCTTCTTTTTTTATAGCATATTCAAAATCAAATTTTTGATATCCCCTTCTTTTATGCATCAAAAAATTAGAAAAAGCTCTATCAACAGGGTCACGAAGAATAAATATTATTTTAAGCTCTGATCCAAACTCATTAAACAATCTTTCAGGTACATTTGTATAATACATATATGATGGACATACCTCCCCGATACACTTATCAGTAGAGACCCCTATAAAAAACGAATTATAGTATTGCATCCCTTTTTCAAATTCTTTTTCATAAGAGAAAAAATTTGTTTCCTTAATTCGTGGAAGCAAAATATCCGGATGTTGCATAAGAAGTCTGTTAAGTGTTGTTGTTCCGGATTTAGCAGCTCCAGCCACTACAAAATCTAATTTCATATTTTCTCCTGATAAACCTATAGCAATTCTAACAAAATTATTAATTCTTGAAAACACCCCTATAATACTGTCAAATCATGTCATTTTAGCACAAACCCCAATTCAAAATCCAAAATTTAAAATCTATAATTTCTTCAATGTCTTTTTATCCTTTTGCCCTTTTACCTTTTTACCTACAAATATTATACAATATCTTGTCTTATATATGATATAATCTTAAAATGCTTGAGAATATTGTACTCTTTAATTTTATGACTGACAAAAACAGTAGATTTTCTTTTGCATTAGAT
>Ga0114934_10002078_pt1 | contig 12951 bp, 10 predicted proteins | sample 4SBtaG_2_FD_99695 | JGI IMG/M metagenome (GOLD analysis project Ga0114934, IMG submission 99695) | Deep subsurface microbial communities from Kolumbo volcano to uncover new lineages of life (NeLLi) - 4SBTROV10_white metaG | ecosystem: Environmental > Aquatic > Marine > Volcanic ... | reverse complement strand
GACTCGGCCTTCGCGAGCGCCACCCTGTCCTCGACCGTCGCCTCGGGCCACGCCTCCGCCGCCGCGTCCGCCTCGGCCTCGGCCGCCGCGAGCGCCTCCGGCGCCGAGACGTCCAAGGAGTTCGCCGAGAGCAGCGCGACCGCGGTCGCCGAGTCCGACTCGATGGCCATCGCCCTGTCGACCAGCGCCTGCGAGACCGAGGTCTGCTCCACGTACATCGCCACCACGACCGTCCTGACGAACGACCTGAGCGTGTGCATGAACGACGTCGTCGGCCTGGACCTCGCCCTGACGCAGTGCGGAAGCGACCTCAGCAGCTGCAACGGCTACCTGGGCCAGCTCTCGGGTGACCTGCAGGCCTGCCAGCTGGGCGCGCAGGACTGCAACGACTCCCTCTCCAACGTGGGCGTCGCCGCCATCGACGCGGTCATGGGCGACTGGACGGGCGCGGACTTCACGGGGATGACCCTCGAGAACGCCGACTTCACGAACGCCAACCTCCAGAACGCGAACTTCACGGGCGCGAACACCAACGGGTGCATCTGGGGCGGCGTCGCGAACGTGGCCAACTGAGTCCTCGGACCCCGAACCGACGGCGGCCGTCCCCCCGGGGGCGGCCGTCGCCGTTCCGGATCACCCCTTCGCCGCCTCATCCTGGAAGGCGCGGTCCCGGATGAGCCCCTCCTGGGCGGTCGTCGCCACCAGGCGCCCGTCGCGGGAGAAGAAGCGGCCTCGCACGATCCCTCGGGCGCCCGACGCCGCGGGGCTGTCCACGGCGTAGAGCAGCCAGTCGTCGATGCGCACCGGGGCGTGGAACCACATGGCGTGATCGATGGACGCGAGCTGCACGCCGCCGCGAAGCCACGAGCGCCCGTGGGGCTGGAGCGACGTGGTGAGGAAGTGGAAGTCCGAGGCGTAGGCGAGCAGGAACCGATGGGTCGCCTCGTCGTCCGGGACGGGCCCGGTGGCCCGGAACCACGCGAGCCGCTGCGGGGGCCGTGGCTCGGGCTTCAGCGGGTTCTGGGGATCGACCGGGCGAATCTCGATGGGGCGGACGGCCGTCGCCAGGGCGCGCACGGGCTCGGGGAACTGGTGGGCGATGTCGGCGCCGAGGTCCCAGGTGGCGCGCAGCGTCTCGGGCGGCGGCGCGTCCGGCATGGGGTCCGCGTGCTCGTGGCCGACCTCCCGGATCTGGAACGAGGCCGAGAGGTTGAGGATCGCCCGTCCCTTCTGCACCGCGACGACGCGGCGCGTCGTGAAGCTGCGGCCGTCGCGGATGCGGTCGACCGTGTAGACGATGGGCCGCGAGATGTCCCCGGGGCGCAGGAAGTAGGCGTGGACCGAGTGGAGCAGGCTGCCGCCTCGCTCGTCTCCCTTCTCGTCCTCTTCGAGGGTCGCGATCGCGGCCATCGTCGACTGGGCGGCGACGAGGCCGCCGAAGAGGCGCCCCTGTCCGTCGCCGGGATCACCGAGGAAGAGGTCTCGATCGAGGGGGTCGAGCTGGAGGCGCTCGCACAGGTCGTCGATCGGCGTGGACATGCTGAAGGGGGCTCCTCGTCGGGCGCGGTCGCGGGCCGCGCACCCTAGCAGAAGGGGTCGTGGCGCACGGTGATCGATCTAAACGAGAGAATCTCCAATAAATACTCGATCGATCGAAAATGTAGAAAGACTAAAAATGGAGTAATATGATTTATGATTCGCTGTGATGGAGGATGCGATGGCATCGTTCGGTCCGACAACTGCGCCGCGCCCCGGGAAGCGCGCCCGTACCCGCGCGCTGCTTCTCGCGAACGCGATCGCATTGTTTCGCGATCGGGGATTCACGGAGACGAAGCTCGCCGACGTGGCTCGCGCGGCCGACGTCGCGCCGGCCACCCTCTACAACCACTTCCCGAGCCGGGCCGCGCTCGCCGGCGCCTGGGTTCGAGGCGAGATCGAGGAAGCCTCGCAGGAAGCAGCGCGACAGGTCGTCGACGACGAGCGCGGACTCCGCGCGGGAATGCGCGGGCTGTGCCGCGCCATCGCCCGGACGAATGCCCCCGAGACCGCGCTTCGGCTCGAGGCCTGGAAGGAGGCCGCCCGTGTCCGGGCCGAGCCCGCTGCCGCGCTCGTTCGAGCGATCGAGATCGAGCAGCGGCGCGAGCACGTTCGGGCGGATCGGCCGGCAGCGGCGCTCGCGGATCTGCTGCTCGATGCCATCGAAGGCGGACTCGTGTCCGGCTTGCGAGCGCTCGACGCCTCGTCCGCTGTGAATGCGGAAAAGCCTCTCGCGGTCGAGATTCAGGCCCGGGTCGACCTCGTCCTCGACGGTGCGCGCAAACGGAACGAGCGCGTGCGGGCGGAGTCCGCGCGCGGCGCGACTCGCTGAGCGCCGCGGGTGGCGGCGGATCGGCTCAGCGTCCGGCGTCCTTGTACGTGAACGTCTCGGCGGCGATGACCTCGCCGTCGTCGGTCACGATCTCGACGGTCCAGTCCCCGAGCCAATCCTCGAGCAGCTCCTTGCTCGACCAGACCCGCCAGCGCGGCCCCTGCACTTCGAAGGCGACCTCTGCGCGCACGACGTCGCCGTGGAGCCAACGATGGGTGACGGTTCGACCGCCCAGCTCCCGGAGGTCCGAGAAGAAGAAGATCTTTCGGACGTCGTTGCCGACGAAGGTCACCTGATCGACCGGCTCGCGGTCTTCGACTGCCGTCGTGAACTGAGCGACGGCGTTCGGGACCGTCGTCGGCGAGACCTCTTCTTCGCCGGCGTCTTCGACCTGCTGCGCGAAAGCGCTCAGCGGAAGCGCCAGGAGGGCCGCGGCCAGCCAGCCGAGCAGCCACCCCTCGCGGGGCCGCCGCGTCGTGGCCCGCTCGCCTTCGATCTCGATCCGATCACCCCGTTCCATCGCGCGCCTCCCCCTCCGAAAACCACGATTCGAGTCGAAGCGTAGCGGTTCTGGATGGGGATCCCGTTGCTAGCTTGCGGACGTGCGTTCGAATTCCGTGCAGACGAGAGGCCTCGGCGAGGCCATTCGATGGAGCTGATCCTCGTGCGGCACGCCGAGCCGGCGGCGTGCGCCGAAGGCGATGCGAACTGTGACGATCCGCCCCTCGGTGACGCCGGTCGACGACAGGCAGCGCGGGTCGCGGCATGGTTGGCGGACGTGCCGGTCGATCACGTCGTGTCGAGTCCCGCGCGGCGCGCGATCGAAACCGCCGAGGTCCTGGCAGCGCGAGCGGGACTCGAGGTCCAGGTCGACGACGGACTTCGTGACGCGCAGTCGGAGCGGGATCACTACGTGCCGCTCGAAGCCGATCGCGCGAACGACCCCGCTGCGTATCGTGCGCGGGTCGAGGGCTATCGCGCGTCGCCGCGGATGGACGCGGTCGCGGAGCGCGTCAACGAGGCCCTCGACGCGTGGTGCGCGCGAGCGCGCGGCGGACGCGTCGTCGCGTTCGGTCACGGGACGGTCGTGAATCTGTACGCGGCGCGGGTCCTCGGGCTCGAGAACGCGGGGTTCTTCGACGCCGCCTTCGCGAGCGGCCACCGCTTCCTGGTCTCGTCGGCCGGCGTCCGCAGCGTGCGGAGCCTCAATGAAACCGCGTACTTGATCGATTGAATCGCGAGTCTGGCGCGACGCGACCGCGAACGACGCGCAACTCCGATCGGCAGGAAATCCGCATTTCACCGGAAATTCTCCGTCACCTTTTGGTGACCGCCGTGGTAGAAGGGGAGGGCACGCTGATCACGCCCTGCCAAGCCTCTCGACGGACCCGCGATGGATGATGCGGAGCCGAAGTTGAACACGCTGTAGTGGATGCCCTGTGCGGACCTGGGAAGGGGTCGAGAGCAGGCAGGACGTGCGCGCTCCCCCTCCTCGCATGACGAGTGAGGGGTGAGCGCGGAGCGCGCGGCGCGATCCACCGATCCCCGAGCGCGCGCCGCCCGATCGTTCGATTGCGCGTTGCATTCCGTGACGTGCATCACCAGCTCGCGTCGTGACCCCGCCGATGGGATCGGCACCCCCACTGCGACCGACGTCGCTCGTTGGGGAAGGATCTACGATGCCCTCCGTCGAGCAATTGAAGCAGCGACTCGCCCAGCACCTGAAGGCGAAGCGGATCGATGGCGCGCTCAATGCGCTGTCTCTCCTCGAACGCGAAGAGCCCGGCGAGTCGGCCTGGCCTCGCCGCACTGCGCGCTTGCTGCGCGCGCAGGCCGACACGAAGGGCGAGCTGGTCGCGCTCCGCCGCGCCCTCGAGCTGCAGGTCGACCAGGGCCTCGTGCTCGAAGCGATCGCGAGTTGCCAGACGATCCTCGAGCTCGCGCCCGAGGACCCGCGCACGGTCGAGACCCTCGACCTGCTGTACATGGACGGGCCGCCGGTCGACGCAGCGGCGCCGTCCGCTCCGCCCGAAGCGCCTCCGGCGAACTCGACCACTCCGCCGGCGCTCGGTCCGAGCAGCGTGCCGAGTGGTTGGGGTGAGGCGTCGGACGAACCGCTCGACTCGCTGATCCTGACCGACGTCGTGCCCGGCGCGCGCGCCGTCGCGAACGACGGCGCGGCGGGCGTGAGCGAGATCCCGATCGATCTCGAGGACGCCGTCGACGAGAGCGCCCCCGATCTCCACCTCGATCAATGGTCGTCGAGCAACGACCTCCGCGACATCGCCGCCGCCCAGGCAGCGTGTCTGCCCCCGGCCGATGCCGCGAAGGGGTCGGGCGCGGCGCGCGGCGACCGCGGTGCGTCCCTGCGGAGCGAGCTCGCGAACATCCCGCTCTTCGGTGACCTCGACCCCGCGAGCCTTCACACGCTCATCCGCCGCGTGCGGGCGGTGACCCTCGAGCCGGGGCAGGTGCTCTTCCGTCAGGGCGATCCGGCCAACAGCCTCTACGTCGTGGTCGAGGGCGCGGTCGTGCCGATCGCGGAAGGCGATCGTCGGCGAAAGCTCGCGGTGCTCGAACGCGGCGCCTTCTTCGGCGAGATCGGCCTGATGACGAAGCAGCCGCGCAACGCCACGATCGAAGCGCTGGTCGAGACGAAGCTGCTCGCGATCGACCGGCGCCTGCTCCGCCAGCTGATCGGCGACGCGCCCTCGGTCGCGAAGAGCATTCTCCGCTTCCTGCGCGCGAGGCTCATCGATCGCCAGATTCGCACGAACCTGTTCTTCTCGGCCTTCGCCCATGGCGAGCGCGCCGCGGTCGCGAAGCAGTTCCGTTTCCTCGAGGTGGAGGACGGTGCGAAGCTGATCGAGCGGGGCAGGGCCCCGGAAGGGCTCTACGTCGTCTTGTCCGGCGAGCTGGACGTCGTCGGACCGGCGTCGCCCTACGAGCAGGACGTGGACAAGGAGCTCGCGAGTCTCGGCCTCGGGGACGTCTTCGGCGGGCTCTCGTTGATCGATGGTCGCCTGCCGCCCGGCGACGTCGTGGCGAGGGGCAAGTGCTGGCTGGTCGTCCTGCACGAGGGCCGCTTCCGACGCATCCTCGAAGCGAACCCGCGGCTCGATCGCATCCTGCGCCGGATCGCGCAAGAGGTCGCCGAGTCGTCGGCGAGCGGGCAGGAGGGCGCGGTCCTGCTCTGAGGCCGCCCGTCTCCTTCCGCGCGCGTCGCCTAACGTGATTCGTCGCCCGCGTCGTCGTCCGCTCGGGGCTCGGTTCCGTCCTGGTCCACCGACGGCGCGGGCGATCGCTCGTCTTCCGCCTCCCGCGCCTTGGGCAGGTAGGGCTCGGCGATGCCGATCTTGATCGGCGTGCGCCGGGGCAGAGGCGTCGACGCGTAGATGCCGTTCAGCACGCCGGTGAACACCACCTCGAGCTCGTTCCGGGTGCGCTCGGAGAGGTCCTGCAGCGTCTCGTCCTCGAGCGCACGCGCGATCCGCAGCCGCGTCACGCGCAGCGATCGCACGCCTTCCTCGTCGAGGGGCCGGAAGCTGTGGGCGAAGGCGCGAGCGCGGCCGCGATAGCGGGAGCCGTCGATGCTGACGACGGTCAGCCGGTAGACCAGGTCCTCGTGCCGGACGAAAGTCATCGTCGCGTGCAGCCCTCCGACGGGAGACGCCGCGCGTCCCTCGATCCGGATCGCGTCGAGCGAACCGACCTTCAGCGCTCGCCGGTCTCGAACCCGAACCGACTGTCCCTCCGGATCCTTCTCGAGGAATTCGTCGACGATTTCGTCGAGGTCCTTCGATCCCGGGCCGGCCACCTTGAGCTCCGCGTACGCGTCCCGTCGCGGGGAGACCCCGCGCACCGCCTGCGCCTCGTTCATCGTCTCCCAGCCCGGCGGAAAGCGGAGCGAAAAGCGGAGCTCGGGGTGGATGAATTTGTTCTCGTCGTCGAAGAGGCCGCCCGCCGGGTCGTCGCCCAACACGAGGCCATCGATCATCTCGTAGTAGCCGATGGGCTGGTCGCCGGAGACCCCCTCGATCGCCGACCACTCCATCTGCTGAGCGCGATCGATGGCGATCGCGGCGCGCTCCGGGCTCGTCGGATGGGTCGCGAAGAACGAGGGCAGTCGAGACCAGCCGACGACGTACCGCTCCGACGCGTCGAGCTTGCGCAGGAAGACGGCGATCGCCGCCGGGTCGTAGCCGGCGCGCGCAGCCAGGATCTGTCCGCCGCGATCCGCGTCGCGCTCCTGGTCCCGGCCGTAGGCGGCGATGCGGGCGACGCGGAGGAGTCCGATCGTGAAGGGGTTGAGGCGCTTGCTGTACTCGAGCCGCGCGGACGCATGCCGCTCGGCCGCATGGGTGATCTCGTGCCCGAGCACCCCGGCGAGCTCGTCCTCGCTCGTGACCAGGGCGAGCAGTCCGCGGGACACGTAGATCTTGCCACCCGGCAGCGCGAAGGCGTTCGGCGCGGCCTGGTCGACGATCTTGAACTCGTAGTCGAACACGCGACTCGGCGCGTGGCGCAGGAGGCGGAGGGCGACGCTGCGGACGTAGGCGCCCAGCGCTTCGTCCTGCACGAGGCCGAGCTCCGCCTCGATCGCGCTGGTCCCCTCCTCGCCGACGCGCGCATCGTCGTACTCGGTGTCGAGAACGACCCGTCGGTTGCCGGGCTCGGGCTCCTCCTCGGCCGATTCGTCGGCGTCGCCGTCGTCACTGGTCTCCGCGGTCTCCGAATCGTCGGTCGAATCCGCGTCGGCCGGGGCGCCTGCGGGTTCCGCGGCGGCGTTCGCCTCCTCGTCTTCCTCCTCCGCCGCTTCCGGGTCGTGCGACTCCTCGCCGGGTTCGCTCGGCGGCGGGTCCTCCGCCGTCGCCGCATGCGCCGTAGGCGGCGAGGCGGTCGGCGCCGGCGCCGCGCCGGGCGCCGCACAGGCGGCGGTGAGGAGGGCGATCGCGAGGAGGAGCAAAGCGATGCGGATCAAGGTCTCGCTCGAATCGTTGGGCGGAACGAGGGTCGAGTCTATCATCCGCCCCGTTCCGCGGCCGAGACGCGGGGGTGGGAGAGGCGGTGCGTTCGATGGATGCGAAGCGCGAGGCAGGGCGCGGCGATGGCTGAATGGACGCTCGGGAAGAGTCGTCGGTTCGCCGGGGTCGATGGGCCCGTGGTCGTCTGCGTGATGGACGGGGTCGGCCGCGGCCGGCAGGACGAGTCCGACGCCGTCTGGCTCGCCCGCACGCCGACCCTCGACTGGCTCGCCGCGGCGACGCCGAGCGGCGAGCTCGTCGCCCACGGCAAGGCCGTCGGGATGCCCTCCGATTCGGACATGGGCAACAGCGAGGTCGGACACAACGCCCTCGGCGCCGGTCGCGTCTTCGATCAAGGGGCGAAGCTCGTCGCCAAGGCGATCGCGAACGGCAGCCTCTTCGAAGGCGAGCAGGCGGGGGTGTGGCAGGCGGTGACCGAGCGCGTCCGCGAGCGCGGGTCGACGCTGCACTTCCTCGGTCTGCTCTCGGACGGCAACGTGCATTCGCACATCGACCATCTCTTTGCGCTCTTGCGTCGGTGTGATCGCGAACAGATCGAGCGCGTGCGGATCCACGTCCTGCTCGACGGTCGCGACGTGCCCGAGACGAGCGCCCTCGACTACGTCGACGCCCTCGAGGAGCTGCTCGAGACGATCTCCGGCAAGCCCCGCCGCGACTACCGGATCGCGAGCGGCGGCGGGCGCATGACCACGACCATGGATCGCTACGAGGCGGATTGGGCCATGGTCGAGCGCGGCTGGCAGACCCACGTTTGCGGCGAGGGGCGCGGGTTCGCGACCTGCCGGGCGGCGATCGAGACGTTCCGGCAGGAGTCGTCGGGGATCGGGGACCAGATGCTCCCGCAACTCGTGATCGTCGAGGGTGACGGCGTGCCGATCGGTCGCGTCGAGGACGGCGACGCGGTCGTGCTCTTCAACTTCCGCGGCGATCGCGCGATCGAGATCAGCCAGGCCTTCGAGGCGGACTCCTTCCCCCACTTCGATCGGGGTGCGCGACCGGACGTGCTCTACGCCGGCATGATGGAATACGACGGGGACCTCCGGCTCCCGAGTCGTTATCTCGTCGCGCCGCCGGCGATCGATCGGACCATGGGTGAATACATCGCGCGCGCCGGTCTGCCCCAGCTCGCGATCAGTGAGACCCAGAAATACGGACACGTGACCTACTTCTGGAACGGCAACCGGAGTGGCGCCTTCGATGAGGACGTCGAGACCTATGTCGAGATCCCGTCGGACGACCGCCCCTTCGAGGAGCGGCCGTGGATGAAGGCGGCCGAGATAACCGATCGTCTGATCGAGGAGCTGCAGACCGGGCGCTACCGACATGCGCGGGTCAACTACGCGAACGGCGACATGGTCGGACACACGGGGCATCACGCCGCGGCGATCCAGTCGGTCGAAGCCGTCGACCTGCAGCTCGCGCGGTTGCTCCCGGTGGTCGAGGCGCTCGGCGGCGCGCTCGTCGTGACCGCGGACCACGGCAATGCGGATTGCATGTACGAGCTCGACAAGAAGACCGGAGAGCCCGTGACCGACGCGGACGGCAAGGCGAAGGCGAAGACGAGCCACACGCTGAACCCGGTCCCGCTGCACGTCTATGCGCCGGGCAAGGGCGTCGCCCTGGACGCGAAGGCGCTGGCGAAGCCGAGCCTCGCGAATCTCGCGAGTACGGTGCTCGACCTGATGGGGCTCGAGGCGCCCGAGGACTATGAGCCGACGCTCCTCGCGTCGGACTGACGTACGCGCACCTGGCTGCGGTCCTAGAACCCGGTGGCGACCTTGCGCGTGATCCGCGTGTACTCGTCGATCTCTTCGTCGGTCAGGGTCTTCGCGACGTGATCGACCAGGCTCTTCATCCCGATGTGATATTTCCGGAGGGCCTCATGGGCCATCGGCGTCGCTTCCAGGACCACCGACCGGCGGTCCTGCGGGTTCGGGTGACGATTCACGAGGCCGCGCTCCTGCAGACGGTCGACGATCGCGGTCATCGTGCTGCGCGGGAGTCCGAGATCCGCGACGAGGCTCTTCACGCTCGTCGGGCCGCTCGACGTGAGCAGGGCGACGAGGTCGAGCTCGCGTCCGGCGAGTCCCGTCGAGGACTCCAGGTCGACCCCACGCAGCCGCAGCCGCAGGCTGACCGCGACGATCACCTCCAGCAGCGCGCGATGGCGCGGCGGGACGTTCGCCAGGGGATCGTCTTGCGAGAGGCCCGTGCCCGTTGGGGCAGAGGCGGGCGAGATCGCTCCACCACCAGGCGGCTGTTGTCCGTTCGGGGTCATGGCTGCGATGCTCTCGTTCGGGGGAGTATGGAGTTCAGTCGTCATGCCCTTTGATACGTTCGAATGGTCGAACGGGTTTCATTCGACGGCAAACCAAAAGTACGCCTCTCGTCGGAATTAGACGAAAAAGTCACGTTTTCCTTTGAGAAGGACGAATGTTTCTCATCAGGCCGAGTAAGGCGGGCATGACCGCGTTCGTGACGGTGCGTCGGATCCCCCCGAGTGTGACCGCTCTCTGGGTGTCCGCTGTGATATTCGCCACGATCCTCGTTCTCCCTTCGGGCCCGGGCGCCGCCCCGGCATCGCCGACGCCGGAGTTCGGCGTCGCCTACGACCCGAGCGCTGCGAACGACCCGGACCGCACCTACGACTACTTCCCTCCGAAGGAACCGGGCGGAGCCGTCGTCATCGTCATCCAGAGTCATCGCTGGTCCGAACGCATCCCGAACGAACTCCTGGTCTCGGGCCTGGTCAAGGGCGTGATCCGCGCTGGTCACGCAGCGTTCGTGTTGCGTCATCGCGCCGGTGCGCGCGCCGTCCATCCCGCGCCGATCGAGGACGTCGCGCGCGGCTTCGCGCACGCGCTCGCGCGGGCCGGCGAAGAAGGTCTCGACACGAAGAGGGTCTTCGTCGTCGGGCACACCTCGGGCGCACAGCTCGCGCTCCTCCTTGCCCTCGACCCGCGGTACCTGGCCGCACTCGATCTCACCCCCGAATCGATCGCTGGCGTCGTCTCGCTCTCGGGGATCCTCGACCTCGGTCCGCATCCCGATCGGCTCGCCCAGGAGGAAGCCGCGATCGCTGCCGCCTTCCCGAGCCTGCGCGAGCGGGCCGAGTCGCAGCCCGCGTCCTGGCTCGATCGCGCGCGTCCGCCGATCCTGCTCCTGACGGCCGGGCGCGACCTGCCGCGACGCGCGGAGGAAGCGGCGGCGTTCGTCGCGACGGCCCGCGACGTGGGGAGCGGTCCCGTCCAACGCTTCGTGGTTTCGACCCGCGACACCGCGACGATCCTCGACCTCGTGTCCCGGGGTGGCGCGGAACAGCTGCTCGAGTTCCTGGCGCACGATCCCGCGAAGGGCGCGCTGCCCGAGCGATGGCAGATCGTCGAGACGTGGAAGTCACCGCCCTTCACGACCGAAGACTTCCATACGCGCTTTGCCGCGCTCGTCGACGAGTACCTGGCCGACGAGAAGTTCACGGAGGTCGTGAATCGGCCCTTTCCCGCGCCACCCGGAACGCCTCTTCGGCTTCGCTTCGCGCGCTATCGCGCGATCGATCTGCTCGACCTGCTCGAGGCCATGGGGCCGGCGGACGCCGGGCGCGGGGACTTCCTCGTCCTCACGAACGCGCGCGGCGAGAAGGCCTTCTTCCCGATGTCGCGCATGCGCGAGCTCCGCCCGCGGGTCGTGATCGGCGTCGACGGCGAGCGCAATCTGTTCCGCGCGACCGACCTCTACCACACGCGTCGACGCTATTCCTGGGTCGACGTGCACGCGACCCGGGTCGACATGGCGCGGCCTCTCGGTGCCTTCCTCTACTTTCCGGACGCCGAGCCGAAGCATTCCGAGTCCCTGCCGCTCTTCGGTCGTTATGCGCTCACGACCGACTCGTTCGCGCTCGTGGAGGAAGATCCCCGCGCCGTCCTCGACGACCTCCCTGCCGCGCCCCGGCGGACCGTCGTCGAGGACCGGCAATGCATCTCGTGCCACCGCCTGCGCGACGTCGGAGGTCGCGCGTTCCACATCCGCGCGCGGGACGCGAAGGCGGTGGGCGGACACGCGCTGCCCCTCGAGCGCTACCCGGCCGTCGTCTGGAAGCGTTTCGTCTTCGAGCAGGAGGCGGTCGCGGCCGAGGTCGGCGCGAACGTCGTCGACTTCACGCCCGAAGAGGCGCAGGCACTCTACGACATGGTCGTCGCGGAGCGGGCGCGTCGCGGGGTCACGCCCTGGCACCGCCCCGAGCGCGATCGCGACCGCCCGTGAGCGAAAGAGACGACGCATCGACCTCGGAGGCAGAAGCGCGGGAGGCGATCGACCCGCTGCGCGTGCTGCACTCGGAGATCGACCGCGAGGCGGCGAGGGTCGCGGCGCAGCACGGCGATCGGCTCCGATGCGGTCGGGGCTGCTCGGCGTGTTGTCTCGACGACCTGTCGGTCCGGGAAGTCGAGGCGGCGCGCATCCGTGAAGCGCATCCGCAGCTGTTGCGTGAAGGCCGGGCGGGACCCGTCGGCGCCTGCGCCTTCCTCGACGGCGAGGGGGCGTGTCGCATCTACGCGGATCGTCCGTCCCTCTGCCGTTCGCAGGGATTGCCGCTCCGCCTGCTCTACGAAGAGGACGACGAGATCGTCGAGCGGCGCGACATCTGTCCGCTCAACGTCGAAGGCGGGCCGCCTCTCGAGGCGCTCGACGAGGAGGCGTGTTGGCTGGTGGGGCCCTTCGAACTCCGCCTCGCCACGATCGACGCGTGGCACGCGGAAGCGACGGGGCGAGGTGAAGACGACGAGACCCGGGTCGAGCTGCGCTCCCTCTTCGCGCGCTGAGACGCTAGGCCGGGCCGTCCCGGATCACGAAGAGCTTTCCGAGGCTCCACCACGTCCACTTCCAGACCTGGCCGATCGGTCCGAGGATCTGCTTCGGGCGCTGCCGTTCGAGGGTGAGCGAGATCGACGACATCCGCGCGAGTCCCCGGAGTCGCGCGACGCGCGATTCGAGGGAGTCGAGCTCGGACTGGACGCGGGTGAGCTCGGCTTCGATCCGCAGGATCTCGTCGATCTCGGTCGTGCGGTCGAGGAGCGCGCGAAGCCGCTCGCTCAGGCTGCGGAGATTCGTGATCCGCGCATCGAGATCGAGGACCTCGGCGGTGACATTCTCGGTCGACAGCGTGCGTTCGCGGACCTCGCCCAGCTCGGCGAGTCGGTCGACGGTCGGTTCGAGAGCCGCCACGGGCACGCGCAGTCCCATGTCGATTCGCTGGCCCGCGGACTCCGTCGCGTGGTCCACGCGCCCGCCCGCCGTGGCGACGATCTCGAGGGTCTCGATTCGCGCCTTCGCGAGTTCGTCGACGATCGTCGCGAGTCGCGCGTTCTTCGTCACGAGCTCGTCGATCGCCGCGTCGGGAGCGGCTTCGTCGAGGGCGTTCGCCTTGCCCGAGCGTGGGTCAGGGGCGCGGGGACCGTCCATCGTCGAGCAGCCGCTCGCGGCGGCGACGAGAAGGGCGAGGGAGAAGGCCAGGGCGAGGCGTCTTCGAGTTCGCATGCCCGG
>Ga0114934_10002076_pt1 | contig 12962 bp, 11 predicted proteins | sample 4SBtaG_2_FD_99695 | JGI IMG/M metagenome (GOLD analysis project Ga0114934, IMG submission 99695) | Deep subsurface microbial communities from Kolumbo volcano to uncover new lineages of life (NeLLi) - 4SBTROV10_white metaG | ecosystem: Environmental > Aquatic > Marine > Volcanic ... | reverse complement strand
TGTATATCACAGATTTTGCAGGAAAATATATATGGGTAAAAGATGATACTGGTATAATAAAAGTTGATCTGGATTCTGGAAACATTTCCTATTATGGATATGATAATAAAGGTGTTGGTGTAAAAGTATGGGGATTTGTTGCAGAAAATGGATCTGGCAAATATATTAGGGCAAGAAGAATACAGGTCGGAGGACATTTTTACTCTGGAAACTAATAATTTTCTTGCGTTTAGATTAAATATATGCTTAAAATATTTATACTAATACTTGTAAGGAGCGAAAAATGAATAATTACAAAACCGAAAACATCCGTAATATAAGTTTTATTGGTAATGGTGGAACTGGTAAAACTTCACTTATGGAAGCTATTCTATATAATCTTGGTGGAAATAATCGCTTGGGAAGTGTAGATGATGGATCTTCTCTATGCGATTATCAGCCAGAAGAACTTAAAAGAAAAATGAGCATGGTTGCAAAACTTGTTGCTCTTGAAAAAAATGGTAAAAAATATAATTTTTTCGATACACCGGGCTTTGATGATTTTCAGGCCGAAGTAAAAAGAGTGGTTCCAAATACAGAAAATATTTTCTTAGTAGTAGATCCTACAACAGGAATAGTGGGCCATACAGAAAAAGTATGGGGCTTTGCAATGGATACTTCTAATGCAAAGGGCATTTTTGTAAATAAACTTGATAAAGAAAGAGCTGATTTCTTTGCAATGGTTGAGATATTAAAGGAATCAATATCCATGAATGCAGTTCCTGTATTTATTCCGATTGGAAAAGAAGCAGAATTTAAGGGTATTGTAGATGTAATACATAATAAAGCTTATATAACTGAAGGAAATTCTAGTAAGGTTGTTGATGTTCCTGCTGACCTTCAGGATAAAGTCAATGAATTAAGAGAAAAATTGATGGAATCCGCAGCGGAATCTGATGAAGCTCTTATGGAAAAATATTTTGAAGATGGTGAACTTAGCGATGCTGAATTTATTCAGGGCTTGAAAAAATCCTATGATCAAGGAATATTCTATCCTATATTTTGTGGTTCTTCTATAAAGAATATTGGTATAAGAGAATTTATTGATTTTTCTGAAAACTTTTTTGCAAGCCCGATGATTAACCCTGAAAGAAAGGGAATAAACCCAGATAAGAATAATGAAGAAGTTACAAGAAAGCTTTCTGAGCAGGATCCAATATCTCTCTTTGTATTCAAAACTCAGAGTGAACAGCATACTGGGGAACTTGTATTCTTCAAAATGATCTCAGGAGTACTTAAAAGTGGTGCTGATCTTAAAAATACTAAGACAGACAATACAGAGAGAATAAATCAGATAGTAACTTTTAAATCGAAAGAAAAAATAGATATTAAAGAAGTATGTCCTGGAGATATAGCTGTAACAATGAAACTTAAGGGGAGCTATACTAATCACACATTATGTGATCCGAAAGCCCCTGTTTCTTTCCCAGATATTGAATTCCCTTCTCCGGTAATATCTATAGCACTTGTACCTAAGAGCAAAGGTGATCAAGAAAAATGTGCATCTGCTCTTTCAAAATTTGTTGAAGAAGACCCTACTTTCAGAATGGAATTTGTACCTGAATTCTCACAATTGATAGTATCGGGAATGGGAGAATCTCATCTAAATAATATTATAGAAAAACTTAGAAATAGATATAATGTACAGGTTGATGTTGATAAGCCAAGAATAGCATATAGAGAGACTATAAAGAAAAAAACAAAATGTGAGAAAAAATATAAGAAACAGTCAGGTGGAAGAGGACAGTATGGACATGTAATTATGGAGTTAAGCCCGCTTCCTCTTGAAGAAAACTATAAATTTGGTGAAAAGATTTTTGGTGGATCAATACCTGCAAAATTTATACCTTCTATTGAAAAGGGTGTAAAAGAGGCTATGAACAGTGGCGTTTTAGCTGGAAGCCCAGTTATTGGTGTAGAGACAACCGTCCTTGATGGATCATATCATGAAGTAGATTCTTCTGATATGGCCTTTAAGATTGCTGGTTCGATGGCTTTTAAAGATGGTATGGAAAAAGCAAATCCAATATTACTTGAACCTATAATGGAAGTAGAGATTATAGTTCCTGAAGAATATATGGGTGATGTTATGGGAGATCTTAATTCCAGACGAGGAAGAATTTTAGGCATGAATGCAAAGGGAAAGAATCAGATAATCAAAGCTCTTGTCCCAGAAGCTGAACTTTATAAATATATTAATGATCTTCGTTCTATGAGTCAGGGAAAGGGGACCTTTTCAATGAAATTTGATCATTATGAAGAAGTGCCTGCTAATATTGCTCAGAATGTAATAAATGAACTTCGTCAGTTTAAGGAACAAGAAGCCAATGGCTGATAAATACTGAAAACAATGAAGTATATTGCTGTTTTGCCTATATTAGCCTTATAGGCAAGTTCACAGTGTCTTGAGGGCTTTTTCATACGATTTAGTGAGGAGCCCTTTTTTCTTTACCTATGACTTAATAGTATTATATAATATTAAAAAAATTGGAGGCTTATATATGAAAATTGCTGTAAATAAAAAGGAACTTTGGCATGCTTTAAGTTTTGTACAAAAGACAGTTGCAACCCGCTCGACATTGCCGGTACTCACTAATATTTTTCTTAAGGCAGAAAACGGTAAAATTTTGTTATTTTCTACTAATCAGGAATGTTCTACCTCTATTGATATACCTGCTGAGATAGGAGAAGCCGGAGATATTACAGTTCCTGCAAAAATATTTCTTGATATTTCTAAAGCTATATCATCAATAAAAGATGAAGAAGTTTTTCTTAGCTCTGAGGATGGGCATACTGTGCAGGTGAAAGCAGGAAGCTATAATTATCTTCTGAATGGTATAGAGGGGAGTAAATATTTGGAATTCATACCTGATTTTAAACCTGTAACACAATTCGATGTCTCTGGTTCAGACCTTCATCAAATGCTTGGCATGGCAAGACTAGCTGTTTCTCAAGATGAGTCAAAGCCAGAGCTTATGGGGGCACAAACTGAAATAAAGGGAAAAATGTTTAGAATGGCTGCAACAGATAGTAGAAGGTTGGTAGTAGTTAATAAAACACTTCCCGAAGAAATTGAAGGAGAACATTATTTTCTTATTCCTGGAAGAGCATTGAATGATATAAACAGTTTTATTTCTGAAGATGAGCCTGTAAGAATACTTCTTAATGATAATGGGAATATGGTATGTTTTGAAGTGAGAAATATGAAATTCTATGCCAGATTACTGGATGGAAAATTTCCTGATTACGAAGGGGTGATTCCTGAAAATATGGGCATAGATGTTAAAATTAATGTGGATTCTTTAAGAGAATCATTAGAAGCGGTTATGCCTATTGCAAGAGAAAGTGCAAATATAGTAAAACTTAATTTTTCAGGATCAACCCTTATACTTGAATCAGTATCATCAGAGAATGGACTTGCAAAAATTGAGATGTTTTGTGAAAAACATGGTGATGATTTTGAGATTAATTTTAATGCCAGATTCCTTCTTGATGCACTGAATTCTATTCAAGATGAGAAAATCATTATGTCCTTTAAGTCAGCGCTGGCACCATGCGTTTTGAAGTCAGAAATTCATCCAGATGATTTCCTTTGGGTTATAATGCCAATAAGATCGGCATAAAGGAGATACAATGTGGAAATTTATTACTTTAATTCTTACCTTTGTAGCTGGGTATTTTCTTGGTTATAAAAAGACGATTAAATTCGATGATGATATAGATATTGATTCAAAATGTGTTGTTTTTCAATTTGACGCTGTTGATGCTTCAAATGTTGCTATTGCAGGGACTTTTAACAATTGGGACCCCTCTCATGATAAGCTCTTTAATCTCGGAAATGGGAAATGGGGGATTACATTGTATCTGGAGCCAGGGAGATATGAATACAAATTTGTAATTGATGGAAATGATTGGGTAGAAGATCCTAATGCCATAGAATTTGTAGATGATGGATACGGAGGAAAAAGATCAGTAATATTTGTGGAATAGATATAGATATTATCCGTTTACTGATCATAAATGGAGATATTAGGTTTAAGGATATTGTTGATATTATAACGGATGAAGAAGAGAAAATAGTTTTTCTTAGAACATTGAATACAGATGATTCATTAATAGAACTTCTCCATATAATAAAAGACTATGATTTTGAGGATTTCTGTCAATGTATATCTGAATTCAAAAAATTTCCATCACAGAGTTTAGGAATATTATATGAAATATTGAATAAAAGGCGTGAAGAACGGGACTTTTATAAATATATCCTGACTATTATATCACATATAGAAGAAATCCCTGAAAATTTACCAGAGGGCTTTTATAAATTTATTAAAAATCGTCTTGATGCAAAAGAAGATGACTATTTTTTTATTTTGAAATGTGCTTTTCTTCTTAATGAAGAGGCTTTTTTTATTTTTGACTCGATACTTAAGGATAAAAATATAACACTTCCTGAGACTGTTGAATGTTTCTGTAATTTTTCGAAAATAAAGGAATATTCACCATATTTTGAAATAATAGAAGATATGGCAATTAGAGAATTAAAACCAGGAATAAATTTTCTCCTTTTTAAATGGACTGCTTCTTGTCTTAAGGGAACAATGAATCCTAAATATATAAAAAAGCTAATAAATCTAATTGACCTTGATTCTCCTTATGATAAAGTAGTGATAGAGATTCTTGCAACTATTATGTATCCGGAGAATGAAAATATCATAAAATTATTATCAGATATCTTTTCAAAAAAGAAAATACTTAATAATAGAGAATGGCTTTTCTCAATATTAGATGGTATGGAGAAAAGACTTCCAAAGTTTAGAGAAAAGTTATTTATTTTTCTTAAAAACTGGTTTGAGAAATCAAAGAATTTCAAAAAAGAAGAAATAGATTTAGAAAAATCTGATACTCTAAATATAATAGATTATTATTTTTCTAATTATCAAAACAAGGAACTTTTCAGTGAATTAAAGAATTTATTAAAGGTAAATGACAATGTTGTATTTAATATTGTAGCAAAAAAATATTTGAATATAGTTGCCAAGCTTCCAGAAAAATTCCAGCCATGCTTTAAGAATGTTTTGAAAATAAAAGACAGAAGAAAAAAGATAAATTTCTATCATGCTCTTTCTAGAATAAAACATTTACCTAATAAAAATAATTTTTTTGATATACTGCTTTTTTTGAAAATAATCGAAAAATATGGGGATGCTACATTTGTATCTATTTTAAAAGAATGTGTTAATATTACAAAGGATGAGCATCTTATTGCACTTATTATTAAAATAATAGGTAAATTTAAAATAAATAGTGCAAGGAATATTATTGAAAAATATTATGATTTTAATGGATTTACAGTAATTGGAAATATTGTTTGGACACTAGGAAAACTTGATTTTAAAGAAAAGATAAATGAGATAAGTAGATTTTTGGAGCATGATAATGATTGGATTAGGACACAGGCATGGATTTCACTTAGAAGTTGTAATTCATGCAGTATTTCTAAAGAAAAAATTTTGAATATGATTTCTGAAGAAAAATTTCCACTTGCAAGGATTGAAAAAATGAAGACTTGTATGAAATTTTTTCATGATTTGGATACTGCCAAGACTATGCTCGGGCTCTGTAAATTCACAGAGGGTATTTTAGAAGTGCTTTATTCTTTTAAAAATGACATATTTAAGCTTTTAGACGATATACCGGATATTTTTTCTGAAATAAGAGAATATTTTATTAAACCAGAAAGCATTGTAAATTTTTATGGGAATAGGAAAATAATGGAAAGGCTATTGATTCTATTCCCAGATAGAAAAGCATTAAGAATAATTATAAAGTATTATACTGAAGATAAAAAATATTTATTAAATAAGGTATTTAAAGATAGTAAAGCAAAAGAGATTATAAAAAATGAAATCACCAATATACTCGCTGAAAATTGTAGATAGATATTTACTTTTGGAAATAATTCCGCCTTTCCTTTTTGGAGTCTTTATTTTTTTGTCTATTTTTCTTGTAGATATTCTGATGGAACTTACTAATATGGTTATCAATAAGGGTGTCCCTGGAATTGATGTAATGAAGTTTTTTATATATAGTCTTCCGGCATTAATAGTGCTTGTTTTTCCAATGGGACTTTTGCTTGGAGTGGTTATATCATTGGGCAGACTCGCAAGTGATGCTGAAATAACAGCTTTGAAGGCTTCGGGTTTGAGTTTTGTACGCATAGTAATGCCTTTGATAATATTTTCTATTTTATTGAGTATGTTCTCATTTTTTGTAAATGAGTATATTGTGCCTTTGGCAAATCGAAAAAGAGCCATGCTTCAGAGACAAATACTACTTAAAAAGCCAGTTCCTCAGTTTATAGAAGGTGAGTTTAAGAAAAATAATAAAGAGCGTGCAATATATACAAGATCAAATAAAAATGGGAAACTCAAGGATATTATAATGTTAGAGTTTAAAAATAATGAATTGCCTATGTTTCTTTCTGCTAAAAATGGTATGTTTGATGGGAATAATTTTGTATTTAAAAATGGTTACTGGTATATATTTGATAAAGCAGGTGATTTTAAAAGGCAGTTGAAGTTTCAGAAGATGTTAAGGCCTCTTAAAATGGAAGTCGGAGCCTTTCAGGAAGGGGCTAAAAGTCCTCGTGAGATGTCTTTCTTTGCATTAAGAAAAAAGATAAAAGAATACCGTAAAATGGGACTTAATGTGAAAAATATGATATATGAGCTTTATATGAAGACTTCTCTTCCGGTGGCCTGTCTAGTCTTTGTTCTTCTGGGTGCTCCATTGTCCTTTGTGCCGAGTAGGAATTCCAAAGCGATTGGTACAGGACTTTCAATTATAATCATTTTCTTTTATTATATATTATTATCGGCTGGGAAGGCTTTGTATATAACAAATGCGATATCTCCGTTTTTTGGTGCATGGCTTCCAAATTTTATTGTCGGTGCAATAGGAGTAGTTCTGGTTTGGAAAGCAAGAAGATAATTAATAATGGATTATTTGTCACTTTTGAAGGTACTGAAGGAAGTGGGAAAAGTACACAAATAGAGCTTACCAAAGAATACTTTGAGTCTCTGAATTATTCTGTTCTAGTTACAAGAGAACCTGGTGGTACACCACTTTCTGAAAAGATAAGAAATCTTTTGCTTGATCCTGAAAATAATGAGATGATGTCGAAAACCGAACTTTTTTTGTATGCTGCATCAAGAGCTCAGCATATGGGGCAACTCATAATCCCTTATCTTAAAAAGGGATTTTTAGTACTTTGTGATAGATTCCATGATTCAACAATAGCTTATCAGGGATATGGTAGGGGTATAGATCTTGATTTCATTAAGAAATTGAACGATCTTACTCTTGAAGGACTTATTCCACAGCTTACATTTATATTTGAAGTAGAACTAGATATTGGAATACAGAGGGCAAGAAGAAAAAGTGAAGAGAGTTTTTCTATGAAGGGTGGAGATCGTTTGGAAAGAGAAAACCTTGAATTTCATTCAAGAGTCCTCGAAGGATATAGGAAAATTTCAATAGAAGAAAGGGAAAGAGTCAAGCTTATTAAACCGGGAAATATTAAGGATATAAATGCCGAAATAATAGGCCATATTCATGATAAAATGGAGAGTAGAATATGAGAATCGATAATGATAAGGATATTAGAGAGTTGCAAAAGCTCAAATTAGGAAGTCCAAAAAAGTCAGAAAAGGGATTATTTTCAGGTCAGCTTCAAAAAAAGATGGGAGAAAAATTCGAAGAAAAATTAAAGAATATTATTGATGAGATAGATCTTATTGGTAGGGATATGCTTAGAACAAAAGATCCCAAATTCTTGAAAAAATATAAGAAAAAAGTAAGAGAGTTTATAAGTCTTATAAATAGTAAATATGAACATAAGGTCATAGTTAGTGTAGATGAAAAAAGAGGAAAAGAAAAACTATATCATATTACTGAAAGACTGAATGAAGAATTGGAAGCTCTGTCAGAAGAAATACTCAACAATGTGAAGGAACATATCAGATTAACAAAGTCAGTAAATGAAATAAAAGGGTTAATGGTAGATACTTTTGGATAGGTTTTCTGGGGAAGTATTTTTTATTACAGGTCTATCAGGAGCTGGAAAGAGTCAGACTTTGAATTTTCTTGAGGATTTGGGATTTTACTGTGTTGATAATCTTCCCCCAGCTCTATTAGAGAAATTCATAAATCTTATTTCTCATTCTGGCATAAAAAATAGAAAGATTGCACTTGGCGTAGATACTAGAAGTAAGGAATTTTTTTCTGATTTCTTGAATGCTCTTTCGGAGCTTAGAGTAAAAAAAGTTACTTTTAGTATTCTTTTTCTTGATGCTAAAGATGAAGTGCTTATTAAAAGATTTGGCGAAACTAGAAGGGAGCATCCGCTTGAAGGGCCTGGAAGTTTGGAAGAAAAGATAGCAAATGAAAGACAATTACTTTTAAGATTTAAAGATATGGCTGATGAAGTTATTGATACTTCTGAGCTTACTGTAAAGGAGCTTTGGAAGAAACTCCATCATCTTTTCAATGAGGTTGCAAATAATAGCTTTTATATTAATATAGTGAGTTTTGGATTTAAATATGGAATACCACTTTCATCCGATATGGTATTTGATGTGAGATTTATACCTAATCCCTTTTATATACCAAAATTATCAGAGATGAATGGAAATGACCGACAAGTATATGAATATGTTTTTTCTCATAAAGTCGTAAAGAAATTCTCTAAAAATGTTTATAATCTTATTTCTTTACTTGTACCACATTATAAGGAAGAAGGAAAGAATTCTCTAGAAATAGCATTTGGTTGTACAGGTGGGCAACATCGCTCTGTAGCAGTGGCAAATCATATTAAAAAGTTATTGGAAGGTAAATATCCGGTTAGAATTTTTCATCGCCAGCTTAGTGGAGGATAAAATGAAAGAGAGAAGAACGGTTACAGATATTTTGGGAATGAAAAACAGAAAAAAAATTGTATCAGTGACTGCATATGATTATACAATGGCAAAACTAGTTTCTGATAATCTTGCTGATCTTATTCTTGTTGGGGATTCTCTTGCTAATTGTGTGCAGGGAAATGAAAATACACTTTCGGTTACAATAGAAGAGATGATATATCATGCAAAAATGGTAGTGAGGGGAGCTGATTTTCCTTTAATAGTAGTTGATATGCCATTTATGAGCTATCAAGCAGATATAAAACAAGGTTTAATAAATGCTGGAAGATTGATAAAAGAGACAGGCGCAAATGCGGTCAAGCTAGAAGGAGCTTTTGATGATACCCTTGAAATTATAAAAAAGGCTACTAATGCTGGCATTCCTGTTATGGGGCATATTGGACTTACTCCTCAATCTAGTAATGTTTTTGGTGGATATAAAATACAGGGAAAGGGAAAAGATGCTGAAGAAAAGCTTTTTAATGATGCACTTAGTATTGAAAGAGCAGGTGCATTTTCTATTGTATTGGAATGTGTACCGTATATGCTTGCAAAGAAGATAAGTATGAATCTGAAAATACCTACAATAGGAATTGGTGCAGGGCCTTTTTGTGATGGTCAAATCCTTGTTATTAATGATCTCCTTGGACTTTCTCCCTTTGAGAAGCCACCAAGATTTGTTAAGAAATATGCTGATCTTCGCGCGGAGATATCATCAGCATTATCAAAATACAGACTTGAAGTAGAGGAAGAGAATTTTCCTTCCCTTGAACAGAGTTATAAATGAATATTGAAAATTAAAAAACTATTATCTAATGAGGTAAAGAATGAACACAATTACTAATCTTAATATATTTAAAGAAAAAATAAAGGAAATCAAAAAAAATGGTAGAAGTATTGGGTTTGTACCGACAATGGGATTTTTGCATGAAGGGCATCTTTCTCTAATAGATCGTGCGAGAGAAAACAATGATGTTGTTATAGTAAGTATTTTTGTTAATCCTACACAGTTTGGCCCGTCTGAAGACCTTGAAAGTTATCCAAGGGATATTAAAAGAGATAGTGCATTATGTATAAAACATAAAGTGGATATATTATTTATACCATTGATTGAACAGGTATATAATAAGGATTTTTCTACTTTTGTAGAAGTAGAAGGTATTTCTTCATTGCTTTGTGGAAAAACGAGACCTGGTCATTTTCGTGGTGTAGCTACAATAGTACTTAAACTTTTTAATATGGTCAAGCCAGATAGGGCATATTTTGGACTTAAGGATTATCAACAATATATTATTATTAAAAAAATGGTGAAAGATCTTGATTTGGATATTGAAATTATTGGATGCCCTATAGTAAGAGAACAGAATGGACTTGCTATGAGTTCAAGAAATAATTATTTATCAGATGAACAGAAAAATCAGGCAAGCATAATATATCAGGCTTTAAGAGAGGCGAAAAAAAATATAAAAAGAGGGGAAATATCATCCAAAAAAATAATTGATAGTATAAGGGCTCAGCTGGAAAATATAAAAGATTCCAAAATCGATTATATAAAAATATGTGACCCTGAAAATCTTTATGAAGTTGAAGAAATAGTATCTGAGGTGATAATACTTGTGGCCTGTTTTGTAGGAAATGCTAGGCTCATCGATAATATTAAAGTGAAAAAATAAATAGCCTGCTTATCTTTTATTTAATAATTATTGCATTATTAATTGGTCTTTCATTGCCATCTGAAGGCCTGTTCATTATCTTTCCATTAAAATACATAGTACTTGAGCCACCACCATCAAGATTTATTGCATTAACACAGCCCAAATTCCTAAGAAGTTCTGCAAGTTCTTCTAGTGTAGCTCCTATGCTGTAGACAGGTTGTCTTCCATCAACAACTATAAATATCAGTTTTCCATTCTTAGTCTCACCTATTGCTGTACGCGGAGCTCTTCCAAGAAAGATATTCTTTCTAAATCCCTCTTCAATAAAAGACACTATAAACTTGCCATTCTTCAAAAGCCTTGGTCCTCCACCAACAGCATATTTTGCCAATGACCAGTGAAAATCGAGTCCTGCCATAATAAATACCTTTTCAAGAAGTAATACATGATCAAGAATATGACTACTTTTTCCGTATGCAGATAATACATATCCTCCGGGGGGAATGTAGCATTCACCATGTGAAATTGACCATATTCTGTCATTAATAATAATTATTTCCTTACAATCCTTATATGCCGGTGTCTTTTTACCAAATTCCTGTGTAAATAATATAATCTTTCCATCTCCTGGAAACTGGTTTATTCCATCAAAATAAAAGCTGCGCTTTCCTCTTTCGAGTTCGATTTGCCCTTTAAATACAGGATTTCCCCAGATAATAGTATTATTATCGGCTATTCCAAATGCTGCTCTTCTTAAAATAGGTGCACTTATAATCTCATGATCTACAATGAATAATCCAAGAGGGCCATAATCTTTCCAGAAATATGTACCATTAATTCCAGCAATTGCATGTGTATTAGAGCAGATGACAGACAAAGGTTTTCTATCTCCTGCGCTTTTACCGGCAAGTGTAGCAATGATCTTTCTTTTTGTAAGATCTATACTGAGTATATGTACATGCTGATTTCCTTCTGGTTTTCTCAGATTAAGGGAATAATACTTTATTCCCGCAGTAGATTCTGATGAGCAAAACACAAATCCAGGTATCATAAGAAATATAAAAAGCAAAATCTCTTTCCGCATAAATACAATATTAATTCTTTGATAATTTTATTGCAAGGGGGTTTAAGGGGTCAGGTCTTAAGGGGTCAGGTCTTGAATTTATCATATATTCTTTTTTTGTGAAACCATATATATAACGGGATTTTTAGATTTTCCAATATTCTAAAACTAATAGTTTTTAGAGTAATTTATTAATATTTTTTTAATATTAAAGGCATGAATATAAAGAAATATTTAAAAAATGTGTAATAATGCAAAAATCAATGATTGATAAATTCAAGACCTGACCCCCTTAACTTGAAAAAATATGAATTTCAGTTATAATTTAAGCAAGAAAAATACAAGGAGCTAGTATGAAGAAAGTATTTTTAATTTTTATAATGTGTTTTATTTCCTTTTCATTATACGCAGAAGCATCAATATCAGCATATATTCCAAAATGGACAGTCATGCTTTATATTACATCTTCTCCAGATATAGAAGAAGATATTGTAAACAATCTTGTGGGTCTTAAAAATGTCGGAGATGGCTGGGATTTAAATGTAGTTCTCGAAATTGATTGGGGAGCATCAGGAAGTGATATCTGTTCAGCTAAAAAAAGTAATTTCCCTGATCCTTATTATACGGGAGTCTCTCGCTATATACTTTCAAAACACACTTGGGAGCTTGATAAGCATCTTGGTGAGATAAATATGGGTGATGCAAACACCCTTAATAATTTCCTAAAATTCTGTCATACATACAGACCAGGAAGGAAGAACATGCTTATTATTGGCGGACATGGAAGTGGTTGGGAGAGTTATTCTGATCTGGCTATACCAATAAGAGGAGGTAGTTTCTTAGATAATTCCATTAAAAAGACTTCCTCTGTTTCTCAAGTTTCTTTAGATAGAGCAGTAAATTATGATGATATGGAAGCAGATTCTATTACTATTGAAGAACTTAGAGATGTGATTTCAAGGTTTAATAATCTTAATAATAAGAAACTGGATATTCTTGTTTTTGATACATGCCTCATGATGAATTTTGAGACAATGTATCAATTGAAAGATGTTGTATCATATTTTGTAGGCTCTGAAGCTGGTGTATTAACAAAAGGCACTAACTACGAGGCAATCACGCAACCCATTATCGACAATGCCAATATAAGTGCTCTTGAGCTTTCTAAAAAAGTTTCATATGCCTTTATAGGTGGTGGGAGCTGGTCAAATACTCTTCCTAATATGTTTAATGGAGCAATATGCG
>Ga0114934_10002075_pt1 | contig 12963 bp, 18 predicted proteins | sample 4SBtaG_2_FD_99695 | JGI IMG/M metagenome (GOLD analysis project Ga0114934, IMG submission 99695) | Deep subsurface microbial communities from Kolumbo volcano to uncover new lineages of life (NeLLi) - 4SBTROV10_white metaG | ecosystem: Environmental > Aquatic > Marine > Volcanic ... | reverse complement strand
CTGTGTATGATGTAATCATGGGCAGTGAACAAACACAGGATTGGGATAACCATCGCAAGGGATTGGATTGGTTCATTAAATACTTTCCTAAACAATACACGGTATTACTAGACTAACAATCAATCATAGGTTGTGGCGGCTACTTGTTTAGATGCCGCCACACTCGCAAGATATAGTGTCAACAATAATAGTAAACACTATGCCCATTTTGGGTTTTTTTTAACCCATTTTGGGTCGCCCATTTTAGGTTTTTTTTGACCCATTTTGGGCGCGCCAGGGATCAGGGCGCCAACAAACAGGGAACGAAAGAGGTACCAAGCCCAGGTTGAATTTTCAAAGTCTTTCAAGGATTTTTTTTTAAATTTAAAAAGGGGTCCCAAAGTTTTGACTTTAGACCTTGATTTAGACAAATACAGCTATAAAATACTTACTGGGACTCCTAATGAACCTAGACAAAGACAAAATTATAAAAAATTTTCATAAACTACCCGCCGATATTAGACGGGAGTTTTCCCTATTGATGAATAAACATGATCAAAAAACTAAGGAATCTAATATACGTTCAGATTTTTTAGATTTTGTTAAACATGTGTGGCCAGATTTTATAGAGGGGTCCCATCACAAAAAAATTTCCGAAAAATTTAATAGACTTGCTGAAGGAAAAATTAAGAGACTCATTATTAACATGCCTCCTAGACATACTAAATCTGAATTTGGTTCTTATCTTTTGCCGGCATGGATGGTGGGAAAGAATCCTAAATTAAAAATTATACAATCTACCAATACAACGGAACTATCGGTAAGATTTGGTCGTAAAGCAAAAGCCTTAATGGATTCCGATGAATACAAAGAAGTTTTTCAAACTCGTTTAAGAGAAGATTCTCAAGCTGCCGGAAAATGGGAGACAGCCCAAGGGGGTGAATACTATGCAGCTGGTGTTGGATCAGCAATTACTGGAAGAGGTGCCGATTTATTAATTATTGATGACCCACATTCTGAACAAGATGCAATGAATTCCCAAGCTTTAGAGAGAACCTATGAGTGGTATACTTCAGGTCCACGTCAACGTCTTCAACCAGGTGGAGCTATTGTTGTGATTATGACTAGATGGAACGAAAAAGATTTAACAGGAAGATTAATTAATGCACAAAAAGAAGTTAAAGCTGATCAATGGGAAGTTATAGAGTTCCCTGCCATTTTACCTTCCGGTAAACCCGTGTGGCCTGAATACTGGGAGTTGAAGGATTTAGAAGGCGTTAAAGCTTCTATTCCCATGTCGAAGTGGAATGCGCAGTATATGCAAAACCCTACATCAGAAGAAGGTGCTTTAATCAAAAGAGAGTGGTGGAAAAATTGGGAGCCAGAAGATCTTCCTAACTTACAACATGTTATTCAGTCTTACGATACAGCTTTTATGAAAAAAGAAACTGCTGACTTTTCTGCTATTACCACGTGGGGAGTTTTTACTCCCGATGAAGATTCTCCTCCTCAATTAATATTAGTAGATGCATTAAAAGGAAGATATGAATTCCCGGAGCTAAGAAGAATTGCCCTAGAGCAATATGGGTATTGGCAACCTGAGACGGTTATAATCGAGAGTAAGGCATCAGGGCTCCCATTAACTTATGAGTTGCGGAAAATGGGAATACCTGTTATAAATTTCACACCTAGTAGAGGAAACGATAAACATACTAGAGTAAACTCGGTATCACCTCTGTTTGAGAGTGGCCGAATATGGGCGCCCAAAGAAATGGAGTTTGCTCAAGAAGTCATAGAAGAATGTGCAGCGTTTCCTTACGGTGATCACGACGACTTGGTCGATAGTATGACACAAGCTGTGATGAGATTTAGACAAGGTGGTTTAATTCAACACCCAGAAGATTATCAGGATGAAAAACTACCTAAAACGCAAAGGACGTATTATTAATGGCTAGAGATCCTAACGATTGGAGAAATGATTTTGACTGGACAGATCCTAATGATGCTCCTGTTTCCTGGGATGAATATGAAAACACCAAGGAGATTATGATGGATCAAGGAATTCCAAGAGGTCCCCAGGTAAAACAAGAGTCAGGTATCGAGCAACTGGCTTCAGGGATCAGACCTGAAATTACAATTGAAGAAGTTGTAAAAGAATTCATTAGAAAAAGACGTCGTAAGCCCAATAGTCTTGAAGAAATTAAAGAGTTCTATTTCAATGAAATGGGTACAGCTCAAGGAAGAGGTAGAGAAGATATGAGAATGGCTGCCGGTTATCCTGAGCATGTTTTAACTGAATATGAAAGTTACAAAATTAACACTTTGAATAGCGCTCCGGAAAAACTGTTAAGTATTGATGACTGGTATAACATGGAGTATGAATCGGCGAGAGCAGGTGTGCAATCTGGAGGATTAGCAGGCATACTAGGAGTTTAAATTGAAGATCGCTCATTACAATCAAATGATGGCGCATCTTACGCGTCAAAAATTTTCAAATGGTGGAGAAGTTCTTCCAAAACCTAAACCAAAAATTCCACAAATAAAATTATACGTTGATAAATTAAAAACTTATTTACGAGCCGGAGCTATTGAACCTGATTATGCAATTCAATTGCTTCAAGGCAAAATGAAAGAAGTAGGAATTTCTGAAGAAGAGTTAGCAAAAGGATATAATGTGGGCGGAAGAGTTGGTTTAAGAGCAGGAACTGCTCTTGCAAGTGCTCCATGGTTTAGAGGAGCTACAGGACCAAATAGAACATTAAAAGCTCCCCGTGGAAGAGAGATGTTAGAGTGGTTACCAGAAGTAGGAGCTGGAGCAGCTGCAACAACTTTAGCTTTGCGAGATAGAACACCTCCCCGAGAAGAAATTATAAATAAAGCTATTGCAGAAACAGGAGAAGGATTAGTTTTTCGCCCCGATGCAGATGCAATAGAAAAAGAAAAAGAAAGATTTAGAGAATTATTAAAACCAGGAGAAAAAAAACCTATAGATCAAGGCACTATTTCCACAGGCACTCCAAGACCTGAAATAAAAAAAGAAGAACCATCAGTTAGTCCCCCTGTAGAAATACCCAGACTTCCAGGTTTTGGTGAAGGTTTAGATAGAGATGAATTTAACAAACCAATTATTCTTAATTTGGCTAAAGATAAAAAAGAAGTAAAGAAAAAACTTGAGGCAATTGAACCTTATAAAGGAGCAGACTTTATTGGAACATCTACTAAAAAAGATAGAACAAAAGATAAAGAATTTTTAAAAGTTTTTGAAGAATATAAAAATACCCATTTTGGTGGTAATGAATCAGCTGCTGCTAAATCTCTTAATGAAAGTAGAGAAAAAATAAGAGGTATTAGACTCAGAACAACTGCGGGTGAAGATAGAAAAACTGGAAAAATTAGTACTGTCGCTGAGGAGATGATAACTACGGAAATTCCAGAAAATCCAATTCGTTATATTGATGCAACCACTGAAGTAAAAAGAGATCAAAATTATTTTAAAGATTTTCTAACTAAAGAAAATAAAAACGAATACATGTCTGCACAAAATATTGCTAATGTCTTAGATTTTTATTTTAAAGACAAAAGCGAACGAGATGTTTTTATTCAAGAGTTAAATAAACTAGATATAAAAAGTAAAGAGGTGCCTGGTAAAAGGTACAAGACATATAACTTCTCTGATGTTGTAAATGAGTTGACTAAAAAGAATAAAGGTAAAAAGGTAAAAGGAGAGACATTATCTTCAACAGAAAGACTAAAAGTTGAAAATAGACTAGATCCAGAACTTTACAGTACGGTATTAAATACTACTAAAAGTAGAGTTAATTCTCTTTTAAAAGAAGAAGATTTAAAACTTGGTCTACAAATAGCACCACGTTATGTAATAGATGATATAGGACACACTGTTTCAATAAAAGAAACTGATAAATTTCCAAAGTTATTTAAAAATTCAAATGTTAACAAAATAAATTCTCTTGTCTATGAAGATCCTTTAATTAATCAAGAAGTTAAAAAAGTTACCGGCTATGAGTCTAAACATACTAAATGGTTTAAAGAATTAAATGATATGGTGGGTAAAGAAATAACAAAAGATCAAAGAGTTCGATTACAAGACATTCAAGAAGAAATGGAAGATAATTATTCAGAGTTGGTAGAGAATGTTGGTGATTTTGATAAATTAAAAGCTATCCTTAAAGACGCAAGACCAGATTTAAAAATTTCTGATTCATATATAAAATATCTAACAGGCCATACTGATCGTTTGGGTCAAATAGATATTAACATTCCGAAGGTTGGGGAAAAATTTAACTCAGAAGATATTTTTGTAGATATGAGCAATGTAGATGAAAGATATATAATCGGCTATGTAGATAAGATTAATCCTAAAGCTAAATTATTTAAGGATCTATCTACAAAAGAAAAAGAAATTTATGAAGCAAATGTACTAGCTCAAAATGCGGAAATATTGGGAGATTATTTTAGAAAAATTGGTCTCCCTGAAAGTCAAATTAAATCTATGCAAGAAGAATTTTATTATCCCACTACATCATATAAAATAAGAAAAGCACAAGGAGGACCAGTATATGGCAAATACGCGAAACAAATCGCAGGTATATCCTAAGACCTGGCTCCTGCCGCCTGAAGCCGGACCCACGCCTCAGGGGTTGAATATTAATTATAATACTGTTAAGACAGTAAAATTGGAGAAAATAAATGGCAGACAAAATCGACAAGGCTCTCACAGAAGCCCCACGACAAAGCGTTAAAATTCCTGGACCGGAAGAAATAGAAGATACATTAGTTGAAGCTCAAGAAGAAGTTGAACAAACTCCTGATGGAGTAGAAGTTACCGAACAAGAAGATGGATCAGTTGATATTAATTTTGATCCCAATGCAGCATCCCCAGAAGGTGGAGATGAGCATTATGCAAACTTAGCAGAATTTTTACCTGATGATGTTTTAGGATCATTAGGGTCAGATCTTTCTCAAAAATATATGGACTACCAAATGGGTAGAAAAGAATGGGAAAGAACGTATACTACTGGTTTAGATTTATTAGGATTTAAATATGATATGCGAACTGAACCATTTCAAGGAGCGTCTGGGGCAACTCACCCAGTTCTTGCAGAAGCGGTTACGCAATTTCAAGCGCTCGCTTATAAAGAGTTACTACCTGCCGATGGGCCCGTTAGAACTCAAGTACTCGGCGCGCCGAGTCCGCAAAAAGCGCAACAAGCGCAAAGAGTAAAAGATTACATGAATTACGAGCTCATGGAGAAAATGAAAGACTATGAGCCAGACTTTGATCAAATGTTATTTTATCTACCTTTAGCAGGGTCAGCTTTTAAAAAAGTTTATTATGACGAACTAGACGGAAGAGCCACATCAAAGTTTGTACCCGCAGATGATTTGATTGTACCGTATACTGCTACCTCATTAGAAGATGCGGAAGCAATCATCCATCGGGTAAAAATTTCTAAAAACGAATTAAGAAAACAACAAGTAGCTGGTTTTTATTTGGATATAGAATTAGGAACACCAGCCCAAATGGAAAATGATGTTAAGAAAAAAGAGAGAGAATTAGAAGGTCAAACTAAAACTAAAGACGATGACGTTTTTACTATTTTAGAATGTCATATTAATTTAGACCTTCAAGGATTTGAAGATCCTGATCCAGAAACAGGTGAACCTTCTGGAATTAAAATTCCTTACGTTGTAACGATTGAAGAATCGTCAAGAAAAGTTTTAGCAATTAGAAGAAATTATGAAATTGGAGATCCGAAAAAAGAAAAAATCCAATATTTTGTCCACTTTAAATTTCTGCCTGGACTTGGTTTTTATGGTTTCGGTCTCATCCATATGATTGGTGGTTTATCTAGAACTGCAACTGCAGCTCTTCGTCAATTATTGGATGCGGGTACGCTCTCCAACTTACCCGCCGGATTTAAAATGCGTGGCATCAGAATTAGAGATGACGCACAATCCATTCAACCTGGTGAGTTTAGAGATGTAGATGCTCCGGGTGGTAATCTTAAAGATTCATTTATGATGTTACCATTTAAAGAACCTTCTCAAACTTTATTACAGTTAATGGGTATTGTAGTTACAGCTGGTCAAAGATTTGCTTCAATTGCAGATCTTCAAGTTGGTGATGGTAATCAACAAGCAGCTGTTGGAACAACTGTTGCTCTTCTTGAAAGAGGAAGCAGAACGATGTCTGCAATACATAAAAGAATTTACTCAGCTCTTAAGCAAGAATTCAAATTATTGGCAAGAGTATTCAAGTTATATTTACCGCCGGAATATCCGTACGACGTAGTTGGGGGTCAAAGAATGATTAAACAACAAGACTTTGATGATCGGGTAGATATACTGCCAGTTGCTGATCCCAACATCTTTTCTCAAACTCAGCGTATTTCTCTCGCGCAAACCGAGTTGCAGCTGGCAACTTCTAATCCGCAGATGCATAATATGTATCAAGCGTATAGACATATGTATGAAGCGTTAGGAGTTAAAAATGTAGATGAAATTTTAATTAAACCTCAACCGCCAACTCCAATGGATCCAGCAGTTGAGAATATTTTAGCAATGTCAGGTAAACCTTTCCAAGCGTTTCCAGGTCAAGATCATAGAGCACACATAACTGCTCACTTAAATTTTATGGCAACTAATATTGCTAGAAATAATCCAATGGTTATGGCAGCTATGGAGAAAAATTGTATGGAACATATTTCATTAATGGCTCAAGAACAAATTGAATTAGAATTTGCACAAGAATTACCTCAGTTAGCTCAATTGCAACAAATGGCACAAATGAATCCACAGTTGCAAATGCAAGCTCAAGATTTAACAAATAGAATTGAAGCAAGAAAAGCTGTTTTAATAGCCGAAATGATGGAAGAATTTATGAATGAAGAGAAAAAAGTTACATCACAATTTGATCATGATCCAATTGCTAAACTAAGATCAAGAGAATTAGATCTAAGAGCAATGGATAACTTTAGAAAAAAACAATATGATGATGAGAGAATTAATCTTGATCGTATGAAGACAATGATGAATCAACAAGTTCAAGATGATAAGTTGGATCAAAATGCAAAATTAGCTAAGTTAAGAGCTGATACATCAATCGAAAAAACAATTTTGAGTAAATCTATTCCAAATGTGGATAAGATGATTCCAAGTGTTGAGATTGAAAAATACAAAGGAGAAAACAAATGAGTAATAAAAGATGGATACAAAAAGCTATCAAAAAACCAGGATCATTAAGAAGATCTTTGGGTGTTAAAAAAGGCAAGGATATTCCTGCAGGTAAGCTAAAAGCAGCTGCCAAAAAGGGAGGAAAGCTTGGACAAAGAGCTCGTCTTGCTATAACATTGAAGGGAATGAGAAAAAAATAAGGAGGACCAATGGCTAAAGTAGATACAATTAAAGCACTAGACGTCGGTAAAGATGGATACAAAAAAGGTGGCATCAATATCGAAACTCCAAGTCAAAATTTGGAGTGGGATCCTAGATCTAAAACTAACGCTGATGGAATACAAAGAAACGTTATTCCAACTGGTGATAAAGTTGAAGTTAAAGGAACTAGAAGAATGCTAAAATCTAAAAGCAAGACCGCAACTTGGTACTAAGGTATGTGGTTATCGGCAATTAAGTTAGCAATAAATGCTGGAAGTAAAATTTATGCTAACAAGCAAAAATCAAAGATGGCAATGTCTGATGCGCAGCTATTACACGCTGAGCGACAAGCGCGAGGCGAGGAAGCTTACCAAGGCAAACTGTTAGAAGCTCGTCAAAACGACTACAAGGACGAATTCGTTCTTGTGATATTAAGCGCGCCCATAATTGTGCTCGCTTGGGGGGTCTTCAGCGACGATCCGGTAGCGTTAGATAAAGTAAAAATTTTCTTTGAGCACTTTGCAGCACTGCCGACCTGGTTTTCGTCGTTATGGATACTTGTAGTTGGTAGTATTTTTGGTATAAAGGGTACACAGATTTTCAGAAATGGAAAAAAATAACGGAGGAAAAATATGAGACAAAACGGTGTAAGAAGTAACGTCAGATTCCCATATGGAAAAGGTGGTTCAGCTAAGAAGAAAAAACAAGGCTACGCTGCTAGAGAAGATGAATCATTAGGAATGAGACGTGGAAAAGAATCCGGCAAGAAACAATCTATGAAAGCTCGTAGAGATGAATCTTACGGTGCTTGGGGAAAAAGAAAAGCCAAGTTCGGTCGTAAAAACAAAGTAAATAAATAAGGAGAAACAAATGGTACAACATTTTGATTCAACTGCTCAGATGCCTAGAAAAAAAATGAGAAAAGGCGGAAGAAGCAGAAACACAAGACGTATGAACAGACTTGAAGAATTAGGTCGTGTTGATGCTGAAAGAGCTCGTACTAGAAAAGGTAAGAGAAATCTTAAAGCAGAAAAAAGAAGAGTCGTACGTGAACTAAAACGAGGATAATATGAATAGAAGAGGAATAAATACTAGCATATTAATTAAGAATGGACCTACAAGTGCAGGTAATGGAAGAGGTATAACACCTCCGACTCCAGCAAGTTCTGGTTTACCTCCGACAGGATCAGCACATGCAGTTCCGATTAACGTCACTAAAGGTAGAAAATCTACTAATTTTGATGGATCAACTAAAAATATAACTTTAGTTGGTGCTAGATCGAAAGTGTAATGAACCCTAAAGTTAAAAAACTTATGCAGGCATTGCAGGGTAAAAAAAAGAAAAAACCTGTAATGAAAACTGCAAGAACTAGTGCTCTTGAAGGTAGAAAACACTTTAAACATGGCGGAAGTGACTCCATGATTAGACAAGCACAGTCTAATTATAATGGTAGTTATATTTCGGGTGATCTAGGTGGAGTAAAAGTAGGAAATAAATCTTACGCAAAATACTATAAAGGAATGCTATAATTAAAACTAACTTAAGAAAGAAAAATGGACGAAGAAACACTAATTTATAAGATTCAAAGACAATTAAAAGAACATTATCAACAAATTGGCGATTCAATGATTGCTGGTGGGGTTGACAATATGGAAAAATATAAATATATGATGGGACAGGCACATGCCTATTTTAAAATAAGTCAGGATATCTCTAACCTGCTAAATAAGAAGGAGCAACATGAAAAAGGAAGCGTCGTCAAATTCAACTCAGACCCAAAAAACTGAAGGGCCTAAACAAGCACTTTTAGATGATTATAAAAAGTTTCAAGAAGAAGAAACTCAACGTCAGAAAAAAGCAGCTGAAGATCAACAAAAATTAGCTAAAAAAGAATCATCTAAATTACCACAACCAACTGGGTGGAGATTATTAATTTTACCATTTAAAATGGCACCTAAAACTAAAGGTGGAATTCATTTAGCCGATGAAACTATTGAGCGATCACAAGTCGCTTCAACGTGTGGACTTGTTTTAAAAAAAGGTCCATATTGTTATGACAAAAATAAATTTCCAGAAGGGCCTTGGTGTAAAGAAGGCGACTGGGTTATTTTTGCACGATATGCAGGATCTAGAATCCTGATAGATGGTGGGGAAGTAAGATTGCTAAACGATGATGAAATATTAGCAACCATCGAAAACCCTGAAGATATATTTCATCAATATTAACATAGGAGGAAACTATGCCAGACACTGAAGAAGTGAAAAAAAATGAAAAAACAGTAGATATTGATACTTCCGGTCCAGCAATGGATGTCGATATCCCTGAACAAAAAGACGAAGCTGTTGTCGAAGAGAAAGAAGTTGCTCAAACTGAGCCCACTGTTCGAGAAGTAGTTGAAGAAAAACCTACAGAAGAAAAACCTGTAGAAACTAAGAAAGAAGAAAAAGTAGAAAAAGAAGAACCTCAGAAAGAAGACGAATTAACAGATTACTCAGAAAGCGTACAAAAGAGAATAGCAAAACTTACTAGAAAATGGAGAGAAGCGGAGAGACAAAAGGATGAAGCAATTAAATTTGCAGAAATCCAAATCAAAGCTAAAAAACAAGTGGACGAAAAAATTTCTAAGCTTGAACCAGGTTATCTTTCTGTTTCAGAAGAAAGAATCAAATCAGGTATGGAAGCAGCTAAAGCTAAACTTGCAGCAGCTAGAGAAGCACAAGATCTAGGTGCAGAAGCAACAGCAATGGCTGAAATATCTGAACTTGGTTATAAAAAAGCTAAACTTGATGAAACTAAAGTTGCGCATGAAGAGTATAGTAAACAACAATCAACCAAAAAAGAAACAAACCTTCACACTGCAATAGCACCAAAAGGTCCAGTAGATAAACGTGCCCAGGAATGGGGTGAAACCAATCCTTGGTTTGGCCAAGATAGAGCCATGACTGTAACAGCAATGGATCTTCATAATCAGCTTACAGAAAAAGAAGGTTTTGATGCAACAAGTGACGAATATTATGCAGAAATTGATAAAAGAATAAGACTTGAATTTCCGCATAAATTTGGTACAAATACGGATAAGGGAGAAATTTCGACCAAACCGGTACAAACAGTAGCTTCAGCGAAGCGAAGTACAAAGACAGGTCGCAAAACCGTCCGACTCACGCCGTCGGAAGTAGCAATCGCTAAAAAATTAGGTGTGCCACTTGAAGATTATGCAAAACAAAAACAACTCACGAAGGAGGCATAAGCATATGACTAAAGACGATAAAAAAACCTCACGTGCGAGTCAAACAAGAGAAAAAACTTCTCACAAAAAAGTTTGGTCTCCACCATCTAGTTTAGATGCACCCCCTGCGCCAACAGGATTTCAACACAGATGGCTAAGGGCTGAATCATTAGGATTCCAAGATACTAAAAATATTTCAGGAAGACTAAGATCAGGATACGAATTGGTGAGAGCTGACGAATATCCAGATTCAGACTATCCAGTTGTAGAAGATGGCAAATACAAGGGAGTGATCGGAGTAGGTGGCCTAGTGCTCGCTAGAGTACCTGAAGAGATCGTTAAACAACGAGGCGATTATTATGCAAAACAACATAATGACAAAGTCGAAGCGTTGGATAAAGATATTCTGAAGGATGAGCATCCAAGTATGCCGATCAATATTGATCGACAGACTCGTGTAACTTTTGGTGGCTCAAAGAAAAGTTAATTTTTTAACGATTCCTAACCACTCAAAGATAAACAACAACTGACTGGAGGCCCTTCGGGGCAGGTCAAACTAGGAGGCCATCATGGCAAATCAAACAGTAGCGTTCGGTCTAAGACCGATCGGTAAAGTTGGACAGAATGATGACAACCAAGGTTTATCTGAGTTTAGCATTGCAGCTAGTTCATCTGCTATGTACCAAAACGACCCTGTGCAAGCAGCGGCGACTGGATACATAACAGTAGTTTCTACTTCAACTGCTACAATCTTAGGTTCACTTAATGGTATTTATTATACTGATGCCAACACAAGTAAGCCTACGTGGGCTAACAATCTCAAAGCAGCTAACACTGCGACTGACATTGTTGGTTTCGTAGCTGATGACCCGTACGAAAGATTTGAAATACAATCTTCAGACACAACTGCTTCAGCGCAGACTAATGTGTTCAATTGTGCGGACATCAAATACACTGCCGGAGATTCAGCGAACTACATTTCGAGAGTTGAGCTGGATAACGACACGTTAACAACAACTGCACAGCAGCTAAAAATCCTAGGTGTGAGTAAGAATATCGATAACGATGAAATCGGTGCTTCTCATGTCAATTGGATTGTTAAAGTGAATTCTCACTTTTTAGCTAATGGCACAGCCGGAGTATAGGAGGATAAATCATGGCAATATCACGAGGACAACTAGTTAAAGAACTAGAGCCAGGTTTGAATGCTTTATTCGGCTTGGAATATAAACGTTATGAAAATCAGCATGCTGAGATATACGTAACAGAATCTTCAGACAGAGCGTTTGAAGAAGAAGTTATGTTATCTGGTTTTGCAAATGCAGCGGTTAAACCAGAAGGTGCTGCAGTGACTTTTGACAATGCTCAAGAGACTTACACTGCACGTTACACTATGGAAACTATTGCATTAGCATTCGCGATCACTGAAGAAGCGATCGAGGATAACTTGTATGACAGACTTGCGTCTAGATATACAAAAGCATTAGCTAGATCCATGGCGAACACAAAACAAATCAAAGCAGTAGATCCACTAATCAACGGGTTACCGCAAACTGCAACTTTCACTTCTGGTGACGGTTCTGCATTATTTGCAACAAACCACCCAACGATTGCTGGAACAGTTCAAAATACTTTGACTACTCAAGCAGACCTTAACGAAACGTCATTAGAGCAATCTTTAGTAGACATTGCAGCAATGACTGACGAAAGAGGTTTAAAAATTGCAGCTAGAGGAATGAAAATGATCGTTCCACCAGCTAACCAATTTAATGCTGAGAGACTTATGAAGTCACAAGGTAGAACTTCAACTGCTGATAACGATATCAATGCAATCGTATCTATGGGAATGGTTCCTCAAGGTTATAGAGTGAACAATTTCTTAACTGATGCAGATTCTTGGTATGTTATCACTGATGTACCTAATGGTATGAAGTACTTCGAAAGAACGCCTATTAAAACGGCGATGGAAGGAGACTTCGATACTGGTAACGTAAGATACAAAGCGAGAGAAAGATACAGATTTGGTGTATCTGACTATCGTGGAATATTTGGCGTTCAAGGTGCTTAATAACTAAATATTTTGAGGCGGACATAGTTCCGCCTCAATCTTAAAATAGAAAGCCAAAATGAAGAAATTCCTAGTAAAAATATGGGCTTATGATCACTATGCTTCTTTTGAAATAGAAGCAGAAGATAATGCTAAGTCTATTGAAAACTCTATTATTGACAAATTAGGAAAAAAGAGTATAACCTGGGAATCAACGGGAATGTTTTCGAACAATCCTAACAGAATAACCTATGAGGAGGTTATCGATGGTACAAGACCTGTACAAACAAAAACGGTCCTTGGAGTTGAGGTGG
>Ga0114934_10002072_pt1 | contig 12971 bp, 21 predicted proteins | sample 4SBtaG_2_FD_99695 | JGI IMG/M metagenome (GOLD analysis project Ga0114934, IMG submission 99695) | Deep subsurface microbial communities from Kolumbo volcano to uncover new lineages of life (NeLLi) - 4SBTROV10_white metaG | ecosystem: Environmental > Aquatic > Marine > Volcanic ... | reverse complement strand
TTGCTGGAGAAGGCGCAACGGGCAAATGACTCGCCGCGTCACTCATTAATATTTCTTTAGATTTTTTTAAGTGCTCTTTTGGCGCTGCAACCTTGCCACTTTTCAACTTATTGACCCAACGCCACCACGTTGCATCTGGCACATTTTTATGTTTATTGCGTGTTTTTTCCCAATATTTGTTGCCGTGCTTCGCTAAGTGATTTGCGATATCTTGTTCAGCTTTTAGTCTTTCTTTTTTCGGAACCATAAATCACATTGCACTATCATTTTTTTACTATCACTATCATTTTTAATTTGATAGTTACTATCATTTTTTATTACCCCAAATACGCAACCAAGATCTCTTGCTGCTGCCCTGGCTTACGATCCGGGTTTTTAACACACTTATAACCAGCACTCTTTCCGTTAGCAAGCTTGCATCCGCATGCACAAATACTACTGACTGATTGACTGCATTCTAAACCACAATCCGCGCATCGATAGACATTACTAACTTTTACATGACGACCATCATCTACGATTGATTGCTGTGGATTATGACTTATTCCAAGGCTTGAAAGAATCCGTCCATGGCATTCTCTGCAGACATGATTTGTAAGTTTCCACATAAATAACCCCTAGTTCATCGGCGCAACAATAGCATAGTAATTATCACTTACAATTTTCATTCCTCGCGCTTTATCACTCAACTCTATCGATAACTCATCACCTGAATGTTTTGCGATATTTAACAAATATTTCGGATTATATTTGCTCGCAATTGTTCCTTTTGATTTCACTTTAACATCCAAACATTCATTGCTGCTTTTTTGATTTTCATCAACCGTTCTTATCGATATAACATCATCAATAAGTTCAAATTTACAACTAGGATATAACTTCTTATCAACAAATAAACATGAGCGATTCAAAACCGAAGCAAATTCAGTGCTTTTGCATTTAACCTTGAAATCACTGTCATCAAATATCACTTTCTTATAGTCATAATACGAAACATCCATTAATTTCAAATACAAAACAGATAACGCTGTTTTGAAACACAATGAATTAGGACTCTTTAATATTTCAACAGCATCAGCACTCGCTAAAAATTCATTTATTATTTTTACGCTCCGGCCAGATATTACAGCACTCACTGATTGATCAGTCTCAACTTCTATACCAATACCAACTAACATACTACCGTTCGAAGCAACCAGGCTTAGAATCCCGTCATCAACAGCAAATAGCACCCCATTTAGAAAAACTCGAGTATCGCCAACTGCAACACCCCAAGCCACTTTTTGTAAATTTTCTCTTAACTCTTGAGCAGATATTTTTGTTAAAAAATGCATTTCTTCATTTCTAAAAAAAGGATAATCCTCGTAATCATAACCAGCAAAACTCACTCGACTACGCTGACACTGGAATTTTGTATCATTAGACTCTATTTTTATATTTATTGTAGATTCCTGATTCCAGGATCCAGAGAAATCAGAGATTTTTTTTGATGGAACAGTTACTTTTACAGACTCATCAACCTGGCACGGAACAATACTTCTTATTTCTATTTCGGTATCTCCACCCACAAATTCTATAATGCCTCGTTCAGAGTCAATATTCATACAAATGTGACCCATGATTGGTATAGTCGAATTATTTGCAACCCCACGAGAAACCAACCTCACTGCGCTAGATAGCGCGCCACAATTCACTTTTGCATTCATTAATTTTATCCCTGCGTTCGATATTGATTAATAATCAGTACTGAATATCAATACTTCTCACAACAAGACCAGTCTCTTCTTCAAATATATTGGCCGCTCTTAAGCTTGCTATAAACAAGCATCTTTTTTTTTCAACATCATTACCAGTTAAACAGATGCTCTCTTGTCTATTAACTAATAACGATCCTTTTGTTTTGCTATCAATAAGAGAACCAATAAACATCCCAGATAACGAAAGCAATATCGCTACCCAAAAACCAACCCACAAATTTTTATCAAATGAATTATTCACAAAAATAACCACCTACATGCGGCGAATACCTCCACCGACAACCAATCCCGATGAATGAGGTATTTTTATACGTTACTTTTCTATTATTCCGATATTTACTATTAAAAGGTGGTTTTATCTTATTTTGAACACTACCTACAGACGGATTTTTTAATTTAATATTAGAATACGTTATTATTCCATCAGAATTGGTGCTCTTGTAAACATCAGCTTGCACAGTAGAGAAAACACACAACAAAACCACGGGTAACAGCATTAATTTGACTAACATTTTGATGCCCTCTATAAATTCAGAAATTAAAAATAAACTAACAGAGAATCCAAACAGAATCTAAGTAGACCCTACTTAGGGTCTACTTAGATTCTACTTAGACCAACATTTACCAAAACTCTAACACTATTCAGACAATTCCTTATTGTAAATATAGATCTTCATTTCCATTTCGTTATAAGTGCTAATTCCATTAAAAGAACGAACATAAACATTAAAATGGAATATCATCATCAAAATCATCACCGGCAGACACAGGACCCGCCCCAGTACTTTGAGAAGAACCTATAGGTGACGCACCATTACCCGATTGTTTTGAATCCAACATCTGCAGGTTCGATGCAATAATTTCAGTCGAATACCGGTCACCGCCTGAATCGTCTTGCCATTTCCTAGTTCTTAAGGATCCATCTATATAAATCTTGGACCCTTTCTTTATGTACTCACCGGCAATCTCAGCCAACTTTCGAAAAAAGACAATTCGATGCCATTCAGTGCGTTCTTTTTTCTCACCTGACTGCTTATCTTTCCAAGTCTCCGATGTCGCAATAGATAACGTCACAACCGCTTCGCCATTCGGCATATAACGAATATCAGGATCCTTTCCAACATTACCCACCAAAATTACCTTGTTAACACCTCTACTCGCCATTACAGTTGCCTTTATTTACCTAATCTGAATACAAATACCCACTGGGTAGATGACAAGAAACTCCCTCGTCTTCCGCCCAATTGACTACCTCTTGTGGTGGAATATAACTCACCCCTTCATAACCCAAGTCCTTCGCAATCGTCTCCCAGCACCAGGCTTGCAAATACTTTATTCGCTGCTTATCTAAAAACCTTTTTCCGCCTACCGCAGATTCACCAAGTTGATGCTGAATCGTATGGTGATGATTGCACATAGGAACCGCTGAGTACTTCGGTTTTATGCCCGTACCTGCGCCCAACGCAACACGTCGAACATGGGCTGCAACCACATCACCATCATGCGACCCTCCAATACAGCAACCTTGATCTCTCAACCAATCCAGGTAGTCCGTATCTGTACCAATAGCTACCCATACTTTTGGAGTTCGAAAAAACGAAGAACGCCATAATTTCTGTGCAATATGACCGTAGGGCCCCGATTTTTTCTTATTTGCTTCATTTCCATTTGGCATATTTAAAAGCCGCACAATTACACTTGTTTCAATATCCAGATATTTACTCAATGACATTGCTGTTATTGCATCTGCCATTTCACCATTTTCGGCGTAGAACACCACCACCATTCCTGAAATTTTTGGCTTCGGCCTACGCACATAACCCTGAAATCCACCTATTTCTGTTTCACCCTGACATAACGACACATCTACCAGCGCATCCTGGTACTCGGTTCTCCCAAATATCAACGAAGCATCAGCAGAGATACCATTCGCACAAAATAAATTAGCCTTCATACCGCTAATCATCGGTTCAGGACGACGTATAAATGCGTCAAACTCGCTAATTACCGTGTAATCGCTTAGTTTGTTCATTTAATTTTCTAAAAAATCCAAGCAAAGCACTAAGTACATATTCCCAATAACTAACTCATAAGCTAAGTTTCTGATATTGATTGCTGAGTTGTATCCTCGATGCAGTTCTGTGGCGCATGTGCTGCAGGTATATACTTCTGCAGCGGCGTTGTTGATAGCTCCACATGAATTGCATTTTTTATTTGTGTTTTCTGGATTTGTGACCAACAAGTTAGTGCCTTGCCAGTCAGTTTTATATTGCAGTTGGCGTTTAAATTCGCCCAGGGCCGTATCAGAAAAACCTTTAGCGATGTTTTTCTTTTTCTTTCCAGAACCTTTGGTCATCATTTTTTTGATACTAAGATCCTCAATAGCCACACATTGTTTTTTCGATAATAAATTCGACGCACTGTGGATAAAGTTATTTCTTTTGTTGGCAATTTTTTCATGCTGCCTGGCGACGACCAGTTTTTGTTTCTTACGGTTTTTGCTACCCTTGACTCGTCTTGATAATTTGCGCTGCGCACGTCTTAATCGTTTCTTATTCGCATCGTAGTATCTGGGATTTTCGATGACGTTACCCTCAGACGTTGCTAAAAATACGTGGATATTCATATCGACCCCAACAATTTCATTTTTTGATGGAATGGGTGCTTTTAAGGGTAATTTCTGGTCATCGTCTATCAATAGAGACACAAAGTATTTTCCAGTGGTCGTACGACGCACTGTTATGGATTTAAGTTTCCCAGGTTTTAACCGATCCATTTTGCACTTTACCCAACCGATATTTTTTGGAAGTTTTATCTTCTGATTTTTCAGGTCAGCATGGATACTTGCGGAATGGATGATACTTTGTTCTCGGTACTTGCTTTTGAATTTTGGGAACCCAGGTTTTTCTCCAAGCTTACAACGTCTAAAAAAATTCTTGTACGCTGCCATAAGGTTTCTTATTTCGTAAGCAAGTGCCCGTTGGTCGGCTTCAGCAATCCACATATTCTCTTTTCTGATTACAGGTATTAATTTCATCAGATCGAAGAGTGATTTTGTTTTACGTTGTGATTTTTTCAGATTTTTTACCGATTTCCATTCTTTTATCTTGTAATCAAGGAACCAGTTATATACGAAGCGACCTGCGCTTAAGTTTACCTCGATCGCTTTGATTTGTTTTGTTGTCGGATACAACCTGTATTTATGTCCTGAATGCATTTTTATCTCAAATTTAATAAACCAGTGATACCCGTATCAACATTGATACGGGCCGCATGCGCGATAACGAACCTTTTCTGAATGGCGGTAACACCATCCAACTGGTCAACTTCTCCTAACTGCCGCGCGCGCGATAACGAACGTAACTTTCCCACCGATCTTCGGAAATACCCCCTTAACTGCCGCGCGCGCGATAACGAACAGGAAAAAAGGCGGTGTTACTGGTGCGCCTACGCTTAACTGCCGCGCGCGCGATAACGAACTACACGCGCACTATCCCGCACTATCTGGCTTCCTGCTTCGGCGACCGTCGCGCATGAACTTAATCATGCGTCTTACACAGTCTCCACAGGCGTTGATTCCGGTGGTTATCACCGTATATGATCATTACTATTCGTGATGCATGCCAGCTATTCTTGGTACTTCGTTACGAACCCCAACATACTTAAGCTCTTCACGAATAGAATCAATGTACTTCCCAGCATTATTTGCTACATCACGTGCTGTACCTAAAATCTTCTCGTCACCTTCACCTTCACCATCCACCAACTTTCTAACGGTTTTAGCTAAATCCTGTCTTAACCCATCAATTTCTCTCATTTCGATAACTCTCTCAATAACCTGACATGCTCCCGTTTAACAGCTACAAGTCTCCAGGGAACTTGAAATGATGCTCCTTGCTTTAAAAGCGTCCTTATGTAGCTAGATTTCAACCTTTTTCGTGACTGTTTACCTTGCGCCCGTCCTCGTTTACGAATCTTTTCTTTTGTAATCTGACAAAGTTTTTTATTGATTTCAAGGTCCAACGCCTATGTACCCAATCAAGAATAATTAGTGATAACAATTTCCGTACCGACTTCTTCAGTCGTACATCTAATCGGATCAGCAGTTAAACCTAAAACACACTGAGGATTATCGTCCTGAATAATTCCCAACCCACACGGATTTACTTTGGTCTTTACTATCAACACATCCTCGACCAACTTAAATCCACCTAGAATTCCGCTGCGATCTGGTAGCCGACCCCTCGCCGAATATCGGTTCACATGGATTTTGCATTTATGGATCGGAGCATGCTTACAAAACCCCATAACTTGTTTAATCAAATAATGAAAATCCTGCATTATTTTCCTTCTTTTTGCCCAATGCATTTTCAATATTTCATTTGATAGCGGCGATAACCGGTCAATAAAAATCACTATTTCACTTCTTGTGCGTAGAAAACTATTTCTTTGTTCTTCTATCAAAACAAATTGGCCTGTTGTGGATTTACCCGGTACATATGCGGCTTCTGAGTAACACCAAAATTCTCAATTCCTCCATACTCAATATTTCGATAAAAATAAACCTTGCCCGGTAATTTCTTGCATACACCTATTTCAGCCTCAAGTATCGATGCTACGTTATCAAAACGTTTTGTCATCACCTCTGAATCAACTCGACACTTGATCGTTACCGGAAACAACGGAGGAACCCGCACTGGCACTTGACCGCGAGCATTAATCCCTTTTATCCACTCGTAACCCCTATTTGCACAACTAATGCATATACGGCCATACACAAACCGATGTGATTGTTTTAAACAACGCGCACACACACCCACTATTGAATGAGTATCAGAATCAATAATCGATTCTTCACCCGCATTCATCGCGCCTACACTGCAATTTCTACAAAATATTCTAGTTTTTTCCGGATTACGATTTCTTTTTTCAACCTTCCACGAATGCGCACAAGCCGCTTTAGTTAATTTCAAACGACCAGGCTGGCGAAGACACTCAAATAACTTTAAATCACTACTCATAGAATCCGTTCTCCTTTCACCTCTACTGAAACATACCGTGGCTTTCCAAACGTTTTTTTGATCTCAGTTAATAGCAAAGCAACATCCGGCGCTTCTGCTTTTATTCGATTCCATTTCTGTACTCGTTCATCGATAACCAGTTGCCGCTTTTCCTGGTCCTGCAACCGCATTTTTTCGATTCGTTCGCCTAAACCGTTCAATATTGCCTCTTTCTTTTACCTAACCCTAACTGCCGCGTGCGCGATAACGAACGGTCACCGAAAATAATGAACATTTATTACTTCTCCTAACTGCCGCGCGCGCGATAACGAACATTGTTTGCTGGTGAGCTTGTGGATATAGGACCCTAACTGCCGCGCGCGCGATAACGAACTACACGCGCACTATCTGGCTTCCTGCTTCGGCGACCGTCGCGCATGAACCTAATCATGCGTCTTACACAGTCTCCACAGGCGTTGATTCCCCAGGTTATTTGGGTATTTTTTCATTAATACTCGACTTTGCTTTCTTGTAAGCGCACATAATCTTAATTGCGCTCTCCTGTGTTAACTCATTACTGTTTTTCATTCGATACACTACATTTTTTGACGTACCAATATATTTAATAGCTTTTAACAAACCACCAGTCTGATTAGCAATAAATTCAAACAAAATGACGAAATTTTTTACTTTATTCCCAGGTATCCAAATCTTTGTTGAACGACTCGGTTCATAAGCATCTTTATTGATCCTAATTTTCATATCTTTTATCGTCGCGCTGTATGTTATGTTATACGTTGCTGATAAAATATAGCTCTATTGCCATTCTTTTTACGATCCTCACCAGAGCTAAAAATAGCTTCACACGCTACTCGATCTCCAATAAATTTTATTTGATTAAGCTCAGGTCGACCCAGGCCATTGGCAAGTTCATATATTCCAGCTAAACATAGCAAACAAGGGATATATCGCCCGGATAAAATCACCGCCTGGTACCGTTTTACAAATTCATTGCGCTTGAACGGCAGTTCCTTGTTGTCGACTTTACATAAATTAATCCACCCGCCAAGTTCTACAATCACAATATGAATATTCGGATCATCAAACACGACGCTGCTATACGGACCCACGGTTCGTATCGCTTTTTCAACCTTTGTCCAGGCAACCAAGGATCTGTCTTCCCGGCTACCCTCAATAATCTCGATAATATCTGCGGGTTTGGGTAAGTACTTACCTTGCCCAGGTGTTGTTGAATGTTTACTTAGAGCATGCCGAACCGCGTCGAAGTCAAACGGTTTCATGGCTTGCCACCAAACGCCCATAGCAAATTTTGTAAACGTTTTCTCGTAAAACGAATAAACATCAGCAAGCAATTCTCGAAATTCTTGTCGGTTTTTATTTTCAAGACTCATCGGCTACCTCATCCACCCATTCTTGCCCTACAGCCCGGTTTTGTTCTTCCAGCAGTTCTTGTTTGTTTTTACCGTGATGACTATCACCACGCTTTGCAGATTGAAGATAGCTTTCGAACTTTGTCCCGAATAATGTCTCGGGACGTAAATATTTTGCTTCTGGCGTATTCAGCCACTGAGCCGCTTTTGCATCGATTACCAGATAAAAATCTTCAAGTGAAAATCCCTCTGCTAATCGAGCATTGATATATCGCTTAGTGTGTTTCGATGATCGATAACTCGCTAAGGTTTTTTTGTTTAAATAATCGATGATGGGTTTTATTCGCTCAGAGTCTTTTTCGTTATCGCTGTCATTCTCGACAATATGTTCTTCTATCCTGTTACTGTTACTGTTACTGTTACTGTTACTGTTACTGTTACTGTTACTGATATCGAAACCTTTATCGGTTTCGTTTTTGAGCATTAAGAAAGGCTTTTGGAATGGTTTCGAAAGGGTTTCGTTGCCGTTATTATTTTCTTTAATTAAATCACTAAATTTGTCTGGCATTTTTTTGCAGTAAACTTCAAGTGATTGTATTACAAGACTTTTAAAGACTTCTGGAGTTTCGTTAAGCCTCTTAAAAGCTGCAATACCTTGATTTGTATTTTCGATTTTATTGTATTTAAGGAACTTGTTAACGAAAACGTACTTTGTTTTTTCGTCGTAATTAAGAAAATTGATTTCCGCTAATTTAGTGATGCTATTTTTCGTTATTTCAACCGATAACGATAAATCCTCCGCTAAATAAGCAATTGGTAATCGATAACAGCCGACCATATTCGAATGAACACATGTAAGTATATAAATAGCAACAAGTTTCGTGTTACTGTCTAATTCGCTAACTTGTGGATCTTCCCAGAATTTAACGCTAATTTTGCCGTAATCTTTCATTACTTCTTCACTATTTAATTAACGGCGTCCTTGCTATTTTTGACGTATTTCGGGTTACTTAACCCTTTTAAATGCCCTTCCGTAACCCTTTCGCAACCCTTGCAAACCCTTTCGAAAGGGTTTAATCAACTCCCTTATTTCTTAATTTAACGCTATCCAGATAGCGTTCGAACCGTTCCGCTTTCTTCTTTCTAACCACCTGTACGCGCGCGATAACGAACTGGATGATTTAGTACTGTATTGCTTTCAGTAGCCTAACTGCCGCGCGCGCGATAACAAACAGTCATCCCTTTGATAATGACCTGCAGGTACTCCTAACTGCCGCGCGCGCGATAACGAACTTTAGTAACGGTTAGTAACGCATGTAACGGTCCCTAACTGCCGCGCGCACGATAACGAACTACACGCGCACTATCCCGCACTATCTGGCTTCCTGCTTCGGCGACCATCGCGCATGAACTTAATCATGCGTCTTACACAGTCTCCACAGGCGTAGATTCCGGTGGTTATCACCGTATTTATTAAATTTAACAACTACTCAGGTGCCGCATATCAATCTCAACAAAACACTCTGGATCCTGCTTCAGTTTCCGCATGTATTTCCATACTGGCGTATTACACATTTCTAATAATGCTTCTTGCTTGCAGTACTCTTTTGACACTAAATCCCATAAGGCTTTAACAGCACATGATCTTTCACCAATTCGTTCAAAGTCTGCGTCTATTTCTTTAATATGCCTCATTTCTTACCACTCTTTTTGCCTAAAATTAGAACGTCCGCTTTGATCGTCTGGAATTAAGTCATCATCCCAAGAGAGCCCACGTTGCGTACTAATCTCTGTATTCAATTGATCTCTAGCAAGATAGCGCAAAGATTCTATGTAACCAACTTCGAAACAACGAACGTTATTTGGAACCACTTTCAGACCCAGCGCAGCTAAGAATCTGGCATGTTTTTCGATCTCACCGTTTTTCAATCGACTGACTGTAGATTCATCAACTTCCAAAGCACCAGCAACCCGCTTAAGTCCGATTGACGCAAGCTGTTGCAAAATAATCGTTGAGTTCTTGCGTGATCTTTCTTTCCAGTCCATTGATACTCCTTATCACGTTGATGACGGTGTTAACTCAAAGATGTCGGGACGGAGGTCAGAACGAGTAACTTTTCCTTTGGTGTATTTTTCAATTTTTTTTGCCAAAGTATGACTAGGCTTTCGATGCCCGCCTTTTAGCTGCACCAGATAATCAACAGTTGTGCCGCAGGCAGCAGCCATGTTTTCGCGCCCAGTTATATCTAGGCTTTTAAAATAAACATCTAAATTCATTTGGCGATATTAGCACACCGCTAAGATTTTATACAAATATATTAGCATTTTGGTTATTTATCATTTTGCTAATATTAAGGATAATTCACCTATGGACAATGAACCTGTAAGCGAAACACGAAGAACTAATATGCTATTATTGATAGACGAGATAGGATCAATTAAAGATTTCTCTGAACGTTGTAATACCAACGCGAATTATATAAGCCAAATAAAAACCCGACACAAAAATAGGTCATTAGGCACAAGGCTAGCGCGAAAGATTGAGAAAGCTTTAAAAAAACCTATTGGATGGATGGATGTACCACACCCTAAGAGTGCCAACATCTTTGAAGAAGAAGCACAAACATATTCGGCAGTAACGCCCACAGATACCAAGAAAACAAACAAAAAGGAAGAAAAGTTGTTAGAAATATTTCGGGAACTTGACCCTGATGATCAAACCCGGCTGCATGAGGTTGGCTCTGCGCTACTTACAGCGGAAGATATCTTAAAGTGGGACGGCGAAACAGACAGAAGAAAAGTAAAGTGAAATTATTATTGCTACCTGGACTGCTCAACTTCACAATCTAGCTCACCGTCCGGTGACTTTTCTAGTAACAATAACTAGGTTATTACACTTTATACCTTTTCGATATTAATAACCAATGAGGCACCCTAACTATGGAACTTATAGGCTTTTTTTTTGGATGTATTGTATATATTATATTTTCTTTTTTCGCCGGTACAATAACTGAAAACAGTGGTCGTTCTAAATTTTGGTTTTTTGTGATATCCATCGTTCTTTCGCCAGTTCTTAGAATTATTTCAGCACTACTGGTTAAGGAGAACATAGAAGTTCTTGAGGAAACATCAATCTTTAATGGTACCCATAAAAGATGTCCAAAATGCGCTGAAGTTATAAAAGGAAAAGCAATAATTTGCAAACATTGTGGTGCAGAGTCTATCGCTATAGAAGCCATACCATTAGTTGTTCCAGAAACTAATCCACCAGTTGCTATTACCCGAGAACTACTAAAACCTCAGAGTTTCTGGAAATGGCGATAAACTATATTTATATAGTTTAACTGTAAGCCTAAATTTCCTTAAGCATTAAAGGTCTATAAATCCCCACCCAAACCGGCTTTTTGCCGGTTTTTTTGTGCCCTAAAAAATAAAAACTTAGCATTATGCTTGATTTTTATCTTATCACTATGCTAAGATTTTAACCAAGGCATTCGACGAGTTGAAATATTAGCGCGGTGTAAAAGCCGCCATTTTTTAAACAAAGGACTCAAACATGAAAAATATGTCACCAATAAAAATCGCGCTGATCCTGGCTTGTTTTTTCATGACAGGGCTCAGTATCCCAAGCCTTGGAATACTCGGGTAAATTTTTCAACGAGAATCAAAAGAAAAATTTTAAAGAGAGGCTAAATATGAGTACTTGCAGGATATGTGGTGATTACGAAGAACACGAATCTGGCAACCCGATGATTCCTTGTGGTACCGGGTCGTGAAACTAACTTAGCAACGAATAGGTTAAGCAAATGATAAATATAGATCCAGTATATTTACAACAGTTCAATAGCGCTGTATCGCACGCAGATGAAACTGAAATAGGCCGAATTGTGCTGCTGTCGATCAAAGCTCAAAAAGGGGCATTTGAACATCAACCAGATCATCGTCACGAAGCTATTACGTTTCTCGAAGAAAACCTTACCTTTTATACGTCTTTATTTCCGAGTGATGGACGAATTCAAAAAATAATTGAAGCGGCAAAAGCCTTCATCAATGAACCGATCGTCAACGTTGGCTCCATGGCTTATGCAAGCATTATTGCTACCCATGTTCACAATGACTCAAAAATGGCGAGCAAGGATTGTCCCGCTGAACACGATGAAAAATATTGGTGTGCAGAAGGAATCGCAGAAATTACAGAAATTTGCGTTAAACCTCGTATGGACATGAACGAATATAAAGCAGCAATCGAATGGTTTTGCGCATTCTCAAAAAGATAACCTCAGCTATGGGTGGCTTGCCACCCTTTTTTTAGGATCAGAGAAATGATATCGAACTCTGCAACCCACGACATATTGATCAGGCTGAGGGAGCGCAAACAACGTAATCAACGTTGCATTATTCGATATAGAAATCGTTATTTTGAGCGGTTTGGGCGATACCCAGATACTCGACGAACAGGATTAAGAACCAATGAATCACACAGAGTCGATCCGCTTTATCCGCTTTATCAGGTTTAATCATGGCAGCAAATATTGTAAGCACACAGAATTTACCAATGGCTAATTTCAACCCAAATATCGGCGGAAAAATACGTCCTGGAATTAAAGTTCTGACAAAAAAAGCCGCTCAAAATGAAACTGCTGTAGATCTTTATAATCGTGGCATTGCGGCGGGTGTAAGTTTTTCAATAATCGAGAAGTATATTAAAGATAAGTGCAAATTAGATTACCCACTCACACCTAAAAATGTTCCGTATTTTAGAGTCAGCAAAAGTGATTTTTCGGTACCTGAAATTGCTGATAGGATCATGGAAATGTACGGTT
>Ga0114934_10002070_pt1 | contig 12979 bp, 6 predicted proteins | sample 4SBtaG_2_FD_99695 | JGI IMG/M metagenome (GOLD analysis project Ga0114934, IMG submission 99695) | Deep subsurface microbial communities from Kolumbo volcano to uncover new lineages of life (NeLLi) - 4SBTROV10_white metaG | ecosystem: Environmental > Aquatic > Marine > Volcanic ... | reverse complement strand
TGCTACACTGTTGATCCTTACGATCCTGACCATATTTTGGCCATAACTCGCAAGCAACGGATGATGTTGCCCGGCGAGACCAAAGAGAGTTTGACAAAGGACCTCGGCAAGCCCCCAGCTAATCTCGGGTGGCCTTATAAGGGTTCCATTCTCCTGGAATCGACCGACGGGGGGCGCTCGTTTAGTGAAATCTCTGGCAGCTACCTTGGCTACTACAGTCACCGGGCTACGATGCTCTGGACAAAAGACAATGTCATTGTCGCGCCGCACATGGGCCGCGGGCGAAGCGACTGGGGGCTAGTCGTTGATATTAGTCTCGACGGCGGCAAGACCTGGGTGGACTCAACGGAAAGCGGCGCAGCAATGATGAAGGACGCCAAGAGCTTCGTGCTGGTTCCATTTCCCCCTGGTTTTTCCTTCACCACGGGGACCCTAGAGTTGTCGCCCAAGCACTTTTTGACGGTCTACGCTACCGGAAAGCCGCTGACTATTGAGGGAGTTTTCTGGCACATCGAATCTCGCCAAGACCAGGCCCAGAGCAAAACATTGAATATCGGCAGCGACAAGCAGTTGTTTGTTGATGATTATGTTATCGAGTCGCTCGACGGCGTGTCGCAGAAGTTGAATCAGCCGACGAAGTATGCGGGCAATCCCGTGCTTGGTGTGGTCCCCAAAGGCCAGCCATCCTGGGACGCTGATATGCCGATATATTTTAGCAGTGTGCTGTTCGATGAGGATGAGGAAATCTTCAAGATGTGGTACGGCTTGTGGGAACAAGGCAAGGGCGATCATGACTCCGTTCTGGCCTATGCTACCAGCAAGGACGGTATCGAGTGGCACAAGCCCTCGCTGCGGATACTTGAGTATAAGGGCACGAAAGAAAACAACCTAGTAATGAGCCACAGCGGATTGGCCTCCGGCGTGTTCAAGGACGCTCACGAGAAGGACCCGGCAAAGCGCTACAAGATGGTACACCCGTGGAAGAATTATAAGGTGTTTGCTTCCTACTCGGCCGACGGCCTGCACTGGAACCTGTACAACGAAGGCAAGGAGGTAATTTACGTCTCCCCCGGGCACGACAGTCACATGGTCGCCTATTGGGATGAAGGGCTCGGTAAGTATGTGGCCATAATCAGAGAGCGGACAGGCCGAATAAAAAATATCCGCAGGGAACTCATAGAGGACGAAACGGAAGCGAAGATCTGGAAAAAGCTGTGGCGACCAAAGCAAAAGACCTCGCCAGATAGACACACCCTAAGGAGGGTGGGCCAGGCAGAGAGTGACGATTTTGTGAACTGGACACCGGTCCGGGTTATCATGGCTGCTGATTCGGAGGATCCTGTCAGTCGAGATCAATTTTACAACATGGAAGTCATGCAATACGAGGGATTGCGGATCGGGTTCATGACGGTATTTAGCTATCACCGCGATCGCAACCGCGGGGCGATCCAGTTGACCTACAGCCGTGACGGGATGAACTGGCATCGTGGCGGGAACCGGGAAGTCTTCCTGCCTTTATCCGATAAACCGGGAGACTTCGACTGGGGTATGGTTTATCCGCTTCAGGCTCCGGTCGTGGTTGGAGATGAAATATTCATTTTCTACGACGGGCATGCTAGTGACCACAATCAGATTCTCCCAGACGGAATCCGTGAAGTGACCGACGGAATTGGTCTGGCCAAGCTGCGTTTGGACGGGTTTGTGTCTATCGATGCCGGCGAGGCCGAAGGGACGCTTGTTACCAAGCCGTTTATTTTCAGCGGGCAGAACTTGACAATCAACGCAGATGCCAAGATGGGCAGCGTTCTTGTTGAAATTCTCGACGAGACGGGCAAACCTATTTCGGGCTTGAGCAAACAAGATTGCGATCCTCTCAAAGCAGACAAAATCCGTCATACAGTTACCTGGCAGGGCAAGGCTGACGTTAAAGCTCTTGAAGGAAAACTGGTTAAGCTGAAGTTTCATTTAGAACATGCGAAGCTCTTCTCGTTTGGGTTTTAGAGTTCATGATTGATCAGCCCCGCAAAATAGCTTCCAAGCTGAGCGAGAATGGCAATGCGATCTTGGACGTAATAGACGAGCGTAAGGGTTGAACCCAAGCTAACAAGGATTATTTCTGCAGATTGCCATCCGGCATTTCGTCGCCGGCCATGAACGATCTGACCAGCAGTTCACGGGGCGACGATAATTCAGCGGATAGCCACCCACGCTAAAAAAGTTGCCTTGATCGACCAACTACGGCGCCAAATCACGCAGCGCGATCCGCGTGACTCCCACGTCCTCCTTGTTGATCGAATAGGCGATGTACAGGTGCTCGCCCCAGACGGTGGTGTGCGGGTACTGCCAGCCGGACAGCTTGTTCTTGCCCGAGAATCGCATCGTGGTTTTCTCGCCGCGGACAACGAAAGCACGGTCGAACGTCACGCCGTCACGGCTGAGGGCAATGGTCAACGGGATGCGGCGGCCGATCGCCGGGTAGACAGAGTTGGGCTGCCAGCTCGGGTTGTTGACGATGAACGCGGTCCCGTCGGGAAGGTTACCCGCACTCGTTCGCGAAGTGGCGTCGGGAAAGTCCGTTTTGGCGGGCTTGCTCCAGGAGCGGCCGTTGTCGGTACTCATGCTCGCGTACAACCAGGGGTTGTTGGTCCGACTGCGAAACAACATGACGACTGTTCCGTCGTCACGCTGGAACCACGTCGGCTCCGGGTACAGCAGATCGGATGACTTGGGCAGGTCGGCCTTTCTCCAAGCCGTGATGCCGTCGGGCTCGTCAGAGACCATCAACACCGGCTCCGTATTTGTTATGTGCCCGCCGAACAGGAGACTTCCGCAGCGCAGCATTCGAGGCGCGTTCATAAACGAGCCCGGCACGAGCGGGCGCCCGTGGTCCCACTGAAGACCGTTTGGGGAGGTTTTGGCGTATAAATGATTGGTGCCGATGTCTCGGCGACTGACACCGTAGTAGGCCACCAGTGTCTCGCCGGCCGCGAAGAACCCGGCAGCGTTGCAGTACTCTGGCCCAACGTTGCCGTCGGGATCTTCGGCAAGCACCACGGGCTTCGACCAGTCGATGCCGTTGCTGCTCCGGCAGTACGACACGCTCTGGCCGCTGTGGTCTTCCTGCACCAGGCCACTGGACCACATTGCATAGATCTTCCCGTCAAAGACACCAAGGTTCGCGTGATGACAAAACTTGTACCCGTCCTTCATTGCCCGATACAACACTTGATGCTCACCCTCAACCGTCGCCAGCCCGAGCGAATCGGGTTGGGACTGATCGAATAGACCTTCCGCAGCGTGGATGAGAGGAAGCTGTTTTTTGTAGCGGGCCAATAAGTAGACCCGAACGAGTTGCACGGACTCTTCGCTCGCGGAGTCGTTCTTGGAAAGCGAGACTTCCAGAGCGTTGGCGCCGTTTTTCAACGTCGACGGTGTAACCTGGTAGTCAAACCGCGACTTTCCCGAATCCCGTTCGGCCAGTTTCGGGTCCTGAAGATGCTGGCCTCCCAACCGCAGCTTGATCGACGCCGCTTCGGCGGGACGCTTCAGCCAAACCAGCAATCGCAACTCTTCGAGCCGGTCCCGGCGTGCCGCCTCTTGCAGATCCTCGCGTACAACCAGGGAAACCGTCTGCGGTTTGCTCGGCTCAAGCTGCAGCGGCAGCGGGGAGCGGCTGGAAACGTGCCGGTAGTAGCTCCGCACAGGATCGTCGACGGCGAACAGCTTATCCTTTCCTGTGAGCGATTCTGGGCCGCCGAGTTGGGGCAGCGCGGCGTAGTACCGGTTTCGTATCCGCTCCAGCGTTTCCCCGTCCTTGTGCTCAAACGGCGTACCCAGATTCCAGAAGAAGATCCCGTCGGCGCCGGCCGCGTACCAGTTCGTGGCAACGCCGCGGAAACCCTCGGAAATGAACTCGTCGGGTACCTGTTGAGGCGCCTTGCGGTTGATGCACGGGTAGACTTTCTTGCCGTGTCGATGGGCGAGATCATTGAGTTCCTCGACCGGCACAGAGAAGGGTGAATAGCCCAGCCCGGGAATGAGAATGTCGACGAGGTCCTCCTCGATCCACGTTTTCACGTCCAAGCCCACGTGTTTCGACTGCCGCAGCGTGTCGGGCAGGATGGCGGCTACGAGGATCGGCCGGCCGCGCAGCCGAGCTTGCTCGTCCGTGCACCGGCGAATCCGCCTCACGAGGGCCGTCATTGCCTCCAACTCCGCTTCCGTTACGGGCTCGCCTCTCATCGTTCGGCTAAAAAAAACAGGGTGGCGCATGAAGTTCAGGTCCACGCCGTCGACGTCATAGCGGCGGCATACCTCCTGGATGATCTCGAACTTCCGATCGCGGACCTCCTGGTGGGAAAAGTCCAAGGCAATGGCATAAAGTCCTAAAGGATGGGCGTCCTTGTTTTTCGGCACGTCGCCGGGGTCGACCCAGAAATTGCGATGCGCTTTCTTCCACAGGGTGATCCCACCGGACCCACCGGATATGAAACTGTCGTGGCAGTCGTTCATCCGGACCGACGCGAACAGCTCCATACCGTTGCCGTGCGCAAAGTCGATCACGATCTGCAAGGGACAACGGTCGGTCTTAATGAGTGCTTTGACATTTTCGGTCACTTTCGGCCAGTATTTTGGAGGCCCGCCGTGTGCGTCCCCATAGATCGGCTGAATCTTGCTGTCGTACACGGGCGCGTCCGCCCAGCCACCCAGTACCGACCAGGAAATCACGTCCACGTGCGTACCTACCAGCGGTTTGAGCCGCCGCTTGAGAAATCCTTCGGGCGTGTCGGCATCGTCCCGGCTCAACTCGTAGGTGTCATCGTTGAATATGATTCGCCGCGGCTGGGAGAGCGCCTTCTGCCGGGCAGCCTTCGCTTGCTCCCGCGCGGCGGGTTCGCCGCTGACCGGACCGCCTGCTGCCAGGGCCAGCAACGTGATCACGAGGCCGCCGCGCGACATGCTCCGCGGCTGGATGGCAGGGGGCTGCAGCCTCATCGTTGCTTTCCTTAAAAAACGTAACTTCTTAGAAGCCGATTGGAGTGCGTTTGATAGGACGGATTACCGATTCGTTGGATAGTCCGTTGGAATGGCTCGTTTTTCGACGAATCGGCAACAACTGATAGTAATTTTGATTTTCACCCTACTAGGCAAGACCAACATCTTCATCCCAAAACGCTCATGCAGCAACTCGTAACCGGAGGTAATTTTGTGCCGCATGAATTCCCGCAAGACTTTTCCTAAGCTTATTTATGCGGTATCCGGCATCCACTATCTTCTTTTGGCCCTATTCAACTTTCCTTTGGGCCTCTCTTCAATCGCCAGAAGGCTCTCTTTATTGGCCAACCTTTAGGTCCTCGCTTTCCTAGATACACGGTCATAAACTGATTCGGTCCAACGTCGATGGTCGCCGAGCCAGTGTTACCAAACATCTCGAACTTCTTGGACTTGGCCAGCAAAGGAGTGCTCTTCTTGCCGTCGTCGGCAATCCAGGTTTTGCCGCCATCAAAGCTTATTCTGCCCATGCGGGATTTATTCCGCTGCCCGAGGTTGTGTTCAAAAATAACAACATTGTCATTGGTCCAAAGGAGATTTGCGCGGTGCGCGTAGTAGCCGACGTAGCTGCCGGGAACTTCTTTGAACACGCGTCCGCCATCGGTTGACTCCAGCAAGAGTCCGCCTTTCCACACCCAGCCCTCGCTTTGGCCCGTTATTCTTTCCACTTCCTTTGGGTTATCACCCGGTAACATAAAGGATTGCTTTCGCGAGGCAGCCAGGATGCGATCCGGATCGATTGGGTCAACCGCATGGTCCGTTTCGGTCGCGTGCTGATGCACGAGGGTCGCATCACCCCAGGTTTTGCCGCCGTCCTTGCTGCGAACCATAACATCCCGAATTCCAGGACGCGTCTGATCCTTCTGTTGATAGTCCTTCCAATCCGGATAGCGAAGCGAGGTGGAAAACATCAGCGTCCCGTCGGGGCTTTCAATAAAACTGCAGTAAGCCCATGCAGCACAAGCCATTTCAAAGGGATCCTCCTTGCCCGTTGGCGCCAGCGGGCCAAAATCGACAGTGGCTGTCTTCCATGTCCTGCCGTCGTCCTCCGAACAGGAGACGTGCAGCTTTTTGCCCACAAAGCTCGTGCCTCCGTTGTCGGGCAATTGCTGGTGAACAAGCCACAGCTTTCCGTCACGAGTTATTCCAAGGCCAGCTATATACTGATTCGGCTGAGCCTCCGGCAAGCTAATCAGCACAGGTTTCCAACTCTCGCCGTTGTCTTTGCTCCTGAAAAGAGTGTGACCCAAATCCTCCTTACCCGTATGCAGCCAGATCGATCCGTTCGGATGTCTGAGCAGGTTCAGCATGCCCGCATCCCCCGGTGGCAACAGGTTCAGTCCTTTTTGCGCAACAACGATTTGCACCTGATTGGTGGCATTAGCATTGGCCCCAAATGCTGAGCCAACAAGACAAAAGAGCACTGAGAAGGATACAAGTAATCTCAGGCGTGTATTCATATGTATTCTCCTATAGGATAAGTGCCAAAGTTCTATATAAAACGTATAAGCCAGTTGCAATTTCTTTTGAGCCATCCACTGATTAAGCAGCACCACTTTTTTCAAAACGCAGTCCAAAAATCCTTCTGCAATGTTCCAAATCTATATTGAGTTGCCGTCTTTCTACTGACAGTAATTTTGATTTGGGTGTAACTCGCATCACTCGCGTGCGTTCACGTTGTATTCAAAACGAGTTACTTCAAACGCTAGCTTACCAACAAGTGGGTCACCCGTGGTAAAAAGGATGTTTGAACTATCCACACCATTCCACCGAAGGAGGTCCAACGATAATCGTGAGTCAGGAGAAGCATGTTATCAAGGCCCGTGAAGAATCTGATGCGCTGAAAGCACTAGAGGTCAAAGTTCGCTTCGTGCTCCTTGACACCCTCAGGCACAACATTGCGCAGCTGCGACCGATCGTTGTATTGGTCCGGCAGGTATTGCTCCAACGGCTTCTCACCTGGTTTGTAGCCCGGATTCAACTCGCCGACCGGCGGGGCGTCCTCGTCAACTCGAAAAGCGACGATTTCGACTCGGTGCGCGCCAAAGGGAACTCCGCCTCGGTTCACAACCGAATATTTCCCGTCCACAATCTCAGCACCCGAGGTGGGGCCCTTCGTCCCCTCGATCGGCAGAAAGCGAATCTGCCCCTTCTCCAAGGGCTGCCCATCGATGGAAACCGTCCCATGAACCTTGACATGGTCCGGATGGCCAGGCCGACCACAACCGCCGATCCCCATCAAAGCAGGAATGAGCAGCAAAACTACCGGGATAGTGGACCAACCAAGAGCAATCGCAGGCACAGCAAAACGCAATACGAGGCAATGTTCACGAGAAACACGTTCATCAGGAAGACTTCTTTTCATGACGTATTATTGGAGCGATAAACACTCGTCCTTCAAACCGACAACCTCACCCAGCTGATCTGCATCGATGGCGTCGTTCCTTCGTAGAAAACGACCAACACGTCGCCGTCAGGCAACGCTGCCGCGAAAGGCAGTCCAAAACTCCACATTTCTATTTGAGCAAGCAGGTTCCCCGTGTCGGCATGGGCCTTCAACGTCGCGGACGGAGAATGCTCATACAAAGGAATCTCGCTGTCCGCAGTGAAGGGCCCTGTTCCCGATTTCGCCAAACGGGCGCGGATGGAACGGGAACCGAAGCGGTCCACCCAAGCCAAAACGAATCGGCCGTCTGGCAACACGGCTGGATTCGACGGCTGATCGGCGAACCCCAGATCTTCTGGAGCCGTCCAGGTCTTCCCCTCGTCTTCGCTGATACGGCGTCGGATATTCAGATACTCGCTGGTATCGCGATCGTACGTCCAGGAAAACGAAACAATCTTGCCTTGCGGATCGAGTGCCGCGCGTTGGTCCCAATAGAAGATACGCGCTGCGGGGTCCTGGCTAACCGTATGCGGACGACTCCAGTTTTGTCCCAGGTCGTCCGAATAAAAATAGACGACCCGCTGCATCCATTGGGAGGTATCGCCGTAATGCTTATTGGTTTCGATGCTCACGGCAAGGCGGCCGCTGGGAAGCTTCAACACAGGGTTCGTCAATGATGCCGGTCCCACGTCATCCGGGCAGGGCAAAATGCGAACAGGTCCCCAAGTCTGGCCCATGTCGTGCGAGTCCGTCAACAAAACATGCATCGGCAGGCATCCCTCGGTCTGCTCATTGAATAGCGGTTTCCCCGGATAAGTTTGGCGATCGACCCAACAGGCGACCATGATCCAATGATGCTCAGACAAGGGCGTGACATAGGCGACGGAGATTGAGCCTTGCTTGTTTTCGACGACACGGTCGAGCGGCACAACCGGCTCGCTCCACGTTCGCCCGCCGTCTTGCGATCGGCGCAGTTCGACCGTTCCGTCGGCGGAGTCTTTCGTCGAACCGACCCGATAGGTGGCCAGTAGTGAGCCATCTGGCAAAGTGACAAGGGCCGGAAATGTGGAGACGGCTCGGGCGCCGCCTGGCTCGCCGCGGTTCAAAATGCCACGCTCTACAATTTGCATTTCCTGTAGCTTTCGTCACTTAATGATTGTTTGTCGAGAGCCCGAAAACGAGCCCATCAAATGCCACAAATGGTTTTCTGAGACGTTCCTAATACTTGCCAACCGATTCGCCCTGGTCGCGCGTTGTGAGTGCAGCCAGCACCCCTCGATCGATGGTCTCGCTGAGGAAGTGCGCGCTGGCGTCGCCAAAAACAAAGTGGCAGCCGCCCGGATGCCAACTCGAGAATCCGCCCCCGTAGAACACGAACTCGGATGCTCCGCCCGGCAAAGTGTCCAGGCCGTTGATGCCGTCGAAGGTATCGTTGGCAGCGTGGGTTATCCAGAACCATCCCACATTGCTACCTGGCTCCCCGCCTGTGACTTCCCCCACCATCAGCGTATGGCTAGTCCCGTCGGTGATTTGCGCGATACGAGTCTTAGAATTATTGTAGAGCACACCATTGGCGCCGCGGTAGCCGAGAGCCGATGCGTCACTTAACCCCAAGCGATAATAGGTCTTACCGTCACACGTGTAGTCGAGACTGTCGGCCACCGCCGACATGTTGGTCTTCATCAGGGGTGGTTCCGTCTCGTAAACCCATTCGGGCCCCTGGGGATCTGAGGGACAAATATAGATCGGGACTACCTGGGAACCAGCCTCGGCACTATCGCCATACTCAATCATGATATGTTCGATAATGTGATCAAGGTTGTCTTGTTCCAGATAAGGGAGAATGTACGTCAAGAAACCAAATGACTGATTCTTGATCGAAGGGACCTTCGGAGGTCTGCCGCAACCGCCCTCGCTAGCGTCGCCCCACATAAGCAGCGCGGGGGGAAATCGGCCGACGGATGTATGATGGTTGTGCATACCAATCCCCACCTGCTTGAAATTATTCAAGCATTGGGTCTTTCTAGCCGCTTCGCGGGCCGACTGAACCGCCGGCAGCAGCAGCGCAACCAGGATGCCGATGATGGCGATCACCACTAACAGTTCCACCAAAGTGAAACCGTGGCGTCTCAGCAACATAAAAATTGCCTCCCTTAAATTGCCATTATCTTCCTTAAAAATGACGACTGGCCGAGCAGCGGCAATCCGGTTCGCGATCGTTTTCAAGCGGCTTGCTTACGTGATCTTGAAACGATTCACGCATAAGATCTCAAGACAATTCACACAATATATCTTGAAACAATTCTTGCAATATAGAGGTGCAACATTCAAGTTTCAACGGGAAAATGCTAGGTCCTCTAATACGCTAGGAACTTTGTCGTAGGGGCCGGTGGGCTTCTATCGCGCGCCGCCTTGTGCTTGCCCAATTCTCCTCATAACTTGCTGCTATACCATTGTTTACGGCACATACCTTTGAAGGTACGAAAACCAACAAGATAGGGAAGTGATGCGCATATTTGATCCACCGTCCATTGACGGGCCGTTTTTATTTATTAGAATAAAGTAGACTAATGGGAATTTTACACTCGTCTAGTCCCTGTCTCATGGAAACCTAATAAAATAAGGGGGGGAAGCTAATGAAGTTTTCAGCAACATTTTTGGCCGTTTTGACCCTGATGGTTAGTGCGGCATCTGCGGAACTCGTTGTGCTTCAAGATGGCCGCGATGGCTACACCGGCGCGCAAGACACGGCCATCTACTCGGGCAACAATACTAATTACGGCACCCATGCCAACGGGGCCTATCAAACCCATTACATTTCTTGGGGCGGCGCTGACTACAGATCGTTGTTTAGTTGGGACCTTTCCTCCTACGCAGGGACCGCCAATGGTGATGCGACGATCACCCGATGGCGCGACACTCAGAATGCTTCCCAGAACAACAGCGTCGACTTCTATGGTGTCACGGAAACCTGGACCGAGGGCGGTGCCAATAGTTCAACCCGTGACGGCTCGAATGCGTGGGCCGGTGGTGCCATGCTTGGATCTCCTGGCGGTGCGAGCATGACGACTCTGCTGGATTCGACCGGACCGACGGCTGGCGAAACGTCTTATGACCTGACTATTCCTGCGGCCACGGTTGACACCTGGCTGACTAGTGGTGTCGCTAGTGTCATCGGCATTATGCCAGGTCAGACCAATTCAGCATGGTCATGGTATACAAAGGACTCTAGCCAAGCCGGCCTAACCCAGGAGCGCAAACCAAAGCTCACACTCGACGTAAACCTAATACCCGAGCCAGCGACTTGGGCCGTGCTTGGACTCGGTAGCGTGTTAGTGCTCTTGAGGCGTCGAAGAACCACCTAAGAACCTGTTTTAATATGCTAAACTCCTTGAACGATGGGCTTCCAAGGCCATCCGATCGCTGGAGTTCGCGCTTCCAGAGTCGACGACGAGGACTGTTTCCGCCACCGGCTTCGATGAAAATCGATTCGGCCCGGGCGTAACGTCGCTTGACTTTGGTGCGCCGGCAGCGCAAAGTTGCCCGTCTCGCCGGATGTGCCGACACAGACATGTCCCTTCGTTGCATCCCGTGTCGTAGGATACCGCACGGCTCGACACTCGGCATCTTGTCGAATGTCGAGGGCACTCCCCAGGCAAAACTCAGGACAAAACCGACGCTGTACTGACGCTCGCGCCTATTTGGCAAAGGAAAAGTTCACGGTTTTTGGTGACCATTTGGGAAATTCCGGATGAAATCTTTCAATACCCAACAGGGCCTAATGGTTCTGTTTCTATTCGTGCTGAGCGGACTTTTTGCTGTGGGGTGTCTTCACAAGTCAAACATCTCCCCGAAGACATTTCACAATGTCCTGCTCATCAGTATCGACACGTGCCGGGCCGACCGTTTGAGTTGTTATGGTTATGGGCTTCTGACCACACCCAATATCGACGCCCTGGCTGCAGAAAGCATTCTTTTTGAGAATGTCATCTCCCCGATTCCTCAGACTCTGCCTGCCCACAGCTCAATGTTGACCGGCACCATCCCGCCCTATCATGGTGTCCATCACAATTTTGATTATCTCGCCGATGAGTCCAATACGACCCTGGCAGAGATTCTCAAAGATGTTGGCTTCACTACCGGCGCTGCCATCAGTGCCTCTGTCCTCGATTCAGAGTTTGGCATCGACCAGGGCTTTGATACCTACCAGGACGACATGAAGACTGGCCTGGAAGGCAATTCAGTCGCGGAAAGGCGAGGTGGGGAAACCACTGCTGTGGCCCTTGATTGGTTGGCGAACCATAAAGACGAACGGTTCTTCTTTTTCCTGCATTACTTTGACCCGCATACGAATTATGACCCACCCCAACCGTTTGCCTCTCGGTTTGCGCAGAAACCTTATGTCGGAGAAATCTCCTATACCGACCATTGTATCGGTCAGGTTCTGGCCAAACTCAAAGAACTTGGCCTTTATGATTCGACCCTGATTATCATCACTGCCGACCACGGCGAAATGATAGGCGAACATGGCGAACCGACTCACAAATTTTTCATCTATCAAGGCGCGATCAAAGTTCCCCTGATTGTCAAATTGCCCGGACAAAACAAAGCCGCATCCATAGAATCAATCGCCGGGATTATCGACATTGTGCCGACCGTTTGCAGCCTGCTTAACCTCCAAACACCAGAGCAGGTTCAGGGCACGGATCTTTCTGCCGCTCTGAAAGGGCAAACTCTCTCGGTGCAGGACAGGCACTTGTTTTGTGAAAGCCTGGAGGCCACAAAATATGACGGAAATTCTCTGCTGGGTGTCGTGAATAACCGCTACAAATACATCCAGACCACCCGCCCGGAACTGTATGACCTTATCGAGGATGCTGATGAATCCAACAATCTTGTCAAACAACAGCCCCAGCAGGCCGAGATGATGAAAGTTGAACTGGCACAGATATTGGAGCAATCTGAACGCCAGGGTTCCCCGGAAAGCAAACCGGAACTGGGCGATGAGGCTATCCAACGGCTCAGGAGCCTGGGTTATGTCGGAGGAAGTGTGACTGAAGACTTTAGTTTTGACCAGAGGAAGGATGACCCCAAGGATCTGCTGAAATACCATCTCTTAGAAGAAGAAATGGAGTTTTATTTTGCCCTGGAAGAATTTAACAAAGCGGCAACGATTGCTCAACAATTGGTTCAGCTGCGGCCTGATTGTTTCCTACCCTACAATACACTGAGTTCAATAGCCCTGGAGGGAAAAGACTATTCCAGGGTTATTGTTTACTGTCAAAAGGTAATCGACCTTGAACCCGACAATGCCAAGGCCTACGTCAACCGGGGAGTCGCGTACGGGAACCAGGGTGAGCATGAGCGGGCCATCCGTGATTTCGATATGGCCATTAAGTTGGATCCCAGCGATACCAATGCCTATAAGAACCGGGGCCTGGCGTACCTGGACATACGCGACAATATCCAGGCAATCAGTGATTATACCAAGATCATTGAAATGGACCAAAACAATGTCACCGCCTACGTCAACCGGGGCTT
>Ga0114934_10002069_pt1 | contig 12982 bp, 10 predicted proteins | sample 4SBtaG_2_FD_99695 | JGI IMG/M metagenome (GOLD analysis project Ga0114934, IMG submission 99695) | Deep subsurface microbial communities from Kolumbo volcano to uncover new lineages of life (NeLLi) - 4SBTROV10_white metaG | ecosystem: Environmental > Aquatic > Marine > Volcanic ... | reverse complement strand
TTCCAGTCCCTTGGGCAAGTAGCTCTCTATTTGTAGGTGTTACATTTTTATATGGATCTAATTTATCTGTAGCTTCAACACAAAGTAATGTTTCTAAACTCGCCACCAATGCAATTGTAAATGCTACAATCCATACATCAGTACTAGTAATAACACTAAAATTAGGCACACTAAATTGTCCAAAAAATGATGCCGCATCTTCTGGAATAGGAACATTAACTAGATGAGTTTTGGCTATTCCAATAGCCTCATTAGATTTGGTAACTACATAAAAAATAATTCCTAAAACCACAGCAACTAGAGGCCCTTGTACTATTTGAAATATTTTTCCTTTTTCGGATAACACTTTATCCCAAAGTATTAGAATTCCTAATCCTAATACCCCAATTAAGGTTGACCCTGGTTGAATATAATTTATAGTGTTTAATAGTTGAGAGATATTGCTTTCTCCATCAACTTGAAAGAATGTAAAGCCTCCTTCTGGACTTGCATAATACCCAAAAAAACGTGGGATTTGTTTTAAAATGATAATAATTCCTATGCCTGTAAGCATTCCTTTAATTACTGAAGATGGAAAATAATACCCAATAATTCCTGCTCTTAAAAACCCAAAGACTAATTGAATTATTCCTCCTAAAACTACTGCAACCAAAAAGTTCTCATAACTTCCTAGAGTACCAATGGCTGCTAAAACAATGGCTGCTAATCCTGCTGCAGGACCACTAACTCCGATTTTTGAACCACTAAGATATCCTACTACAATCCCTCCCACAATACCCGCGATAACGCCTGAAAAAAGGGGTGCACCGCTTGCTAATGCAATGCCTAAACATAAAGGCAATGCAACAAAAAATACGACTATACTCGCTGGTAAGTCACTTTTAATATTTTTAAACATATTATAATATTTAACCCCAAGACAATTTATGCCAAGGGTTATTAGAAAATAAAATAGGGGTGTTTTTCCCTAAAAATTAAACCGAATTATAATATGTGTAGTTCGGGAGGAGGAGATATTAAATTAAGGTGTGGCTTAGGATAATTTTTGAAATAATATCCTAAGTTATTTTCTGTTTCATTAGAAACAAAGTAGGCTTCATTTTCATTAAACTCAGAAAATAAAACTTCTAAATCTTTATGTTTTTCGTTGCCTTTCTTTTCTTCTTCTTCTGTAGTGTCATAAAAAAAAGAGATGTCCGCATCATTATCAATAACAATAATAACAGATGGTGCTATTAGTGTTATCATGAAAATTACTGAGAATAAAATAGAAATTAAGTTTCTTGACATTTCAATTTATTATTTAACAAGCGCAAATATAATACTTGTGGCGCTTTATACTGTTAAATAATAATTAAAAATCCTTTAAAGGCTTAATATCGGCATTTGCAATCCATCCTGTTTTACCATTTGCAATCTTAACCTTTGTCCAGTTTTTATTGTAGGTTTCTAAAACCTGAACTTTGGTTCCTTCATGTAACACAAAAGCAGTTTCGCTACGTAAATTAGGTTCGTTTTTTATAGCACTTTCTTGTGCAAAAACAATTGCTGGCTTATCGTTTTTGCTATATGCTTCTTTTTGAAAAGCTAGAAATAAGGTTACAGCGGCAAAAAATAAAACAATAAAACTTACCACAAACGATAAGCGCTTTTTTACGGTTGAATACGAAAAATAGTATCCTAAAAATAATATAGCAAAAAGAAAAACAAACGCAACTGAAAACATAGCCCAACCATCAAAACTAAATAGATTAGTAATGCTTGTTATAATTTTTGAAAGCCCTGTTTCTGGTATATTATCTATCTCATCAACAGTCATGTTTTGAGCAAAGGACATATTGTTTTCAATATCTTTATCGTTTGGCGATAATTGTTTTGCCTTTTCATAATAATATATACTCAGTGCAATTTCGTTGAGTTTATAATAGGCGTTTGCAAGATTAAAATACAGATCACTTGAATGTACACCATTCTTTAAGATCTTTTCATAAGATTGTATGGACTCTTGGTACTTGCCCTCATTATACAAGATATTTGCGTTAGTAAACAACTCATTATTTTGAGCTATACTAAAATTGCTCAACAAAATTATTAAGATGTATATTATTTTCTTCATTCCTTTACACATACATTACTCTATCTTACTTGTTTATCTATTGCCGAAATAACTTTAGATGCCTTATCATAATCCTGCTGCATTTCTACATTAGAAAAAGGTGTATATCTAGCCAACTCACAACTTTCAAGGAGGTTGCTAAATTCTTTTATAGTCATTTCATCTACTCTCTTTTCTTTTAATAATTGTTGAATTTTATCTTTACTAAAATCACTTGTTTCAATATTTAGCTTTGCCTTTAAATAATTATGTAAAGCTCTTTCTAACGCATTAAAAAACGCTTCTTTATGTCCTAAGTTTTTCTTAGCATCACCTAAATATTTACGTGCTAATTTATTTGTTTTTCTAATTCTATTCCCAACAATATCATTGTCTCTTTTGTCTTTTTTATGTCTTACAATAATAGCCATAGGAATTACTAAAAACGGCAGTAATAATGAATACCAAAACCAATTAGACTTAAAAAAGTAAGTTGGTTTTTTTGGTATAAAACTAGTTTTTGTTTTAAAAGATAAAAATTGATTATTAGACAGCTCAATAGGTTGTTTATCAGTATTTGTAGATCCTTTTATATCGGTAGAGTTTTCACTTGTAGGACCTTCGGTAACATCAACTACAATTTCGTTTGAAGTAATTGTTTTATAGCTTTTTGTTTTTAAGTCAAAATAGGAAAACACCACTCTAGGTATTGGGTATTTTCCTTGAGCTGAAGGCACAATTGTATATGAATCTGAAATGCTCCCTTGCATGCCTTTTAAGTTGGTTGATACATTTTCGCTATGCTCAGGCTCATAAACTTCTAAGGAGCTAGGTAGTTTAAGTTTTGGTAATTTAAATAATTTTAGATTTCCTTTTCCAATAACTTGAATCTTCGCCTGAAACGCTTCACTCGCTTTTAATTGGCGCTTATTGGTAGTTACCTTAAAATTAAAATCTCCAACAGCTCCAGAAAAATCTGTAGGTTTACCTTTTTCGGGTAACGGCTTCACATTAATGGTTCTATTCCCTGCAGCAACTGTTCTGTGTACAGTTTTCATCAGTCTACCACCAAAGATGTCACGCCTATTTGTAGGTACTTGTACTTTAATATCTAAGGTTAAAGGTTCAATATTTAATTTTCCTGTTTTTTGAGGATAAAGTACTGTTTTGCGCAAAATAACATATCGGTAATCTTCACCTTTATAAGTGCTATTTACCAATTTTAATTCCTTCATATTGATATTCTGACTCCAAAAATCACTATACCTTGGATTGTCTAATTCTCTCCAAGTTTCCACACCTGTATTGGGCGATACATACAGCTTATAGACTATTGTAATCGCTTCGTTTAAATACGGATTCGTTTTAGAAATTTCAGCTACCAAATGAATATTTTGAGAAGCTATATAATTGGGGTCATTAGGGTCCTTTGGCTTATCTACTGCAGCCGTAACCTGAATTTTAATAGGTACTGTTTTATATGTTTCGCCTTCTATTTCTATTGTGGATTGATTAATAGTAAAAATTCCTCTTTTTTTAGGCGCTAAAAAATAACTGTATGTTTTTGTAAATGATCTTACACCATTAATCCATGAATTGTTAATAGATTGACTTGGGCCACCAACAATAGTAAAATTTTTAAAACTTGGTGGAATAAAATTATCTCCATCCTTATTCATTATAAAATCTATTCGTAAGCGTTCGTTTATACCTAACTTTTTCTTACTCACTTTAGCTTCAAAGGTAACTTGAGCAGAGGCAAAACCTACGGTAAGTAGAAATAGAAATAATACTATTTTGTTTTTAAAATTCATTTGAAATTAGTTCGGTATTTTCACTGATGTAAAAATGACAAATATAGGGTTTACCAGTCCTTTTCGGTTTTAACCTTTTTCCCTTTGGTTTTTTTAGCATTTATTTTTTGCTGAACCTTTTTTTCTTGGTTATTCATTGCTTCTAACAAGTTTTTTACTTGTTGAGGTGATAATTTTCCTGGTTGAGGTTGTTGTTGTCTCTTTTCGTTTTTAGGGTCTCCTTCTTTTTTATTCTCTTTTTCATCTTTAGGTTTTACTTTATCATCTTTCTTTTCATCTCCATCTTTTTTATCTTTCTCGCCTTCGTCTTTCTTTTGGTCATCCTTTTTCTTATCATCATCTTTCTTCTTCTCGTCCTTCTTTTCTTTATCTTTGTTCTGGTCTTCATTTTGTTGCTGCTGTTCAGCGCATTCCTTTGCTACTACAAGATTATACCTTGTTTCTTCATCGGTTGGATCATTGCGTAACGCATTTTTAAACGCTTCAACAGCTTCCTTACATTGCTTTTTCTGCATTAAAACATTTCCAATATTGTGATATGCTTTGTGTTTCTCAGCCTTTGTAATTGCTAGTTTTGCTGCTTCTATATGACGTAGTAAGGCTTCATCAAAATTACCTGTTTCATAATATGCATTTCCTAAATTGTAGGCGCCAATAGTATTATTTGGTTTCTCTGAAAGGGCTTTTCTATATTCCTTTTCAGCAGCTACAAAATCATCATTGACCAACGTATTTCCTTCAAATATAAAATCGTTCGACTTTCTTAAGGCTTTATCCTTTTGCTGAGCAAAGGATCCCGTTGTGATTACTAGCGCTATGTATATTATTGCTTTTTTCATTTTAATCCACTAAATTATAAAACACTAGCCTTTGTTTCAGTTAAAAGTTTTATAAAATACATATTTTTAAATATTTGCTTTCTATTAATAAGGTTTCTGCTTTTGTGGAAATTATAAATTTTCGTTAAATAAATTTAAGCGATTCAACCACGCTGTTTTACGCTCTAATAAAAAGATATCAATACATAAAAAGAAAATTCCCAATGCTAAAAACCATTGAAACTGGTCTTTATATTCAGCGAATTGTTTAGCTTCAAACTCCTTTTTATCCATTTTATTTAATATCTCTCTAATAGTTTCTACAACGTCACTTGTACTTTTCCCATTAATGTATTGTCCGTTCGCCTCTTCGGCTATTTTTATTAATACCTCTTCGTTAAGCTTGGTAATAACTGTTTCTCCTGAACTATCTTTTTTATAGTTAAGTATTATGCCATTGCGTTTTATTGGTATTGGAGCTCCTTTTGCACTACCAACGCCTATGGTAAATATTTTAATCCCTTCATCACTAGCTTCCTCTGCAATAGCAGACGCTATGTTATTGTGATCTTCGCCATCTGAAATGATGATAAGCACACGATTGGTTTGATCTTCATCATCATAATAAGTTTTTGCTAGTTTTATGGCTTCATCTATAGCTGTCCCCTGTGACGATAGCATGTCTGTGTTCATACTTTGCAAAAACATTTTAGCGGCAGCATAATCTGTTGTAATTGGCAATTGCGGAAAAGCTTTTCCTGCATAGGCAATTATGCCAACACGATCGCTTGCTAAATTATTTATGATTTGCGTAACGAGTTGCTTAGACTTCTCTATTCTGCTAGGGGCAATATCTTCGGCTAACATACTTTTAGAAACATCTACAGCAAAAACAATATCTACCCCTTCTCGTTTTACAGTTTCTAATTTTGTGCCTACTTTAGGGTTTACTAAAGCTATTGTTAAACTCGCAAACGCTAAGCACAAAACAACTAGTTTTAAGATGGGCTTAAATAGAGATCTATTGGGGCTTAATTTTTTTAATAACCGCTTGTTAGTGAATTTGTTTTGAGCATGTCGTTTCCATAATTGAAGTATCACAAAGAACACAATAATCACAGGAATGATAAATAATAACCAAAACCATATTTTCTCTTCTAACTGCACTTTTAATTTATTTATTTTTAAACGAAACTTCTAAAAATTGTAAATCGCAATAATAATTCTATTATTACAAGCAATCCGGCTAGTAAAACCAATGGTCTGAATTTTTCTTCATAATTATAGAATTTAAATTCTTCGACATCAGTTTTTTCAAGCTTATCAATTTCTTTATAAATTTCTTTTAGTTTTTTATTATCGGTTGCTCTAAAATATTTCCCGCCTGTAGCGTCAGCAATTTCCATTAACAAATCTTCATCAATTTCTACTTGAACACGACCAAATTGTATTATCCCATTATTAATTCCAATAGGAGATAATGCCATTCCGTTTGTTCCGAGCCCAATGGTATATGTTTTAATCCCATATTCTGCAGCCAATTCGCTTGCTGTATTTGGATCAATAAAACCAGAATTGTTAACGCCATCAGTTAATAATATTATAATCTTACTTTTTGCTTTACTATCCTTTAATCTGTTTACAGACGTAGCTAAGCCCATTCCAATAGCTGTTCCACCTGTAATTATGGTATTGTATTTTATGTCTCTTAAAGACCGCAACACAATAGATTTATCGCTAGTTATAGGTGTTTTGGTATAGCTCTCTCCTGCATATTCAACCAATCCTATTCTGTCATTAGGTCGTCCTTTAATAAATTGCGCTGCCACTGCTTTTAAGGCATCCAAGCGATTGGGTTTTAAATCTTTTGCCAACATGCTTGCGGACACATCAATAGCCATAACAATATCTATCCCTCTTGTGGTTTTAGTTTTTGTTGATACATCTACCGTTTGCGGTCTAGCTAATGCCAAAATAAGTAGCACTAACGCACATAAACGAAGCGCAAACATTAAATGTTTAAGTTTGGGCAACCATGACCTCACTGTTTTAAATCCTTTTATACTCGATATTTTAAACTCGGCAGTTTGTTTTTTGTGTTTCAAAACATACCATAGAATTACTATTGGAAGTATTAAAAACACCCAAAACATTTGCTTATTTAAAAATTCTATCCCCTCTAACATTTATTCTTTTTCTAATTTTATTAATTCTATCGAATTAAGAATCCTATCTACTATTTCATCAGCATAAACATCGTTAACCCTCCAAGTAAGCACTACTTGTTGCAAAATATTTTGGGTAGTAAAGCCTAATAATATGTATTTCCCCTTTACAAATTTATCTTGCCCTGGTATAGGAAAATCTGCTGTTCCATACGTTTTTAGACCTTCCTGTCCATTGGGTGTAATAAATTGTTCATTCTTAGTTATTAAGTTTCGCACCCCGTTTTTCTCAAGATTCTTGAGGCTCCCTTCAGCTGCTTGAGTTAAATCAATTTTGTTCTCTACTTTGTTTTGTTCTCCTCCTGATTCAGGTGGTTTAGTACTTGCGAATTTTGAAGTACTCACTGCAATACTAAATTGCCCTAGCAGACTACCATAGCCAAACATCGTTATTTGTACTTTCCCTTTAAGCTCTTCTGGTATGGCTACTGCCATGCGCTCTAGTACTTTTGGAGTAGTGATGGTTATTCCCGGAGCTCCATATTCACTAGTAACCCAATCTTTTGCTTCTAATAATTCTTTGGTTGGATGCCCTAAAATACTATCCTTTACATAATCAAATCCATAACGTATTGAAAATCCAACAAATGTTCCAATTAACAGTAAAACTGAAACAACAACTGTAATAATAACTTTTCTTCGCTTTTGCTTTTTAGCTAATTCTTCTTGATATTTAATATCGGCTAATAATTCTTCTTCTGTAGGCTCAGGAAGCGCTTCTTTAACATGATCAATTTCCATGTCAATAGTATTTCTATCCATTTGTGCTAGCGCAATATCTGGTTTAGATTTGGCAAACTTTACTAAATCAGCACGTCTTAAAATACTATCTATGTTTGCTATATCCTCTTTACTTAAATCGATTTGATTCCCCTCTTTTAATAGCAATAATCTATTAACTAACTCATCCGTTGTGCTTTCAAGAGCATGGTCATATACTTTTTCATCAAGATATTTTCTGATAATACCCGTGAGTTCAGAATAATAGTCCTTTATTTCTTCATTTTCTAAATAATTTGTTTTATCCAGCTCTTGCAACGCTAATTTCGCTCTTTCATAAGGTGGGAGTAATGCCACTTTCTCTTCTTCTGTTAACGGTTTTTCTCGCCAAATAAACCAATACAATAAAAAGCCTACAACACCTATAATTAATAGTGTAATTAAAATATATAACCACCATTTACTCGGGCTTTTATTAACTTCAATAATAGGTTTTATATTGTAAAGTGGCTGTTTGGTAGTATCTACAGCAATAGTATTTACTTCAACCTTTATAGAGTCTGTAAATATGGTTTGACTTCCAATTACAATTTTTTGTCTAGGAATAGTATATACTCCAGAATCAAATTGAGTTAATCCATACCTTTTTATGAGCTTGTATTTGTCACTTTGTTTTGTTGTATCTATTTTATAAGATTCAATCATTTCTAAAGGCTGAAACGTTTGTCCTTCAGGAAATACCACAAGACTAGTTGTATCAACCTCAACTTGAATTTTATAGGTAATTTGCTCTCCAATTTTTATCGCTGTAGAATCTACTGATGCAGTAACCTGCGCAAAAGAAACCAAAGAACAAAGAACAAAGAACAAAAACAATACGATTGAAGACCGAAGACCAAAGAAGGGGCTCTGTTTCTCTTTTATATTATTCTTATATCTAACACCGTAATTCATAAATCCAAAATCTGATTACCCTCTGCGTTTAAAATATCCCAATAATTTTTTTACATAACTCTCATCTGCACGACAGCTGATTACGCCTGCGCCAGACTTTGTAAAACTATCTGTATAGTATTCTACTTTTTCGTGATAAAACTTACCATAATTCATTCTTACTTTCTTTGAGGCTGTATTTACCAAAAGTAATTCTCCTGTTTCTTCATCCTGCATTTGCACCATTCCTAAGTTTGGAATAGCCTCTTCTCCTTTATCATACACCCTAATACCTGTAACATCATGTCTTTTGGATACAATTTTAAGCGTTTGTTTGTAATCGTCAGTAATAAAATCGGACAGCACAAATACAATTGCTTTTTTCTTCATAACACTTGATAAAAATTTCAATGCTTCAGCAAAATTGGTTTGTTTACTTTTAGGGTGAAATTCTATGAGTTCGCGTATAATACGAAGTACATGAGAGCGCCCTTTCTTTGGCGGAATATATAATTCTACTTCCTCTGAAAATAAAATGAGCCCAATCTTATCGTTATTTTGAGTTGCAGAAAACGCAAGAGTTGCGGCAATTTCTGTTACAACTTCATTCTTAAATTGTTCTTCTGTACCAAACAATTCAGAACCAGAAACATCTACCATAAGCATCATGGTAAGTTCCCGTTCTTCTTCAAAAATCTTAACAAAAGGTTCGTTATATCGTGCTGTAACATTCCAATCGATATTTCGAACTGAATCTCCATATTGGTACTGTCGTACTTCACTAAAAGTCATACCTCGTCCTTTGAAGGTAGAATGATATTCGCCTCCAAAAATATGATCAGACAATCGACGTGTCTTAATCTCTATTTTACGTACTTTTTTTAGTAACTCCTTTGTGTCCATTTCTAAATTTACAATAATAGCTTTTTGATTTACAACTTCTAATATTTAAGAAATCACAAATCGTTATTTGTCATTTTTAAATCAGAAATCCTACGGTACTTCTATTTCGTTTACAATTTTATTGATAATGTCTTCGGAAGTCACATTTTCTGCTTCGGCTTCATAAGTAATTCCAATTCTATGCCGCAATACATCGTGTATTATGGCACGAACATCTTCTGGAATTACATATCCACGGCGTTTAATAAACGCATAACATTTTGCAGCTAAGGCTAAATTAATACTTCCACGTGGTGAAGCGCCAAAAGATATTAAAGGTTTTAAATCGGCAAGTTTATATTTTTCTGGATAACGTGTTGCAAAAATAATATCAAGTATATATTTTTCGATTTTTTCATCCATATACACTTCACGAACAATTTTTTGTGCATTAAGGATTTGTTGTATTGACACTACTGAATTAATCTTTTCAAAAGCACCTTTTAAATTGGCTCTTATAATTAATTGTTCCTCGTCTAGCTTAGGGTAATCAATTACGGTTTTTAGCATAAAACGATCCACTTGCGCTTCCGGCAAAGGATAGGTACCTTCTTGTTCAATAGGGTTTTGTGTTGCCATTACTAAAAAAGGCTTATCTAATACAAACGTCTCGTCTCCAATAGTTACCTGTTTTTCTTGCATGGCTTCTAATAATGCCGATTGCACTTTTGCTGGAGCTCTGTTAATCTCATCAGCGAGTACAAAATTCGCAAAAATAGGTCCTTTCTTAATAGAAAAGTCATTTAATTTCATGTTGTAGATTAGTGTCCCAGTAACGTCTGCTGGTAACAAATCTGGTGTAAACTGTACTCTACTAAAACTACCATCTACTGCTTGTGCTAAAGTGTTAATAGCAAGTGTTTTTGCTAGTCCAGGCACACCTTCAAGTAGAATATGTCCTTGCCCAAGTAGTCCAATGAGTAATCGTTCTACCATATGTTTCTGACCAACAATTACCTTATTCATCTCTATGGTTAGTAAATCAACAAAAGCGCTTTCCTTTTCTATTTTCTCATTAATCGTTTTAATGTCAATTGTACTTGAATCTTCTATCATTTTCTGTTTTTTTTAAAGCGTGAATATACCTCACTTTTTTTAACACTGCAAATTGTTAAAATTATTCATGGCTTGCTGTTAATAATTGGTTAAAAATTACAGCCTATATAGGATATTTTAACGTTTTGTTTGCTATTTTTAATGAGGGAAATCTATTTGAGTAAATAAAACTAAAGCATGGGCTTCCTCTTTCTTGGGAATACAAAACAATGATTAACAAACGCCTTTTAATAAAGCATCTTTTAGCTCATAATGACGAGAATAGCTTTTACGATAAAAAGCGAAAAATTGATATTAGTATAAAGGAAGGAAAGGCAAAGTTTTTAAAGCATATTTGTGCACTTTCCAACAGTAATCCAAAAAACAATTCATACATTGTAATTGGCGTTGAAGATGAAGACAACAAAATTGTAGGTGTCGATTTTTTTGATGATAGTAAAATCCAAAACCTTATCAATGCATATTTGGCTAATCCTCCAATAGTGCAGTATGAAAATATTCCTTTTCCTCATTTATCTGGCGACAAAGTTGTTGGTTTGGTAACCATAAGACCCATTGATAAAATAACGTCCTTACGCAGAAACATTTGGAAATATTATGGCGGATCGGTGTTTTTTAGAGATGGAAGCATGAGTATGCCTAAAGTCTTTGACATTGAAATAAAAGATGATAATTCTGAAATTGTTTTGGCAATAGAAAATCATGCCCAAAACAATATTGAACACACACTAAATGGTGTTTTTCATTTTTTGAACAATCGAAAAGACTACAACCCACAATACAAAGTGTTTAAAGAGTGTTTTGTAGTGTGTTGGGCTGGTAAAAAAATGGAGACCAAGGATGATATCTTCTTATCTCGAGTAGATATAGAGCTCATTAACGAACAAGTGCGTTTATTTTTTTCAACCTTAGATGAAGTATCTATATTGGTAGATGAGCATTCGTTTAAAATTATTGAATATGTAAATCTGGGTCTTCAAAACTCTAATAAATACTATCCATTAGAAGAAACAACAATTCAATTTGAAGACAATGTAAGTTATACAATTGCCACCAAACTTTTGTTTGAACCGCCTCAATTTGACAAAAAAATATTACATCATATTTTTAATGCTAATAATGCGCTTTTAGAAAAACTGAAAAAGGGTATCACGCTTAATAAAAATGAAGAGCAAGATTTGAAAAACCTTCCAGTTACCTACTTAATTTGTTACCTTAATCTATTTCATGATGCCATAGATAAACTTCATGAGGCAAAACCTTATTTAAAAGATCACAGTAATGAAGTCTACGCACTATATAAAGAATCTATTCGTATTTTAAGGAAGGTTAAGTATAGCTAAAATGTATTTTTTATCCATAAAAAAACCGCTTCATTTGAAGCGGTTTTAAAAATATATCTTTTGTAATCTCTACAAATCAAACTTAATCCCTTGTGCCAAAGGCAAATCTGTAGTATAGTTAATGGTATTGGTTTGACGCCTCATATACACTTTCCATGCATCAGAACCAGATTCTCGTCCACCTCCTGTTTCTTTTTCTCCACCAAAAGCACCCCCTATTTCAGCGCCTGAAGTTCCAATATTAACATTAGCAATCCCACAGTCAGATCCTGCTACAGATAAAAAGGCTTCTGCTTCACGCAGGTTATTTGTCATTATTGCTGATGATAGTCCTTGAACAACTCCATTTTGAATATTTATAGCATTTTCAACACTTCCTGAATATTTTAATAAATACAATACTGGTGCAAACGTTTCATGCTGTACTATTTCATAATGTGGTTGGGCTTCAGCAATAGCTGGTTTTACATAACAACCACTTTCATAGCCTTCGCCTTCAAGTACGCCACCTTCAACAACAATATTACCACCTTCAGCAACTACTTTCTCCAAAGCGGTTTGGTACATTCTCACAGCATCTGTGTCAATTAATGGTCCAACATGGTTGTTTTCATCTAATGGGTTCCCAATACGTAACTGTTTGTACGCCTCAGAAACTGCTGTTTTAACTTTGTCGTAAATAGACTCATGGATAATTAATCGGCGTGTTGAAGTACAGCGTTGTCCTGCGGTTCCAACGGCTCCAAATACAGCACCAATAACAGTCATTTTTATATCTGAATCTGGTGTTACTATAATGGCATTATTTCCGCCAAGTTCTAGTAACGATTTTCCTAATCGTCCGGCAACTTCTTTAGCTACGATTTTTCCCATTCTAATCGATCCAGTTGCTGAAATTAAAGGCACGCGATTATCTTTAGTCATCATTTCTCCTACATGATAATCACCATTAATTAAATTACAAATACCTTCTGGTAAATTATTGTTAGCAAAAACTTCAGCAGCTATATTTTGACAGGCAATACCACAAAGTGGT
>Ga0114934_10002067_pt1 | contig 12997 bp, 21 predicted proteins | sample 4SBtaG_2_FD_99695 | JGI IMG/M metagenome (GOLD analysis project Ga0114934, IMG submission 99695) | Deep subsurface microbial communities from Kolumbo volcano to uncover new lineages of life (NeLLi) - 4SBTROV10_white metaG | ecosystem: Environmental > Aquatic > Marine > Volcanic ... | reverse complement strand
CACAACGTTGTTAATTTGGTACGCCGATTGACCGTCGATTTGAAATCGGATTCTGGTTTTATATGCGAACAATTCTTGCACAGTCTCGATCCTTTCGGGACCTTTATATCCTTCGCCTCTCGTTTCCGTTTCTTTTGCCATTCCCTCGCAGACTTTCTGCACTTCGGGCACCGTTTGAAGACGGTATCATGCGTCCGGGCGCATGTCTTCTGGCTGCACTTCTTCATTTATACAAAACATGGCGGGCCTTATATACCCCGATGTTTTTGTCGGTTGCTTGTCGGTTTTTGACCTATAAATACTGCGTTTATTTTCTATAAATGGAGCACGATTTCGTCATTTATACCATAATCCCGTTCTTAACGCCTCGAGACATTGTGAATTACCTCGCGTTGAATCGATACCACCGCTCGTTCGATACAAAACGTCTGTGGAAACGATGCATCCCATCCATGATAAATTACAGCCGACGAATCGTCAAAAAAGCAGTACATTTTGAGTACTTGGCAAATAAACACAGCGGCATCACGTTGTTCGAAGAAATTAGAACTACAGAACAATGGGATGTTATTCGAGCAGTGTTAATTACATCAAAGGTACCAAAAACACTATTGTCCAACCTACAGAGCGTTTTGTACCATTGCTTTCACATTCCAAAAATGTTGAAACAAAAGTTAAAATATCATTATTACAAAAGAAACTCATATTTTGAAGAATATTTCATGTTAAGGTTAAAAAATTGGACTTTTAAACAAATGTACAAATTACGCACGGACGGCGTAGTAAACTCGCTGCAGCAGTATTATCATTAGAACGAACCATATGTGTTGATGTTTCACCATAAAGAAGTGATTATTTTTATATTTATCGAACCAATGCCACAAAGGAACGTGAGACAACGGCACCAACAGCGCAAAAAATCGTGAAAAACACATACAAATAGAGAATACATCCATGCGTTCTTTGGAATTGATTGTGTGCAGCGTAGACGCCACCGCAATAACTTCGCGACTTGTAAACTCTAAGGGACAAGCGAACACAAGGCACGACAGTGCGCCGTGAGCTAAAATTAACGTATTGATACTGTTTTTTATCTTGATACTTCTTCCTATATTCATAATCGCGTGTGCCGCCACTTCCGACAATACTAAAAACTGCAACGCCACTCCGACCACGACTCCTACCATTACGATGCTGATGGTTTTTTCGCGTATTCCTATAAGACAGACCGTCCAAAACGGCAAAAATCCCCAATGCCAGATTTCGCGGCACATGTACACGCCGACGTACATGCAAATCAATCCAATCGCGTGCTGCGGACGGCGAAATCGAATGGTTTTTTTCTGCACACCACGTCTAAACGCGAGCGACAAAACAAACACCATGACATGAAACACTGGATGCGGATTTGAAAAGTAGATAAAATACCAATGCAAAATCTCCCACATTGTATTGCAATGTTAGCTGCGTATATATATAGTTGTTGTGCAAGCTAAATGAGTCTAAATTTCACAAATCCCGCCGGATTTCGTTTTTTTTCGCTTGTCGTGATGATAACTGTAATTTTATTAGGAATGAGCAAATCGATCGTTGATCAATTCGACGGCATTGCGCCGATTGTGCGTTTTTCCATGATTAATATTTTCGGATACGTGCTCTTTGTCGCTAGTATGATTTACGGTAGAAAAATCAGCGACGCGAAAGCGCAATGGTACAACAACGCTTTTTTAAGCGCTGGTATCGTGTTATTATCATACAGCTCGACGGTGGAAATCGAAAGCGCTTTGCATTCTGAATTTATTCCTATTTTTTATATTGTCGAGCTATTATTTTTGCTGATCATCGGCGGAAAATCTACCTTAATTTTAACACCAACTGAAAAATACTTTGAAATGGTGCGGCCACAAAACTTTCAAACCGACACGCTGTAAAAAAGGCCTATAAATATATACACATATACAGAACAAACGATGCCACTCAAGAAAAAGAAGTCTAAGACGAAACAAACAACAATGCCCAAGAAGAAGAAATCCAATACAAACACGCCAGTTACACACGAACAGAAAGCAGATGATGTCAGTCAAGAAGAATGTTTGTTGAAAGAATTGGCGTACATGACGAGTGAATTTTTTTTAATATACGAAGAATTTCAAAAAAAAACTAGGCGTTAATTTTAACCGATTTTACTTCATCACACAACGCATCTATTTTGTCTTTGTCAAAAAAGTCTTTCATTTGATTGCGTACTTCGTTGCAAAATGCGACCTTTTCGTCCCAGTGTTTCGTTAACGCGTCGCCAGCCAACGAGCTGGTCAAAACCACCCCCGTGATCTGATCCTTCGTCCATTTCAATTCAATTTCTTCATTTTCAAAGACGTGCATGGTATCGTTATCAACTAGCACCTTTTCGGAACCGACTTTCAACAGCGCCCACCCGTCTTCCGCCAACAGCGAAGGGTGGTTGTAAAAGAGCGACAATGCGAGGAGCATGACATTGTCTTTCAATTTGATTTTGATAGCAGGTAACAAATTCTTCAGTGTAACGGTATTCATTTAACTTACATAAAAATTTATTTATAGTCACTTGCCAGCATTTGGCAGATGGCTGGATTGTAATCGTCAATAAATATTTTTTCTTTTCCTGCTTTTATTTGTAGCATAATTAAAATATCCTGACTCACCGGTTGCGTCTTTCCAACGATGGTGACGTTGCCGAGCTCGTCGTGCCATATCCCTCGCTGCAGATCAAACACTATCTCCAGCTGCGCGCCTTGGTGCTCCGCGGACAGCGGAAGCAAGCCTTTGATATGATCAGTCGAGTGCTGTATTTTGGGCGAATAAGAAAATTCAAGACATGTCTTGCTGTGCAGCACCACCTGCATTTTTTCTTTTGGTGGCAAATTGACAAATACTTTTTTAATTTTGGAACCATATATCATATGCACTAAAGTGGAAAAAAGAGTGTTGGCAGACTCAACGTTTTCTACAATGATATTTTTATGTACAGTAGGAACATGGAAAGTCTCATCTTGATCCGCTTCGCATGCTATTTCTATTAGATAATCTGTTTGGTTGTGAAAGATAACCGTAGTCGAATTAATGATAACACTCATCTATTAATGATGAAAATTAGGTTTTATATACTCAACTTATTGCTTACTTTGGGCGAGTCTCAAATCTTTTGGCTGCACGGTTTCACGTCTGGCGTGAATAGCCATCTCGTTGGCATCGCCAAAGAGTTTTATCAAGTAGTCCTCAGCAGCAGTATGAAACGCTTCGTACGCATTCGCCTTGAAGCGCAGGTCTCCGTTGGTGAAATCCGCTGCTAGCTCTTGCACTAAGCGATTGAACGGCGCGATCGGAATGATGTGATTGGTTCGCTTTTGCTCGCGTTTAATTTCACGCAAAGCGTTGGTTGCAGCTCTTCGCTTGCGTCTCTTTTTCAAAACACCGGATTCGTCATAGATTGTTGTGGATAGATTTGTTGATTTTACCATTTTTTTTTGATAAGATATATGAGCGTATATATAGTACCAAAAATCATTTACCAATGGATTCGATGTTCCCAAGCGGAGGGTGGTTGTAATCGATGCTTTGTCCTGCCATGAATTGGCGGTCGTCTTCCATTGAAGTATATTTGACTTCCATGTGATCGATGAATTGTTTGATACCGACTTGCTGTTTGTTGGACGAATCTGGTACCCAATTGTTGTAGTCTCGGACGGCTTGGTGCGTCTCAATAACGAACTCGTTCGTGGGGGAAGCGGGTGCAAATGCCTCCCCTTCCTCGTCCGGCACGATAAACCCGTCTAAACTATCCGTTTCCAAACTTTCGGCGTCGGAATCGATGGTGTCGGTGGGAAATTGAAACTGCTTCAAATCTTCGTCCAGTTCGATATCAATGTCGGCGCGAATGAAGATATCTTCCGTCATGGGACGAAATCCGAGTTTTCGATAAGTCTCAAGCAATTTTCCTTTGCAACTAGGTTTGGGAAAGTGTTGTTGGACGATGCTTGGCTCGATCACCACCCATTTCTCTTGGTAATGGTATACCTTGCCGTTGGCGCGAGACGCATCGGGCACAATGTACCACACTTCCAGCTGGCCTTTCTCGTTCATATCGGCCACCTCGGCAGCCTTGCCGCTCGTATCGAGTATATAATCACCGTTTTGAAAATTCATTTTAACAAAAAAGACAGCATATTTATACTGTGTTTTTTTTTGGCAAATGGAATCCTACAATCAACTGTTGGAACAATTCAAAACGGCGCCTTCCGCCACCTCTGGATTTGATCCAACCTACCAGAAAAATCACCCGGCACAAACCGAATTGGTCTCGTGGCTGCAAAATTGGAAGACTCAGCACGGGGTGATTGGAAAACGCAGCGCGATCGAGCGCGACGAACCGCTGCAATCGACGCCACAACCAACGGCACAGCGGCGCAAAGTGGTGGTACGAAGAAAATTAATCGATGAATAGTATAAATAGCGTGCAACGTTTGGAAAATGGACGGATTGGACGACGAGGAAATATACGACGAGTATTATTTGCGCATGATACGACTCGGCAAAATACCCCAACCAAAACAATTGTGGGAGTGGCGACGCAGTCGATCAAAAGCAAAAGTAAAGAAAAAAACGATTGGCCAGCGGCTGCAAAAAGGACGCCTCGACAAGCAGAAAGCGAGAAATTACTGGTATGACCGTCAAGATTCAAGATACAAGACTCCCGAAGACCGACGAAAAGCATTTGAGGATTATTACAAAGTGTTGAAAAACAACAATTTGCAAGAAGAGCGAGACAAGATCGAAGCGTACGCTCGACAGGAACCAACAGCAACGACTCGCCAAGCACCGACCGACAGGCAGCGCCAACAAGAGGAACAGTATCTCGAGGAAGAAATCGAACGTCTCAAAGGGCTACTGGATGGACAATCGACGACCCGCCCCGAACCGTCCGATAATGAAAAAAAGTTAAGGACGTATGAATCGAGATTGGCCGATTTGCGAAGGGGTACCGGCACGCAGCCAACGCAAGAAATCGATTTTGACAACGAGCAAAACGAACTAGAGTACGTCGAAGGAAAGTTCTCTCTCGTAGACGTGAAAAATGGAGACAAAACGGTGCGACGGCGTCCAATTCGACTCCGAGAATTGCTCAATTGGGGCCAATCGCACAAATCGATCACGCAGTGGTTGTTTTGCGAACGTCTTGCGCGTCTTCGTCTGGATGGAATTGCGTCCACTCGGATCATTTCCGGATACAAACGATACTTTTTGTCTAACTGGAATCAACTAGGACGCATGTACCAATTGAGAGAACACCCACAGCAGATTGCGTCCGGGTTGGCGAAACCGTTTGTGGACATAAAGTTGTTTGATTTCAAAGATTATTCCGATGAAGATAAGTACGAAGCGTACCGGCAACGTTTGCAAAGTGGTGAGATAAAACCCGCTGTGTTGATGGACGGCGAACAGCTGCAATTAACCTTTGGTGAAAAACGATATGCAATCGTGGGCCAAGCGGACTATTTTTGGAACGGCATGGTCGGCAAAGTGTACAACGGCTTGTCTGGTCCATTAGAAAAAGACGGAAAGGTGTGGTTGTCTCGAAAACAATTGATGGAATTGCTATGTCTGATGAAACTGTACAATACGACCACGGCGCATGTATTTTCTCACTTTGACCCGGTGGATTTCACGCACGTCATTACCTCCTTGCTCAAAACTCCTTTCGCCGTGGATTCATTCGTGTACAAGCCGTGGTACAATTACGAAGAAGATCGCATTGCCACCATCATATACAAACCACGCAGCAAAATATGGAAGGCGTTGTCGACAACGTATTTAGCAAAATACAATGCAAGAAGAAAAACTAATTTGGAACGAGGACCCAGAGACATTTACGAACGTCTCGAAACATTTATCAACGACGCGTACGACAAATGGATCGTCAATGAACTGGGCGAAGCAGTGTTGGATGTAGCAATGCACGATAAACCGAACGCGTCGCCGAATTCCAATGCACGTATCAATCCACTCCGTCAATTGGAATTAATCGATCAAACATTTACCAATGTTCATTTCAAACAGTTGCTGGACAATATAAACCAACAACTGCAAGACAGTACGCTGCGGTACGATGACGGGGCTGCGATACAGTTTACCAACCCTCCTGCGAGTGCCGTGGCTGCTGCCGGTGCCTTTGTGACCGAAACCATACGCGACGTAAAGCGCGGGAAAATAGTCGAAACGACGGAAAACGGTTGGATCGTGGCGTGGGAAGTACCGAAAGGCATCGTGGGAAATCAAGCACCCATTCGCCAAACCGTCACCGACGATGCACTGCGCACCATGCACCAACAAGTAGCGTCGTTTTTATTGAAAAAACAAGAACGATTTTACGACAATACCATCTTTCAAAGCGCGGAAGAAACTACTTTTTCAAACGATTTGCGACAAGGCAATCAAACCATCAACAACGATACCATACAATACATAGAAATCAACATGAAAAAAGCGTGGGACAACAGACCGCGTGAGATACGATTACAGATGTCGACAAACGAATTTCAAGAGGCATGGGATATGCTCAAGACCTTCTTTATATTGATAGAAAAAGAATGCCAAGACGATCCAACTGGCGCTCGAATAGGTTGGAAACGTATAAAAAACAAACCGAGGAATACTGGGTACACGTGGGAATGGCAAGGTAGTGGACCGGAACCAGACGTCGCGCCGAAAAATTTACCCGAAGAAATCGAGGATTTGATGCGTGCCTTTGATGCGTTTTTCGAAGCAGACAACGAGCAATTTGCTACTAAATTTATACAGATATGACGTATTTAATAGTATTCTCTTTTTTTAAATTATGGACGTTCGACCGGTTGATACTGATATTATTGTCAGTACGCGAAGTCGTATTCGTCTTCTCAGTTGCCTTTCGCTGCTGTGCGTATTCATCTATTTACCCTTGCAGCAATCGTTTTCTGGAGCGCATATCAGCTACTTGCACTTGCTTCACGTATTCATTCAACCAGTGGTGCTGTTGACTTCGCTGTTGGATCTCTCCGGTTTACCAAAAAGCATGGCCGTTGTTGTCGGTGTCATGGTGTTAGTCGATGCGTGCGTTGCCATATTATCGTTCATTAGTGTTCAGCGCTGTTTTAAAGAATCGACAGCTACTTGCTTCGAACGTGTTTATGAGAAAGGTACATGGTTCGCTTTGGCATCGATCTTGACCGCGTTCGATCTTTTTGCGGCACTGCAACTGTTCAGTTTGCATTCGCAACTTCGCGCAAAAGACGTCCACGAACAAGCCGAGGTCGAAAGGATCAAAACCACCAACGATTTACCTTCGTTCAATTCAATCGTTGTGTTTCGTAACAAAACCAGAGTCATCAATACGTTTATGATTGTCATCGATGTCGCTTACGTCTTAGCGATGATGAACATGGTGGAAAATACACCGTTGTACTTTTTGTCGTTTGGGCACATTCTATTCGATCCTTTTCTGTTGTTTTTCAAAGGAGGTTACGCCAAAGATCACTGGTTGTTAGTGCGTATCATTTACTTCGTATTAACCGGTCTCAATCTGCTGTTGATTGTGATTCAACTTCAAGTGCATATTGTGACGTATTGGTCAATGCTCGCGCTCTTAATATCGATTGTATTTTTATTGACCGATACCATACAGATCGTATACATTACGCAAATTATCAACGCTATTGATAAACAAGTTGCTTTTAAACGGCGTATATAACACCGTGGACTCTGAACAAATGGATCTATACTGCTGCGTCACCAACGAAGAATTGATCGACGATGCGGTTACATTGGATCTATTAGTTGATGGAGGTTCTGCGGACGTCGTTGCAAACATTTTTTGCGTACAAACATGGGAAATGTTGTATCGAACTTACGGAAAAAATGCGTTTGAACGTATTTTCATCGACGGCGGGGTTTATGGAAGTTTTACGTCGTTGGACGAAAAGAAAAAAATTATGCGGATCATGCGCGCGCTGTGCAAGATATCTATTGTTCTTTATGGACATCATATGCTGTTGCGCGGAGAAGTTGCGCGCGTAGAGTTAGTCGACGATCCGTTAAGGCGCAAGATACCGTGTACGATGATTCCGGTTGAAGTTTATACTCTAAAAAATATAAAAGCGGTATTTGATAAAAAACAAATAGATACCGTAAGTTATCAGCGAATACGTTGTCAACTTGATTTTTATCAGAAATTTTAAGGAATGATAACATTATCAACGGAGCTGTATATTGGCCGCCATGTATACCCATAGTATCCCGCGTCAAAGAATACGTGGTGCAATGTGAGAATGACGCTGGATATCTGCGTGCACAACGCCAAGGTATCGTCGATATCATCCAAGCCAAATGCAAAAATACATATCATGATTGAAAAACATCCTGTCGCGTATAAATTCACTTGATGCCATATTGATTTTTGACTGTTGCAAATGTCTAACAGAATATGGTAAGACCAATGACTAGCACTCGCAAGGAAGAGAGCATAGGTAGCACATAAATACGGTTCAAAATCCGAAGAAGCGATGCCGTAGATAGTCGCATCTGACCAGATAAACGTGTACGATACTACAAGATACGAGATGACAGTCAAACCCATCGATACGAGCCATGTGTACCATATTTTTCCTTGTAAATTGCTTGTTAATATTTCGAGCGTATCAGGACTCTCACGGCTCAAAAGAAAGTAGGAGTAAAGAACCGGGAAACCACCGACTAAAATCACAGCGAATAAATTTTGTAACATTATTTTTTATATATGTGTAAACACAACCTTTATACTACGGAGCTTTTTCGTTTTTTTTTTTTTGGATAATAATCGACACTTCCGACTTTCGTTTTCGCTTCTTCTTCGTTCACATTGTCCGCATATTTCGAATCTTCCGCTTTGAAAATCACAAGCGCGATCGGAAACGGCGATTTTTTCTTGTAGCCTTTGAATTTGATTCCTTGACGCACGAAACGGATCTCTGTGGCGTATTTGATCACCATGTCATGAAACCAATTGGTGTTTGTGCGAGCTGGCAAGAGGCAGACGACGGTCTTTCCCTTTTTCCATTCCAAAATAGCTTTGGTCAGCCACTTTTCAATTTGTGAATATGGTGGGTTCATGTAATTCACGGCTTCCCATTCCATAGTCAGACCGTCTTTCTGTGGATTTTTCGGACACACGTCGCTCAACAGTCCGAATTCTGTTACGAGTTTATACATAACGTCATTCGGAGTTTCGGCGTATTGGTCTTTTCCGGACCACAATGCTTTATTGTAAGAATTGTTGCTCATTTTTTATATCAAACCAAAGCAGTATTTATAGGGTCTTGTTTTATAAAGTCATCGATTTTCTTCAGGATGACAAACGCCCGACGCGTGGAACCGGGGCGCAACAAACGACGGTACATGGTACATAAGAAACATCTTGGTTTCTTACCGTTGCAACACGTCCGTTTGCGAAGCATGGCCAAGTGTGTTGCTTTGAGCTGTTTGATTTTGTAATGAATGTATTTGTGAATGTTTTTGCTGGTGGAATTGCGTTGGTCAAAGGAGACAAGGGTGGCACACTGGACATCGCGGACTTCGAGAATAGTAGATTTTGGCATACTGTATAAAAAAATATAATATATGTTAAATAGGTGGTAAAAATAAGGTAAATTTCAAAAAATTTTACAAACCGACATGCAAACACAAAAAAACAGACACACACACATACAAACATATATATATATATACTATATATCTCAGCAAAAAACATGGATCTCAGTCGATACAAGGTGCACGGCGTCAACGACACTTGTTTCCGCGCCGCCTTCACGTCCATGATGGACGTCGATGTGCAGTCTATTGTCCGTTTACGCAGTATTCGCAACCAAATCCCCGACGTCGAACACCACAGCTTTCCCGTGGGCTTTGTGTATTTTGAACAAGGCGTCTATTATCTTGTGGGATGGCTGTTAAGGGCCAAGAAAGTCCACCCGAGCGGATTGAAGCCATGGGCGAAAGACGAGGTGCTGCTGTACGGGAAATACATCAAGCGCACGTGGACCAACGGCCTCCTGTACGGCGCCGTGCAGCGTCGCATGCAGTACATCAACGACGAGACCGGTATCATCGCCGGGAGCGTCACGAATTGGGAAAACACGCGCCACGCCCTGTACATGTACGCCGTGTTGCTCAATCGAACCGACACGCTCGTGAAAAAAGAAATTGAGATGCTGGAGCGAATTTTAACTGACAACGATCCGCTGCGCGCGACCATTTGTGAGAAGCTATTGATCGCCCAAGACGCCCTGTCTGACTATATGAGGACATTGTACAAAAGGAAATTAACGTTTGCAAACGAGCATGAGCTGCGCAACAACGGAATCATGGAAATGGTCAAATCGCAGTTCGATAAATGGCGCGTATAAAAAGACGCGGCGTCTTCAATAAATGGAGGAGACCGATTCGCTGCTGGAAAAGGGCAACCCTATCTTGGCGCAGATCGAATCGCGGCTCGGCACCCTCGAATCCAGCGTCCAAGAGATATTGGCGAAGGGAGACGAGTTCAACGAGGCTACGCAAGAGAAGCTGCAGGGGATCCAAGAACAGCTCGAAGAGCACTCGCTGAACATGCGCAAGTTGCGCCGCAAACTCGGCAGCCGTTATAGTTCATCGTTCATCGCGTGCGTGCTCATGTCGCTTCTCGCTGCGTGGGTACTTTTCATGCACAGTTTGGTAAGAAAGTAGACTATTAATACCGGTCCACGTTTAGCAAATGCCGAAACGTCGCAAGCGTGAATCGTTCGAGGCGGACGAAACCGACACATGTGCCATCTGCTTTGATGATTTTCCGGTGCGCGACATGGTCCTGCTCAACACTTGCAACCACAAATATTGCGAAGAATGCATCAACGAGTGGTTTAAACGAGAAAATACCTGCCCGCAATGCAAAGCGAGAGTGACGCTTATTGATATTCCCGGGAGAAAGCGTCGAAAACGAGTGAAGCGGGTCGATTTGGTCACAGATGATACTGACAACGAGATGGCGCATTTGGTGCGATCCACCGTGGCAACTTATATTGCCTCGCGCAGCTTTCGCAATTACGTGGCACACAACGTGATACGGCGCAACAGCGCGTTCGACGAAATGTGGGAAGTGCTGCAGCACGCTGTTCCTATCTTACATCAGCAGGCGAGAGAACAGTTGCTCTTCGACAACGAAATCAATCCGGTAATTTATCAAGTGATGGAGGCTGCCGATGCCATCTCAAGGTTGAACCATGCATATTTGACCACTTCAAGTCACCTATAAATAGCGAGTTTAAAATATAAAAAATGATATTAAAATTATCCGATCTCGTTTCCAATGAATTTATCAAAGTTGGTGATGCGATCCAATTTACGTTCAAAGACCACCTATTCTTGGCCAAAATCGTACGCGGTGGTCTAATCGCCGAGTGCCGCATGTACAAGCCGCAAGCTTCCGAGGCAGAGCAAATCTTGACGCACGTCACGGCTTTCACCTCGCTCACATCGTACACCGAAGCTTGCTTGCAAGACGTGCTCGACGAGTATTACACACGTTACAGCTCGTGGAAACGCGTCATCCACGTGCAAAGCGAGCAGACGCTGGGCGACATTCGCGACCGGTGCAAGTTATTGTCCACAGCGTCGAAGCCGGATATCAAAGAGCTGTTCAAAGAGATTTATCGTACACATACGATTATGAAACAGATGGAAAAAGAATTAAAGAAGTTGGGGTGCAAGCGAAAGTGGAAGATTCAGCCGTTGGAGAAAAAAACAAAAAAAAGGGTACGGAAGAAGCGACGTACACGAAAAGACAAAGAAGCGTTTGTAACTATACAAAAAATGTTATTATCTACTGCGTAAGGTGTAGATATTAATTGGAACACTGCACCCGGTACCTTGCACCAGTACCGACCCTTGAATGTCGCCGTGTACTTCGTAAATGTAAGCGGTGTGATTGTGCAGCGTGTGCGATTCCAACATCGCTGTTGGAGTATTGTCTAGAATTTTTTCTTTATCAATTATTAATGTGTATTCTGTGTAACAGTTGGACGCAGGGATCCATACCACTCGTTCCAATTTCGTTCCTTCCGCGTTCTTCTTCGCGTAGTCTGGCTTGTACTTGATATTCGTATCGTACGTGGCAGTCAACGTTTTACAAGCGCCTTGAACGACCATATTATGGCTGCTGGACGGTGGGATGTGAAAATTGCCGCTGTTGTCGACGTAAACGTCAGTGAACGGGATGCCGTTGAACTCGAACACGTCGCTGCAGCCTTTCGCGTTGACGACGTATTCTCCGTCGTCGTTCTCCGTCGTACAATGTGTCGAGGTGTCATGAACACATCGCATGCGGATGATTTTACGCAGAGCAGGCGCGAGTTGCTTGGGAGTGGTGCGAACGATGGTGCTTGAACCGCTGAAGGAAAAAAAACAAAGAGCCATGACGAGTAAAAAAAGTGTAAGAAAAATACATTTCGCTGGAATTCGACATTCGGTCGCTGGTTCTTGCGCAGTGATTTCGAACTTGCGGCTGTTGACTTGCCGCGGCTGTCGTACGAATCGCGCGACATCGATACCTTTCAGGTCCAATTTCACTTGTGACATGTATTTATATAATATTTCTTTTATTTATACTTTAATTTTTAGGGTTAATTTTTAGGTCATAATTCGTTTTAAGGTGATGGCACACACAGCAGAGCAATTGACATTTTGGGATCTCGGTTTGAAAAAAATGTTGAAATTTTTTCTCGTTATAATTCACAATCTGTGATATATGTATTGATAATTTTTCTGGTTCCAAATGATCGAAATCAAACGTACGTGCCCTATCAAGCGTAACGACTTTATTGCACGCCTTGTTGTTGCACGCTCCTATTTCCAACTTCTTCTGATCAATCATCGCACGACGGCGTATATAACATGGTCGTAATTTCGTTCCTTTTTT
>Ga0114934_10002063_pt1 | contig 13013 bp, 11 predicted proteins | sample 4SBtaG_2_FD_99695 | JGI IMG/M metagenome (GOLD analysis project Ga0114934, IMG submission 99695) | Deep subsurface microbial communities from Kolumbo volcano to uncover new lineages of life (NeLLi) - 4SBTROV10_white metaG | ecosystem: Environmental > Aquatic > Marine > Volcanic ... | reverse complement strand
CCCGCCACATCCTCCATTTTTCCGTAGGAGGGGCTTCTCGTAGGAGGGGCTTCCAGCCCCGAACCCGAAGGGTATTCCCGAACGGTATTTCCCCGCACCACCTACATTCGCGGCAGGATGCCGGACCTACGGCTCGATGAAGGCACTTTTTCACGGGCAATGCGCCATTTGAGAACCCATTTCTATAGTGCCTAGGCCAGATTTAAAGGAATTTTGAAAGAGGGTCAATAATTCCAAAAATGATCAGCCCTCTGCCCTCCCCACTCAAGAGAAGACGTGATCGCGGGGCGAGCGGCGGATAAAGTCCGCCCAGCACTGGCCGGCGTGGAGGCCGGCCCTCTTCCTTTACTCCGCGACGCCAGGATGTAGTATCATCGGAGGCGGCGGACACGTTGTGAATGGCGCCCACTGAAAGGAAGGATGATGGTTTCAAGAGTGAAGGGTACGCCGGGCAATCCCAGTCTGGAAGTGGAAAAATCGGCTCTGCGGAAGAAAATGTTGTGGGCGACGGTTCTCTTCACGGTTCTCTTCACGGTGGTCAGTACGCTCGGCGCCCTCCTGATAGTCAGGGATCTGGGAAGTCGCGAAGCTTCAAAGGTTATCAATCGCTCCTCAAGGGAGCTGGAGGAGATCGTTAAGAAGGCGACGGCGCTGCAGACCCTGAGGGGCTACAAACAGCAGACCATCGTGACCACAAGACTCAACGAGTTCATGACAGACAGGAAAATCTTCGATTCGATCGAGCTCTACGATGAGAACGGAAAGCTTGTTTACAGCAACAGCAAGCTGAGTGGAGGTGCGTTGGTAGGGGGGACTGCCCCATCGAACCTGCGTCCTGGGCAGAGACGTATCGAGAAAAGCGGCAGGATTCCGGTTGAGGTGGCGGTTCCTCTCAAACCAGGCAAGGTGGGCAAGGCCATTCTTTCGGTTAGCCAGAAGGTGCTTGCGCGGCAGGCCGACGAACTGCAAAGCGCACTCGTAACGAAGCTGATGGTTATCTTCGCGGTAATACTTCTGCTGATTGTTCTCACATACGTCTACGTATTCAGGGTGATACGCGCGGGGATGCTTATCGAAGCGGAGGCCCAAAGAAAGCTCAGGCTTTCATACATGGGCCTTTTGAGTTCCGGTCTCGCACACGAGATAAAGAACCCGATAAACTCCATCCAGATGAACCTCCAACTGCTCGAGGAGGAGACAGGCGCGTGCGGAAAGGAAGTTCCCAACCTTAAGGAGTGGCTCGTTCCCATCCGCTCGGAGATAAAACGGCTGGAGAGGCTGGTGAACGATTTTTTGATGCTCTCGAAGCCGATAAACCCGATGAGGGACGTGGTGGGTCTGGCGGAACTGCTGAAGAGCATGGCTTCACAGATCAGGGCCGAGGCTCTCGCAAAGGACGTGGAGATAAGCGTCGCGGCCCCCGAGCAGGGAGTCGCCGTTTTCGCCGACCAGGACCTTCTGCGTTCCGCCCTGCTGAACCTTCTGTTGAATGCCGTGCAGGCGGTTGAAGTCGGGGGCGCGGTCAAGCTTGAGGCCGGACAGGATGGTGAGATGGCCTGGGTTGAAGTTTCCGACAACGGTCCCGGAATCAAGGCCGAGAGCCGTGACAGGATTTTTGATATCTTCTTTACGACAAAGCGAGGCGGCACCGGTCTCGGTCTTCCCATAGCAAAGAGGATCCTAGAAGAGATGGGCGGGGGACTGGAACTGCTTGATTCTGAAGAGACCGGCGCACGCTTTCGCGCGACCCTTCTGACCGCGGCTGAAAGAAAGGTCTGGGAAAGGGACGAGTCCGGAGAGGAAAAAGTTGGATAAGCGGGAAGCGGCGTCCAGGATAGAGGAACTACGGAGTGAGATAGCACGGCACAGGGAGCTCTACTACGCGAATGACGCTCCGGAGATAACCGACTACGACTACGATTTGCTGGAAAAGGAACTCGAAAAACTCGAACGCGCCTACCCGGAACTGGCTCTTCCGGGCGGACCGGGCGACGTGGTGGGAGGCGTTGTTTCGGAAGCATTCTCTCCCGTGCCGCACCCGAAGCCTCTGCTCAGCCTCGCCAACACCTACGAAGAGCTGGAACTCCTTGAATGGGAATCGAGGCTCCTGCGCCTGCTCAATGGAAGAAAGCCGACCTACGTCTGCGAACTCAAACTAGACGGGCTTTCGGTCGCCCTGCACTACGAAAAAGGCCGCTTCGTGCGCGGAGCAACCAGGGGAAACGGACAAGTAGGCGAGGACGTAACAAAGAACCTGAACACAGTAGATGCAATTCCGAAGCAGCTCGTAGGAGCTCCCGGCGCTATCGTCGTGAGGGGTGAAGTCTACATGCCGGTAAACGATTTTGTCCGCCTGAACGAATCAAGGGAAGAGGATGGATTGCCGCCCTTTGCCAATCCGAGGAACGCCGCGGCGGGCAGCCTGAGGCAGATCGACCCGGCCGTCACCGCCGCACGTCCGCTTGCCTGCTTTGTTTACCAAGTTCTAAGCGGCGAGGGGTACGCTCCAAGCACACACGTAGAAGAGCTTGAAGACCTGGCCCGATGGGGCTTTGCTGTCGAACCCAACTCGGAATTCTGCCGCACCTTTCAAGGTGTCACCAACTACTGCAAAAAGTGGACGGAACGAAGGCGCGAACTCTCCTACGAGGCCGACGGAGTAGTCGTCAAGGTGAACGAACCCGAGCAGCAGGCGCTCGCCGGGAGTACGGCGAAGGCGCCCCGCTGGGCGGTGGCCTTTAAATTTCCGGCGGCGAGGGAGAGAACCCGCGTTGAGGAAATACTGGTTCAGGTAGGCAGGACCGGCGCCCTGACTCCGGTGGCCAGACTGAGTCCGGTTAACCTTGAAGGGGCTGTGGTTTCGAGGGTATCACTGCACAACGAGGAGGAATTGAAGCGCAAGGACATCCGTGTCGGAGACACGGTTATCGTCGAGAGGGCGGGTGGGGTCATTCCCTACGTCATCGGCGTGGAGCTGGAAGAAAGACCACCGGACTCGACACCTTTTGTCTTCCCCACCGTCTGCCCGGAGTGCGGAGGCCCCGTCTACAGGGTGGAAGGGGAGGCGATATCGAGGTGTGTGAACCGCTCCTGCAAGGCTCAGTTGAAAGAGGGCATCCGCCACTTTGCTTCGCGGGAGGGGATGGATCTGCGTGGCTTCGGAAAAGTGCTCGTGGACAACCTCGTTGAGAGGGGTGTGGTCTCCTCCTTTCCTGACCTTTACTCGCTGAGCGCCGAAGAGCTGGCGGCCCTTCCGAGAATGGGTCCCAAGGCCGCCTCGAACCTGCTCGAAGAACTTGAGAATTCAAAGAAGAAGCCGCTCGAGAAGGTCGTCTACGCTCTCGGTATAAGGCACGTGGGCGAGGAGACGGCCAAGTGCCTCGTCAGGGCCTTCCCATCGATGGAAGCACTGATGGCTAAGGGCAAAGAGGATCTGATGGTTGTTGACGGAGTCGGTCCTAAGGTGGCCGAAGAGGTTGTCGCCTTCTTTTCGTCGCAGAGCAACAAGTGCATGGTTGAGCGGCTCCGCGAGGCGGGTCTTTCGATGGTCGGCGTGAAGAGGGAAGCGGAACCGGGGGGTGGGCTCGCGGGAAAGACCTTCGTTCTGACCGGAAGGCTCTCCAAAATGAGCCGGACGCAGGCGAAAAAGGCTATCGAGGATTTCGGCGGGAAAGTTTCAAGCTCCGTAAGCTCCGCCACGGACTTTCTGGTCGTCGGTGATAAAGCCGGTTCCAAGCTGGAGAAGGCGAAGAAGGCTGGTGTAGAGATATTAGATGAGAAGGGACTGGAAGCTTTGCTGAATCGAAAGGAGGCTCCTTCAGGCCCAAAATCCGGTGATTTGGAGAAATACTTGCCTTTTTAAGTACTCCTCGGGTTATAATCATAGACTCAGGAAGGGGATATCATGGCTGACGGCACAAAACAGAAGCAGAGCGGTTTGAAGGTCGTTGAAATCCAGAAGCTGGTGGATATGCTCGAAAAGAGCAATCTCAACGACCTTGAACTAGAAATGAAGGGAGTCAAACTTCGCCTCTCAAAGGGTGTTCAGGCTCCGTCTGCGGCTCCACAGCAGGCGCCGCCGGTGGTAATGATGCCTCAGAGCGGCTCGGTTCTTCCCCCTCCGTCAATTGCGTCCCAACCCGCAAACGCGCCCCCTGCCGATGCGGCCGCCCCGGCAGGTGGGGAAGGGACCGCGGAAGCGGTCAGCGGTAAAAAAACGGAGGCGATCACCAGCCCGATGGTCGGAACCTTCTACCGCGCGCCCGCTCCGGGAGCCGAGCCTTTCGTAAAGATAGGAGACCATGTCCGTAAAGGGCAGTGCCTCTGCATTATAGAGGCGATGAAGCTTATGAACGACCTGGAATGCGAAGTAGAAGGCAAAATTGTTGACATCTTAGTCGAAAACGCCCAACCGGTCGAATTTGGTGAAAAGCTCTTCCTCATTGAGCCTACGGGCTGATCCGCAATGTTCCGAAAGATACTCATAGCCAACAGGGGAGAGATAGCCCTCAGGATAATCTGGGCCTGCAAGGAGCTTGGAATCAGGACGGTCGCCGTCCATTCCGACATCGACATCGATTCTCTTCACGTCCGCTTTGCCGATGAAAATATCTGCATAGGTCCGGCCTCGAGCACCGATTCGTACCTGAACATCACGAACCTGATGGCGGCGGCCGAGCTCAGCAACGTCGACGCGATTCATCCGGGTTACGGCTTTCTCTCGGAGTCGGCCGAGTTTGCGCAGGTGTGCGAGGCCTGCAATATCGTCTTCATCGGTCCTAAAGCCGAGACCATCTCCCTGATGGGCAACAAGGCCGACGCAAGACGAGCGATGAAAGACACTGGAATTCCAATACTCCCCGGTTCCGACGGCCCCGTTCAGTCCGCCGAGGAGGCGGAGGCCATAGCCGACGAAATAGGCTATCCGGTGATACTGAAGGCCTCGGCCGGGGGCGGCGGCAAGGGGATGCGCCTTGTCAATAAAAAAGAGGAACTGAACCTCGCCTTTCAGATGGCCGGCTCCGAGGCTCTCTCCGCCTTCGGGAACGGCGATCTTTACATCGAGAAATACCTCGTCACCCCGAGGCACATCGAAGTGCAGATCCTTGCCGACCAGTTCGGCAACACCATTCATCTCTTCGAGAGGGAATGCTCAATCCAGAGGCGTCACCAGAAACTGCTGGAGGAATCACCCTCGCCCGTAGTGACTCCGCTCCTGAGAAGGGAGATGGGGGCGATGGCCGTAAAGGCGGCTAAAGCCGTGGGTTACTCGACCGTAGGCACAATTGAGTTTCTCTATGACCAGGGTAAATACTACTTCATGGAGATGAACACGCGAATTCAGGTCGAGCACCCCGTAACTGAGAACGTTACCGGCGTGGATCTTGTGAAGGCCCAGATAATGGCCGCCGCGGGCGAGAAAATGACGCTCCGCCAGAAGGATATCAAACAGACGTGCCACTCCATGGAGTGCAGGATTAACGCAGAAGACCCTGAAAAATTCCTGCCCAGTCCGGGCAGGATAACCACCTTCCACGCACCGGGGGGACCGGGCGTCAGGGTGGACACGGCCGCGTATGCCGGCTACTTCGTCTCTCCCCACTACGATTCCCTTCTCGCCAAGCTCATCGTCAGCGGAAACACTAGGGCAGACTGCATCCTGCGCATGAAACGCGCGCTTGAATCCTTCGTAGTTGAAGGCATTAAGACGAACGTTTCGCTCCACATGAAGATAATAGACGACGAAGATTTCAAGGCGGGCAATTTATCTACGAAGTTCATGGAACGCTTCATGCCCTGAGCTTTCACCCGGAGTGTCCCGTGTCGAACCCGGTGCAAGATTCGGCCTTTCCTCCCATCTATCCAATTTTGCCGGAAGAAATTACCGGCGCGGAAGCGCTTAAATGGGCGGAGTCCCTGATAAGGGCGGGTTGCAGGCTCCTCCAGTTCAGGAGGAAGCTGGGCCGGGACGACGAAGCCCTTGACGACCTCAGGACAATAGTTGAAATCGCTCACGCATCGAGTTGCCGGGTTGTTGTCAACGACAGGCTTGACCTGTGCATGATGGCGGCGGCCGACGGCCTTCACGTCGGGCAGGAGGACATTCCACCCTCGGAGGCGCGAAGGGTGCTCGGTCCCGAGGCGGTAATAGGTTTATCCACGCACGATGAAGTCCGGTTCATGAGAGCTCTTGAAGAACCCATCGACTACATCGCCCTCGGTCCCGTCTTTCAGACCACGTCAAAAGAGGATGCCTCCCGCGTTGTACCCGAACCCCTCCAAAATAAGCTGACGGCGCTCTCAACGCTCCCCGTAGTAGCTATTGGGGGAATCACACCGTCAAGGGCGCGGAAACTCTATGAAAGGGGATTCACCTCGCTCGCCGCCATCGGCGCTTTCGGGAAAGAACCCGCAGAAGCGTGGCGAAGATTCTCGGGCGCACTCACAGAGAGAAAAGAATGACCGTCTTCAAGAGCCTGCTGGCAACGCTCCTGCTTTCCGTGTTCTTCGGCGTCATTCTCGCCCTCGTCGTCGTTATCGGATACTACCCGGTAAAATGGGGTCCATGGTTTTTTCTACCCATTGGTGTCGTTCTTAACGTAATCGCTATCGCCGTTGGGTACACCATCGTCTCCATGAGCAGCGGGCCGCTCGCTAAGCATCCCCTCGCCCTCCTGCCGGTCGCGGCTATTAGCTGTGGACTGGTGATACTGCTCTCCGTGGTCGTGGCCTGGGATTTCAACGGCCGGTTCCACCAGCCCGGAGTTCACCTCTACGCGTGGGGCATGACACTCGGTTACCTGTGGGCCGTCATTGACGCTTTTCAGGGAAAGCTGGAAAAGGCCGCAGAAGAAATTGGGGAGGGAAACGTTCACAAGTAGGCGGATATTGGGGTCAAGTCTGTTTCCTTAGCATCCTAATCCGCGCCCCCGCACCCCTGCCGCCGTTCCCTGATGAACCTCCCTCGACAGCGCCATGGCCCCTGGCGTAGTATGTAGGCTAATGGTGGACGTGGCGCCTTCGCCCTACGGACGCCACACGCTTCAGCGGAGGTTAGAGTGTTCGAAGTCAAGATCAGCCGCGAATTCTCGGCCGCGCACCGTGTGGAGGACTATCCCGGCAACTGCGAGAAACTGCACGGCCACAACTGGCGGGTGGAGGTATTTGTGAAGAAGGAGAGGCTTGACGAGCTTGGAATGGTCGTCGACTTCAGAAAGCTCAAGAGGTTGACCGAAGAGGCTGTAGCGTCCCTGGACCACTCCTACTTGAACGAGCTTCCCGTCTTCGAAGATATTAACCCGACCGCGGAGAATATAGCGCGCCACATCTATGAAGAGCTCTCCGGGGCGGCTGATGTAAGCCGCGTGACCGTGTGGGAGAGCGATACTTCGGCGGCTTCGTACTTCGAGGAGAGCGGGGCGTGAAGGCGCGCGCCTCTTCGGCTGAGCCAAAGGGCGCGGGGCGCTACCCGGAACCTCCGGTCGGTGGAACGACCCTCATTGTGAACGAAATCTACGAATCAATCCAGGGGGAGGGACCAGGGCAGGGCTTCCCCGTGGTAATCGTGAGGCTTGCCGGGTGCAACTTCCGCTGTTCCTACTGCGACAGCGCCTTTGCCTTCTTCGAGGGACAGAGGATGGATCTGGGACGCCTGCTTGACAGGGCAGGGAAGTTCAAGGCGAGCAGGGTTCTAGTCACAGGCGGCGAACCAATGGTCCAGAGCGGTACGCCGGCGCTGTGCGAGGCGCTGATAGAGAGGGGCAAATCGGTTTCAATAGAGACCAACGGGAGCTTTGCACTGGACGCCCTTGCGAGGGAGGTGGTCAAGGTGGTTGACGTGAAACTTCCCGAGAGCGGCTTCGAGGGAAGCTTCAACCCGGCGGTGCTTTCCGGACTGAACGGGAAGGACGTGCTCAAGTTTGTCTGCGCTTCGAGGAAGGACTACGAGTACGCCCGTTCGTTCATGGCTGAAGCGAGCGGTAAACTGTCGGCCCAAATCTTCTTCATGCCTGTCTGGAACAGACTCGACCCGGCCGAACTCGCCACGTGGATACTGGAGGACGGGTTGGAAGCCAGGATACAGTTGCAGCTCCATAAAATCATCTGGGGGGACGCGAGGGGCGTGTAATTTGAAGCGGGAGCGGGTATCCTGTCCGGGAGGGGGCTGATGAGCAGGAAGAAAAGGGGCAAGGGGAAATCCCTAAAGGACAAAAGAAGGTCGCTGGCCGTTGTTCTCCTGAGCGGTGGAATGGATTCGCTCCTAACCGCGGGACTGGCCTCGGCAAACGGAAACGATCTCGCCCTGATTCACTTCAACTACGGGCAAAAGACGGAGCGGGCCGAACAGCGCTCCTTCCAGGCCATCGCATCATGGTTGAAGGTCCCGGAGGAGAGAAGAATCATCGTTCATACCAACTTCTTCCTACATGCTGGAGGTTCGGCCCTCATTGATAAGGAAAGGGAGATTCCAAAGGCCGATCTTGAATCGAAGGAAATTCCCCCAACCTACGTTCCATTCCGCAACGCGGTTTTCCTTTCCATGGCCGTCGGCTGGGCGGAGGTTCTCGGGGCAGAGAGTGTTTACTACGGGGCGGTTTCCCAGGATTCCTCTGGTTACCCCGATTGCAGGGAGGAGTTCGTGGCGGCCTTCAACCTGCTGGTGGAGGCCGGGACGAAAGCTGGTGGAGCAATAGAGGTCAAGGCGCCGCTGGTTAACTTCCGTAAGGCCGAAATCGTTGAAATGGCGAATGGAATGGGCCTGCCGCTTGAAAAAACCTGGTCCTGCTACGCCAGGAACGACAAAGCATGCGGGAAGTGCGATTCGTGCGCGCTTCGTCTCAGGGGTTTTAAAGAGGCCGGCCTGGAGGATCCGATTGCCTACGCGCCTTCGCGGGAGGTGGTGAAGGAACGCCTGCAGCGGCTCAGCGTTCTCCTCAAGGCGCTTACGAAGGGCGCGTGAATCCGTCCGCAAGGGCAAGGGGAGTTATCGCGGCCCTCGTGATGACCTTTCTCTTTGGCGCTTCCTTCGTCGGAAGCAAGGTCGCCTTGAACGATTTTACTCCCTTTGAACTGGTTTTCCTCCGCTTTCTCGTCGCCGCGGCCCTCTTTATCCTCGCTGCGCGATGGTTGAAGGCAGAGCCGATTCGGCGAGAGGATCGATTGCGGCTGCTCGTCCTCTGCATAATGGAGCCGGGAATCTACTTCTACCTGGAAGCTATGGGCCTCCAGAGGACGCAGGCGTCTACGGCGGCGGTGCTTATCTGCACGATTCCGGTCTACGTTCTCATTCTCGAAGTGGTTTGGTTGAAGTACAGATTTGCGCCGTCAGAGGCCTTTTTCATCCTGCTTTCGATCGCCGGGATAGTAGTGCTGGTTTCCTCCGGAGGTGCCGGGGGCCTCAGAGGCAGAATGTCCGGAAATATCTTCATTCTCTGCGGGGCCTTAGCGGCCGCTGTTTACACTATCATGGTCAGCGGCCTGCTTAGGCGCTACAGCGCCGTGACCATAACCCGCGCCCAAAGCTTCTATGCGATACTCTTCTACCTTCCCTTCTTCGGCTTCGACCTGGTGACGAAGGGCCTGCCCCACGCTTCAATGCGTTCATTGATCGCGGTGCTTTATTTGGGGGTGGGCTGTTCCTTCTTCGCCTACCTCTTCCTGAACATTTCGCTGACCCACTTGAAACCTTCCGTCGTTTCGACCTTCGCAAACCTCGTGCCGGTCGTGGCGGCGGGATTGGCGGTACTCATTCTCAAAGAACACCTGAGTTGGACGCAGGCCGGAGGCGCCGCGGTGGTCATCCTGGCGGTTTTTCTGATAGCCCGGAGAAAACCAGGGATCGATCAGAAAATACTTCCAGCCGTGGGCTGAGCTTCAAAGACTCCCTCAGCCGATTTCCCTGTCGTCGGAGTGCGTCAGCAGGGACTTCAGGTAACGCTCGCACAGGGTTTCCACCGACAGGGGAATGGACATTTCGCTGGAGTCGAAGCCGAAGACGGTTTTCGTAAAACCCTTCGACGCTATTTTGCGGTGAAGCTCCAGGGCGTCGGCCGGGTTGTAGAGCCGCGCGGGCTTTCCGTATAGGGTGAAGCCGGCCGGGATGAAGGTCGAGGCCTTGCAGGTGGTGTTCATGTGAACCACCGAATGAACAGCCAGGAGACAACCCTCTTCCAGCATAGCTCCGTTGAAGAGGATGGCCCCGGTGGAGATAAAACAACGCGGAGAGACAAACGCCCCGCTGATGTGGACCTGCGGCCCGATAAAAACGTGGTGGCCAATCGTGGTGGGGTGGACCTTTGAAGCCCTGATGACCACGTTTTCCATGATTATTGAGCGGGGGCCTATCTTCAGAGGAGTTCCCTCGGAGGTAAGCACCGCACCTGCCAGCACGCACGTTTCGGCACCTATCCTCACGTCGCCTGAAATCGTTGCGCTGGGAGCCACGACCGCACTCTTGTCGATTTTCGGCTTCTTTCCGCCGTGTTCGATTATCATTTTCCTCCCCCCCCTTACGAACAGCCGAGGCTGTTTCCACAACTGAGACAACGATAACAACTGCCGTTACGCACGGTAATATGGCCGCAGATGTTGCAGAAAGGCGCGTCGCCCATCATGTTGGATAGGTGGCTGGACAGGGCGTCTCCAGCCGTGTCTTTGTAGACGGGAATGGTGCTGAGGTTCTTGAGTGATTTCTCCGCCTCCTCTACCTCCTTCTTGCTGGCGGTGGGTGAGGCGAGCGTCCTTTCTATCTGGAGCGTCTGCGAAGAGGTCGGCTTCACCTGAACGAAGTCGGTTCTCCCCAGGTACTCCATTCCGAGCAGGCGGAAGATATAGTCAATGACGGAGGTCGAGTACTTGATGTTAGGATGGTCGGTAACGGTTCCCTGTGGTTCAAAGCGCGTGAATGTGAAGCAGTCGACGTACTCTTCGAGCGGAACCCCGTACTGCAGTCCGAGTGAGATGGCTATCGCGAAACAGTTCATCAGGGAGCGGAAGGCGGCGCCCTCCTTGGCCATGTCGATGAATATTTCACCGAGGCGACCGTCTCCGTATTCGCCGGTGCGGACGTAGACCTTTTGTCCGCCGACCTTCGCCTCCTGTGTGAAGCCGCCGCGTTTCTTGGGGAGACGCTTCCGCTGAAGGACCGTTCTCCATAGCGAGGGATCGGTGCGCACGTTGTCCGCCTTTTTCATCGCGGTGCTGTTAGAAAGCGGCTGAGTGATTTTGGAGCTGTCCCTGTAGACCGATACGGCCTTCAATCCCCGTTTCCAGGCTTCCACGAAAATTCTCTCCAGTTCCTTGGGGGTAATTGAGCTGGGCAGGTTGATCGTTTTGCTGATTGCACCGGAGATGAAGGGCTGAGCTGCGGCCATCATCTTGATGTGACCGAGGGGAGCGATAAAGCGCTTGCCGTCCTTCCCGCAACGGTTGGCGCAGTCGAAGACCGGAAGGTGCTCCTCTTTCAGGTGAGGAGCGCCCTCTATCGTCATCCGTCCGCAGGCGACCTTCGACGCCTCTTCTATCTCCGCATTAGAGAAGCCGAGCTTGGTAAGCATATCGTAGCCCTCTTCCTGGGCTTCCTTCCAATCTAGGCCCATACGGACAATGGCGTCTTCTCCAAGGATGCGAGGCGAGAATGCCTGGGAAAGGTTCATTACGCGGGGCAGTTGCTCCTCGATTAAGGCTATCTCCTCCCTGCTGAAGCCTTTTTCGAGAAGAGCACTCGGGTTCACGTGGGGCGTGTCCTCAAATTTTCCCGTTCCAATGACATACTCCAGTATATCCTGGACCTGGGCGGGGGGATAACCAAGGTGTTCAAGGGCCGGCACGACCGACTGGTTGATGATTTTGAAGTAACCGCCTCCGGAGAGTTTCTTGAACGTGACGAGAGAGAAGCCCGGTTCGATGCCGGTCGTATCGCAGTCCATCAGGAGGCCTATGGTGCCGGTGGGGGCGATGACCGTAACCTGTGCGTTCCTGAAGCCGTGGCGCTTGCCGAAGAGAAGGGCGTCGTCCCACACCTGGTTCGAAGCCATCAGCAGTTCCTCGGGAACGTACTTATCGTCGAGTTTGAGGGCGGATTCGCGGTGTAGTCCGATCACGTCGATCATGGTCTGGGCGTTCTCTTCGTACTTCTGGAAGGGCCCCTTCTTCTCCGCCGTGAGGGCCGAGACTGCGTAGGCCTGGCCGGTCATAAGGCTGGTCAGCGCCCCGCACCAGGCCGCGGCTTCCGGGCTGTCGTAGGGAATGCCCTTTACCATTAGAAGCGTTCCCATGTTTGCGTAACCGAGTCCCAGCGGGCGGAAGGCGTGGCTGTTGGCCGCTATCCTTTCGGTTGGATAGGAGGCGAGATCGACCAGTATCTCCTGGGCCAGGATGAGAATTCCAACCGCGTGCTTAAAGGCCTCTACGTCGAAGGAGCCGTCTTCACGGACAAACTTCATAAGGTTCAAGCTGGCAAGGTTGCAGGCGGAATCGTCGAGGAACATATACTCCGAGCAGGGGTTGCTGGAGTTGATGCGCCCGGAGGTCTTGCAGGTGTGCCAGCGGTTGATCGTCGTATCAAACTGAATGCCGGGGTCTCCGCATTCCCAGGCGGCCTGGGCGGCCTGACTCAGAATGTCGCGGGCTTTTAGCTTCTCCGCCACCTCCTGAGTGGTTCTGTAACGGGTTTCCCATACTCCGTCATCCTGGTAGGCCTTCATGAATTCGTCGGTGACTCTCACGGAGTTGTTGGCGTTCTGGCCGGCCACGGTGTGTACGGCGTCGTCGAGGTCTATGCCGGCTTCCTGTAAAGCCCTGGCTTTGCGCTCTTCTTTGCGCTTCCAGTTTATAAAATCGATTATCTCGGGGTGGTCGGCGTCCAGAATGACCATTTTAGCGGCGCGTCTGGTCGTTCCGCCGGACTTCGTGGCACCGGCGGCGCGGTCGAGGACTTCGAGGAAAGACATGACTCCGGATGAGGTTCCACCACCGGAGAGCTTCTCTTCTTTGCTCCTTATCTTCGAGAAGTT
>Ga0114934_10002060_pt1 | contig 13016 bp, 8 predicted proteins | sample 4SBtaG_2_FD_99695 | JGI IMG/M metagenome (GOLD analysis project Ga0114934, IMG submission 99695) | Deep subsurface microbial communities from Kolumbo volcano to uncover new lineages of life (NeLLi) - 4SBTROV10_white metaG | ecosystem: Environmental > Aquatic > Marine > Volcanic ... | reverse complement strand
TTTTTTCAATTTTGTTTTTATTTAAAATAACATAATTAAAGGTATAAAGTCTATTTTTATAAATTTTAAATCCATTAGTATAATAGGGATTGATAGAGTCAAAATAATAATTAAACAATTGTACTTTCCTTATACGAAAGGATTTGTCTGTTATAATAACTGTATATATATTATTCATCCAGAAAGCATCTAAACCTTCATATTTTCCATGATATGGGACTAAAAAACTAGAATAAATATAATAATTTTCATTATCAAAATCAAAAGAATAAAATTCAGTTAAATTAGCATGATAGGTTTCTTTAGCTACTTTTTTATCAAATATTAATTCATAATCCTTCTTTGGCAAGAATTTCATTTCTTTCAAAACTATTTTTCTAAATTGACTTGAATCAATTAATATCTTTTTTATTGGTTTTCCAGTATTAATATTGTATTTTACAATATTTTTTCTATCATTTACCAAAATAAAATTTGAATCACTTGTAACCGTAAATTGTTTAGGTGCATATAAAGAAATAGAATCTTCATTAATGATTATTGACGATTTGCTAATATAGGGCTTGTTACAAGCATTTAGAACAAGCCCTATAATCAAGAATAAATAAAACTTAATTGATTGTGAAAACAGTATATCCATTTTCTTCTGATATTATTTTAGCCCGCCCTTCTTTTACAATTGGTTTCTCCGGTGCTACCAAAAAAACTAAATCCTTCTGTTCTTTATTTTTCTTTGCTCTAACTTCAACCCAGCATAACGGACCTGGAGCACAATCATATGAGCCATTATTATTCTCTCCAGTAAAATAACCAGCATGAGGAATTACCTGATCCTTAGCCTTTACATTATCATATTTAAAGTTTGCTGCATCAAATACACCTTCAACCGATGTATTATCATAACTAAAAACAGGTTTTTGATTCAGCCCTTGAGGAGGAGCTTGCATTTCTTCTTTTTTACAACTTGTTGCAAAAATAGTTCCTATGGCAATAACAGCCAAAAATAAATGTTTCATTTTTTTAAAATTTAAATTAAACAATAAAAATACATGACAATTGTTTAGTCCGGACTTTAACTTTTGTCGGGGCTAAAGTATTAGTAAATTTTTTAATAATACCCCCCCCAGTATATTATGAAACATACATAGTGGTATCTTCATAGTAATTAATTATTTACAATATGTCAAAAATCTATTTTCTTATAATAGATTCACACGAAATAATAGAAGTTAATAACTTATATACCGATAATTACTTACAAAAGATTAGATTTGTACCCAATTTAACGGGATTTAAGCCCGTTAAGGCTATACAACAAGGTTTTATATCATTTTAGAATTTGAACGAAGATAGGAAAATATATTTTGTGAGCGATGCCCACCTAGGGCTTCCAAACGAAAGGGATTCACTCCCACGGGAAAAAAAACTCGTTGCATGGTTAGAATCAATCCGCCCCAATGCAGCAGAAATTTTTCTAATGGGCGATATTTTCGATTTTTGGTTTGAATACAAAAAGGTGGTTCCAAAAGGCTTTACCCGTTTACTCGGAAAACTCGCCGAAATAACCGATGCTGGTATTCCCGTTCATTTTTTTACGGGCAATCACGACTTGTGGGAATTTGGATACCTCCAAACAGAAACCGGCATGATGGTTCATCATCACGAAGAAATCATGACACTCAAAGGTAAACGGTTTTTCTTGGCACACGGCGACGGTCTGGGTCCACACGATAAAGGCTATAAACGATTAAAAAAATTATTTTCAAATCGTTTTGCTCAATGGGCTTTTGGGTGGTTACATCCTAATATTGGCATAGGATTGGCTCATTATTGGTCGCATAAAAGTCGCTATGCCGAAGGCGAAGACCACATCGCTTTTCAGGGCGAAGACAAAGAATGGTTAATACGCTTTGCAAAAGATATATTAAAAAAAGAGCCATTTGATTATTTTGTTTTCGGACATCGTCATGTGGTAAAAAAAATCCGATTAAATGAGCACTCAACGCTTATTTATTTGGGTGATTGGCTCTACAATTTTTCTTACGGCGTATTTGATGGTAAAAATTTTGAGATTAAGATTTTCAATTGATAGCAATTTGGTATTAACCTGAATCCCCGTTTATAGCAATGCTATTTTCATCCATTAACAATTCAAAATTCATAATTAAAAATTCTGAAAATCTTGATGCAAACTAATTATTTGAACTTCCCTTCAGCTACTTTATCATCAAAACGCAATTTTTGGAGTTGCCATTTATCTGCCGGTTTGTAAAGGACAAAAATAAATTTTAACGGTTGTCGCTCAAATTTTGCCAAATAATATAATTGCACATAACTTGGCGAAACAACTTTTTTCTTCATCAGTTCAGACCCTTTGTATGCTCCTATCAGAGAAATAATTTTCTTTAGTTCTGTTTTTACTTTAAGGTTTGCCTGAATATTACTCCGTATATATTTATTGGTAGAATACACCCAATCAACGGCAGCATCACTACCTTTTTCACCAAATACACTAAAGAATTTTTCAGGAATGCTGTCACATCTTTCTTGTGAAAAACCGGTTTGCCAAATTACAAATGAGAATAAAATTGCGAGCACAAATTTCATGCTATCTAATTAATGTTACGACACCGGAGCGACTATGTTCAACACCTTTCTTATCACGGAAAACAGCTGTCCACGCATAAACACCTGCAGGTGCCGGACGACTCTCTTTAGCTATACCGTCCCAGCCCAGATTAATATCATCTGATTCAAAAATAACTTCACCCCAGCGATCATAAATACGAAGATTGAAAGTTTTATTGTCTATGTTAACACCTTTGCATAAGAAAATATCATTGTGATTATCATCATTCGGAGAAAAAGCGGTAGGTGCCCAGAAAGTAAAGAAATCCAAAACATCAAGGAATTTCTGAGCTGTGTCAACACAACCATACTGATTTTCAGCGGTCAAAACAATTGTATATCCTTCGAGCATATAATTATCATAGAGATGGATGGGATTTTCAATAGAAGCAGAATCACCGTCACCAAAGTCCCAAATATATTGTGTAGCACCTGTTGACAAATTAATAAAATGTATTTCAGGATGGAAACTTTGTATCACGCCGGGGTCGGTAATAAATTCAGCTTCAGGAACTTCATAAACCGTAATAAAATCAGGAATAGTCGTTTCGGCATTACATCCATTTTCTGTGCGAACAGAAACAGAAACATCATAAATGCCGGGGGTATTATAATGATGCGTAATATCTTGTGAATAAGATGATTGTAAAGCAGACTGGTCGCCAAAGTTCCAAGTGTAAATTGTTCCCTGTGTATAATTATTGATATGAAAATGAACCGTTAGGGGCGGACAACCTTCCATATTATCAGCCATAAAAAGTACAGTAGGTGTAGGATAAACATAAATGAAGGTATCCAGATTTAATGACGGCGTATTACATCCATCGTTAATGGTAATGGTTACCGTACCGGAAGCGTTGGGAATATAAGGGTAAGGTAAATCAATAATTTGTGAATCTATAGAAAAAGTATAATCTCCATTACCACCTTCGAGATTAAGGACATCAATTAATACGGGTTCACCGGGACAAACCGAATCATTCGTAATAAATAAACTGCCTGACATAGGCGGATAAACACTTACTGTGGTCGTCATTGGAGCAGTTTGGCACCCATGTGCATCGGTTACGACAACAGAATAATTTGTATCGACATTAGGCGACACTTCAATTGTATCAATAGTTTCTCCCGTATTCCATTGGAAAGTATATGGATAAGTACCGCCGGTAGCGGCTACCCAGATAGGAATTTCTTGACCTTCACAAATCGTTTGGTTGTCAGGAACATCAGCAATTAGTTGGGTCGGTTCATTGACATGCAGGCTATCTAAAATAAACGGACAACCGTGCTCGTCTGTAACCGTAACACTATAATTACCTTCAATTAAGCCCGTATTAACCGTACCATTAAAACCGGTGTTCCACAGATAAGAATAATCTGGAGTTCCACCACTTGCTGTAATAGAAATAACACCATTATGTTCACCAAAGCACCTTACATCCGTAATTTCAGCAGTAACATTCAAAGAAGTAGCCGGTTCCGTTAAAGTAATAGCGGTTTCAAAAGTACAACCCATTACATCAGTAATCGTAACCTGATAATTACCGGCAGGAACATTAGCAAGATCTTGTGTCGTGGCACCGTTGCTCCATAAATAAGAGTAAGGCACTGTTCCACCGGCAGGCTCTAAATCAACTGACCCGGTAGATTCGCCATGGCATAAAATATCAACCCCTGAAATCGTAGCTGTAAGTGGAGCAAAAGGTTGAGGCACATTATAGGTTTGAGAAATTTGACACCCATGATTATCTGTAACCGTCACACTGAAATTACCCGTATAAAGTGAATCAATATCTTCGGAAACCGCCCCGTTAGACCACAAATAACTATACGGCGTAGTCCCGCCCGATACGGTAATATCTATATTGCCGTCATTTCCGCCATAGCAACTAACCTGATGAATTATATTAGCAATATTTAATGCTTGTGGTTCGTCTATCAATTGGGAAATAGTTTCGGTACAACCATTGGCATCGGTAACTGTTACTGAGTAAGGTCCTGCGGTTAGATTTCCAATGTCCTGAGACACCTGTCCATTTGACCACAAGTAAGTATAAGGCAGTGTTCCGCCCAATACCGTTAAATTAATGTAGCCATTGTTACCACCATGACAAAGAATATTGGCAAAACTATCAATTTGTAATATAATGGCCGAATCAGGTTCTGTAATCGTGAGCGTATCGGTTTCAACACAACCTACGGCATCGGTAACAGCAAAAGTATAAAATCCGGCAGGAATTTGATTAGCAAAAGTGGTTGTTCCACCCATTGGCGACCATTGAAAGGTATATCCCGGCGTTCCTCCACTTACATTAGCAGAAATCGTTCCGGTACTATCACCATGGCAAAGTACATTGGTTCCTGTTAAATCAATTAAAATAGGTGGATCCAATTCAACTAAGGTAAAGGAAGTATCCAAACTACATCCATTCGCATCCGTTACTGTTACAGTATAATTTCCTGCAGGTACATTTAACAATGAATCAACTTGAAAATTAGAATTGTGGATGGTTCCATCAGACCATTCGTAAGTATATGGTGCATCACCGTACTCAACTTGAATAAACATGGTTCCGGAACTATCACCCGCACACCAAATATCGGTAGAACCAATAGCAGTTATTGCCATTTCAGGATTGGGAATCATGGTTGTGGGTGCAATGGTAGTATCCTGAAAACCAGCCATATCCCAAGTATTATTATACCAAGTTATGGGAATATAACCGAGTGGGTACGACACATTAACAAGCGGACCTATATGGTATGACCATTTGAGCCCCATTAAGTGAATAAGAGAAGTATCAGTTCCTGGAACATTAATAGGCTCAGAGCAAACAGAAGCACGACCACGATTTTGTTGATTCCTTTCGTCATCAATAAGAAAATCAGTTACAGATGAAGGCGGTATAGAATCATTATTAACAGGCACACAAAATTCAGGCATCGTTACCGGTGGCAAAACAGGTATCGGAATATTTATGGTAAATTCCAGTGCTGTTAGTGCAAATTCAAACGCCAAACTGTCCCAAGTGTGATTGGTAATCGTTGGCGAAATACTATGATTAATACCTACATCCATGCTAGGCCAGTCAAAACATGGCCAGTGAATATGTAAATCGTCACATGCCGGGAATGAAATCGTGTCAGCATAACCTGAGTCAATAACCGTATTCGCATTATGTGGTTCTGATACATAGTAATCCATGGGAGTGGGAAACGACAAATTGGACCATACCGTAGGGCTAAAAGTCAAATCTTGTTGCATAGTACTACTAAAATTCAGGTCAGCAGTAAGTAAAGAATAGTCAATAGTAATTCCACCACCAGCATTATATGTACCATTGAGCATTGAAAGAAATTGCTGTATAGCAGGCCCCTGAGGGGGAGGCAGGAATCCGGCAATAAAACTCAGGAACTGAATTAGGTCTAAATCAAACGAAGCATATGTTGTATCACCATTGGCAATAATTGATTGGTGACAAGGATCCGAAATATCTAAATGGTCTGTTGTTTCAATGTAGGGAATGGTAATTTGTCCGCTCAGCCCTGTACCTGCAAAATTATTAAATACAATTGGTAAAATAGTATCATGGCAAAAACCTAAACTTCCGCCCTGCATACAAGGATATATAACTTCGCCTGTTTGTCCGTTCAAATAAAAAATATGAAAAGTATCCGTTGGTATATTAATATCCATAATATTAGTAGTGTCGCAAGTACCAAGACAAACTTCTGCGTCGATATCTAAACCAAAACCAAACAAAACACCAAAGTCAATAATTCCTGCTTGTGGAAAGTGAGAATCCAGCCCCCACCCCGGTAAAACTTCATAATCAGAATTAATGGTTACCCACTGGCCGGGGTTCCATGTATAATTATCTGGGAAAGTAATATCAACCCGACAAGGATAATACACATCCAACCAACCTGTCGTAAATCCAGTCATAGAAAAGTAAGAACCTACATTCAACCAAGTATCAATATTAAACATAGCACCAACCTGCCCACCCAATACTGGTTGTATATAACCAATAGACATCGTAGTATCATAATAAATATTAAAAAGGCTGGTTGTGAAATTAATATTAAACGGCGAACCATTGGGTCCCCACATATTTTGATTTGTGCTTTGCCAATCAATAAAAGTTGAATAAGTATGTGTTTGCGAAAAAACATTATTCGACATCAGAGAAATAAAAAACAAAATGACAATATATTTTATCAACCTTTTCAATCGTCAAATTTTACAGATAATAAACTATTTAATAAAGTTTCCGCAATTACTTGACGAGCAATAACCGGATAATTAGCATTTATCCATATTGTTTTTTGATAATTGCCGGTAAAAAACATATAACGCTCAAATGCCAATTGTGTATGTAAAGAATCTTTAGCTTCTACCGTAAATGAGACTAAAAAAAGAGTCGCTTTTTTCCCATCACTGGTAACCGTATCTTTTCTACTAATAAAATGGGCATTTTGTTTTTCAATGTATTCCGGTGTAATATTTTTTACCAACATGGAATAGGCCGTTCCGTCAATTTCATTAACTTGAATAGTAGATGATGTTGGCGGATGCAATAAGGTGTTTTTTTGAGGTAAAACAATAAAATATTTAGGCGGTAAAAAGGATATATTTGTCCCGGGAACATGATATGCCACACTGTCTATGTTTTCTTGCGAAAACCCACACAGAGAAACAATTAAAAAGGGTAATAAAAATAAAGTCTTTCTCATTTCTTTCTCAAAATATCAAAAACTTTACAAAGGTAAGAATTTTTTCTAAATTAATAAATTCCTCTTTTATTTTTTTGAGAAAAAATAATGACTAAATTTTTTAAATTAATGTTAAAATAAGTAAAATAAGGATTATTTTTTAGTATTTTTGTAAAAAGAATTTGTCTTGTGTCTTTAAAACGATTTTCAATATCACTGCTGTTTCTGTTTCAAACAATTCTCTTATTTGCCACTCACAACCGTGCCGGAGAAATTACTTATCGTCAAATTGGTCCACTGAAATATGAAATAACACTTGTTACCTATACCTATTCTTTGTCTAGCGCAGATCGTCCTTCGCTTGAAGTTACTTGGGGTGATGGTACTTCATCAATCGTTTATCGCGACGAAAAAATTTCTTTGCCTAACTATTACAACCGTAACACCTACCATGGCACGCATACTTATCCCGGTCCGGGCACTTATGAAATAAAAATGGAAGACCAAAATCGAAATGCCCACATTAACAATATTCCTAATTCTGTCAATGTCCCTTTTGCGATTAAAACGGTTCTTCAAATCAATCCGAATGAAGGCAATAACAACACACCTGTTCTTTTGAATCCGCCTATTGACAAGGCCGCTGTAGGAGAACTGTTTATTCACAATCCTGCGGCTTATGACAGTGATGGCGACAGTATTTCTTATGGATTAACCACTTGTCTTGGCAACAACGGATTACCTATTCCCGGCTATACATTACCGCCGGCAAGTCATGATTTTTATGTCAATCCCATTACCGGCGATTTAGTGTGGAATTGCCCAACAACCGTAGGAAAATACAATGTCGCAATGCTCATTGAAGAATGGCGTAATGGCATTAAAATTGGGAAAATTGTACGAGATATGCAAATTGATGTGGAAAATTCGGAAAATCACCCACCGGTAATTGATTCCATACCGGATATCTGCGTCATGGCAGGTACAACAGTACAAGTATCTTTCTCAGCAGTTGACCCTGACAATGACAACATTACACTTGAAGGACAGGGAGGTCCATTTATTTTAGAAAATAGTGCTTCGCTTGCACAGACAATGAATGTTCCCGGACATGCACAAGGTCAATTCACTTGGCAAACCGAATGTAGCAATGTTAGGAAACAACCCTACGAAGTCGTTATAAAAGCTACCGATAATCACTACGATTTATCATTGGTACATTTAAGGAGTTTTAACATCACTGTAATAGCACCGGCACCAACTAATTTACAAGTAATTCCCGGTAATACTTCTATTGCTGTAAGTTGGAATCCTGATGTATGTTCCAATGCTGCCGGCTATTTTATTTTTAGACGACAAGGCAGTTATGCCTATACACATGATGATTGCGAAACCGGTATTCCCCCATCAACAGGTTATATAAAAGTAGGTGAAACACAAGGATGGAACACGACCACCTTTATTGATGATAATAATGGCAACGGATTACCTCAAGGTTATGACTATTGTTACCGTGTGGATGCATTCTATAACGACAGTGCGGAAAGTTATATTTCTGATGAAGTCTGTACACCTTTAGTGAGAGGAATTCCGATAATGACAAATGTAAGTGTGGAAACAACCGATTCAGTTAATGGCAAAATGTATGTTGCATGGTCTAAACCCATTAATTTTGATTCGGTTTCGGCACCGGGACCCTATAAATATCTAATATGGCATTCTAATGATTTATGGGGAACAAATTTACAATTGATAGATTCATTATCCGGTATCAACGATACGATTTATTACGATAGCTTACTCAACACTGAAAATTATCCATACTCGTACCGAATTGAGTTTTATAATGATGAACCGGGTAATCGATTTCTAATTGGTACACCACAAATTGCTTCGTCCGTTTTTTTGCAGTCCGCTCCAAATGACAATCGTATCCAGTTGTCATTCCAAAAAAATGTACCATGGATAAATTCATCTTATGTTATTTACCGCTGGAACGAATCCTCATTGTCTTATGACTCCATAGGTGTAACAACTAATGAATTTTTTGTGGATTCATTGCTAAAAAACGGTGAACAATATTGCTATAAGGTAAAAAGTATTGGCGGATACAATATTAATGGGATTATCAATCCAATTATTAATTATTCGCAAAAGACTTGTAACACGCCGCAGGACTTAACACCACCCTGTTCTCCCAATTTGTCTGTAACTTCATTTTGTACAAAAGAATATAATGAAATTTCATGGGAAGTACCAGATTCTTGTCTGCATGATGTCGTAGGTTACAATATTTATTATTCACCTTATTTAGACGGAACCCTTAAATTATTGACAACCATTACAGACCCCACACAAACAACTTATAATCATATCCCTGACATATCCATAGCCGGTTGCTATCAAATTATAGCTTATGATTCAGCGGGCAATAATAGTGTCCCGTCAACTAAAATATGTGTAGATAGTTGTAATTACTATAATCTTCCAAATGTCTTTACACCTGATGCAAACGGAATAAATGATTTATATCATCCGGGACCCTATAAATTTGTTGACCATGTAAACATGAAAATTTTTAACCGGTGGGGAATTTTGGTTTTTGAAACTAAAAATCCGGACATTAACTGGAATGGCAGAATTATGGGTACAGGCGATTTAGTATCCGACGGCGTTTATTATTACATCTGTGATGTTTACGAATATCGTCTAACAGGTATTGCCCCACGAAATCTTACAGGGTTTATCCATGTTTATGGAAAGGATCTAAATAGTAACCCGATGAAATAAAGCACAAATTATGAGTAATGTGTTTCGATTTCCGGCCCCAAAAATCTTTTTAATATTTATTCTCTTCGGACATCTGTTTTTTTTGGGAAAATCCCAAGATTCGCTCTATTTCATGGCCAAAGCATATTTAAGTTATAACCAAACTGATTCGGCATATTTTTTTATTAACGAAGCAATAAAAAAGGACACAAAAAATATTCACTATTGGCTGATGAAGGGCGATATATTATTTGCAGAAAAACATTGGGATGGCGCCATTAACTCGTATCGTTTAATAGAAAAAAATAAACCGGAATGGGTAAACTATAAACTGGCAAAATGTTATAGCCAAACCGGCGACTATAAAGAAACGGAGAAATACCTTAAAATCTATTTGAATCAACGGAACAGAATAGAAAGCTATAAAGTAAAATTAGACACTTGTTTTAAGCAGTTTGCACAGAAAAAACAGTGGGAAAAACTATGGATAAATGATTTTGATAACAACTATCAGGATTTCCTCAAACAAGTGGAATATAATATCCGTTATGAACATTACGAAGAAGCTTTAGAACAAATAGATAATTATTTTGTTAATCATCCAAAAAGATATTATTTGTATTTCTTAAAAGGAAACATTTTACAGATAATGAAAAACAATACTGCGGCATTGGACGCTTATGAAAAAGCATATCGAATAAAATCAAAAAATACAGCTATTGCAAATGCTTATGGTCATCTATTAATAACGCTTAAAAAGAACAAAAAAGCACAATCTGTCTTTGTTCAACTAAACAAAAATAATAAATATAGTCTATTATCTCTAAAAGCTATTGGGGTAACAAACTATAATCTTAAAAAATATAAAAAGGCACAAGAGGAATTATCAAATTATGTAAAATTCTACTACAAAGACCCGGAAGCAAATTTTTACTTGGCAAAAGTATATTTTGCACAAAAAGCATATTTCAATGCCCTAAAAGCCATCAATATATCTATTCAGGAAGCACCAAGCAATTTTGACTATTTGTTTACACGCGGAAAAATATATTTAGAAAGTCAAGCTTATAAATTAGCAAAAAAAGACTTCTTATTGGCAATGGATATCAACACTAAAAATGTCGGAGAACTTTTTTTCTTGATTGGTGTCTGTTATCAGCACATGGGAGACCCGGGAATGGCTTGCTCATATTGGAAACGGGCTTATGAGCATCAATATATGAATGCAGATGAGTATAGAATGAAATTTTGTCAATAAATAAATCTATTTCTAAAAAGATTTGTATTTTTGCACCCACAAAATTTGGACGCGTGGCTCAATGGATAGAGCAACGGCCTTCTAAGCCGTAGGTTGCAGGTTCGATTCCTGCCGCGTTCACTTTTTTGAAAGTATTCGCTACTTTCATTAACAATTGATACCAAGTATTCGACTCTTTGATTTCAACTTGGTATGAAACCTTTGCAAAATAATTCCAAATTTATTTAAATGGGGAATTATCTGGAGCTGTTCCTTTTACCGGTTTTATTAGTATCTTTTTAACTACATTTTTATCAAAAACAGCTTGATACACTATATCGCCTTGTTCACTATACAAGGTGTATTTCCCATTTTTCATTCCGTCTTTGTAGTTACATATAACCTGCGGATTGCCCGATACATAGTTTTGAATAAATTTTCCATCAAGTCGGTCCATCTTATAGTTTCCTTCTGAAATCAAACGACCTCTGGCATCCCAGTTTTGCCATTTACCATGCTTTTTACCCATCACATATTTACCGGCAATTTTTGGTTTTCCATTCACAAACCATTCTTCGTATTCACCATTTAAAACAGTGTCAACTGTCGTTTTAAATAGTCGTGGATTACCATTAGCGTAATAATGTTCTTCTTTACCTGTTGGTACGCCCTTGTTATAATTAATTTTATAGTTTAATTTTCCTGTCTTATGATACCCTACCCACAAGCTGTCCATAATACCATTAGAAAACTTACCGATATCTTTTAGCTGACCATTTTCTAACCACTCTTTCCACAAACCGTTTTCCTTACCAGCCACAAAATATCCGTCATGAAATTTTTGTCCATTTTCAAAATAAATTTCCCATTTGCCATCTTTTACGCCCGATTTATAATGAGCTATTTTCCATATTTGTCCGTTTTCGTACCACCAAGTCCATTTTCCTGACATTTTATTTGCCTTGTAATAACCCTCATTTCCTTTCTTTCCGGTAGTCCGATAGTATTTCCACAAACTGTCCTGTAAATCATCCTTAAAATAACCGTGCATAGCGATTGTCTCATCTTCTAGCCACCAGGTAGCTTCGCCGGATTTTTTTCCATTTGAAAAATTCATAACAGTTTTTTTCTGTCCATTTTCATACCAATAGATGTGCTTACCAGTCATATTATCGTGGCTATACGGACCCCGATCTTTTATTTTTCCCGACGGATAATAAGAGGTCCAAATAGAGTCGCGTTTCCCATTATGAGTATAACCATCTAATTGCACAATGCCATTTTTATACCATATTGTATTTTTTCCATTTTCGTAGTTCAATATTGATTTCTTTTCTCCTGTAGGATAATATTCTTTCCAAGTACCGGTTTCTTTTCCCTGCGTGTAAAAACCTTCTGATTTTAATTGCCCTGACGGATACCAATCCTGATAATCACCATCTTTGCGATAATTTTTATATTCTGTTTTTAATTTTAATTGATTTATTCCGGGAAAATGTTCCACATAGTAACCTGTTCCATTTTTAATAAGCTGGTTTCCCAATGAATCCCAAAAAGCCACAAAACAAATGGCAGTATCCGTATAATTTAAAATTGATTTCTTTTGTCCGTTTTCATACCATGAAATCCATATACTATCAGGAATATCCCAATAATACTTACCTTC
>Ga0114934_10002058_pt1 | contig 13019 bp, 12 predicted proteins | sample 4SBtaG_2_FD_99695 | JGI IMG/M metagenome (GOLD analysis project Ga0114934, IMG submission 99695) | Deep subsurface microbial communities from Kolumbo volcano to uncover new lineages of life (NeLLi) - 4SBTROV10_white metaG | ecosystem: Environmental > Aquatic > Marine > Volcanic ... | reverse complement strand
TACAGCTTTTAAAATTCTTTTAATTTTTTCTTTGGCTTTTTTATTTTTTCAAAATTTTATTTTTGCCCTGCTTTTTTCTTTTTTATCCCTTTTTATTGATCTTGTGCCTATTATCAATAATCTCTATATTGTTTTCATTTCGTTATTTTTTTATGGTGTTCTCATACAGTACTTACTGACAACCAAATCTTTTGTTTGGACTGAGCTTTTTCTTGTAATTGTCATGGGGGCTTTAACTTTGAGTGGTATTGGAACTACTTCTGCCTTTCTTAATAAAATTTATGTTCCACACTTTGTAACCTTATCTTTTATTTTAGGAATTTGTATTCTTCTTTATGTTTTATATAAACAGAAATTTTATAGTTTTGTACAAAATACAAATTTTACGGATTTATTTTTTATTTTTCTTATTCTTGTTGTGGGTTATATTTTTTTGATTCGCACACACAATACCCTAAATATTTCTTCTTTAGAAGTTTTAACACGCGAAGGATTAGAAAAACTATTATACATCAGACCTCGACTAAAAGAAGCCTTTTTCTTTTATCCCTTACTAACTTTTGGACTATTAGCTTTACCTCAAAAAATTCTCCCAACTAAATTTTTACGTTATATAATAGCGATAGGATCATTAGGTATAATATCCTCTTTTAATACAATTACACATTTTCAAACTTTTTTTATTTTCTCTTTTTCTAGAATGCTTTTAGGCCTTTTAATAGGTTGGTTTTTGGGCTGGATTCTTTTCCTTTCTTTTAAACTTCTATTTTATATAAAAAAGGTATTAAATTCATGATAATCGCTATCCCTTTTTTTTTAGTTATAGGCTTTTTATTATTTATTATCATCAATTCCTCTGAATTTTTTATTTCAATGAAAATATTTTCCTCAAAAACACGCTGCCCTATGTGTGGCCATAAACTAAACTATTCTGAAAGAATTATTATGCACTCTCAGGAAAATACATCCTTTGTTTTAGGTTGCTCTTATTGTTTAAAAAAACATAATAAAAAAGACACTATTTCTATATAACTGAAAATTGACAAATGGAATATAAATTATTATTTTAAAAAAAATTCCATCCCAAGGAGGGAAAATGCACATAAAAAAAGCAAAACGATTATCTCAACTACCCCCTTATTTATTTGCTGAAATTGACAGATTAAAAAAAGAGGTACAGGATTCAGGGAAAAAAATTATTAGTTTAGGTATTGGAGATCCTGATTTGCCAACTCCGGAATTTATCGTTACCCGAGCAAAAACTGGCGTGTCAAATCCAGCTAATCATCAATACCCTTCGTATAGAGGAATACCTGCTTTTCGTAACGCCATTTCTCGCTGGTATAAAAAACGATTTAATGTAACCTTAAATCCTGAAAAAGAAGTGGTATCTTTAATTGGCTCTAAAGAGGGAATTGCTCATATTCCCCTTGCATTTGTAGAAAAAGGTGATGTTGTTCTTTGCCCTGATCCTGCCTACCCTGTTTATAAAATTTCGACAATTTTCGCAGGTGGCACACCTTACATTATGCCTTTATTAGAAAAAAATAAATTCCTACCGGATTTAACTCGTATTCCAAAAAGAATTTTGCGTAAAACAAAACTCATGTTTTTGAATTATCCTAACAACCCAACTAGTGCTGTAGCAACTGAAGAATTTTTTAAAACAGCTATTGAATATGCCCAAAAATATAATTTTGCCATTTGCCATGATGCGGCTTATACAGAATTATATTATAACGATAAAATTCAACCTAGCTTTTTAGAAATCCCTGGAGCCAATGAGGTTGGGATTGAATTTCATTCTCTTTCTAAAACTTACAATATGACAGGATGGCGTATTGGTTGGGCTGCTGGAAATCCAGAAATCATTGAAGGATTAGGCAGAATAAAAGAAAATATAGATTCTGGTATTTTTCAAGCTGTCCAAGTTGCAGGAACAGAAGCTCTCTTGAGCAATCAAGATTCAGTAAAAGAAATGCGTAAAATCTATCAAGAACGCAGAGATGTCCTTTTAGATGGGTTAGACGAATTAGGATGGAATTATTTTGAACCACAAGCCACTTTTTATGTTTGGGCACATTCACCTAAGGGACTTCCTTCGAAAGAAGCTGCTATGAAAATTTTAAATTCTACAGGTATCGTTGTAACACCAGGTGTAGGATTTGGAAAATATGGTGAAAATTATATTCGATTTGCTCTAACTGTTGATGTGCCAATTATCAAAGAAGTTATTGAAAAACTGAAAGGAGTTAATTTTTAATGCATAATAATGATACTGTTATTTTATCATTAGGCTCTAACATAGACAACAAAAAGGAGTACATAAAAAATGCCAAGAAGGCTCTAAAAAAATTCCGTTTTGACATTAAAAAAGAATCTTCTTTTTATAAAACTGCACCTTATGGAAATAAAAATCAAGATGACTTTATTAACCAAATCATAATTGCAAAAACCACTCTAAAACCTATTCAACTTCTCATTTTAAATAAAAATATTGAGGAAGATTTAGGACGAATTCCTCGTGAAAAATGGGGACCGAGAGAAATTGATATTGATATTTTGTTTTATAACAATATCATTTTAAATTCTGACCGTCTTACTATACCCCATTCAGACCTTCATAATAGAAATTTTATTTTAACGCCTTTAAATGAAATTGCACCAGATTTCGAACACCCACTTTTAAAAAAAACAATAGCACAACTTTTAGAAGAATGTCCGGATACTTCTGAAGTCAAAAAAATTAAATAAGGATTTTTTATGCCACAAGTTATTATCATAATGGGTTCAAAAATTGATTTTACTCATGCTGAAAAAATAAAAAATAAATTAGAATTTTTTTCTATTAAAAACAAATCTTATATTGCCTCTGCTCACAAAACACCTTTAAAAGTTTTAGATATTATTAAAGAGTATGAAAAAAATGAAACTATTTTTGTTACAATAGCTGGACGAAGTAATGCTCTAAGTGGATTTGTTGATGCCCAAACGCATAGACCAGTTTTAGCCTGCCCACCTTATAGTGATAAATTTGGAGGCAATGATATTTATTCAACTTTAAGAATGCCTTCTGGCGTAGCTCCTTTAACAATTTTAGAACCCAAAGAAGTAGCTCTGGCATGTGCAAAAATTTTTGCTCTTCACGATGTAGAGATGCAAAAAAAAGTAGAAGAATACCAGCTTTCTTTCAAAAAAAGCTTGGAAAAAGACAATCAGGATATTAACAATGGGTAGTGTAAAAGATTTAAAAATAATAAATCCCCCCACTGAAAATACAGAAGGAAAAGGATATTTTACTTTCTCTGACAGATATTCTGTCTTCGACTGGGGTGAAATGCCAGATTTAATTACAAATAAAGGGGCAGCTTTGTCTCTTATTGGAGCCTTTTTTTTTGAAGAATTAGAAAAACAAGGTATCAAAACCCATTATTTAGGCTTAGTAGAAGATGGTAGAGAAAAAAAACTAGCTGAACTAAAAGGGCCATCTAATGTTATGGCAGTAAAACTTCTTCGAGTTATAAAACCTACCTTGGCAAATAACCAATACCAATATGATGCTTATAAAAACATAAAATCCAATTTTCTTATTCCACTTGAAGTTATTTACAGAAATTCTCTTCCTGCGGGGTCTAGTGTGTTTAAAAGATTAAAATCAGGACAAACCACAATTTCAGATTTAGGATTCGATAAATTACCAGAACCAGGGCAAAAACTGAATCCCCCTCTATTAGATGTCTCAACAAAACTTGAAGAAATTGATCGATACATCAGTTGGACTGAAGCCTTGGCTATTTCAGGATTATCTCAATCTCAACTTGATTCTGTAAAAAACCTTGTTTTAAAAATCAACTCTTATATCACTGATACTGTTAGTCATTTTGAACTAATCAATGAAGATGGAAAGTTTGAATTTGGCGTCAACAGTCAAGGTGAAATTGTTTTAGTGGATGTCTTAGGAACTCCTGATGAATGCCGTTTCACTTTTAATGCAACTCCTGTCAGCAAGGAAATTGCACGAATTTATTATAGAAAATCAGATTGGGTTAATCAAATTTCACAAGCCAAATCTGCTGATCCTATTAACTGGAAAAAATCCTGCCCTGCTCCTGAAGCCTTACCAACTGAACTTCATAAACTGATTTCTTTTGTTTATCAATCTTTTTGCAATGAATTAACAGGAAGACAATGGTTTGATTCACCAGATTTAAAATCTATTTTAAGCGATATAAAAAATTATTTATAATGAATCTTGAAAAAGCAGCACACATCATCAGAAATGGTGGATTAGTAGCTTTCCCTACTGAGACAGTTTATGGATTGGGCTGCAATGCTTTTGACTCTAAAGCTGTTGCAAAAATTTTTGAAGTTAAAAATCGTCCTAAATTTGATCCTTTAATTGTACATATTAGTTCGGAATCACAATTAGAAGATTTAGTGGTAGAAATATCAGATACTACGAGAAAATTAATGACTGCTTTTTGGCCTGGACCACTGACTCTGATTTTTAAAAAAAAGAAAACTCTTCCTCCTATTATTACATCAGATTTAGATACTGTGGCTATTCGTATGCCCAATCATCCTCTGGCACTTAACCTCATTACAAAAGCTAAAATTCCTATCGCTGCTCCAAGTGCAAACCCATTTGGATATATTAGCCCAACCACAGCCCAACATGTTAAAGACCAAATTGGCAATAAAATTGACTTAATTTTAGATGGTGGGCCTTGTCAGGTTGGGATTGAATCAACTATTATTGATGCGACTACTCCAAAATTGAAAGTTTTGCGTTGGGGCGGTCTTGAAATTGAAACTATTGAAAAAATCATCTGCCAACCAGTTGAAGATAAAACGCATTCTGATGTTCATCCATCTGCACCTGGACAATTGAAATCACATTATGCCCCACATAAATCTTTAATCCTCTTTGAGACAGATGATATTGAATTTAGAAAACGCATGGAAAAGCAATATAAAAATATTCGTTTTCTCCTCTTTAAACCTGATAAAAATTTCCCTAAAAATCAATGTGAAATTTTATCCAAAAAAGGAAGTCTTATTGAAAGTGCCGCCAATCTTTTTTCGGCACTTCACAAATTAGACTCCTCTGATGCCGATTTAATTTTAGCTGAAAAAATTCCTGAAACAGGTTTAGGTAGAGCCATAATGGACAAATTAAAAAAAGCTGAACACAAGAGGGATTTATGAAAAAAATCGTTATTTTAGGGTCAACAGGGTCTATAGGAACACAAACTCTTGAAGTTGTTGAAAAATATCATAAAAATTTCAAAGTTGTTGGATTAGCAGCTCATTCCAATTACAAATTACTAGCTCAGCAAGCTAAAAAATTTAAGGTAAAAAATATAGGGCTTTATAATGAAGATAAACTGAATGAACTAAAAAAACTAACCCCCTCTAAGAATATTTATGTTGGTCAATCTGGTATTAATTTTTTAGCTACTTTAGATGAAGCAGACCTTATTGTTTCGTCCATTGTTGGAACGCAAGGGATTTTATCCACATATGAAGCTGTAAAAGCAAAAAAAAATATAGCTCTGGCTAATAAAGAATCCCTTGTTTTTGCAGGCGACATTATTATGCCATTAGCACGCAAGAAAAAATGTCAGATTATTCCCATTGATAGTGAGCATAGTGCTATTTGGAATTTACTGAAGGACAGAAGAAAAGAAAAAATCAAACAAATTGTTCTTACTGCATCAGGAGGGCCTTTTTTTAATCAACCTATTGAAAAATTTAAAAATATAACGATTGAAGAAGCACTTAATCATCCAAAATGGGACATGGGGGCTAAAATTAGTATTGATTCTGCCACTATGCTCAATAAAGGATTTGAAGTTATAGAAGCCCATTATTTGTTTGATATTGATTATAAAAGTATCAATGTCGTTGTCCATCCTCAAAGTTTAGTTCATTCTATGGTAAAAGATAAAGATGGTTTTTATTATGCCCAAATTGGGCCACATGATATGCGCTTTCCTATTTTATCAGCTTTATTTTATGATAAAAAAATGGTGGAAAATGTTTTTGAAGATTTTGATATTACTGATAATGAAAGTTTCCAATTTTTCAAGCCTGACTATAATAAATTTCCTTTATTGCAATTAGCCTTTGATGTAGGAACAGAAGGTGGTATTCTCCCTGCAGTTTTTGCTGTAGCAGATGATTTAGCTGTTGAAAAATTTTTAAATAAAAAAATTGCTTTTACTGAGATTCCTATTTTCATTGAAAGTATTATAGAATCTTATGATAAAAAGAATATAAAATCACCGACTATTGCAACATTATTAAAAATTTCTGATGAAATCAAAGAAAAATTCTCTTAAGTATGCTTCTGATTAACCGTTAAAAGACAATGGTTTATAAATATAGTGATACTTAAATTGTAAAATATATTTTAAAAAGGTGGTTTTGCAGGGTAGCCTTATGTAGATTTGTTTATTGTATCTCAAGAAGATTTTACCTTGAAGACCTTTTTAATTATAACCAATTCTTTTCAATTTTACTTCAATTTTTCCCTTTAATTTCGTAAAACTCTCTTTTTCTGAAACGGTTTTTAATATAACTTTTCTAGATCTTTCCTCTAATTAGGATAGTTTCTGAGCAAGCAGTTTAAGTTTTTTGTGGCCAAGCAACCCAGCTTTTTCAAGATTTAATGTTTGTTTATTTTCAAATACAAAATCTGCAATTTTAACATAGTCATATGCAGTTTGCCAAGCAATTTGTAATTCACTTTCGCAATATTCTTTAAAATTATCAAACTTATAATCGTAGTATCCATTATCTTTGATTTGTTTTAAAATTGATGCAAATTCTAAAAATGCTCTTGCGATATCATTTTTTGCATTTTTAGCTTTATTTGTCCATCTAGAATAATTTACTTTATCAATAGACGGGGATAAATCCTTTGCCATAATTTACTCCTTTAATTCGGACCGGTCCGAAAAAATACACATAACAGATTTTAAATTAACAATTTTAATACAAAAATTATCTGCAATGATTTTATACAAAGATAAAATTTTTATCTGGATAATATTTTTTTTTAGCATCAGGATGTAGATAGAGCACATTGTCCTCAAATTCAGAAGAAGTACTTACAATTTCAATTGTAATCCACTTATCTTTTGAATGCCCAATAAGAAAAGTTCCTTCTGTGGATAATGCAGGTTTCTTCTTGTCAGGCAACGAATTATATGTTGCTCTGGCAATTTTCCCAAACTAGATATTCTCTGAATTGTATTCTCTGATTATAATTTCCATGACAAATCCCCCATGTAATTATTTTTATAATATTGCAATCTAAAGTGACCATAAAATTAAACCACAGGTTGAATTAAATCCAAAACCTTATTATTTAAAGACAATATAAACACTGAATAATTATAAGTGCCACCTTAAAAAACCTTTATATAACATGCTTTATTAAAAATAAAATATCAAATTTTATTTTTTTATAAGTCGAGTTTTTATCTTTTTTCCATAAAAAGTCAATTTATCAAAATTAGTAAACGCTGTTTCAGAACCAGAAAAAAAAGCAGCAGTGATGAGTGCCAAAATTATAAAAGAAATTAAAATCTTCATTTCTTAAATTTTACAAAAACCTCATTTATTTTAAAATTTTACATTTTATGAATTTTAAATTGTACTTTTTTATAATCAGTGATATCATCAATTTTAGGAATATCATCATCAAAAAGTTCCAATAAAAAACCATTCAATGTATCATATTCTTCACTTTGTAATTACTGAGATTCCTATTCGAAAAAAAACATAAAAATCCCTTCCATTGATGATCTTTTGAATATCGCAAATGAAATAAAAGACAAACACGCTTCCTTTAAAATTTGACAATTGAATAAAAACACTGTATTTTTATAATATGAGAAAAATTCTTCTTATATTATTTCTTCTTTCATCATCGGCTTGGGCTGCTTTTGAAAATCTTTCTTCCAGCACGAATTCTGTACTCACAAATACAACTCAAGCAACCCAATTATCTCTGACAAATAGAATTACGCTCACAAATATTGTAACACAAACTATTTATACAAAAAAAATTCTTTATAGTTTTCCTAAGTATGTTGATAAAAACAATCTAACCCCCCCCCTTTACTCATCTCTAATGTATCCTGGTTTAGGGCAATGGAAATTACAGGAAAAAATAAAATCTGCTACACTTTTCTCTCTTTTTTCTATTTCTTTCTTTTCATCATTAGGTTATTATCTTTCGTCACAGTATTATTTAAAAATGAGTAATGAAAAATGGAGTTTAGCTCAGAAAGAAGAAAATTATTGGACTCAAACTGAATTAATTGAAGATTCATATAAGGCTTATGATAAATATAATAACCATCGTAGTTATAGTGAAGTTTTGGCTGTTTCTGCTGTTACAATTTATTTTTACAATCTTCTTGATATTTATTTAAGTATTGATAAGTATAAAAAATTATCAATTAAATATAAAATAAGTACTTTGGACATTTCTTATTCCTTAAAGTTATGAAATATTTAAATCTTTTTCTCATTATTTTGGGACTAACTGCTTGTTCCTATAATAAGACAGACAGGCCTGGATTTTTTAATCCTCTTCATGATATTCAATGGACAGATGAAGTGATTCTGTCTTCAGATTATTATGTAGCACCTTTGGATAATCTTTATATAAATTCTAATACTGTTATAATATTCGATTCATCATCGCCTCTTACTATACTTATTGATGGCAGCTTACAGGTTTTTGGTTCTGCTACTGCTCCGGTTATCTTTTCCAATACTCAACCAATAATGAATTCTATTATTCTGGAAGAGACAAGCCAATCAAATCGAATAAAATTTTGCGACTTTGGTCGCAATAAACTTTTAATAAATACAGACACTACAATTACACAATGCAAAATTAAATATATAAAAACAACTGGAATGGGCATCTCTTATTATAAACATAACAATATTGGATTTTTGCAAATTGAGAATCAATGTCAAGTTAATGCTGAGGCCAATCTTTTCGACAGAGCTTTATTTAATTTACCAGAACCTGACCCGCATTTAGATAAAATCATAGAGTTCAATGGTACGGGGAACTGTTATTTTATTGGTAATGATTTTATAGGTCGCTCAGACAAAATTGTGCCTGCAACAAATTATATAATTTTTGACTATTCTTCTGGTGATTTAATTTTTGAAAATAATTTTTGGCATACAACAAATATAGAAAATTTATTTTTTACAAATACTAGTGGAACCTCGAGCCTGAATCCGAATGTTTCTGCACCTGATTCAGGCTGTAGTTGGTAAGATTACTGATATTTTATTTCTCGCACTGTTTGCGCCTTCCAAGATTTTGCTTTTTCATACAAACGAGAATTAGGATAATTATCCATTATATTATTAAAATATTTCAAAGCTTTATAAAAATCATCTTTTTCAAAATAACAAAGCCCTAATTTTAAAAGAGCATCAGGATCTTTGGAAGCACTTGTTCGATTTTCTAAAACATCAGAAAACGATTCAATTGCAGACATATAATTTTTCTGATCATAATAGCATTCACCTATCCAATAATAAGCATTTTCAACTTTTGAATTATCAGGGAAAAGATCAATAATTTTTTGAAAATATTCAATCGCTTTATTATAGGTATTCTGTTTATATTGATGAAATGCAAAATTATAGGCAGTAGTTAAATAAGATTTTTTCACAAAACTGGTATAAGGACTGAGTTTATAAAATTTAAGAAAATCTTCATACACATCTAAAGCTTTTTCTATACGACCCAATTTAATATAAGCCTGCCCTTTGTGAGCCATAGCATATTCACTATTAATATTTTCTTTTCGACTATAATAATATATGGCATTATCATAATCGCCAATTGCATAATAGACATCACCTTTTGCATTATAGGCTTCAGATACTATCTTAGGATCTGAAAATTTTGTTAAAATGACATCTAAATCTGCCAAAGCTGTATCGTAATTCCCTTCTAGAAGATTAATATGAGCAATTTGCAGATAGGCTAATCTGGAATAAGAAGATTCAGAATAGTCAGAAATTAATTTTTTAAATCGAACTGAAGCAACTTCTAATTTGCTTAAGTCTCCTGTCTTTTTCCAAAGCAAAAGATAGCCTTCTGCAGATTTATACAGGGCTTCAACTACTGTACTTTTAGAACTTTCTTTTTTATTAGCCAAACTAGCATAAAGTTCTATTCCATTTTTAATATCTTCTACATCACCAAATGTGTACTTTTCATTAGCACGATTGAGCGTGCTATCAGCATGACTTGAGAATACAAAATAAATTGTTCCACCCACTCCCAAAATAATCAATAAAATCACTAAAAAAACTAAAAGAAATCTTACTTCTTTACTCATATTACACCTCTTATAATTTATAACTGGCACGGCCGATCCAAAATTCTGCCTCTTCTGGAAAAATCGTAATTAACTTAGATAAAACTTTGATGGCTTTTTTATATTCATGCTGGTAATAATAAATTTTACCTTGCATTAATTTAGCTTGATTTTGTATTTCAATGGGACAATTTTTATCCTTTAACAATTTTTTAATTCTACTCATTGCTGTGAAATATTTTTTTTCATTAATATATTTTCTTTGAATAGTCAAGACAATATAATCATAATCTTTAGCTGTGACATTTGCTTTTTTATCAGTTTTAAGCTCAACTTCTTCTTTGACTTCTTCTTTGACTTCTTCTTTTTTCTCTTCAACATTGGTAATAGTTGTTTCTTCGATATTTGTTTCTTCAGAAACAGAAGAAACTATGGGTTTAGAAACGGCGACTTTAGGCTTTTCAATTTTATAAATTATAGGGTCTATTAAAGAATTATTACCTAAAACAATTTTTTTATTTTCTTGTTTTTTATCAACAATAGTTACAGCAAAATAATATTCACCTTCTTCAGGCAAAGCAATAACCGCATTGTTGTCATTTCTTTCAGCAATAGAAACTCCTAAGTCAGCAGAGTTTTCAATTTTATTTTTACTACTATACAATCTATAAATTATATTGCTACTGACTTTGTCCCAAGTAAGTCTTACTTCACCGTCACTATTCACATTTCCTTTCAATCCTTTAACAACTTGTAAAATTTTAAGAGAATCAATTTTCACACCATAGGTAGTATAATTTTGATCTGCTGATAAAATTTTAGTATCACCTTGTGCTGTATTCATTATCACAGCATAATAATAGACTCCAGCAGTTGTAATAGTATCTATGTAAGCATTTGTTTTTTTCGCAAGAGTTGTGAGTAAATTTGAATCTGTTAATTTATCAGATGAATCTATGACAGCATTACTTCTATAAATTTTAATAGAAAAATTAGCAATAGACTTCGGATTTCCCCATGTGACCAAAATTTTATTTTCATCTTGTTTAACTATATTAATCATTTCTACTATAGGATCATTCTGAGATGCTGTGCCAGTATTAACTGTATTTACATTTGTAGATTTTTCTTCGGTGCCTTGTTGAGATGCTGTATTAGATTCTGACTCCTCTGGAAGAGTCAACCACCCAGCCACACCAGTTAGGGGAAGGAACAACAGATGAGCAATCAATAAAATTTTAAAAACTTTTTTAAACATACTTTACTCATATTTATGACATTCTAGTATTATATCGGAGAAAAAAACAAAATTCTTTAAAAAAAAATATCTCTTGTTGTCAGAATTTTTTATATTGTGTCTTTATAAATTATAAACTCTCTTAGTACTAGGGCATCGTAAAAATGAAAAACCAAGCATCAGATTAATACAATTAAATACTAAACACCTTATAGATTAGCAGTCTAATAAGCCCATTATTTTTGATATATTAAGAAATAAGGACATAGGCTCTGTAGGTTTTTGAAGAATATTTTAAAGCTCTGGCACCAATAATCCAATTTAAATACTCGAAACTTGGCCTCTGACACCAATTTTCTTTTTTTCTTATTATTTCAGCCATGAGATGGCCACACCTACTGCGTAGGTTCGCCATTACAATAGAAATCTTATCCTCTGACACCAATTTTCCAATTCAAAAACTGGGATTTTATCCTCTGACCCCGATAATCCAATTTAAATACTCAAAAATTGACCTCAGACACCAAAATTCTTTTTTTCTTATTATTTCAGCCATGAGATTGCCACACCTACTGCGTAGGTTCACCATGACAATAGGAAATTCAAGCTCTGACACTTTTTTTGTGTATATAAAGCCATACAGAGCATGCAATCTCGTGAAATGACAATGATTTTCAGCTCTGACACTAAAATTCTTTTTTTCTTATTATTTCAACCATGAGAGGCCATGCCTACTGAGTAGGCTCGCCATTACAATAGGAATTTTAAGCTCTGACCCCAATAATCCAATTTTTAAATACTCGAAACTTATCCTCTGACACCAATAATCCAATTTAAATACTCGAAACTTGGCCTCTGACACCAAAATTCTTCTTTTTCTACCATCATAACAGAGAAATGACCTCGCCTACTGCGTAGGCTCGCCATTACAATAGGAATTTTAAGCTCTGACTCTTATTTTTTTGCTTTGAAACTGAAATTTTAAGATCTGACACCAATTTTCCAATTGAAAAACTCGAAACTTGACCTCTGACACTAAAATTCTTTTTTTCTTATTATTTCAACCATGAGATGACCACGCCTACTGAGTAAGCTCGCCATTACAATAGAAAATTTAAGCTCTGACACCAATTTTTTGATTGTGTAACTGGATTTTTTGCAATATAGGTATATATCATAATCGTGCAAAATCCAAAAAAAAAAGATTTTTTCTGAATTTAAAAAGTTATCGACAAATATAACTACCAGAATATTTCAGCCATGAGATGGCCACACCTACTGCGTAGGTTCACCATGACAATAGGAAATTCAAGCTCTGACACTTTTTTTGTGTATATAAAGCCATACATAGCATACAATCTCGTGAAATGACAATGATTTTCAGCTCTGACACCAAAATTCTTCTTTTT
>Ga0114934_10002057_pt1 | contig 13023 bp, 15 predicted proteins | sample 4SBtaG_2_FD_99695 | JGI IMG/M metagenome (GOLD analysis project Ga0114934, IMG submission 99695) | Deep subsurface microbial communities from Kolumbo volcano to uncover new lineages of life (NeLLi) - 4SBTROV10_white metaG | ecosystem: Environmental > Aquatic > Marine > Volcanic ... | reverse complement strand
TAAAATTAAACTTCTCGCTTGCCGCTTCAAGTACTTTTAAACCTTCATTAATAACTTCAGGCCCTGTCCCGTCTCCAGGAATAACAGCTATTTTATACTGTTTCATCTTTCACTCCCTATTTTCTTTTCTTTATCCATTCAATAAGCCCTCTACTGTCTATTATTTCCCGCATAAAATCAGGAAACTTTTGGCAAGTATAAACTTTTCTTTGAGATAAATTTCTTATCTTTCCTCCGGCTAAATCAACAGCGAGTATATCACCATCTTTAATTTTTGAACAATCAGGAAAAACTAAAATTGGAAGCCCTAAATTTATGCTATTTCGGTAGAAAATTCTGGCAAAACTCTCTGCGATAACCAAAGAAACCCCACATCCCTTAATGGCCAAGGGAGCATGTTCTCTGCTTGAGCCGCAGCCGAAATTCTTACCGGCGACAATGATATCTCCCTTCTTAAGGCGGCCGGCAAAACCGGGGTCAATATTCTCCATACACTTCGAACCCAGAAACTTCTCATCCTGCGAATCCAGGTATTTTGCCGCAATTATATCGTCGGTATTGATATCATCACCGAATTTGTGAACATGTCCTTTTATCATATTTCTCGTATTTCCTCCCCACGCGGAAGTGTGGAATTTTTACTATTTATATCTCATCCGGATGTGTAATTCTTCCTTTAACTGCTGAAGCAGCGGCAACCGCCGGAGAACTCAAATAAACAAAACTTTTCGGACTTCCCATGCGGCCAATAAAATTCCTATTAGTGGTTGATAAAGCTATTTCTCCATCATCCAATATGCCATCGTGGCCGCCAAGGCAAGGCCCACATGTGGGAGGGCTTACTACACATCCTGATTCTAAAAATATTCTTATAAACCCTTCTTTCTCAGCTTGCCTGAATATAGAAGGCGTCGCAGGAATAATAATAACCCTTAAACCTTTTTTAACCTTTTTACCCTTCAACAAAGATGCTGCAATACGCAAATCAGAAATCCTGCCATTAGTGCAAGAACCTATAACAACCTGGGTAAGTTTTACGTTCTTAAGTGACCTCACAGGTTTAGTATTACCAGGAAGATGCGGACAGGAAACCTGAGGTTCTAATTTAGTAACATCAATATCGATTACATCATCATATTTTGCATCCTTATCGCTCTTAAGCTTTTTGATATCTACTTTGGGAATTTTATTCCCGGTAATTCTCTTAAGATAATTCATAGTTGATTCATCCGGTTCAATAATACCTGTCTTAGCCCCTGCCTCAATAGCCATATTTGTCATTGTCAAGCGCCCCTCAACCCCAAGCTTCCTTATAGCAGGACCTGTAAACTCCATTACTTTATAAAGCGCACCGTCAACACCAATTTTGCCTATTGTATGAAGAACCAAATCTTTTCCGGAAATCCATTTTGGCATCCTGCCTTTATAAAAAAACTTAATAGTGGAAGGAACTTTAAACCAGCAACGGCCTTCACTCATCGTTGCCGCAAGGTCGGTTGAACCAACACCGAAACTTGCGCACCCTATGGCACCGAAGGTACAGGTATGAGAATCAGCGCCAATAACTAAACTACCCGGAGAAAAAAGTGCTGTCTCAAGTAAAAAGGCATGCTCTATACCACAGCTATTTATATCGAAAAAATTCTTTATCTTAAAACGCCGGGAAAAATCCTTCAGCATCTTAACATTGTTTGCTGCCTTAAGGTCTCTTGCCGGAACAAAATGGTCACATACAAAACCAATACGGTTTCTATTAAATACTTTTTTAAACCCCGCTGATTCAAACTGCTTTAAGGCTAAAGGTGCAGTAATATCGTTGCCAAAGCAAAAATCAACCTTAGCATATACAAAATCTTTGAGCTCACGTTTGCCGGAAGCCCTTAACAATATTTTCTCAATAAGTGTTAATCCCATAAATATTTAAGTTTATACAATAATATAATCATTATTTTAACAATAATTTAGAATGGGGAGAAAACAAGGCGGTTATTTAAACTCTTTAATCACCAAACTTGCATTGTGCCCGCCAAACCCCAGTGAATTCGACATCGCTATTTTAATATTGGCCTCTTTTGCCTTATTGGGAGTATAATCCAAGTCGCATTCCGGATCAGGACTGTCTAAATTCATAGTTGGAGGTATAATTTTATTTTTAATGGCCAGGCAACAAACAATAAATTCTATGGCTCCGGCGGCACCAAGGGTATGGCCGGTCATTGATTTTGTAGAGCTTATAGAAATATCCTTAGCAATACTGCCAAAAGCCCTCTTCATTGCTCTTGTCTCCATTTTGTCATTAAGCTGCGTTGACGTACCGTGGGCATTAACATAAATATTATTTCCTTCGGCCCCCGCCTCCTTTAACGCCTGCCTCATAGCCATTGCTGGAGTTTCACCCTCAGGGTCCGGAGCTGTAATATGATATGCGTCACATGTAGCGCTGTATCCTGCCAATTCGCAGTAAATATGCGCGCCCCGCTTCTTTGCATGTTCAAGCTCCTCTAAAACTATAATCCCGGAGCCTTCGGCCATGATAAAACCATCCCTGTCTTTGTCAAAAGGCCGCGATGCATGCTGGGGGTCATCATTCCTCTTAGAAAGCGCTTTAAGAGCGCAAAAACCGCCTACCCCCATGGGCGTTATCGCGGCTTCTGCTCCTCCGCAAAGCATAATATCTGCTTTATCCTGCTGGATAATCCTGTAAGCTTCGCCAACTGCGTGCGCACCTGAGGCACATGCAGTAACTGTGCAAAAATTGGGACCTTTAAGGCCGAAGGTGATTGCAACTACACCAGCTGCTTCGTTAGTAATAAGCATAGGAATAAGAAAAGGTGATATTCTTCTTGGCCCTTTCTCCAACAATACTTTATGTTCTTTTTCTATCGCCTCTAAGGAGCCTATTCCTGAGCCTATTACAACCCCTACCCTAAAAGGATCCTCTTTGTTAAAGTCAAGATTGCTTTCGCTAATAGCTTCTTTGGCGGAGAAAAGTGCAAATTGCACAAAACGAGCGGTTCTTTTGATTTCTTTATAGGAAAGTATAGAGGCAGGATCAAAACCTTTTACTTCTCCTGCAATCTGAGAATCAAATTTATCCGGATTAAATTGAGTAATTCTGGCTATACCGCTTTTACCGGAAATAATAGCTTCCCAGAAAGAATCTACTCCTATACCTACAGGAGAGACAATGCCACACCCTGTAACAACAACTCTTCTCATTATAAAAGAACTTTACGAAGATTTGCTCTTTGCTTTCTCTTCTATATATTTAATAGCGTCACCTACGGTTGTCATCTTTTCAGCGTCTTCATCAGGAATCTCAATGCCAAATTCCTCTTCCAACGCCATAACTAATTCTACAGTATCTAAAGAATCGGCCCCTAAATCGTCAATAAAGGAGCTTTCTGGTTTAATTTCTTCTCTTTTTACGCCTAACTGCTCAGCAATTATGCTTTTTATCTTTTCTTCAGCGCCCATTACTACCTCCTTTCAGTATATTCTCCCTACTAAACAATATCTTTCCTAAAATATTCACATTAACCCGCCATCAACCACTAATACCTGCCCATTTATATAGTCTGCACCGCTTGAAGCCAGGAATAAAACAGCATTAGCAACATCGGAAGGTTTACCGAACCGTCTCAATGGAATACGCGCAAACATCTCGTTTTTAACTTTATCACCCAGTTTCCGAGTCATCGCTGTGTCTATATAGCCAGGAGCAACAGCATTAACAGTAATATTTCTTGCACCCAGCTCTTTTGATAATGTTCGTGTAATGCCTATTAGAGCGGCCTTAGAAGCTCCATAATTAACCTGGCCCGGATTGCCCATAATCCCTATTATGGAAGAAATATTAATAATCCTCCCATAACGCTGTTTTACCATAAACTTAGCCGAAGCTTTTATGCAGTTAAAAGCTCCTTTTAAGTTTACATCCAGAACCTTGTCCCAATCATTTTCAGAGAGCCTTATAACCAGGTTATCCCTGGTTATTCCTGCATTGTTAACTAATATATCAACTCTAGAAAACTTGTCAATAACTTTGTTTATGTTTTTTTCTACATCATCAAACCTTACCACATCCACAACGAGACCCATTGCCTGGGAATAAGCACTCAATTCTTTCTCTGTCTGAGAAAGAATTTCTTCATTAACATCAAAAAGGACCACTTTTGCCTTCTCCTTAGAAAACCCAAGCGCAATTTCTTTACCTATGCCCTGTGCTCCGCCAGTAATAATAACTACTTTATCTTCGAAACGCATATTTCTACCTCCTCATTTTAGCTCATAGGTCACAGCTCACAGCTCATAGGAAGAGAAGAATAACTCATGGCGCTGTTGCATAATAGCACCATCGCCTGATTTCAGCGATTAAAAGACGATTACAGCGATAAAAAAGCTAATGAATTCAATCGTTGTAATCGGGCATTCACCTGCCCTGTGAAATAGGACTACTGGATTTATTTCACAGGGTAAATAATCAGGGACTGGTGCATTTTGCAACAGTCCCCTCATAGGGATAAATAATATTTATTATAATATTTACTATTACCTATGAGCCAAGAGCTAAGAGCTAATTTATATTACTATCAGCTAACAGCTATGAGCTATCATAGAGCGTCTATATCCTCTTTTTTTCCTATATTAACCACTTTTAACTGCGGATTTATTTTCCTAAGGATTCCTTTAAGCACACGAGAAGGCCCAACTTCAAAAAACACACCCACCCCCTTACTGCTCATAAGTTCAACACAACTTTCCCATAAAACCGTATTAGTAAGCTGATTTATAAGGTTCTCTTTAATCTCTTCCTTGCTGAGGTGGGCTCTAGCAGTAAAATTACTTACTATAGGGACTTTTGCATCTGAAAAACTTAAACTTTCTATAACTTCCCTAAGCCGTTCCTGAGCAGGTTTCATGAAAGGAGAATGGAACCCGCCGCTCACATCAAGCTCAACGGCTCTAAAACCTGATTTCATAAGCATTTCTTTAACAATAGATTTATTATCTTCAGCACAAGACACCACTATCTGAGAAGGAGAATTAATATTGGCTATGTAAAAACTATCACCCTGTTTATTCCTCAATTCCTCTTGGCTTGCACCAATAACGGCGAACATACACGAAGGATTCTTTCTTGCTGCTTCATCCATAGCTAAGGAACGTTCCTTGATAAGAATAACTAAGTCCTCGAGGGATAAAACTCTTGCGGGATAAAGACAACTATATTCTCCAAGACTTAACCCGGAAAAATAATCAATCTTAATGCCTTTGGCTCTAAACACCTCAAAAGCAGCAAGACTTACCGCTAAAATTGTCAACTGCTGCAGAGATGTATCTTTTAAATCGCCTTCTGAAGCATAAAAACATTTCTCTGATACGGAAAAACCAGCGGCTTTATCAATACGAGAAAAGATATCCCGGCTTTTAGGAAAATTATCGTACAAATCTTTGCCCATACCCGGGTATTGAGCACCCTGACCAGGAAAAATAACTGCGTTCATATTTTAGTTCAAAGCTGGTGGCTCATAATTTAGCTCATAGCACCTAATTATGCCCACTTTATAACCAACGAACCCCAGACAAGACCTCCGCCAAAAGCATCAAGAACAACAATATTATCTTTTTGAATTCTGCCTTCCTCCCACGCTTCACAAAGAGCAACAGCGCTTGAAGCAGAAGACATATTCCCGTATTTTTCTATATTAAGGTAAACTTTATCTTCAGTAAGCTTAAGCCGACTTGTTACCGCATTTATAATTCTAACATTTGCCTGATGTGGTACTAAAATATCAACATCTTTATTTTCTAAATGTGCTTTTCTAAGAGCATCTTCTGCTGCGTTAACCATAAGCCTTACTGCCAGGCGAAAAAGCTCATTACCACTCATTTTAATAAAATGAAGCCTATTTTTAACAGTCTCTTCAGAAGCAGGCATACCTGAACCACCCGCGGGCAGAAGAAGCAGATTGCCGTAAGAGCCGTCTCCTCCTAAAGAAGAAGACAGAAAACTTTTCTTCCTTCCTGATGTTAATACCGCCGCACCAGCACCGTCGCCAAAAAGAACACATGTGGAACGGTCCTCCCAGTCAGTAATCTTTGTAAGTACTTCGCTGCCTACGACTAAGGCATTTTTATAAATACCACTTTCTATTAACCCCTGTGCTGTAACCAAAGCATATATAAAACCCGAACATGCGGCAGCAATATCAAAACACGCAACGCCATCAGCTTTTAAATGAGCCTGCAAATAACAGGCAGTCGAAGGAAACTGACGGTCAGGAGTGATTGTAGCAACAATTATTAAATCTAAATCTTTAGGGTTTAACCCCGCCCTTTTAAGTGCCAATTTTGCAGCAGGAAGGGCAAGTGTCGAGGCACTGTCTTTTTTTGAAGCAATATGCCTTGTTTTTATTCCTGTACGTGTAGTAATCCACTCGTCTGATGTATCAACTATTTTCTCTAAGTCGTGGTTAGTCAGTATCTTAGGAGGTAAGTACTTCCCTAACCCTACTATCTTCGCATATTTCATTTAACCTTCTTTTTATTGAACCGATTAAATCTCTACTTAACTCTTGTATTGCCACCTTTATAGCATTCTTTACAGCGTAGCCTGAAGAACGTCCATGTCCGATAATTACAACACCATTAACTCCCAAGAGAGGAGCCCCGCCATATTCTGCGTAGTCAACAACACGTTTAAATCTATTCATAGCCCGCCGTATAAGGATGCTGCCTATTTTCGCAAAGAAATCTTTTTTAATTGCATCCTTAATAAGCCTGCTGGTCATTTCAGCAACTCCTTCGGAAACCTTAAGAGCAATATTGCCGGCAGTTCCGTCACACACAATGCAATTACAATCACCGGAAAATATATGTTTTGGCTCTACATTTCCGATGAAATTAAAATAAGCTGACAAAAAAAGCTTATGAACTACTTTAATAAAATCAGAACCCTTCCCCTCCTCCTCGCCTATATTAAGAAGACCGATTGTAGGGTTTGTTTTGTTAAAAACCACTTCATAATACAAAGAAGCCATAATGCCGTATTGAAGAAGATGTAGAGGTTTAGGATTTATATTCGCTCCTGCGTCAATTACAAGAGAAACATCCTTTAGGGTGGGGAAAAGAACAGCTATACCGGGACGTTCTACCCCCTCAATTAAACCTACCATTAAGGTTGCCGCACTTACAACCGCGCCGGTATTACCGCAAGAAACAAAAGCATCTATCTCCTTGTTTCTTAACAATTTATTACCTATAACTATTGAAGACTTCTTCTTTCTCCTTATAGACATGGCTGCTTTGTCCTCCATGCCAATCTTTTCGGGAGCATCCACTATCTTTAAGCCTTTAGGGTCAATATTTTCTTTTCTTGCTTCCTGTATTATTTCGTCGCGGGAGCCGATAAACACTATATCGTGAGGAAATTCTTTAGCTGCTGATACTGCGCCTTTAAATATCTCTGAAGGAGCACGGTCTCCTCCTGATATATCAACACCTATCCTGTATCTAACTTTGTTCATCTCTGTTTCTTTTTCTTTTTGTCCTTAAACTCCACAACAACAACTTCTCTGCCTTTATAGTAACCACAAAAAGGACACACCATGTGTGCAGGCTTTAAGCGCCTGCACTCAGGACAAATTACTAATTTAGGCACAGAAATGCTATCATGAGTACGCCTTTTACGCGTACGGGAATGGGATTGTTGTCTTTTTGGATGCGCCATTATAAATTACCTCCTTTTTAAGCTTTACTTAATACAGACAAAACACACATCACAAAGTCATCCCGTGAGTCCTTTTAGACAACGGGACTACGCAAAATCATCTCGTGAGGTGCCTCGCGCCAACGAGACTTGCCCTGTGAAATAAATCCAGTAGTCCTATTTCACGGGGCAAGCAAAGTCACAAGTAATTTAGTCGATAGTACATAGTCAGATGCTTAATCTTAGTATTTCGCAATGCGCACGACGCAATACGAGCTAAATTATGAGCTAAGAGCTGTGAGCTAATCCATCTGTGCATGCTATCATTTCTTGCACCGGCATTCTTCAAAATTAAGATTAGCACCACAACCGGGACATATACCACGGCAATCAGGTTTACATAATACCCTCATAGGGAAATTAAGAAGTATTTCTTCCCGTAAATCGTTGTCAATTTCCAGATAATCACCGGTTGAGGAAAGAGGGTAACTCAGATTAAAATCCTGGCTAACCTCCTGCTCAGAATTCTCTAAGCAACGGGAACAAGTAATAAGGCGATGTGCCAAAACTTTACAATGCACAAAAATATCGTTGCCTGAACGCCTGAACTTACAATCAACATGAATTCCTCTGATAAACTTGACATCAAAGCTGTCTAAATCCCAGCTTTTAGCATCTATATCTTCGCTTATCTCAAAAGGTTGATTTGTCAGCTTTGCCAGTTCTATGCGCATCGTCAAACGCTTATCTATCCAGACTATGCTGTATCTCAATAATTATGCTTATTCCTGTGCCGCTTGCCAATCTTTTTATTGAGAGCATCGATGCATACCTTAGGAAGAAAATCATTAAGATTGCCTCCTAAAGAAGCTATTTCTTTTACCAAACGAGAAGACAGATATGAATAATCAGCGTGTGGCATTAGAAAAATAGTCTCCACATAAGAAGAAAGCTTTCTGTTTGTGAGGGCCATCTGAAATTCATACTCAAAGTCAGAAATCATACGCAGGCCCCTTATTATAACATTTATATCATTTTTAACAGCGAAATCTACGACTAAGCCGCCGAACCCTTCAACTTTTATTCTGTCTATGCCTCTTGTAACCTTTCTTACAAGGTTAAGCCTTTCTTTATACGAAAAAAGCTCATTTTTAAAAGGCTTTTTTACCACCGCAACAATTATTTCATCAAAGATAAAAGATGCTCTTTTAACAATATCTATATGCCCAAATGTTATGGGATCAAAAGTTCCGGGGTAAATCGCTCTTTTCATTACGTAAAGGCCTCAATGCCGATTATTGCTTCTTGGTATATATCAATATTCTACTCTGACCGTAAACTTTATCATAAATAAGACTGCCACGGCTGTATACATTACTAAATTCATCACTACGATAACACAAAACCACAATATATCCAGAAGGAGCTAATATATCATATTCATCTAATGTTTTCAAGATTTTTTTAACCATCCCCCTATAATAAGGAGGATCAATAAATATTATATCGAATAAAGAATCTTTGCGGCTAAAACTCTTTACCGCCCCCAAACTGTCCCTAAAAAGAACACAGCAGGAAGAAGTTCTCCTTATGGCAGATATATTTTTAACGATTGTATTAACACAAACCCTGGCAATATCCACAAATACTGCGTTTCTGGCTCCTAATGATAACGCCTCAATTCCTAAAGCTCCCGAGCCTCCGAAAAGGTCAAGAACAACCTTGTTCTTCACCTCGTCCCTTAAAAGGTCAAACACCGCTTTTTTTAATCTAAAAGATGTAGGGCGAATACCAGAAGGCACCCTTAATGTTCTTCCTTTAAATTCTCCCCCTATAATCCTCAAAGATTCCCTCCTATGAAAGTAAGCCTGTTAGCCGGTTAGCATGTTCACCGGCAAACCGGATAGTGTATATTTGTCAAATGTTATCTATTCATACGATAATCCAAATATTCTCTTATACAACGATGAGAAGGCTCTTTCAGATAAGGGTCTTTCTTAATAACGTTGTAAGCCAGCCGCCGGGCCTCTTTTAACACTGCAACATCCTTTAAGGGGTCAGAAATTTTCGTAGGAGGCAATCCTGCCTGCATAAGCCCAAAAAAATCTCCCGGCCCCCTTAACTTAAGGTCTTCTTCAGCAATTTTAAACCCATCGCTTAATTTACTTATGATCTGAAGCCTCTTTTTGGCATTATCATTTATACCGGGGCCGCTTATAATAATAAAATATGGTTTATGCCTGGAACGGCGTATCCTGCCCCGCAACTGGTGCAATTGGGCAAGACCGAACCTCTCAGGGTTTTCCACAACCATAACTGTAGCATTCTCAATATTAACGCCAACCTCAATTACCGTGGTTGAAACAAGTATATTTATTTTATTTGCTTTAAAATCTCTTACTATCTTCTCTTTATCAGAAGGTTTCATTCTCCCGTGAAAAACCCCAACGATATAAGGCGCAAATTCTTTCTTAAGTATATCGTACATACGGCTAAGAGATTTTAAACCTTCTATGTCTGAATCTTCAATTAAAGGGTAAACTATGTAAACCTGCCTGTGTTCTTTTAATTTATCTTTCAAGAAGGAATATACCCATTGCCTCTTTTCCTCGCCGACCAATACTGTTTCTGCATTTTTTCTGCCTGGAGGCAATTCTTTAATAACAGATATATCCAAATCCCCATACAGAGACAATGCAAGACTTCGCGGTATTGGCGTAGCGCTCATTACAAGGCAATGCGCGGCGTAACGGCCTGATTTCTTGGGCAATAAGGCACGCTGGGCTACGCCAAACTTATGCTGCTCATCAATAACAACCACTCCAAGTTTTTTAAATTTAACCATATCTTCAATGAGAGAGTGTGTCCCTATGATAATATCTATTTTAGCCGTCGATAATCCCTGGTAGATGTTTTCTTTCTCTTTAGTGGACAGGCTTGAGGTTAAAACTTTTATACAAAAGCCGAACCCCTTAAACACTTCCTTCAGTGTCTCAAGATGCTGGCGTACAAGCACTTCTGTAGGAGCCATAAAAGCGGCCTGATAGCCGTTTCTTACTGCCGCCGCAAGTGCAAAACAAGCAACAATGGTTTTGCCGCTGCCCACATCCCCCTGAAGGAGCCTGTGCATAGGATGAGGCTTGCCTAAATCGCCTCTAATATCTTCTATGGCTTTTTTCTGTGATAAGGTGAGACTAAAGGGCAGATTATTTTCTATATCTGAAACTAATTTATCCAGATTAAGTAGAGATGCGCTCTTTCTAAGGCGGTACCTTGCTTTCCTTATATATACAAGAATCTGCGAGAAGAATAATTCCTCGAATATAAAACGCCGGCGGGCGTTATATGCCTCTTTGAAAGATACTGGAAAATGGATATTCCTCAAACTCTGGTAAATATTAGGAATATTCATCTGTTTTCTTATGTAATAGGGAAGGGCATCGTCAATATATTTAGAAAAGTTATCAATACAATAATGGATCATCTTTCTCAAAGATTTATGTGTTAGGCCTCTGCTCAGGCGGTAAAACCCAACGATTCTGCCAACATTAAGAAAGTTGTCCTCCTCGTTATTTAAAACTTCAAATTCAGGAGATGCAACCTGAAAGCTTCCTTTATAAAGCTTAAACTTGCCGTAAATAAGAAGTTGGTCCCCAACTTTTATGTAATCTTTAAGGTAACCCTGATTAAACCACACACACTTAGCCATAGATGTCTCATCGCTTATTACCACTTCAAAAATACTGTTTTTAACCGCTCCCTTCCACCATTTTTTATGCTTAAATGGCTTAAGATTCCTGGCGAGCACTTTTGCCTTCACCAGTGCAGTTTCTCCTTCTTTTAGGTCTCTTATTTGCTTTATATTCCTTCTATCCTCATAGCGAAAAGGGAAATAATAGAGGAGGTCTCGAACAGTATAAACACCAAGCCTGTTTAAACTTTTTTCTTTAGAAGGCCCCACTCCTTTAATGTAACGGACGTTCATCGCTCTATTTTAATATTATAAGAAAACTGTAATTATTGATATTATAAATTAAATGTCTGCCTGAGCAAAGGCTTTTCTTGACACAATGATATAAGTAATATATATTAAAAGACAAAAGTAGGGTGATAAAAAATGTTTTTTTATGAAGAAGTATTAAAGGAATTTCAAAAACAAAAAGTTAGATATGTGCTCGTGGGCGGTTTTGCCGTCAATCTTCTCGGTTCAATGCGAAGCACAGCCGACTTAGATATTCTTGTTGAAATGAGTGATGATAATCTAAAAAGAATTATTAAAATCTTGAAAAAATACGGTTATCGTACCAAGCAACCTGTCGATCCAATGAAAATCGCAGACAGAAATATTCGAGAGGATTGGATCAAGAATAAACACATGAAAGCTTTTAACTTCTATAAAGAAGATGAACTAAAAGAAGTAGATATAATTATTGAATCTCCTGTTTCTTTTGTAGAAGCTCGAAAAAGTTGTACGCGTATTAGAATTGATAATTTAACGTTACCCGTAATCTCAATAAATAAGTTAATTAAAATGAAGAAAAAAACAGGGCGGACAATTGATAAACTGGATATTGAAGAATTAGAGAAAATAAAAAAGATAAAAAAGAATATATGATTTTTAAATGGGAAACAGAAAAAGAACGGCTTTCAAGATTTATGAAAATACCCCCAAAGAAAAAGTTAGAGTGGCTTCGGCAAATGCATGAATTCATTATAAAATCTTCTTCGAAACGCGACAAGTTAATCAGATGGAAATTAAGAAAAACTCATTAGCCGGCGTTGCGCAAGCACACTAACGCGAAACATTAAAGTATTCCTGGATTATATTCTCGTGGTCAAAGGCTATTCTAAGAGGAAGATTTTCTTTAGTAAAAACTGCTGCTTTTGCGGCATCATCGCCTGATTTTAACATACCTTTGCCTTTTCCTGTAAACACTACTGAAATAGTGTGAAAACGTGGGTCACGCCCGGGATTAGAATAAGCGTGAAACTGCTTTATATCTATGAAATCCAAATTGGTTTCTTCTTTAATCTCACGCACAACTGCGGATTCAAGGCTTTCTCCATAATCAACAAATCCTCCGGGCAAAGCCCATCCGAAAGGAGGATTAGAACGCTCCACCATAATGATGCCGTTATTATACTCAACTATCCCATCAACCGTAATAAATGGCCCTTGGGATATTTTTTCTATCATATAATTTAAGTAACGCTCAATATTACTGCTAAATGCCTGATAAACTTTATCTGAATATGCAACAAAAACTATTTTCCTAACTGAGCGGTTAGGTATTTCGTGGATATAACGGAAT
>Ga0114934_10002055_pt1 | contig 13026 bp, 12 predicted proteins | sample 4SBtaG_2_FD_99695 | JGI IMG/M metagenome (GOLD analysis project Ga0114934, IMG submission 99695) | Deep subsurface microbial communities from Kolumbo volcano to uncover new lineages of life (NeLLi) - 4SBTROV10_white metaG | ecosystem: Environmental > Aquatic > Marine > Volcanic ... | reverse complement strand
TAGCTAAGGAGTGGAGTAAAGACCTCTTATATGGCTTCCTAGCGTTCCTGTTGGTCACTAACATAGTAGTACCTTGGTTGACTAGAAGACAAGGATATGCTAAGGCTAAAGATAAATACAAAATAAAGGATTAAATGCCCTCACAAATTACACAACTTAACCTTAATGGTATCAACAAAGACATTAGTTCTTATGAGCTACCTCCTACTGTTTGGTCAGATGGTAACAACGTGCAGTTTGATAATGATAAGACAAAGAAGGTATTAGGTCACGAGCAGATATTTGGTACGTTATCAGGTGCTCCTTACTGGCTATTATATCACGATACTATAGCTTCAGACTATTGGTTGTACCCTAGCCTTACTAAGATATATAAAGTAAATAAGACAGGTTCTACATCTACACATACAGACGTTACTCGTACAACTGGTGGTGACTATTCAGCTACTGCACAGGGTGGTTGGAACGGGGGTATCCTTGGTGGTGTTGCTATTCTTAATAACGGAGTAGATGTACCACAGATGCTAGGTGAGTCTCCTACGTACTTTCAAGACCTAAGCAACTGGACTAGTGGACACACAGCTAAGGTTGTTAGACCATTCAAGAGATTTCTAGTAGCACTAGACAAGACAGAGTCAGGTACTAGATATCCGTTCAGAGTACACTGGTCACATCCTGCAGAAGGCGGTACTGTACCTACAACTTGGGACTCAAGTGATGCTACCAAGGATGCTGGTTATGTAGACCTATCACAATCTAATGGTTGGGTTGTTGATTGCCTACCACTAGCTGACTCTAATATTATTTATAAAGAAGATTCAGTATGGAGTATGACATTTGAAGGTGGTCAATCTATCTTTGGATTCAGGCAGATATTTAATGATGCTGGTATCTTAGGGCGTAACTGTGCTGCCTCTTATGAGGGTGGTCACTTCGTAGTAGGTCTTGATGATGTGTACACACACGATGGTCAGACTCGTAAGTCTATTGTAGATACACAGATTAGAGATGAGCTATTTAATTCACTACACCCTACCTACAAAGAACGTACATTCGTAGCCCCGGATTATAAGAATAACGAGATGTGGATTTGTTTTGTATCTCTTGATAATGATACTGATGCTTTTGCAGATAAAGCATTTGTGTGGAACTGGAGAAACAACACCTGGACTAAGAGGGACTTACCTAACGTAAGCTACGTTTCTTGGGGTACTGTAGATACAACAGACAGTTCAGCTTGGAGTGGTAGTAATACCTGGGCTTCTGCAACAGACCCTTGGAATAAACCTATTCGTCAACAGATGTTATTTGCAGATGCTAACAATTCTAAGATATACCTACAAGGTAGTACCAACCAATTTGATGGTACTAGCTTTAAGTCTTGGGTAGTTAAAGAAGATATGGCATTAGGGACAAGCACAACTAAATCAGTAGATAAGATTGTACCTATTATTGAAGGTACTAGTGCTGTTAACTTTTATATAGGTACTAAGTTTATACCAAAGGACGCCACTACTTGGAAAGGTCCTTATGCGTTTACTCCTGGTACACATTCAGAGATTCCAGTAAGAGCTACTGGTAACTATATTGGTATTAAAGTAGAGTCAGAAGATAGTAACAGCTGGTCACTAGATAACTTAGAGTTACATTGGAGACCATCAGGAAGTAGAGGTAAAGGTGTCTAGTAGATATACCCCTACCCCAGTACCTGATAATATTGAAGACCTGAAGCAATTCCTACAAGAAGAGTTTAAGTCAGTATCTAACGCCAGCAATAATCAGGCAGATGGTCACGCAGACAAGGTGTATGTAGAGCCTCCTAAACCGAGGACTGGCGATAAAAGGTACGCAGACGGCACTAACTGGAATCCTGGTCAAGGCGAGGGTTTATATTATTTTGATGGTACTGTATGGAAGTTGTATGGTAATGGTGCACAAGGTGCTGGAGACTGTGGTCAGTTCGTAGACTTTAATATGCACACAGCTTCAACTATTAATACACCTACTGCTCTTACTTGGGGTACTACTGCTTTATCGCAGGGTATTAGTGTAGACGGTACAGTTACATCAAGGATTAACTTCACACATACTGGTAAGTATTATGTATCTTTCTCTGCTCAACTGCACTCAGGTAACTCAAGTGCTAAACGTATGTGGTTATTCCCACGTATTAACGGTACAGACGTAACTGGTTCAACTATGCTACACACACTTAAAGCAAACGACGCAAGGAGAGTAGTATCAAGAGATGGTATCTTCAGTGTTACTGCTGGAGATTATCTTGAAGCTATCTTTGTAGTAGATGACACAGGACTAGAGTTAGACGGTACAGCAGCTACTGCCTTTGCCCCAGCTACACCCTCAGTTACATTAAGTATATCACAGATTAGCGCATAATAATGATACAAGGGATAACATCACAGTACGTAGAACAAGCCTGGGATTACGTAGAAGATTATATTGAAGACGCACTTAAGCACGGCATAGGTGAGTACACAACAGAAGACATTAAACAGTTATGTCAATCACAACAGATGCAGCTTTGGATTAAGTGGGACGATGAAGAAGTCAAAGGTGCGTTTGTAACACAGATATTAAACTACCCACAACTAAAGGTACTGCTGGTACTGTTGTTAGGTGGAAATGAATTTATAAAATGGAGAGACGAAGTAGATGAAGTATTACTTAAATTTGGTAAAGAACACGATTGTAAATATGTGGAGTTCTTTGGTAGAAAAGGTTGGGGTAATTACCTCAAGGATATTAATTATAAAGAACAAGTGAGAATGTTCTCAAAAGAAATTGTGTAAACAGTTTCACACAAGGAGATAGTATGAGCAAAGGTGGTGGTAGTTCAGAGACTACAGTATCAGAACCCTGGGCTGGAGCACAGCCTTATATAACAAAAGGATACCAAGAGGCTGCAGGTATTTATGATAAATTCAGCCCCAAGTATTATGGTGGTGTAACACAAGCAGGATTTAGTCCTGACCAATTAACTGCACAAGCAGGTGTGAGAGATTGGGCAACCAAAGGTACTCCTAATGTTATGAATCCAGCACTTAGTGCTTACCAATATGGTACGGGTACTGGTGTGGTTGATGTAGCTAAGAATCCATACGTTAAGGATATGGCAGCTCAGGCAGCTAAGGATGCTTATGCTCAGCTTACTCCACAACTTGCTGGTATTAGAGGTGGTGCTATTCAGTCAGGTGGTTATGGTGGTGGTAGACAAGGTATTGCTGAAGGCTTAGCTATTGGTGGTGCTGCTGATGCCGCTACTAAAGCTGCTGCTAATATTTATGGTCAAGCATACGGTCAAGGACTAGGACATCAAGCACAGACACTGGGTCAGACTGGTGCTCTTATTGGTGCAGGCTTCAAACCTTATACTGCCTTATCAGCTGTAGGTGGAGAGCAGCAACAAAGAGAACAGGCACTGATTGAAGATGCTAAGGCACGTCACGAGTTTGAACAGGCACTGCCATACGAAAGACTGTCTCAATACACAGGTTCTATTGGCGGTACTTCTGGATTACTTCAAGGCACTGGTATAAAAACTGCTCCTGGTCAGTCAACTATAGGTCGAGTTGGTCAACTGGCTATGCTTGGTTCTACATTATTCAATCCAACTTCTGGTATCAGTACCTGGGGATAATATTATGGCTATAGCACCCCCTACGTATACACCATCAGGTAACTTGTTTGGTACTACACCAACTACTACCCCTTATACTTATGGCTCACTAGCCCCTACTACCTCAGCTTATAATATCTGGGGCAGTACAGGTAATCCTTATCTAGTTGCTGGTCCTACATATACCCCTGGTTCTGGTGCACCTATTGTACCTAGACCTATAGCACAGCCAGTAGCTCCTGTAGTTAGTTCTGGTGGTGGTGACAGTGGTGGTGATTACAGTGACACAGCTAATACACCTACAAATAGCTACGGTCTTCAGGACTATTTAAAAGACTATAATGACCCTACTCAGAGAGGATTGTCTTATGCTGCTGGTGCTCTTATTCCTGGCTTTGGTGCTTTGAGTGCCCTTCAGAAGTTGAGCTATGGTATTAGCCTTAATCCTTGGGCTGCTGATGGTGACCAGACTTATGACTGGTATAAAGGTGATACTGATTACTTTGGTAATCCTGTCACTAACAAGTTTGCTTTTGATGTACTTGATGGTGGTGCTTCAGGTATTAGTGTGGCTGATAGGGGTGAGTATGATGTTGTAAGTGAGTATGGTTGGGGTTCAGATGAACACTTCAATTCTCTTGACACAGACCCAACCGGTGGCTACGGTGGTGGTAAGACAGCAAGCACTATGACTAACGCTTGGGGTAGTCCTCAAGACCCTATTGCTTTAGAGGCAACAGCAGCTATTGCTGCAGATAAACAGAGAGTAGCTGCAAATAAACAAGCAATTGCTGATGCTGAACAGGCTAAGTTAGATGCTGAACAGGCTAAGTGGGATAATCAATATGCACAGATTAATGACTTAAATACACAGCAAATAAGTTTGATGGATGACATTAAGACTGATATGCAAGACCAGTACGGTACTTTCCAAGATGAGATATTGTCACAAGTAGCAGCTGAGAACGCTAGTATGTTTGATAACTTTGCTGAGTACAAGCAGTGGATGGGTGAGCAATTTACTACACAACAAAGTGGACTAGATGAAGCACTAGCACAACAAGCTGCTATTAGTGAAGGTCTTAACTCTACACAAATTGACCTTATGAATTCTATTGCAGAAGATATGACTAACCAGTATGGTGCTTTCACTAGCGAAGTTGGAGGTCAGTTAGAGCAAATGGCAGCTGAGAACGCTAGTATGTTTGATAGCTTTGAAGAGTATCAACAGTGGGTTTCGGATGAGAATATGAATAACGCACAGCCGGGCACGCCCGCGGATATAATACATCCTGAGACTGGTGATTGGACTAACCCCGCTGCTGGTGTAGATACTTCTACCTTAGGTGGTGAATTAGGTACAGGGTCTGGTACTTCATATGATAGTGGTAGTAATACTTTATCTGTTACTACGGACACAGGCACTACTGATTATGGTGTTACTGATTATGGTAGCGGTCAGTATGGTGTAGAGCTTGATGGCGAACAGGTGGGTTATGAGTCCCCAGACTCTAGTAGTTCTAGTAGTGACTCTGGAGGTGGTTCTTATATTGCTACAGCTGCTACACAATCATTAGGTGAAGAAGGTCTACAAGTATTCAATAACTGGAGAGACTATATGTCTACTTGGCATCCTACCTTTAAGACTTCTTATGGTAGGTACAGAGTAACAGCCCCTAAGATTGTAGCAGAGATTGATAAGAAAGAGAACAGTAAAGAATTATACAAAGAGATTTGGGATAAGTGGCTTAAGCCAATCTTTGAATTAATTAAAGAAGATAAAGATAATCCTAAAGCCTTGAGTGACTATAAGGTTATGGTAAAAGAATTAATGAATAAATATTTAAAGCAGGAGTAGAAAGATGACAAGAGAACAAATTCAAATGGTGATTCAAGTAATGCAAATGAATCCAGGAATGACTGAGCAAGAGGCTATTGCCCTTGTAATGAGAATGCCCCCTGGTGAGTTTGTACAGGAAGGTGCTCCTCCTGGTCTTCAGCCTTATGACTTTAATAAACCAGAGGTTGCTCCTATTCGCCCACCATCAGCAGGTGTACCTACAAACTCACCTTTCACTGGTGATGTCCAGTATGAAAGAGTTCCTAGTGATGCTGTTGGTACTGCTATGAAAGGAAATGTTCGAGTTAATAGTTTAATGGGTGGTCCAACGGCTGGTCCAGTTGGTGGTACACAAATGCCACAACAGACACTGAAGCCACCTAAGAGTGCTGCTCAGTTGTGTGCAGAGTCTGGTGGTGTATTAGGTCCAGACGGTATGTGCACTTACAACGTACAATTTTAATAGGAGATAGATATGCCTTGTTACGCAGGTGGTAAAGAAATAACACATTATGCAGGAAACCCAGAGGGGTGTGCTCTAATAGGTGGTACATACACAGAGCCTTCTCTAATGACAGACGCTGCCACAGGTGGAGAATTATATGGTCAACCTCCTATGAGTCTACCACCAACTAGACAAATAGGCAAGTCTTTTCCTGGTGGTGCTACCCAAGGATTCTGGAACTCTGATGACTTTAATAATCCTTTAAATACAAACTTTGATGGTGATGCTAACTTTGAATTATTAAGAGACAGAGCAGTACAGAAGTTTAATATTGATGAGTATAACAAGCCACATCTAGGTCCTGTATCTCGTACATCAACATCAGAGCCTAGGATGATTCAGACAGAGAATGGTCTACGCCTTATGACAGAAGAAGAGATGGTTGAGGAAGATAGGTACAATCTAAGACAAAAAGTATTAAATACATTTCCTATGGTATCTAGCTTCTTTGGTAAATATAGTGATAAGAATAAAGGGAAGATTGCTGGACAAGGAGGTACTGACTTTGAGGTAATGACAAGACCTAATACTACTATTGATGATGGCAAGATGGGGTTGTTAGGTGGTGAGCCAACAATCCCTTATGAAACTGTTGCAGATGAACAAACTACAGCTACTGGTACAGTAGGTACACCTGACCCTAAGAAAGGTACTCCCTGGGCTCAACTAGCTGCAGGTGCTAAGGTTACTGACGAAGACAAGATGGCACTTGATAGTGTATCAACCCCTGATAATTATGATAAGGTTAAAAGAGCTGAACCTTCTTTATGGAAGAATATGCAGAATAAAGACTTCTGGTTTAAAGGTATTGAAGGTGGAGCTGGTGGCTGGGATAACAGACTATTCAGACTGGGTGAGATGATGTCTTATATGGGTACTCCTTTATCTAAGAGAGGTGATAGTCCTGCTAAGAGATGGACTACTGCTAGTACCGCTGCGGCTAAGGCTGCAGGTACAGGTGGATTAACTAAAGCTAAGCGTCAAGACTGGCGTAATATGATTGCTAATGAAGATACATTAATCAAGAAGTTTCTTAAACAGAAAAAAGGTATCTTCAGTGACAGTAAACCAGGTACTGATGAGTATGCTGCGGCTGCGGCAAAAGCTGCTAATTATATTATGATTGGTAACCAGCTTATTGCTGATGAGATAGAGCCCACTCCTGAGAATATTCAGAAGAGAGCCAACGAACTTAAGGACAAGAAGAAAAAATAGATGGCATACTTTTGGGAAGAAGATAAAAAGGAAGAGGACCTATATGACTTCAGTGGTATTGACTTAAGTCAGGAGGATACTACTGATGAGGACCTATATGACTTTGGTGATTTCTCTATAGGGGATGAAGGACAGTCGATGACACCTTTTGAATCCTCTGTTGAGAGAATGAAAAAGTCTTATGGTTCTTTTGCGTCTGATTATATTCCTGATATTATGGGTGTTGATACAGTACCTGATGAACTTAAAGGATGGGGTGAGGTTACTGAGGCAGAGGCTCAAGAAAAACTAAGTTCCTATCGTTCTAAATACTTACCTGATATTACAGATGAAGAGTGGCAGAATGTTATGCCTTCTATCTGGGAGAAGGTACAAGAGAATGCTGCTGTTACAGGTACACAGCTAACGGGTGCTGTTGTAGGTGGTAAGTTATTTAATATACCTACTGTACCTACTAAGGTAGCAGGTGGTGTGGTACTAGCAGGTACTGCCTTATCTTCTATACCTCCTGTAATGGATGAGGTTGTATCCGAGCACGCTAATATCGCTGGTATCTCTGTTGATGAGATGACCGAAGAGCAGAAGTTTAATGCTTATTGGACAGCTAGTCAGAACTGGGTGTTTGAAAATCTAAACCCTGCAAGATGGGCTAAGGTATCTAGTAAAGGTACACCTATGCCTAAGAATGCTAGGGAGATGGAGAAGCATCTAAACAAGACAGAGAAGGAAGGTATACTGACACAGATGAACAAGGCAGGTAAAGAAGCTCTTAAGTCTGGTGCTGTTAGTGGTGGTGAAGAAGTAATACAGTCTGCTAATATTGCACGTACCTCAGTTAAAGGTATGGATGCTAAGAGTGCTGGTGATTATATTACAGAGGGTACTGTGGGTTTCTTTACTGGTACTGGTGCGGGTACTGTTCCTGGTACATCCGTTGCCCGTTCTCATAATAGAATCATTAACCAAGGTACCAAGTATCTTGAACAACTAAATAAGCAGAATCTATTACAAGCAGGTGCTGATTATAATAAAGCTATGAATGTAGGTCCTCAATTGCCTGGCTTTGATGTTATCCCTGAGAGCTATAAGGTACCAGAAGTAGAGAAGGGTACCCTCCAGAACTTAGGTGGTCTTGCTTATGAGAAGCTACTAGGCAGGTCCACTAATATCTTTGAGGATATGTTATCAAGAGCTAAGACAGGTAAGGATGCTAGTATAATTCATAATGACATCTACAGTATGTTTGGTGATGTAGAGACAGGCTCAGGTATGGCACAAGAAGGTAGTTCATTCAATACAACTAAGCACACTAAGCTAGGTGAGTATGCCACTGACTTTGCTAAGATACAACAGAAGTGGGCGAAGATGTTCTTCCCTGGATTTGGTGAGATGGGTAATAAGATTAACCCTCTAATTGACCAATACGTCAAGGCTAAGCTTGAAGGTAAGTCAGTAAAAGATATTGATATTCAATCTATATTAAATAATAAAAAGATTGCAGAATTAGATATGGATGTAAAACACTTAAGAAAGATATATAATAAGGTACATAAAGATTTATCTTCTGTCCTGGGTGAGTCAAGCTTGAAGTTTGGTTTCACTAAGAATTACCTTACACGTGGTATTGATATTAAAGCTATAGAGAAAGACAAGCAAGGGTTCTTAGATGACCTTGTTAATAATGTAGGTGTGGTACCTAAAGGTATGACCGAAGAGAATGCTACTATTGAAGATAGGTATCAGGAAGCAGAGAGAATTTATAATGATATACTGAATGGTAAAGACCCAGCGGTAATGTCATCAGAACAAATCAGAAGAACAAAGACCAGGAAAGGTGAGCAACGTAAAGGCTTTGAGAAACATAGAGACTTACGTTGGGATGCACTGAATGATAAGTACCGTAAATCAGGTGCCTTTGATTCGATGCAGGATTACCTGACAAGAGCAGCAACAAGAGCTGCATCTGCCCAGGTGTTTGGTGGTAACAGAGCAGAGAAGCTAGCCAGTGCAGTAGATAAGTCAGTTAAGTCTGGTGTTATGACTACTGATGAAGCTCAGACTGTATGGGATATGTATGATGCTGAACATAATATTTATAAGAGACCTAAGAATGAGAGAGAAAGGGCAGGACAGAAAGCATCAAGAGCATTATCTTCTGTTACCGCAGTAAGCTTACTTGGTCTGGCTACCATATCTTCGATTACAGAGCCCGCTTGGATTTCAGGCAGGGTAGGGTTAGCTAATATGTTAAAGGCTACTCCTACCGTAGCTGCTCACGTTGTAAAAGGTATTATACGTACCCTCTACAGTAGACAAGGTAAGCAAGCTAATGCTTCCTTTGGTAGAGACCTTCTTAATGTTATGGGTATGGCTATCAATCCTCAGGTTAATGAGAGAGTTGAGATGTTAATGACGGGTGACGTTACACCTTCTATGACTACGTGGTTCAGAAGCCCAGGTGGTTTATTCCTGACACAATACACTAACTTTGTTAGAGTATGGACAGCTGTTGCTGGTCTTAAGATGATTCAACAACAAGCCAACAAAGTCAATAGCCTTAAGGGTACCAAACTACAGTCTCTTGAGAGAGAGCTGAAAGAGAATGGTATGACATTATCAGACTTTAAACAGATGGCACGTCTAGGTAAAGGTAAAATAGATATTATGAATGATGAGTTCTTGGACTCTCGTTTTACAAAAGAGAATGGTACACAAGTATCAGTGAGAGATTTACTGGTACCTTGGGTACGTAAGATTACAACTGATGTTGCATTAGAACCACACGTAGGTAATCGCCCTTTGTGGATGTCTAACCCTAATCTACAATTAATCTCACAGTTTAAGTCATTCCCTATTCTGTTTGGTAATACTATTATGAAGAGGACTATGCGTCAGTTAAATCCTAAGACTTGTACTCCTCAGCTTGTAGGTGGTGTTGGTGCTATTGGTTCAGCCGCTACTGCTCTAGCTTTAGCTGCATTAGCTACTGCACTCAAAGATGAAATCAGGGGGGTTGATGATGCGGACAGAGACTTCTTTGATTCTGTTGCTGCGATAGGTATTCCTTATGCAGGTACACAATCTGTACAGCAGTTAGTTACTCCAGCTGGTGCTACTATTGTTGATAGTTGGGTACGTACACCATTCCAGGATGAAGGTTCTACGGCTGAGAATATCTTAGACCTATTAACAAGAGCTACTATTGGTACTATATTTGCGGAGCAATTAGATGAGTAAGTGTATAAAAGGGATACCATTTTATAATGATAAGGTTAAGGATGCTGCTCAACAGTTTGCTATTAACAAAGGATTGGATGAGGCTGACAAACCTTTTAATAAAACCACTACCGTGCAAGCAACTACCCCAGATAAATCAGAGCTTTTTAGGGATATTGCTATTAAACAGAGGGGCACAGGACCTAATGACCCAGAGCATATAATGTTGAAATATCAGCAGTATGCTGGTGGTGGTTCTATGTCTCACCAGATGGAACATCTAGGAGACTTGCTTTGGCGGACTACTCACGCAATGCCTGCTAGACATTATGGTATAGACAGTAAGATTAATGGTGGAATATCCTGGTTAAATATAACAGGACCAGAGTTCCACGTTGGTGGTGAGATACTTAAAACAGACACTACCCCCGACCCTAGAAGGGCATACGCTGACTTCTTACGAAACTTGGAATCAAATATAAAAGCCATTAAAAAGGAAGGGCTAACCCCGCCTACTCTTAAGGGAGCTAAGAAAATAATAAAAGAGTATGGGGAAGCACACGCTGAGTTACCTGTATATAATAAAGTACAGTGGATTATGAGAGAGGTTCCTATTGCCCTTAGTAAATTTGATTACATAAAGGTAAAGGCACTTCTCGAAATATTAAGGGATTACCCTAGGGATACTTTCTGGAAAGATTTTGAATCAATTACTACGGATAAGAAGGGTAGGGTGCTGCAATATAAACCACCTAAAGGCTCAACTATCTCTAAGGATACTCCTAACCTCGCAGAGAATATACGATATGGTGAGGAATATTATAGGAAAATAATAAAACCTACTAGAATTAAATCTGAGGAGCCAGTCATTAAACAATTAATGCCTACTATTAACCAAGCTATGTCACAGGTAACTAGAGAGATGGGTCTACCACTTCCTAAAGAAGTAGGTAATACTACTGCAGAACAACGTAAGAAAGACCCTGGTATTTATGCTAGTATGAGCAAGGATAAGTTATCTTTTGATGTACCTAATATTAATATTAAGTATGGTAATGAGCTGAAGAAGACCTTAGCTTTAGCAGAACACAATACTAATAAGATTAATAGATACCTAGCTGGTGAGAAGATGACTAAGCCTGGCTATAATTTATTTGCTGGCTTATATAGTACAAAAGAATTACAGATACTGGCACACCTATACCACGAGATGGGACACCACCTTGTGAACTATTATAAGAATCCTTATAAGAAGGTATCTACATTAAAGAAAATAATAAAAGATATTAAGCCAGAGCAGGATGCTCCTAAGACTAGAAGTACAAGAGCCAGTAAGAATGCTGATGAATGGTTTGCTGAGAACTTCTCTTACTGGGCTATGAATAAGTATCAAGGGGAGTCACCAATTGGACCTCCGAGGACTGTATTAGATGCACGATTTATGCAGTTGATAAGACAGATTTTAGATAAGAGTCTGTAACATCTATATAACCTACCTTCTTTGTTCTCTTAGATGTTTGACCAAAGTCAGTGGTGTTAGGTAGATATTTATTCTCCCATTTAAAGTCATAGTTATCTAAGCATAACTTAGTTACATTAAATACATACACACCCTTCGGGGTTGAGACACAATAAAGAAACTCTCTGTTTGTTTCATCAGCCCTTGCCTTAACAGCATCAAGCTTATCATACTCAATTAGTTGTGTATCATAATGGGTACGTCTACACTTAAGCTCAGCCATATACTGGTTGTTGTCTGCATCGTGCCTACAGAATGTATCCTCACAAGTTGACTCTAGTCCTAACTTAAACTCTGTATTAATTACCTCTAGTAATTCTTTCTCGTTCATTCTATATTCTCCACATCAAATTTAATATGTCCCTCTTTAGCCCAGAACTTTCTGGCTCTTATCATTACAATCTGTTTGTCATTCTCATAGTAGTGTCCCTCTAATGAATCTAATGCTGCCTTAATATAGTTATCTATATCTGCATTATTATCACAGTATTGTTTGTTATACTCTTCTTTCTTTTTCTTTGACCAGCTCTTAGCCATCTGAACGTGGAAGTCTAGGCGTACAAATAAACTGCCTGTATGTATATCCTGTTTGTGATGTTGTAACAACTGTTTAAAGTCATCTCTAAATGACTGGTACTTCTTAGGAAAGAACGTAGCCCATCTAGTAACCCTTGCTCTACTGGCTGGCACTGGTGGTATGTTAAATCTAATCATTACTTCATCTCCCCGCTATGTCCACCACCTGATGTCTTGAACTTAGGCGTACTTAATTTAAACTCACCCTCACCACCACAGGCAGGACAATCAATAGGTTCTTTCCTGTCAGCCATAGCTCTCTGTTCTTCAAAGACTAGTCCACAGTCCTTGCACTTGTATTCATAAATCATTCACTCCTCCTTGAGCTTATGCTGTACCTTACACTTAGTACCATCATCATTAGTTACTTCCCATTCTTCACCAGCATCTACACAAGCCTGCTCTAGGTTAGACCAATACTTCTCTTCGTCTCGCTCCCTATCGATAAAGTCAATAAGAATCTGAGTGATACCTACTTGTATTAAAGCATCTACGTCATCGTCATCAATCTCTACTGT
>Ga0114934_10002054_pt1 | contig 13030 bp, 16 predicted proteins | sample 4SBtaG_2_FD_99695 | JGI IMG/M metagenome (GOLD analysis project Ga0114934, IMG submission 99695) | Deep subsurface microbial communities from Kolumbo volcano to uncover new lineages of life (NeLLi) - 4SBTROV10_white metaG | ecosystem: Environmental > Aquatic > Marine > Volcanic ... | reverse complement strand
CTAAAACACACTCATGATGGAGCTGTTGATTATCTAGCAGATCGTGTTCCTACAGATGGCTTCTACGATTTAGAACGCATACGTTTTCATGGTGATCTGCTCTGGAGGGTCTATGAACTGTTGTATCCGAAAGACCGCAAACGTATTACGAGAGAGGTTCTCAATATTGCTGGATTAAAAGGAGCTGCTGCTTTATGGATTGATCAAGGACGTATTTCAGGTAAGAAAGGGTCTATTCGTGGTCGCTATTCAGAGAATGATTATTTAGCACTGGAATCATGGTTCAACGATCTAAGTATTCCTGCGAAAATCCATCGCAATAATGTAAGCGTCATTCAATTGAGCTTTAAGAAAGATTCATTAGAAGAATTATTCAAACTCCTAAAACCAATGATGCACTACACGATGAAGAAAACTCTGAGGCCGCAGATCTCAAAATTCAGGTAGATTAAACTTGCCCCGAAGCAGAACTACGTCAGGGGTTTGGTTCAATTCAGGAGTTCTAATTTTTGTAGTTTCTTAGAGCTTTAATCTGCACCCTGTGCGTTTAGCTATCGTGCAGGGCTCCTGATCTTTGAGATTAACTAAAATACGACTATACAAGGGATCTCATGTCTGAATGACTTCCGTCACTGATTCAATTAATAAGTTAACTGGAGCCTATGGCGGTAGTGATAAGTCGTCACCGTCTTTTTTAAGGCCAGAACGTGTTAAATATAATTCTCCAACAAAAGCAAAAGATCTTGGTACTGTCGATAACTTAGCTACAACACTTACTGGTTCTGTAGGCTCAGAGCATGGAGCTAATACTCTTTACTTCAAGGTCGTCACGAATGGTGAATCTGATCTCAAAATAACCAAGAACATTCTCAATAAATTCGAAGATAAATATCTTGCTATAGGGGTGCTGAATGGCGATTACGATCAGATGCAAATTGATGAGAATGGATTTACTTATTTCAATGAAATCGTTAATACCATTCCTATAGAGGCAATTCTTCAGCAACCAAAAGGAACCTATTACTTTACGATCTCTAATTCCCAGTGGCAATCCATACCATTTAGTATCAACGTCCAAGTTATTAGATATGTTCTACTTGATGGATCGACAGAAGATAAGCACGAATTAAGTGCTCGCTTAGCTCTTGTCAAACTGTATGGAACCGCATCTGGTTCTTCGGAGGCAGACTTAACTTTAGTCCCAGTTAATTCCTTAGATCAACTGGCTGGTACTTCAGTCTCAGAAGATCAGACAACTGGTGCTCTCACAATTATGAAGGGTACTATAACCATGTCTGACCAAACGTATGGACGTTTAAGAATGACTTGGAGAATTGTTGGAACAGCCAGCGGTTCAAGTTCAAATACAGCTACACTAACAGTTACATCCCCTGGCGGCGGTTACTAACAATACGTCTACCATTCTTGCCAGAATGTAATTGATGAACTGAAGATTTAATGGCATTTTCTCAATATCTAGCGACAAAAGTTCTCGGCTTTTACAAGAACTCAACATTCCCAACAGCATTAACGAACGTATACGTCTCTTTACATACTGCTGATCCAGGTGTTGCAGGAACAAATAATGATGCAACTGCGTCTATTCGTGGTAATAGTACTCGTGTTGCAATAGCAGCGACTGCTTTTAGTTCTGTTGGTGCTGCAAGTGGTGGTGGATTTCAAATCACCAACTCTGGAGTATGCCAAATTACGACCAGCGCACAGAACTCCTCTGGTACAACTGTCACGCATTTTGGTGTTTGGGACGCAGCTTCGTCTGGAAATTTCCTAGCATCAGGATCGTTAACTACCAATGTTGACGTTCAGCTAGGCGACACCGTTCAATTCAATGCCGGTGCGATGGCAATTAAAGTGATTTAAATTATGTCCCAGCAGAGATGGCTCCTCGTCGGAGTTGGATTAGCTTTCGGAGCTTCCAATGTCATAGCAATATCAATGCTGGGGCGTAACCAAAGTGGATTACCAAAATTCAATTTACCTGTAGGCCAATATTCTTCCTACAGCATTGATGTATTCAAGTCTGGTGAAACTCAGTCTTATAACATCAAGCATCGGATGCATGATCCTAAAATAGTAGAGGAGGTAAGAACAATAAAGAAGCCTTCTGGCTTATTTGGAAAAGGGAAATCTGATACTTACATACTCAAACAATCGCCTGTTGGAGATGAATTTAATCAATCATCAGTTCGCAGTTCCGAACTCACAGCAAAGCAAATTGCCTGCATTGAAGCAGGTGGCTCTGGGAAGAACACGGGAAGACTCGTTGGTTCCGCAGTGGGCTCGGCTGCTGCGCCTACACTCACCGGAGTGCCAATACTAGGGCCATTCCTCGCTGGAGCAGCCTCAATGTTCGGTATGAATAAAGGGGCTGAGATTGGCTCTCAGATGGCTAAAGACTTTAAAGACTGTTGAGGTCTGGAAGAAAAAGTTCCACCTCGACGAGTATCGATATGCAAATAACCTTTCTTGTTGTTCAGGAGGATTCCTCCATTCCATCTTTTTCCTAACCACTTGCTGAATTCAGCTAATGAATCATTCACTGGATAGATATCTAGTGCCATTCCTTTTGAATGATAATTATCAATAATTTTCTCTTCTGGTCTATATCCACCTACTACTCCTATAGGCGCTCCCCATGCCTCTCTGATTGCATCAAACTGCTTAGCTAATTCAATTAGTTGCGTTTCATCTTCACTGCCCCTTAGAGGCGCTCTGCATGGGTCGTATTGAAGAATCTCTCCAACAGTTAGATATATTCCAGCTCGATCCTCTAAAACATTCCAATCAATTGACTCTGCTTTCTTCGTGACAAAATTAGTTGCTACTTTTTCTCGCCAGTGTGGTTGATATAAAATCCATTCTTCTCCACTTCCAAGTATCTTCACCTTGCAGTGAGCATCTCTAGGAATTTCAGTAATTCGAGAAACAGTAATTTCTTCTTCAACTTCGATATATTCTTTTCCTTTGTCTGATAATTGCAAACTTTCAATTGGTGCTTTCTTGAGATACGTATCTTGAGAAGCAGTTAGATGGATAGGGGAAACCGATTCTTTTTGCCATTCATTAGCTTCGACTTCACGGCGATACATTAATCCGGGCATTTCTACACCCGCTGATTTTGCGTACCGACCTAAAACATAACCAACGTCTTCGTATGCTTCTGGACGTACCGCACCTTCTTTTAGAACTTCCTGCAATTCCTCATATTCAGGTATTTCAAAGAAGTCATATGCCATATTCCAAGCAAAGCTAATCAAAGCTGCTTGCCTGCATGAACCTAAGTTGTCCCACCCAGGAATTTTGGACATTTCAGGAAGAATATCTCTCCCAATTAATTCTTCTGTATAAGCAGTACAGACTGATTCAAAGCAAACATCACCTAATCGAACAGGCTCCCCGTTTGAATAACGGGTCATTCCTGTACAAATTGTTGGCACTCCTAATGGATCTAAATACGACTCAACTTCAGTCCCTTCAAACATCTCAATCAGAGATGTCGCTTTCTTCACTGTTAGTGGATGTGTCATCGTAAATTCTTGCAAAGCGTATTGTTTTCTTTGCCATCGGTTCTTGATGCAAAGTCATTCTTTCGGCTACGTCTCCAGCCGCACTACTACTGTATCCTTTTGATTTGAGTAACTCGTAAGTTTCGAGAAATATATCCAAATCATCATCACCCGCAAACCGTTTATTATCCTCATCTAAAGGATATTCACTGGCATCATCAATTGACCCATTGCCAGCTAGGCGCATTAGGTAATTACGACTACGTTTATGTTAACTATGAACTTTAGCTAAGGAGAGCTCTGATAGCTTCTGGATACTTTGCTGTGAATGCTGCAAGATCATTTACGGCTGAATTAGCTGGAGTAATACCTGCTGCTTTTTTAGCTTCAGCAACATAGTACATATCCAAGGTTGCCATTTGATGTTGCTCTTGTCTTGATCTTAGAGCCTCAGTCTTGGCCTGTTCTTGAAGGGCGGCAGTGCCTTGATTAGCAGAGACTTCGTTTCTTACTTCTTGAGTTTTAAGAGTCTGATTAACTGCTTGGTTTTCTTGATAACTAGATGGACCCAACTCGTTCATGCGAGCTGCGTCAACATTAATATCTACTGGTGGCAAATTCATATGGTGTAGCCCCGCGTGAACGGGGCGATAGCTTCTCGATTAGCCAATTGCAGGTGCAAGTAAGGCTACGTCACTAGATGCTGTAGAAGCGAGGTCTAGTGGGAAGTTGTGAGCGTTGCGCTCGTGCATAACTTCCATTCCGAGGTTGGCGCGGTTTAATACGTCTCCCCAAGTAGGAATGACTTTTCCTTCATAGTCTACGACAGACTGATTGAAATTGAATCCATTTAGATTAAAAGCCATTGTGCTTATTCCCATACTTGTAAGCCAGACACATATAACAGGCCAGCTAGCAAGGAAAAAATGCAAACTTCTTGAGTTATTAAATGACGCATATTGGAAGATCAATCTTCCGAAGTAGCCATGAGCGGCCACGATGTTATAGGTCTCTTCTTCTTGACCGAACTTATAACCATAGTTTTGAGAAGTAAGACCAGTGGTCTCTCTAATCAAAGAAGAAGTTACAAGTGAGCCATGCATTGCGGAGAATAAAGCTCCTCCAAACATTCCTGCTACTCCTGCCATGTGGAAGGGGTGCATCAAAATGTTGTGCTCAGCCTGGAATACGAACATAAAGTTAAATGTTCCAGATATTCCTAAAGGCATTCCGTCAGAGAAAGAACCCTGACCAAAAGGGTATACAAGGAATACAGCGAATGCAGCAGATACAGGTGCTGAGTAAGCAACACAGATCCAAGGACGCATTCCTAAACGGTATGACAGCTCCCACTGTCTTCCCATGTATGCAGATATTCCAATTAAAAAATGGAAAATAACGAGCTGGTAAGGACCACCGTTATATAGCCATTCGTCTAACGTCGCCGCTTCCCATATGGGGTAGAAATGTAACCCAATTGCGTTACTACTAGGTACAACAGCACCAGAAATAATGTTGTTGCCATATAAGAATGAGCCAGCTACTGGCTCGCGGATACCGTCGATATCAACTGGTGGTGCAGCAATAAAGGCGATTATGAAACAAGTTGCAGCAGCAAGCAAGCAAGGAACCATTAAGATTCCGAACCAACCTACATAGATGCGATTACCAGTCGATGTAACCCAATCAGTAAACTCGTCCCATCCCTTTAATAAACCACCACCTCTAATTGAGGATGATGTAGTCATCTTAAGAAAAGTACGTTTGAAACTTGTATGATGAGAGACTTATTCCCATGGTCTCGGTTAGGGAATGCTGATACGTCTACCAGCAGACCTTATTTTAATAAAATTACCAACTCCAATTACACGACCAATATCCCGGTTTGGTTTTATCTTTCTTTTCGTCACAGTTATGCCTGCTCTTGAAATTTTTTCTTCTTTCTTTGTCACCATGACCACCTTTGGCTTTTGATCCCTCCTTGTAGTGCTGCATTTTCGGGTCACCAAATCTAACAATTTTATCTTTATCACCGTCTTTTACTAGAACAGCAAATTTTTTCGATTCTCCACTTGTCTTCTTTGGCTTGTTATAGCCTTCAAAAACTTCCCCTGCATAACGAATTTTTTTGCCCATCCAAATGCCTCACATATGTCCTCGATAGGAGGGATTGCTTGGCATATTCTTACCTTGAGTATCACTAAATCTTGCTTTGATTCCTCTTACAGCTTGACCAACATGGAAACCTAAACCGGGGCCACTTCTTTCTCCTGATGTCCTAGCGGCATTAACTGCTGCTCCCCCTGAGCCCATCTTGTTGCCACCTCCCCATTTTCTCCAGTCAGGAGCATTAGTGGTTTCTTCGAAAGCCCATTTGTATTCTGCATTCTCTTCTGGAGTCATTGTTCTAGACCAGCGAACAGCCGAATCCATACTGTCAATTTCTGAACGACCTTTACTCTTTCCTTCTTCTATGTGATTATCAAAGATTTTTCTCCATTTCTCCTGAGCTGCTTTTCTTTCAGGGTCAATCTCAGGTTCCGGATCAGGAGTAACTGGATCTGGATCAGGGTCTACTGGATCTACAGGTTCGTCAGGTTTCTTCCATGGACCACCATCAGCATTGACAATATCGTCTAATTCTTTTCTTTTACCTTCTATGTAATCAAAATACGATCCACCACCAGAACCATATTTAGGTGGTCGCTGACTGCTCATGTAGGGAGTTAAATAATCAATACTCCCTTCGCTTCCAAGGTCTTGTAAATTCTTTACCTTGCTGAGTATGTCAAATTCTCCTGCAAACCTAATCATTTCGTTTTTTCTTTATTTTAGGTAATAAAAAACCACCGCCATAACAGCAGTGGTCTTATTATTTATTAATTTAGAAACTAAACTTACCGCCTATCTTCAAACCATAAGCATTGTCTGCGTCTTCGTTAGATATCCCAGCAAACTCTCCATAAGCGGAAAGTCTTTCTGTTAATCCGTAAGAACCGCCAACCTTACCACTGATCTCTGTAGATCTTTCGCCATTAATTGGATAAAGAACTGTAGGACCGCCTTGAACGTAGTAGTCAAGTTTTTCTGTTGCACTACCTTCATATCCAATATGAAGATCAAGTGCAGAACCCCATGCATCTGTGCCAACGTAGGCTTTATTGAATTCAGGGTTCAAATAAACACCAGCACTTGCCGGTAAAGTAGCCGCTGAAAATAGAACGGCTAATGTTGCTTGTCTAAGCATTTAAAAAATAAAAGATGTTGCTTAAGCTTCGGATACCAATACCTTGCTGCGTAACTGATCAGGAGTTGCTTGGCTAAGTGCTTGCCATGCCGCTGCTGGATTCTTATCGCTCAAGTTAGAGAATGCGGCCCAGAAATCACCTTGCCTTGCAGCTTGGGTTCCAGGGGCTGGCATATCCATTTGAGGGCGCTGGAAAGTTGGTTGCTTTGTTGGCGCTGCCTGCTTTGGAGCTTCCTGAGATGCCTGTGGAGCTGCTTGTGGAGTTGGTGTGAACTGAGCTTGCTGTGTGCGTGCTTCGTTCGCTGCAACTTCAGCAGCTAGACGATCTTGTGGTAACTCTACTGGATGTGGTCCTTGAGGTCCGAAAAACTCATTCACATACTCTGACAACATGTCAGGGTTGGTAAGCATCACATGGTAAGCAGCATTGTCTTCAGCCGCTGCCTTGACTACCTTTTTAGCGCCTTCAACAGACTGAGTAAGCTTCTCAACTTGCTGTAATGACTTCGCTGTCTCTTGTGCCTGATTTATAAGTGCATCCTCGACTACGCATGCATAGCGGTTAAGCAATGCTGGTGCTTCTGCTCCGAAGTGCTGTATTACTTCAAGACTTTCGTCGCTTACTGCTCCTAGATACCCGTCTTGACTTTGTACGCTCTGCTGCTGCTGTAAGGTCTGCTCCTGTACCTGTGGTGTCTGGGAGTACGCCTGCGTTGCTTGGGGCAGATAAGTCTGCATCCCCGAAGCGGACGGTGCTGCTTGGTAAGTTGGTTCCTGCGAGGGAAAGCTGCTCTGTACCGGTGCCTGTGGGGTCGGTGTTGAGTAAGCTGCCTGCGGTTGGGAGTTCTGCGTCGCGCTCAGACTGTCGGTTAGCCTGTTGTACGCCTCCTGCCATGGATTCTGGTCCGCTACCTGCGGTGCCGCTACCTGTGGTTGTGTCTCCACCTGTGGAGCCGAAGGTATCTGGTACGAAGGTTGGGCGTTCTGGACCGGAGCTTGCTGGGTAGCCGCGGTCGGCACGGGTGCGCTCGATGGAATCGAGGGTTGTTGGATCGCCTGATCCTGTGTCGTCGTTGTATGCGCCTGCATAAGTTAATTCTCGCTTAAGGAAATCAAGTGCTCGATATACGTAAGGTGTCAAATCGAGCTTCGGATCAGCAAGCAGTGGTAAATCAGGAGCTTGCGGATGTGGTGTTTGTCGCATGTCATTTATTAACGACATGAATTGACCAATACTTTGTTGTGTTGCCTGAGCCATCCTGAATGGATAGCCACTCAACATTGCGCTTCTCTCTTCGTCTGTCTTATCAGGGAAGAGATATCTCAGCGCCTCAATGCTATTTACACCGAGTTCTTGTAAGTTGCGAACAACAATACTTGAATTCAGTATATCTTCAGTCCCATCTTCAAAGACTGGACCTTTCCACCTCCATTCTACTTTTCTGTTGCCATCAGGTATTAAACCAACGACACCTGGAGGTAGTTGAGTGTTCTGAACAGCTTCTCGAATCGTATTTTCAAGAGTTTGTTCAAACTCTCTAATAGCTCCATCATACTCAGCCATCAACTGATTAAATGCAGCATCATCCTGTATCTCCTCTCTAATAGGAGGTATAGGTCTAGGTAAGCCTATTGCTTCTGCAAATGAATCACGGAAGATTTTTTCTTCGTGATAAATAATCAGCCCGAATAATTTACATAAACCGTAAGTCAATAAGCCCTTACATCTCCGTGTTGCAGTAGTAGCAGCACGACCATAGAGAGATTTAATTTCATAAGCAGTAGCACCTGAACTAATTCCTAATTCATCCACTCCACCTAAAGCAGTTCTTAATTCCTCGCGGTATTGCCTTGCATATAAGTTCTGATCACCTGAGACAGCATCTGGTGTTAAATAAACAGCACGATCAGTTGGCTCAACATTCGCAATCACTCTTGGAACCTTCATTCCTGAAGTACCCATTCCTGTTGGTTCGCTTAAACGAGTTGAAGGTCTATTCGATGCATAGAAACCAGCTTGTGAACTAATTGTTGGTCTTAATTGATCTTCACTACCTGACTCCACTAGGTCATGCTTTGGTCTACTGGATACAAGAGTTGGATTACCAAAGAAGTGAATATTTGTTCGTATGTTTTTAACTAAATCATCGTGTAGAACAATCTGTTCTGCTAACCAATCAAAATCACCTGTTGAATCCATTCCTGTTGAACGCATCGTATTAAACGATTCAACTGCTGGAATAAAGCCAAGACTGTTTGTAAGTGTTCTTGTTGCATTTGGATTCCAAGAGAAGTTATTCCCTACTCCATGCTCAAAAGATGGTCTCTCAGTAGTAATTGATTCTTTGATTTCATCTCGCCTGATTTGAAGCTTGACCCATCTTTCACTACCGTTCTCCGAATTAGGTGTTGCTAGTGCTCCAAGACCTGATCTAACAGAGAAGCTATAAATCAATTCAATCTCTTCTAACTGAGAAGAAGAATCATAGTAAGCACGATAATTATCCTTGCTAAACCACATGATCCTGTATGAATCATCTACAGGTCTGAAATAGAATAATCCTTTTCCATCTAATAAGAAATCATCGACGATTCCCTCTAGGCGTGTATCAATTTCATTCTCTTCGACTAACTGAGCAAGGAACATCTTGCGGAAACCGAAAGTGTCTTGCGAAGGGAAAAATTCAAGACCCTGACGAAGCATGAATAACTTCATCTGAGCTAAGTGGCTATTGACAATCATTGTGTCAGTGCCACTCATGCCGTCTCGCTTACGAGCGGCTTCTAAAATCTGGCGAAATTTTTGGTTGGATTGTGCGCTCATTTATTTAAGTTATCTCCATTCGATTTGTGCTCCTCCTCGTTTCATTAAACCCTGTACCACTATGTTAAGTGAATCAGCGCAGTCATCATGTGGAGCATGCCCGAAGTTGATGACTTCATCGATCATGTAACTGAAATCTCGATATTTATTGAAAATAATCTTCTTGCCCTGAAAAAGACCAATAATCCCTCTAAGGCGAGCGAGCTTATCTCCCCTGAAACCTTTTACAGGACTGACACTTAAATTATAGAGCTGCCACTCATTAAAAAGTATTCGTTTTAAATCACCTTCAAAACTCTTCTGATAAGCAACGACTTCAGGCCATACGACTACTGGTGAATCGGTTTGGAAGTATTGACCCTCATCGTTCTGACTTAATAGATTCCACTCCATTAATAACTCACATAATGCTTCTATCTTTTCAATATTTCCCATTGATCTCATTCTTCGATAATCAATGATGTAAACCTTGTCATCCACACGACCAGCAAGCGTGAATACAGTCCAGTCATTCCGCTCACTCATACCAGCAGACAAATCAATACCCACTCCGACTACGTCATAATCATCAGGAACTTCCCCTCGAACAAACAGTTCTGGAGATAATCCTAATTCTGTTGTCTTAACTGGTTGGTTTAAATACTGATAAGAGAAAGCAATTCGATCTTCTGACTGCAACTTCAGCAGATACTTTGCTGACCACATAGAAGGCCAGTAAGACTTTGGAGTTCCTTCATCTGTGTAATGCAATGCTCCTTGTGTTATTACTTTCCATCCTCGTTTCTCACAATATGTAGTTGTAAATAAATCATCGAAATGGAATCGGGTACCGAGTGCAATTGCACGAGCCCCTTGGAACATGGTTGGAACAATGACGTTATTCCAGTTTGCTTCCATCTCTCGCCTGATATCTGGGTTAGCAATTGCTGCTGCACTTTTAATTGCGTCATCAACAATGATTAATGAACTACGTTTGGATGTAATAGTTCCTTTTAATCCAGCACAAGCAACGGTAAAGGCATCTTCTCCTCGGATATCAATTTCAGCAAAGTCAAAATCGATTGACCATAGTTCATCGCTCGTGCGGGTTTTCGATAAACGAACTGTCGGAAAAATTTCCTGATATTCCTTGTTCATTATCAGGTTTTTTATCGCAGCACTCTTGTTCCTCGAAACATCCACGTTGTACGAAACATACAATGTTCGAAGTAACTTCTTAGCCGTTGCATGCCTGCCAATAAGCCATGCCACAAGCAAACCAATCACAGTGGATTTAGCACTGCCTCGTGGACTCAATAGACAAGTATTTGGTCCAGCTATATCTAATAAGTGTTCATTACTTTTATTTGTCAGGAAAGCTTTATGCCATTCCTTCATGTGCTTTGCAGGAGGTTTTCCCATCAGTTCACAGAAGTAACTGAAGTTTGCTCTTGCTTTAATTACATGGGGCGGAGTAACTACGACTTCTGGTTCAGTCGTAATACTTTTAGCCGCTAACTGAGCACTTCTTCGTCTTGCTAATGCAATAGAGGAATTAGGCATCAGCTATAACAAAATGATTGATTCTTTTTTCTGCCAACCTTTAATATCCACCCAATGATTAAATTCAGCTTTAGCCTCTGGGGTCAAATAACCAAAGATCCGATTCAATGCATGTTTTAATGCGTAATTCTTATCTTCAAATTTTTCTAGTTCCATTCCACCTTGCAGAGCGCAGCAAGCATCAAGCAAGTCATACATTGGTATATCTTTAACCTTGTTCTGTTCTTCCTTATTCATTTAACCTCTTTTATTGGCTTACCTAGAGTTTAAATGTTTTCCCTATTTATGGAGACTATTTCTTTTAACTCGTCGTCACTTTTTCGACGACCCTTAAAAGTCCATCTGCATAAAAGCCTAAAAGGCTGAATCCTATTGCCATTGATATTAATGTTGCGTTCTTATTATGTTGATCAATAGCAGCGTCAATCATTTCTTTGACTTCTCCTTTGTTCATGAGTTTTAGGTTTAGAGGATTAGCGTTCATCGACAAGCAGTTGCCATACTGATTCATATGCTAAATCCAATGCTTTGATTACGTCGTCATTTCCTTTGAAGATAGATTTCAATTCCCTCATAACTTTATCGGCTCCAGACATGACTAAGCCTCGTCTGTCTACTCCTTTCGTCATCCTCTCTACTTCAACAACATGTCCTCTTAATTCTTTGGATAGATGAGCAATCCTAGTAGCAGCCGAGTCTGGCTTTACAATGTCTGCCTGCACTTGCTGTCTTAGGAAATCAATATCTGCTTCTAATTTGACAATCTCCGCAAGCATTAATTCCTTACGATTGAGTTTTGGATAATGTTTGCGAACCCACTTTTCTAGGGCAGTAAATCCACCGTCATAACCAAGAATGCCAGCGTATAAATATATTTCATAAATCGAATACGTATTTTCGACATATGCAATAAATGCTTCTCTCGACCCATGATCCAGTGCTGTTAAGAACGACTGAATCTCGGGTGGTATATCTTTAACCATTTTCTGGTAATTCTATTCGAGAATTTTCCCCTACGTTGACAACGATTTTAATTAGCCAAAAAATCTGGAGCCTGTTCTTGTAATTGCACCCCTTGCATCTGCTCTCATCTTTCTTTCTTCTCTGTACTTATCACGTTGAGTCTTTCTTGTTTGATCTCCTTCAGTCATTTTCGTTAGACGATTTTCAGTTCCAAGAGTTCTGATCTGAGCACGATCTTCTGTGCCTTGTTCTCCAATCTGACGACTCTTGATATCACCTTGATCCCACATTAAATCTCTAGTAATTCCACCTTCAGCAGCTAATAATTTTAAAGTATTACCTGTCTTTAAATTCTCCATTCCTCCCTGATAATCAGCCATTTGGGATAATTGACCTTTCTGATAAAGCAGGTCCATTCCCATATTCATCATCGTTTGGTTCGAGTCCAATCTCGACCCTGAGATGAAACCTTGTATCGCTTCGTTGTCCTTGAATTTATTCCCCCAACTGACCATATTCCCCCAACCTTGGTTGTAGAGACTTCCACCAGGCGTAGCAGCTTGATACTTCCCAAAATCTGACGGAGTTTTACCTTTACCCGTCGAAGTCGTTTGCGCCTGCGTATTCGTCGTTCCCGCAAATGTGTCCATATAGTTCTTCGCATAATTTGTTTTCCCTCTTTTCTCTTGATTTGTTTGGCTGAATTTATTGAAATATCTATTTGCATCTTTTTTGCTCATATCACCACTATCAATTCTTTGCTCTGTGCCAGGTCTAAACCGAGCCTTCTCTTCTCTTTTAGCCTGCTCAAAAGTTATATATGGCTGACCTGGACCTCTTTGATTTCTATCGTCTACTCCATCTCCATCTGAATCGATATAGTCCATCGTGACCATGGAATCAGGGTCCATGCCTATACGCCCACCG